>OGCI01000077.1_pt1 | contig 114643 bp, 100 predicted proteins | sample 1570021 | NCBI WGS metagenome assembly OGCI01 (sample SAMN06264664, study PRJEB24512) | hot springs metagenome | isolation source: Hot spring water | place: South Africa: Tshipise | collected 2015-06-21 | reverse complement strand
GAACGCTATACCAACCTAAACCCACTCACGGATGGACTGGATCCCCACGCCCGAGCTTACACCATCGTCACGTCACGTGGTTGCCCTTACAAATGCATTTACTGCTCCAAGCCAATCACAGGCCACACGTGGCGGGCACGCAGCGTGGAAAATGTCATTGCCGAATGGCGTTGGCTGGTAGAAGACCTGCACGCCACCGAGATCGGGGTGACCGATGATGTGTGGAATCTCGATCGTGAACGGGCCAAGGCGCTTTGCCGAGCACTGATTGATTATTGGCAAAGCAGCTGCGCACGCCAAGATCCCTTAACCGGGTCCAATCCATGCTTGCCTGAGAAAGAAATCGATCTCCAAGCGTCACGTCTTCTAATTATGCGATGTGACTACAGAATGGTTGACAAATCATATGCTCTGAAGTATAGTAGGCGCTGGGTATCCTGACGAGATGATTGCTATAGGAGAGGCGTGTGTTCGGCAGCAACAGCAAGAAGCCCCCTGTTGAGAAAATCGAAACTATCATAGGGCCCAACACTAATTTTAATGGTTACCTCAAGTGTGACGGTAGTGTGCGCATTGACGGTGTGTGTGAGGGCGGTCGCATTGAGACCGTAGGCAACATCATCGTCGGACCCAACGCTATGGTGGCCGCGGATCTGGTGGCACGGAATGTCTCTGTCAGCGGCGCCGTGAGCGGAAAGATCTACGCCAGTGGCCGGCTGGAAATCCTTAGCACAGGGCGTGTATGGGGCGACGTCGAGGTCGGCTCCTTCCTTCTAGATGAGGAAGGTTACTTCCGCGGCCAAATGGTGATGAAAGAGGAACCGCCTAAGCCACCGCAATTGGCACGCAGCGATCGCTTTAGCAGCACCGACGATTTTTCCCCGGAGCGTTAATGCTCCCTGGTGACATAGGTGCCTTCTCCACTGAGTCGTTGGGTGCGACGCTCGGAGATGTCGTCAGGACGTGCGGTGATTTTCACTGGTAGAGGCACATAGTCGCCATAGAACGTGCCAGATCTGTCCCGTGCTGTCAACCGCTCGTAGGTGAGAGGATGGTATAGACCGACTATCAAGTGATAGTCACCGGCAGGCAAATTACGTGGGATGGGAAGCGATAGCTTCTCATCAGGGGCGTATGTCATCACAATCACCTCTCCACGTTCCCAGGCACTCGTGTGTACGGGTGGCTGTGCATCTATGCCTGCAATGCGTTCTCCGTTGGCGTCCAGCAGCTGCAAGAAAATCGTGTAATCTGCCCAAGCGCGCGGAGCAGCTTGCCAAACTAGCTGCAACGTCGCCTCGGCATCCACATGCTCTTCGGAGATGATCCCCAGCAGCCGAACCTGTTCTCCGAAAAGGATATCCATGGGTACATCGAGCGGAGGTGTCCTAAACTGGCGTGCCTCGACAATTCCCAACGGGCGACCATCCACCAACAGGCCATAGCTGCCTCGCCGCAGCTGTGTTGGTACAGTGAGATGGTGTATGCTGACAATAAGACCATTGGGATGTCGTGTGAGCAGTGCTTCAGCGTCGGCAAATATCTTGCCTGTGCGTGCATCGGGAGGAGCCATCAGGTCAGTTGCCGGCTGCAGAGTGAGGTGTGTCGGCATTTCCGGCAACGTATCGTCGGCTAGCCAGAGTATCTCTACTTCTACTGATTCACCAATGGGTAAATAGGGACGACCCAAACGGAAAAAGATCGGCTTGGGCAAGATACCAATATCAAGGCCAGCTTCATTCGCCATAGCGGGTTGCATGGCTGGGCCGGCATAGATGCGAGCGTACTCAATGCCGGCCAGCTGCACCTCATAGAGTGGTTCCTTTGCCTGGTAATAACGCAACCAAGTGGGGGAAGGTATCCCTTCTTGCACTTGTTTGATATACAGCACTATGTAGTCCAGCTGGCCTGCGGTCACGTCACTGACACGTCCTCGGAAGAAAGGCGTGAGCGCGGAAGGATATGCACAGCCAACACGTAATGCATTGGCGTCTGGCTGGGATTGGAGCCAACGTCCTGCCACGTCTAGTCCCTCTCCCCAACCAATCTTGACGACGTGACGCGCGGCGTGAGCACCACCGACCAGTGGATTGTAGTAAGTCAAGTAATATGGAGCGGTAGCTGCAACCGGCAGTATGAGCAATAAGACGAGCCCGCCAGCGACGCCATACTTGGCAATGCGCACCACGTGCAGCTTAAACACAGTTTGCAGCAGATGGGATATCCCCAGCGCGGCAAGCAGATACAATGCTGGCCATGCTGGCAGCAGGTAGCGGTTGCTGCGCTTGCCACCAAGCGTCATAAATATTGTGAATAGAACGACAAAGGCCCCCAGCACCCACTCAACGTAGTCTACAGCAACAAAATGCGAAGTACGAGCGTGCCGTTGTAGCAATGCCTTGCTAAAGATCACGAGCCACACAACCAGACCAAGCGTCGCTATGGGGGAGAGCTTAAAGAGGCCGTTCATCGGGTAATACAAGATGCCTAGCTCGGGCACCTGACCGTCTGACCCGTCGTCAAAAGCAGGAAGAAGTGTCGATCCGGAGATCCCCAACTCTAGGGACTCCGTTTCTCGTGCCCGAGTAGCGGAGAGGAAGGCATTGTGTATCACAGCATAGGGCGTTGCAACGGGTTGTTGCCATGCCGCCGGCCATAGTGCCACAAATACGAGCCATGCGGAAACCCCCCAACCGAACAGTCCGACCAGATGGTCGCGCACTACAGGCCAGCTAGGTCGTCCCCCCGTGGCAGAGATGACCCTGATGACCGATGTAGCTGCAACAAAAGGGGGCAGGAAGAACGAAGGGGACTTGCTCAGCATTGCCAAACCTGCCAGAGCCCCTGAAGCTATCATCCAACGGAAGTAGGGCACTTCTCCTTTTCGCCATGCCACCAGAAATGCCAGAAGCGACAACCCTGCGAAGATGCCAGCTGGCGCATCATGACCCAACAGTCGAGAGAGAGCTATCAGCTGCGGATCGAGGGCAAGCAGTGCACCGAAGACCAAAGCAACACGATGATTAATCAGCCGGCGTGCCAGCAAGTATAGAGCCACCACTCCGAGTGAACCTAAAAGGGCAGCCGGACAGCGCACTGCAGCCAGTACATTCATTTCGACACGGAACTCGGGCTGCGAGCGTAACCACTCTAATAGTGGGATATTCGTGTCTATACCTTGCAACACGCGCAGTAGCATCAGCCCCAGCGAGCCCAACCAAGTGGTGGTGACTGCCGGGGTCAGATTGACAACCGTGCCGGCTAGGTCTCCCTGTAGCAGAGCAGCCAAGAATTGTGCGGAACGATATACCCACTTGGCTTCGTCAACTGTGGCGAAAACGTTTAAATCCAATATCCTTGGGATCAGTGCCGCCACCCAGAGCACCAAGGCGCAGAGAAGATGCGATTTGAGCGGGTTGCCAGGCTGATTCATCGCGAAGACACCCGGAGCCGAGTACGTTTGAGAAGCGTCACCATTGCTGCTCCAACGATTGCGAGCATTGCCAAGGCTGCCAGCTGTAAACCGACTAAAAAGGTGTACGGACGATACTCGAAACGTACTGTATGAGTGCCAGCGGGCACAAAGATGGCACGCACAAGGTAGTTGGCACGATATATGGGTGTCGCGACGTCGTCTACCGTTGCCTGCCATCCCGGGTACCAAGTATCCAGCAAGATTAAGTAACCATCACTCGCAAGTGTCACCTGTATTTCCACTACATCCGGCTCATCGCGCGTCATAAGGACAAGATCGGGTTCGGATGATCTCGTTGGGGTGGGCAATGGCGTGTCGGGGGGTGCTTCGATCACCACAGCACGTTGTATGTCCAGGTCAAGACTTTTGAAGTGACGCAGGGCTTCCTCCCCACTGGTAGCACGAACGACCTCGTGCACCACAAATGCACGCGGTAACCATTTCCGGTTCTCGTATACCACTGACTGTTCATCGTGATATACCAGCGGGTAGGTACTCTCCATATCCTGTCCCATGCGTCCTTCTGTCAGGACGTAGCGCACGCCCAGCAGTTGCACTTGTTGCACTGGGTGGGCGGTGTGCACAAAAGTATCATAGCGCGCCAGTGTCAATGGGGAACCATGTCCACTTGCGCTGCGTACACGGTATGCAGATGGGAAGTACTGTCCTAGGTTGCGCACGGCAGCTTCTTCCCTACCCATCCCAAGCGGCCACACCCGCCCATCGTGCAGGTGTTCTAAGACGTAGCGCGCTCCACCTGATAACTGATTCCACCAATTGTCTGGGCGTATTGGGTTGATCGTTGTACCACCTGAGGCAACTAGATCAACTGACACGGCCACTATTATCGCACAGACAAAAACTCGAGACGAAATGCGACGTGTACCATAAAGGAATAGAAGAACGCACGCGGAGAGCAAGTTGAACGCCAATAGGATGGCAGGAGCAGTCAATGGCAATAGCCAGCGCAACAGGATGCGGTCCTGATAAATCGGGTGAGGAATAAAAGCTCGTTCCAAAAAGATCCCTATTAGTTTGCGTTCTGATTCACTGCCCCAGCTGTTTTTCCATTCGTCAAGCTGGTATCGCAGACTCCATGTAAGTGCTAATATGAGACCCACTGCCAACAAGCCCATCAGGCTTGCGATTAATTGTGACCTAGACAGCCCACGCTCAAGCTGCGACTGCAAACCATAACCAGCCATTACAGCTAACGCCAAGTTGAGAACCATTAACCAGCGTGACGGGATGCGAAAGAACATCAAACCAGGCAAATACTGCACGATATATTGATAAAGCGGTGTATAACGGCCCAAAGCTAACAGCGTTCCAGCGACCAAGAGAAGCAAGAAGAACGGCATCTCGCGCTTGCGATGTTGGCTCCAGGCAAACAGAGTCAGCATTAATGGAATAAAGCCTACGTAGATGAAGTCCTCTTGAAATGGATCTCCCACCTTGAAACCGACCACGTTGTTGCCAAAAGCACTTGGCATTATCAGGTTCAGGGCCATCACTGGAGGCCACGAGTTTTTCGTCAGGAAATCGAACCCCATTGTACGCGCGCGTACTGAGTGCTGTTGCAGCTCGTAGGTAGGCAACAGTTGAGGGGCACTCAGTAGCAAACCGCTCACAATCGCGATGATAACCAGAAGTGCCCTGAAGGGTCTTTGCTCACCTCCCTTTACGTGATCCCATATGTCAGCTATTAGCTGATAAATCACATAACTCACCAATATTATTAAGGTATATACGACCACTTGCGGTTGGGCCGTATAGGTTTGCAATGCTAGCGGAATGCCAGCTAACAGTGCTAACAGCACGCTACCACGTCGCACGGCCATAATCGCGCTAGCTAGTATGAGAGGCAACCAGACTGCACCAGTCATAATGTTCAGGTTGGTTGCCTGTGCCATTAGGAAACCACCCAAGCCGAAGCTCAGTCCAGCAATAGTGGCGGGAGCCAACCACAGACCCAAGCTGCGTGCTAACAGGAAAGTGAAGGACGCCGCCAATGTGAAGTGCAACACAATGAAAATCGACAGCTCCAACGTGGGTGGTAACGGCCCAAGGAAAAGTAACCCCAGTGGATAAAGTGGCCCTACCTGACCCTCTGCAAGCAGTGGGATACCAATATGCTGGTATGGGTTCCAGAGTGGCACCCGTCCGGCCAACCATTCTTCTGCAACCAGGATGCGGTAAGGATAGTGGATCCGGGTTATGTCAGAATACCACAGGGTCTGACGCCCGAAAAGGATTTCAGGGAATGCCAACATTGGAAGGACCACGAAAAGTCCAAATACCACGAACTGTATGAGCCAGTTGCTGTGCTTTGCACCTCTGGAGTTGAGAGGGGGTTTTATCACGGTCTGCTATTCCAGGAATACTCGCCAAGGTTCTTCTGCATAGAACGGGCTGTCTCTTCAGGTGTTATGTCTTCGTCCAACATAGCGCGCAGCGGTGCACGCATCGCGTCGAGCAGACGATCGGCATCCACGCCGAGCGGCAGGGCGCGTCCAGCTTGCATCTGCTGTGCACTGATGCGCAACCATGGGTCATTCAGTATGCGGGAATCCTGCAAGGCACGCCGATGGGTGGGCAGAACACCAAACCGCATCGCCCAGCTCAGCTGTCGTTCTGGGGTGAATACATGCTGGAGAAAATCAACAGTGACGCGTTGAACCTCAGGTCTCACAGCTCGGCGGACCATCCAATAACGTCCCATAACCAGTGGTGTTGCATGGCATTCGCTTTTATCTCTCGCAGGGAGCACTGAAACATCCCAATTCACCCTCGCCGCTGCACGCAGCTCACCGAGCACCCACTCGCCATCGATAAGCATAGCCGCTTGTCCCTCCGCAAACAGCTGACGTGCCTCGTGGTACGCTGCCAGCGGTGCGATACCGTCTCGCTTCGTGTGCCAATCCCTGTATAGGCTAAGTGCTGCTACCATAGCCGGCGTATCGAGGGTAGGTTTGCCACGCGCATCTATCAACCAGTCCCCACATGTGCTTAGCCAGGGGACGACCCACAGAGGATCGTAGCTGTTTACAGCGAGTCCCCACCGCTCGCGCGGCGTAGTGAACGAACGCGCAACGCTGGAGAGCTCTTCCGTATTGGTTGGGGGGACAGCGATCATGTCGCGATTGTAGTAGAGGAGAAGATGAAAGCCCAAGGTATCCGCTAGTCCCCAAAGGCGACCGTCTTGGGTCGCGCTTATTCGTGCAAGAGGCGCCAGATCAGCCATCTCGCTCTTTGTAAGGAGCTCATCGAGGGGATGAAGCAGGTTTTTCTGGTGCAATGTCCTGAGCAGGCGAGCATTCCCCAGGATTAAGAGACTTCCCTCTGGTTCCTCCGTTCCGAGTGCATCGATCAACGTCTCGTTCTCTTCGTAATGATGGATGGTGAACGTTGTGGCAGGATGCTCTCTTTGAAAATCGGTTGCCTCCTGACGCAACGCGCGAGATTGCTCGGGCGACAGGTTCTCCCACAGTTCTAGATGTGTCTGGTCAGCCGCAAGTGTAGCAAGATCTGTTGGTGTTTGTGCTGGCGTGGGAGACGGGGTGAGCCAATCAGGTGAAACTGTCTGCGTCGCCGTGGAACTCTTTGTTACAGTAAGTGTTGCAGGGATAGGTGCTGTCGCTGTTCCGGGAGCACAGCAGCTGATCAGAAATGCTACCGGTATGATAACGAAGAGGATACAACCTGGTCTCATAGCTGTCCCGACCACATTTTATAGGCCAACAGCGTAGAGCTCCATTTTGGTATACTGCTACGCAGCGTTTAGCCTAAAGGATGGAAGAGCACGCGACAATTTATCAAATGGTGGTTTCTGATTGCCAAAGAGACTCTAACAGGGAGGATACCACCAAGTCAACCATCTCGCCAACCTTTTCTTAGCAGGATGGGACTGAAAAAAGCCTGTTCGTTGCGGTTTTCCGTAGGACGAATGAGCGTGAAACTGAGGAAATAGAAATTTTTGCCATTTTGGCGAACGAAAAAGCCATTGCAAAATTGTGAAATTGGTGATAGTATTAGACGTAAGCTGTCCGAAGCCCTTTGACAGGAAACTGACTAATGGGAGGAGTTATCCATCCTGCTTGCTGTCTTCCCTTGGGGCATCGCCGCGATGAATCAGCGCCCCTTCTGGACATACCCTTCTCGGATCTCCTCGACAGAAGGGATATAAAAGACTATGTCCGCCTCGCCTGAAACCGGTCGAGCTGATCGTTTCCAGACAGCGATGGCTATCCTGATCGCTCTAGTGACTCTAGCTGGCGCTGCCTTGGCATCCCGTGCAGCACTGGTCAGTGTAGCAGCCGGCGACGAGGACTTCTATGGCCTGACCGCCACCCTTAACGCAGAAGAAACCAAAGCACTCAACACCTTGACCATGTATGGGAATTATCGTGCGTACACTGCGTACACGCGTTACAACGTGTTGGGCGACCTCATCTCGGAGGACCTCGATAAGGTGACCGATGATGCCCAGCACGCGCCACTGACTCGCGAAATGCAAATGGCATGGGCGCTTGCCGTGGCGGTTAACGACTTTTTCCCAGCACGCTATCTCAACCGCGATGGTCAATACGACGTTGAACGCGAGCTAGGGGAGGCGTGGGCTGAAGCGGCTATGAAGAAGGACCTGTATCCGGAGCCTCATTTTGCAGCTGCCAACGCTATGCGGGGCAAGGTGGGGCGTCTGCTCACCATTATTATTATATTGACGGCTGCGGTGTGGTTTTTCACATTGGCACAAGGTCTCCGGCATGCCTTGCGTTATGTGCTCGCCGTGGGAGGGATAGGGCTGATGTTATTGGGAATGGTTGCCGTTGTGCTGGAAGAACTGATGCGCCAGGGAGGGACATAGAACACCCCGTATGGCAGATCAGAGGCCCAGATCGTTAGCGGAGGTCATTTTCCACGGCGATCCGTTTGAGAGGATCGTGGTGGCTATTATCACCTCTGTTGCTGTGCTGGCAGCTGTGGTGACCTTGTTGCAAACCAACGCGTCGGCGCGTTCTGGCCAGGCAGGTCGTGATGCACAGGGTTACGCTATCCAGGCGATGGGCCGTCGTGTAGCAGGTCAAGCCACTATCGACTATGCCTGGTACATCTATCAGGTGTACGAAGAGCTGGATATCCAGGCACTGTTAGCCGGGCGTGCTGACGATCCGGCTGCAGAAGCACGCTATCACACGTTACGCTCACGTATTGCCGGTCTGAGTCCTCTGCTCGCTCCGCCTTACCATGACCCAGAGAGCACGGCTGCGCCCAATATGGAGCGCTATGAGGCGGATACCTACCTGGTGGAAGCAACCGAGCTCTCGGAGCGCTATGCCGCGGCGGCATCCCTCAATAACGCCTGGACGGCGAAGTCCAATGCGTATGTCACACATCTGACCTTGCTTGCTGTCAGCCTGTTCCTGTATGGGCTGGCAACCACGGTCTCCGGGTGGATTCGCTGGTTGTTTGTCAGCGTTGGCTTGCTAATCACTGGATTGGCGTTTGTATGGATTCTAGTGGTCACATTACGTCCAATCCCTGCCGTGAGCGAACGAGCAATCCAGGAGTTTGCTCAGGGTGTTGGTTATGCTCACCAGCGCGAGCTGGAAAAAGCACACGATGCCTTCACCCGTGCTTTGCAAGAGTCGCCGATATATGCCAATGCTTACTATGAGCGCGGCAATGTCCACTATGATCTGGGTGACTTCGAGAGCACTGTGAAGGATTACCGGGCCGCGCAAGCGACCGGGCGTGACGATGTGAACGTGGCCTGGAATCTCGGATGGACTTACTACCTTCTGGGGCGCTTCGATGAGGCGATCGCTACGAGTCAGCACGCCGTAGAGCTGGATCCGAATCAGGTGGGAACGCGTTTCAATGTGGCGCTGGCATGGCTGGCAGCTGGACAAATTGAGCGTGCCCGTGCGGAGCATGCAGAGACAATGAAGATCGCTACGCAACAGGTCTCCGTGGCGATGGAAAAGGGTGGTAAACCACCTGCATCTCTTTGGACATACATGGACGCCGCCGTTCGCGACCTGGAGAGCCTGCTGGATCAGGTGCGAGGGGAACCGCGCTCCTGGACGGAGGCACCGCCTCGGGAGCTGGTGGTAAATCCCTCGGCCGTCGAGGTGACAGCAGGTGAGATCATCACAGAGCTGAAAAGTCTTACTGCAGCGCTCGAGTACACAGGCAAGCCACCTCCGGGAACTGTGGCAGTGAGCGTTTCTGCGTTTGAGTTTGCGATACCCACCTATGATGAGAAGGGTAACTTGATCGGGCGGACCATTGCCACCTCTTTTCCGGAGGGAACTGACAAGGTCCTGGCCCTATTTGACTATTCTGGAATGAGGGATGGACAGGAGGTGTTGTGGAAGCTCTATCACGAGGGATGGGAAGATCCATCGTGGCGCCTGGTCGAGAAGTGGTCACTGGGTGAATCGGGTGGAGCTCAAAAGCCTTTCAGCCTCTCATACACCAACGCGTACCAATTCACCCCAGGGGAGTTCAAAATTGAGATGTATGTGGGTTACCAGTTTGTGCAACAAGGCACTTTCATAATTGAACCAGGTGAGTAAGTAAGTGGCAACATTCTGGGGTGTGCTGCGCTCATATACACAGGAGAAGAGGAGATGAAACACAGCTTAGGAGCTGGGCTAATCAGCGCAATGCTGATCGTGTTGTTGGTAAGTGGTGCGGTTGGTGCTCTACCCGTGGCTTATGCCGCAGGGCGCGAGGCAGCTATTGCTGTTCCAGTCTCCTCCGAACAAAGTTTCGTTGCTGTGATATCGCAGGCGGGAACAGTTGTCGAGCTGGTGCCTGAACTCGCTCCAACACCACCTAGCAAACGCCTAGCGCGCTTTGAGGAGGCGTCGGGTGCTTTCAGCGTACGTTATCCGGCCGACTTGCGCCGCATCCGGCAGCTGGACGCACCCGATATCTATGGTTACATGTTCACGAATGAAGACGAGACTGTGGCCTTTGCAGTAGGCTTCCTCGGGGCATCCGCATCCGGCTTAAGTGATAGCGAGTGGCAGGTAATCTTCTCGGTGCTGAGACCCGACGAGCTCATGCGCAAGCTCGGGAGTGTTTTCGATGACTACTTTGTTGAAGTGACGCGTGAACCCGGCGCAAGGGGTGTGCACAGGCTCTATTGGGAGGCTGAAACCGAGGAGGCCGAAGCATACGAGGAGTTACGTCATTATGCTTTATTGGTAGAGGAGTCCGCGGGCATTCTGGCCTTGACTGCAGTGGTGGCGCCACTGGATGAATGGGAAACCCGTCGCGAACTGTTCGTGGAGGCGCTCAACAGCTTGGAGTGGTCGCCTGAGGATGTGCGCACGCAGGTCGCTGGTGTCGAAGAGACCTCTGGAGAGACCGCTGAACCTGAAGAGGTTGCTGGGGAGGAGATAGGGGAGCCCACAGAGACCCCTGAAGAAGGTGGAGTAGAAATCGCTCCCGAGATCATCATCGAATCGCTTCTTCCTGAAGCAACTGAAGAGGCTGAGACGCCAGCGGTATCGGAGACTCCAGAAGTAAGCGAGGAGGTTGACGTCATCACGCCAGAGGAACCTACCACCGAAGAAGCTGCCGAAGAAGTCACCCCTGGTGTCGAAACCATAACCTTCGAAGATCCAGATGGTGTTTTCGTACTCACCTATCCAGCTATGTTCGACACGCCTGAGGGGCCTCAGGTGGACGAAGATGGCTACGTCTACGCCGTTTCCATAAGCGGCAGCGAGATTCACTTCCTGGGTGTTTATTTCCAAATCGTGGCAGAGGAAGGATTCTCAGATGCCCAGTGGAAGGCGACGATTGATCCAGTGGTTGAAGTGATGTTAGAACAAGCAGGTGAGGACGCAGTCGAGGTTTATCGCGAGACAGGCAAACGCGACCAACACTGGGTCTACATCGAGGCCGAGTCTGAAGTTGAAAAGACACGCATGTTTTTCTATGTCGAGGAAGCATCTGGAGTGTTAGCAGTTCTTTTGGCTCGCGTTCCATTGGAGGAATGGTCCGATTGGGAGGGTGCACTATTAGACGTGGTACATAGCTTCCGCTGGTGGCCTAGTACGGCACGTGAAGTGCTCAGTTCCACACCTGCAAAACCATCTCCAACGTTCACACCCGCTGAATCTTCTCTGAGATCCACGCCAACTCCCCCAAGCGTACAGCCTGCCATACCAGCCGGTAAAGGGGGACTGATTATGCTGAACTGTCGTGGCGACGTGGTGACAGTGGACATCATCCCGGATGCTATTTTTCAAGAGCTGGCGCCCAAGACAGGTGACCAATGCTATCGTGGAGCGCCTATCTTTCTGGACCCGGGTGAACATATCCTGAAAGCGTCCGTTGCGGGTAGGCCATCGCAGGGAGAAGCGACTATTACCATCGTAGCAGGACAATGGTTTGAGTTTACCTGGTATTAGTATTAAGCGAATGGGGGCTGTAACCGTGGAACGTCCGTGGCTCAAGTTCTACGACGAGGATGTGCCTCGTACGCTGGAGTACGTCCCAGTCACCATCCCTGACTTCCTACGTTCCTCTGCGCAGCGCTTCCCACGCCATCCAGCGTTGGTCTTTTTGGGACGACGCATCACGTATGGAGAGCTGAGAAGCACAGTGGAACGGGCGGCGTATGCATTGTACCGCCTTGGAGTGCGCAAGGGAGACCGGGTGGCCATTATGTTGCCCAACAGCCCGCAGACCGTGATTGCTTATTATGCAACCTTGTCCTTGGGTGCGGTGGCAGTTCTCACTAACCCATTATATGTGGAGCGAGAGCTGGAACATCAGTGGGGCGAAGCTGGCGCAGAAACAGCCATTGTGCTGGATATGTTCTGGCCGCGGATAGCTGCGGTGCGCAGACGGTTGCCCCTCAAGCGCATTGTCGTTACCAGTGTCCGGGATTTTCTTCCCTTTCCCAAGAATATCCTTTTGCCAATCCAGTTACGTTGGCAGAGGAAGTGGATGCGCATACCTTACGGACAGGACATCCTTCCATTCCGATATCTGATCGCGCACCCAGCCGTTCCTCTTCCTGATATCAAGGTATCTCCTGACGATCTGGCTTGCCTGCAATTCACGGGAGGCACGACCGGGCTGCCCAAGGGGGCCATGCTGACCCATCGCAATCTGGTTGCAAATGTACATCAGATTCGTTCTTTCTTGATGCAGGGCCATGCCGATGGGGAAGACCGAGTGGTCGGCATCTTGCCTCTGTTCCACGTGTACGGCATGAACGGGGTGATGAATTTGGGCATCCACTTAGCAGCGACCGTCGTGTTACTGCCACGGTTGGATATCAATATGCTGGTCGAAGCCATCCGCACCGAGCGACCCACTTTCTTCTTAGGGGTGCCGGCCTTGTTTGTGGCTGTGAATCGCTATCCGGGTATCGAGCGCATCGATCTCACTTGTATCAAGGGGTGTTTCAGCGGCGGAGCGCCCTTGCCGGTAGATGTGATTCAATCTTTTGAAGCTAAAACAGGCGCTCGCATCATGGAAGCATATGGGATGACCGAGACCTCTTCGGTGACCCATGTCAACCCGCGGCGTGGCCTGCGTAAATTTGGTAGTATTGGTGTTCCCATCCTGGGCACTGATGCCAAGATCATGGATGTGGAGACAGGAACTCGTGAGCTACCACCCGGCGAAACCGGCGAATTGTGGGTGAAGGGCCCTCAGGTGATGGTAGGCTATTGGAATCACCCTGAAGAAACCGCGCAGGTGCTCATTGACGGTTGGTTACGCACTGGCGACATTGCCCGCATGGACGAAGATGGCTATTTTTACATCGTGGATCGCAAGAAAGACTTGATCGTCACTGGTGGCTTGAATGTTTATCCACGCGAAGTTGAAGATGTATTGCGCCAACATCCTAAGGTGCAGGAAGTGGCGGTTATTGGCCTACCTGATGAGCTGCGAGGTGAGAGGGTAGCTGCATACGTGGTGCTCAAGCCGGGAGAACAGGCTACTGCCACCGAATTGCGCGATTTTTGTCGCGAGCATTTGGCGGCATACAAGGTGCCACGTGTCGTGCATTTCCGAGAATCTCTGCCAATGTCACCAGCTGGTAAAGTGTTGCGACGTCTCATCCGCGAGGAAGCAATTGCCCAGTTACAGGCAACCTCGCGCCCGACCGAAAATCTCTAAACGACGCGGTGTGCTGGTTCCTCACCGCGCAACACCGCCAGACAATCCTGTAATGCCATCCACCCCATCATGTTCATAGCGCCATCTGTATGCGCGCCGATGTGTGGTGTGGCGATCACTTGGGGCAATGCCAAAAGTGGATGATCGGGTGGGGGTGGCTCCGTTGCGAAGACGTCCAATGCAGCTCCACGCAGATGTCCACTACGCAGCGCGTCCGCCAGAGCTGTTTCATCTATCAGCTCACCTCGCGCTGTATTAATCAAAAACGCACCTGGCTTCATGCGCGCAAGGAAGTCAGCATTTACCATGCCACGCGTCTCGGGCAGCACTGGCAAGTGCAACGAAAGGAAATCGGAGCGTGCCACTACTTCTTCTTGTGAGCACAGCGTAATCCCATGGCTTTCCGCAAAGCGGGCATCGGGTACCGGATCATACGCCAGTATAGTGCATTCGAACCCTTGCAGCCGGCGCGCCACTTGTTTGCCAATGGCGCCCAACCCCAATAGCCCGATAGTCTTCCCCTGTAGAGAGATGCCTTCTACACGGGTTGCAGTGCCCGCCCTCAGTGCAGCGTTCGCTTGAGGGATCGAACGCGCCAAGGATAACATCAGTCCAATTGTCAACTCAGCCACCGCGCCAGAGTTGGCACCAGGGGTGTTGGTGACTACAATGCCCTTCTCGCGGGCTGCTGCCAAGTCCACGTTGTCCACACCTACGCCGTAACGGGCGATCACCTTGAGCTGGTCGGCAGTTTCCAGAGCAGCTCGATCGATCTCATCCAGTCCAGCGATGAACCCGTGGCAGCCAGGTAGCAGTTCCTGCAGCTCTTTGGATGTATGGATACGACCACGATAGATCACCTCACCCACCGCTTCTTCCAAGGCGGTGCGCAGGCGTGGATCATTCACTCCGTATGATCTGGGGGTGACCAGTACGCGACAGGATTTGAGGTCCATCTTCAACGCTCCTCGGGAGGACGCCACCGTGGGTTATCAACAATGACGGGCTTGCCGTTGCGTTCCAGCACGAGCTTGCGAAAACCGAATTGTTCAATAGTGCCATAGTCATGGCCGGCATGGCCAGGATAGGCAAAATAGGTTACCAGATCCTCTTGGCCCGTGTTAATGGAGCGGTGGGACCAATAAGGTGGTATGTAGAGCACATTGCCAGGCAGCAGGTCCTCAATTGCCCAGTCACCCTGAGGGGTTTCCATCAACATGAAACCCTGTCCGCGCAGACAGTGGTAGATCTCGGCTGTTTCAAGTACAGCGTGAAAATGGCCTTTGGTCATAAAGTACTCGTCACCCACTTTTCCGGGATGCACGATGGATAGACCAGTCATCAGCTCACCTGGTACCTCAGGTCGTACAATTTCATACACCTCATAGAGGATCACATCGTCTTGTGCCAGCATCGCCTCGTAGGCCAATTGATCGTAATACTGTCCGCGCATTGAAGACAACCGTCGCACGATGTGATTGTCGAATTCTGCCAAGCTTTCTGGAGTGAGAGTTACTCTGTAGACAAAGGGACGATTGCGTTCCGAAGACATGATAGGGTCTCCTATTGGGTTGGATCGAACACGATTTTGAGCGAAGCGCGATTCTCTGCCGCGGCGAATGCCTCCGCAAACCCTTCCAGTGGGTAAGAAGCGCTTACGAGCCGACTCAGGTCAACGCGCCCCGAGCTTACCAGGGCAGCAGCACGCCAGCAATCATGGGTGCTGCAAGCAGTAGTGCCAGTAACTTGCAGTTCTTTGTAGTGAATAAGGTTGGCGTCAAGTGGCACAATGGAACGATCTTTCGGCAAGCCGCCGAAAAAGTTGACCCGTCCGCCCATCGCAGCGAGTTCCAAGGCCTTCTGCTGCGCAGCATCAGAAGGCGCTGCCACGATCACCACATCAGCACCCTCCCCCTTGCTTTCCTCCAACACAACACGCTTAAGATCCTCAGGGTCGGCACCTACGATTCGATCGGCTCCTACGGCAGTGGCTGCTGCCAGACGTGCTTCTAGCATCTCGCTCACAATTATGCGCGCTGCACCACGTGTGCGCGCAAGCATAGTATGCAGGATACCAATCGGTCCCGCGCCGATGATCAACACAATGTCGCCGGCGCCTACATTCACTGCGTCCTGCCCTCGCAAAACACACGCGAAGGGTTCGATCAGAGCAGCTGCCGCCGGATCCACTGCGTCACTAAGAGGGATCAGATTGCCTTGTTGTAGCGCTGCAGATGGAATGCGCATGTATTCGGCGAAAGCGCCATCCATAGTGATACCAAAGGCGCCGTACTCGGGGCAACGGTTGTTATTACCGCTCACACACTGCCGGCAGCGACCACAGCCCATATTGGGTGCCACAAAGACACGCTGACCTACTTCCCAACCTTCCACGTTAGTGCCCACGGCGGCGATCTCGCCAGCCACCTCGTGACCTGGGATGCGCACGACACCCGGTGGATATTTGCGATGGGCTCCGTGGAGAATACGCAGGTCGGTGCCACAGATGCCTGCCCGTAGCACCCTTAGCAACACTTCATTGGAACCGATAGAGGGAATAGGGCGCTCTTCTAGGCGCAAGTCCTCCTTGCCGTAGTAGACGAGCGCTTTCATGGCACAGTCTCTTGATATGTCCCTTCGGTAAGCACTTCGCTAAGGGAGACGGGACGCTCTTCGAGGAAGGACTTGGTAGCTGCCAGCACACCTGCTACTGCCCAGCGACCATCCTCACCTCCGACCCGAGGAGGAGTGTCCCTTTGAATGCACCCGATGAAATGTTCCAGTTCGCGGATGTAAGCCCAAGCGAAGCGCTGCGGCCATGTGCGATAGATAGGGATGTTCAGACCACGCTCGCGGTCGGTGCACACCACGATTGCCTGCCCTTGTAGCTGGCCGATTTGCATAATACCACGTTCTCCTACGATTTCGACGCGCGCATCATAGCCATACTCGCATGGGCACACACCTGAAATACTGCCCAAGGCCCCGCTCTCAAAACGAATGTTCACGATGGCGTTGTCGTAGAAATGAGGGGTATCCACACCATATATTGCCCCCTTGAAGTTAGCTATCTCTGCATACACTCGCTGTGGGTTGGAGGACATCAGCCACCGTACGCAGTCCCAATCGTGGCTATTAACCTCGGCCAGCATGCCGTTGGAGGTTTTGAGATCACGTGCCCAAGGGGGAGGTAGTCCTGGACCATGTCCTAATGACTTGATTAACATAGGCTGGCCGATTTCGCCAGCCTGAATGCGTTTCCATGCAGCCTCAAACTCTGGATCAAAACGGCGCATAAAACCTAATTGCAAATGGACACCTGCATAGCGGGTGGCATCGATGATCGCATCACATTCGGCCAGTGTAAGAGCCATTGGCTTTTCAAGAAAAATGTGTTTACCAGCTTGGGCAGCCATGACAGCCAGCGAGGCATGGGTAAACGTCGGCGTGGTAATGATCACCGCTTCAAACTCACCCCACTCTAACGCTGCTTCAAGTGAAGAAAACTTAACGTCGCAAGCAAACTCAGCAGCGGCTGCATCCAGAGTCGTGGGTTCCGACTCGACGATACACGCCAGGCGAGCAAACGGTATATAGCGCGTCAGTGTTTCGGCGTGGACCTTGCCGGCGCGCCCAGCGCCGACCAGACAAACTCGTATGAAAGCGGGCATCAGGACAGCTTCCTCTCTTTTTCAGCTCATCCTCTTATAACACCGAAAGCAGAGAGCGTCAAAGAAAGAAGGATGATTTCCTATGGAGTAATCTGATTGATTTCTTGCACAACATAGCATATAATTAAAGTTAATGACACAATATGAAGTAAAGCTGCGACTGTTCCTCTTCAGGGCACTGGTCACTTTGGTGTTCCTCGCCCTTGCTTTCCAAACCTGGTATTTGCAGGTGGCGCGTGGTGACGAATATCGCATATTGGCTGACCAGAATCGATTTCGCGAGGTGATTCTGGAAGCCCCACGCGGCGTAATGTATGATCGAAACGGTAACCTGTTGGTGCGCAACCGTCCAATTTACAACTTGGTGGTGATCCCGGCTTATTTGCCTGCTGACAGGACGGAACGTGCACGTGTGCTGGCGCGATTGGCAGAATGGCTTGACATTCCGATCACAACCCAGCGCAGTCCAGGCGATGCTATGGCTCTGCGTGTCTCCGGACCATTTCCTAGGGGGCGCAGCGGCGCGCCGTGGGATCGTCCGGCAGGTGATGGCATAGGAGGAAGGGGCGTCTTACCGGCCAGTGGGGTCCTTGAGATGGTGGAGCAGGCAAGCCTTATCGCTCCTTATCAACCTATCGTGCTGAAGAAGGATTTGGACGCAGCACTGGCGGCGAAAATTGCGGAGGAAAACGTCAACTTGCCCGGTGTCCATATTGAGACCCAGGCTCAAAGAGATTACCTCACCGGTTCCCTAACCGCCCATGTAATTGGCTACACTGGCGCGATACCTCCCACTTTGGTTGATGAATACAAAGCCAAGGGATACGCTGCAAATGATGCCGTAGGGCTTGCTGGGCTTGAGCTCCAGTACGAGGACATATTGCGCAGCTTTAAAGGGCGTGAGACGATTGAAGTGGATGTCACTGGGCGCAAACTGCGGAGTGTGGGCGAGCCGACATTGCCTCAGCCTGGCCATAATCTTAAGCTCACACTCGACACGGAGTTACAGCGCATCGTCGTGAAGGCGTTAGAAAAAGGAATACGTAACACGGAGCGGCGTGCCGGTGTAGCAATTGCGATGGATCCGCGCACCGGCCAGATTTTGGCCATGGCCTCACTGCCCAGCTTCGACAACAATCTTTTCATAGGTGGTATCTCCGTACGAGATTATATGGCTTTGAGCCAGGATAGGAGAAGACCGCTTGTCAACCATGCCATCGCAGGACTGTATCCGCCCGGGTCCGTCTACAAGATTATCCCCGCGCTTGGCGCACTCGAGGAAGGTGTAGTTACTCCTGACACGATTATTATCGATGAAGGAGTGTTGTGGCTACCCAACAAGTTCTTCCCTGATGATCCTGAATTGGCGCAACCGTTCTACTGTTGGTATCGTGAAGGCCATGGGAGGGTCAATTTCATACGTGCGTTGGCGGTCTCGTGCGATGTTTACTTTTATTATATCTCAGGTGGCTATGAGCCAAGTGGCTTCCGAGGACTAGGAATAGATCGTCTGGTGTATTACGCAGACCTGTTCGGGATGGGACAGCCCACAGGTGTAGATCTCCCTGGCGAGGCCGCAGGCTTAGTGCCAACACCTAAATGGAAACGTCTGAACTATGCCGAGACATGGGTGACTGGTGATACGTATAATATGGGCATTGGCCAGGGATTTGTGCTCGTGACACCTTTGCAGATCCTCAACGCCTATGCTGCTATTGCCAACGGCGGGTTACTCTACCAACCTTATCTGGTGCAAGAGATATTGGATGCAGAAGGCCACGTGATCGAGACACATCGGCCACAAGTCATTCGCAACCTGCTTGACTATGTCAGCTCAGATAATCTAGCACTGGTACAGCAAGGATTGCGAGCAGTGACAGCACCGGGCGGTACGGCTGAGGAGTTGGATGTACCGGGCATTGCGGTGGCTGGCAAGACTGGAACCGCTGAGTTCTGTGATAAGTACCCACAATGTCTGGATAAGGATGGTCGGGTTAAAACCAGCCATGCCTGGTTTGTTGGCTATGCTCCGGCTGACAACCCCGAAATTGCTGTGATAGCCTTTGTGTATGGCGGCGGAGAAGGTTCGCTGGTGGCAGCACCCATCGTTGCCGAAATTCTGCGAGGTTACTTTGGTCAGCCGAGTGAGCAGGATCAAATCGAGGCGACCCCTACCCCGTTGCCCCCAGGTGCGCCGCCTGCTGGTGCATCATTTGTGGCGCGCTTGCTTGGCAGTGATAGTTGGGGACAGCCTGGAACAGCTGTGACCGGCTTTGTATTGGACAGACAAGGCATGCCGGTAGCTGGTGTAAAAGTCAGCCTGGTGGCCGACACAGAGAACGCAAGTTGGGAGGACCCGCTGGTAAGCCAGGCAACCTCGGGTCCCACAGGCCAGTTCGAGTTCACAAACCTTGGCAAGGAGATCTCCCGACAATGGCGATTGGAATTGCCGGACTATTCGATGGCAGCGCCGTTGAGTATTGAAATCGAAGAGGGGCATCGCTATTTGGTGGAGTTTCAAGGCCAGTGGTGACAAATGGTGGTAGGGGACGCGCTGGGAGGAAGTTGTCTTTGGGTATTCTAAGGAACTGCAGAGGCTGACCAGGAGCAAGTCTATGATATCTTCCAGAACAGAGATAGCGAACCAGCCACATGTCAGTATCAAAGGTACCAGTGATGGTTTGATCATTCACCTAGGTGCTGGCGATTGGAACAGCCTGATCACCACGCTGGCGAATAAACTTGACCGGACGCCCACTTTTTTCAGAGGGGGGCGTGTGGCGCTGAACGTTGGTCCTCGTCAGCTGAGCGCTCCCCAGCTGGAGATGATCGGCAATCTGTTGAGCAAGTTTCAAATAAGTTTGTGGGCGGTCTTGAGTGATTCCCTTGAAACGCAACAGGTTGCCGCTGAAATGGGGTTAGAAACTTCGCTTGCTTTGTCGCGGACTGAACGTCTGCTGGCTGAAAAGCAGAACGATCCTGAACGACTGGTTGCCGGCGGCGAGCAGGCTATGCTTTTGCGGCGCATATTGCGTTCTGGGCAGAGCATTTGTCACGCTGGCCACGTGGTGGTAATTGGGGATGTCAATCCCGGTGCCGAAATTGTGGCTGGGGGTGACATAGTAGTCTGGGGACGTCTGCGCGGCAGTGTCCACGCCGGATCAAACGGAAATGATCAAGCAATTGTGTGTGCCTTGGTTTTGGCACCCATGCTATTGCGTATCGCTGGATACGTGGCCCGTTCTCCTGGCCGCGAGGATAGCGAGGCATACGAACAGTCCGTAGTGCCCGAGATAGCGTTTGTGCACAATGGGCAGATTGTTGCGGAGCCGTGGAGAGCAATGGAAAGTCTTTATCCGGACTGGCGAGCGGATTTGCTGCGCCGAGCTGCTAACACCTTATCCACCTGGTTCTAATTCAGTGCGCGAGGAGGTGGAGCCCCTATGGGCGCAACGGTCATTACAATAACCTCTGGGAAGGGGGGCGTTGGCAAGACGACAGCGACTGCCAATTTGAGCGCCGCCCTGGCAATGAAGGGCAAACGGGTTGTTGCTATCGATGCAGATATTGGTTTGCGCAATCTGGACGTTGTTATGGGGCTGGAGAATCGGATTGTCTATGACCTGGTCAATGTAGTAGAGGGGGCTTGCCGCATGCGCCAGGCACTTATTAAGGATAAGCGAATAGAAAACCTTTATATGATCCCTGCTGCGCAAAGCCGGGACAAAAGTGCCATTCGCCCACAAGACATGATAGACGTATGTGATCAGCTGCGCCCAGAGTTTGATTTCATCTTGATTGATTCGCCAGCAGGCATAGAACAAGGCTTTCGCAATGCAATTGCCCCTGCTGATCGTATATGCATCATTACCACGCCAGAAGTCTCCGCAGTGCGTGATGCTGACCGGGTGGTAGGACTCATCGAAGCTGAAGGGAAAGGCCCCGCCTCGTTGATACTGAATCGGCTGCGTCCCCAGATGGTGCACCGAGGCGATATGCTCGACACGGCGGACGTACTCGATGTGCTGGCCATCGAGCTTCTGGGCATTGTGCCTGAAGACGAAGATATCATCGTTTCTACCAACCGTGGCATACCAGTGGTAATGGAGAACAAATCGCGGGCTGGTCAGGCCTTCTGTAACATTGCGGCCCGCTTGCTGGGTGAAGATGTCCCATTAATGGATTTGGAAGAGAAGCCTTCCTCTTCCTGGTTGAGCAAAATCGCTGGCCTGGTGCGTCGCGGTTGAGACTTGGATTCGACTCTCGCCCAGGCAGATAAGAAGCAAGACAGGAGTGCTGCTATGGGATTGTTCAATCGTCTATTCGGCAGCCAGCGCCCGACCAGCCGGGAGGTGGCCAAGAGTCGTCTCCAGCTTGTGCTGGTGCATGACCGGGTTGACCTATCACCCCAGAAGATGCAGACGCTCAAGGACGAATTGATCAGCACTATCTCCAAGTATGTTGAGATCGATGTGGAAGGCATGCAAGTCAACCTGACACAAAATGGTCGACAATGTCGGTTGACAGCAGATATTCCCATCTTGAGCGCGCGCCCCAAACGGTAAGGTGAGCTTGTTTTCCAGACGCACTTGGCGAAATTTCGACATTGTGCTGTTGGTAACAGTGCTACTGTTGCTTGTCTACGGCACTGCTATGGTTGGCAGCGCGACACAAGGCGCTGAGGACTTGCGCAATCTCTGGCAACGGCATGCGATCAACGCTGTTTCTGGTCTGGTTCTCATGCTGCTTGTAGCAGCTATCGACTATCGATTCTATGAGAGCCTCGATCGCCTCCTGTATATCTTGATTGTCGCTTCGCTTCTGGTGCTGCTGGCATTGGGTGAGGTTACTCAGGGTGTGCAGAGGTGGATTGGGGCTAATGCCATCCAGCCTTCCGAGCTGGCCAAGGTGGTGGTGATCCTCGGTCTCGCCAAGCTGCTGGCCGACCGCGATGGACAAATGGATCGTATGCGCAACCTGTTAGTTTCATTGGGTTACGTCCTGGTGCCGATGATGCTGATTTACCTCCAGCCTAACTTAAGCACTGCTGTCACAATTGGCTTGATATGGCTGATGATGGTATTGATGGCCGGGGCCCGATTGCTCCATCTCGCAGTCTTGGCATTGGGTGGGATCATTATTAGCCCTTTGTTCTGGTTGACTTTGAAGGAGTATATGCGTGATCGCATCCTCCTTTTCCTGAATCCGGCGAGCAACCCGGATACATATTACAATGTGCAACAAGCTCTAATTAGCATAGGCTCGGGCGGCTTATTGGGCAAGGGGTTCGCCAGCGGTACCCAGAGCCAGCTGCGCTTTTTACGTGTGCGGCACACCGATTACATCTTTTCGGTGATTGGCGAAGAGCTGGGCTTGGTGGGCGCACTTGTGTTGCTTGGTCTGTTCACCCTGCTGATATGGCGTGTCCTCCGTGTCGCTGCTATGGTCAATGATCCCTTTGGACGTCTTGTTTGTGTCGGTGTGGCTTCCATTATCTTCATACAAGCTGCAATCAACATTGGAGTAAATTTGGGGCTTCTGCCTGTGACCGGTCTCCCTTTACCGTTTGTGAGTTACGGTGGCAGCTCTTTATGGACGTTCTTGATTGCCTTGGGATTGGTGGAGAGTGTCGCGATGCGGTACAAGAAGCTGGACTTCGAGTAACGCCTTCAGCGTTCTCCACTCTCAGAAGTGGAAGGTATTGATATTTGTCTGATGGGAGTTCCCGGATAGCGATCGTCTTCGATCCGATATAGCCATATCGCAGGGTGCGATCGCTGGCCATCCGGACCAAAGGTGATTGTCCCCGTCAAGCCTTTTACCCGGACTCTCGGCAAGGCCCTAATGAGACCTTCCCGTGATGGGATACCTTCCTCCGCAACGTTTATATCAATTGCTCTGAGCAAAACCTGTGCCGCATCATAGGCCAGCAAAGCACGAGGGCTCAGAGCGGCGAGCGAGTTCACAGTCTCCCTGAAATGTGGTGGCAAATCACTCCCGGCTGGTGCCGGGCTGACAATTGCCATGCCGTGCGCTTCTCTTCCTGCTATGTCCAACAACAGAGTGCTGCCTGTACGGGCAGCTCCGACCAACAACCCTGGCCAGAAACTTTGCCTTACCGCCCTGACAATCTCACCCGCCTGAACAGCATCCGCTGCCAATATCAACGTCTCGGGAGGCGAAGGGCCTTCTTGGAGCAATGTGGTGACCCACGATCGTAGTTCCTCCCGGCCTTGGGATTCAGGAGGGAATACCCCTCGGGCGCAGTCGGGGAAGAGACTCAAGTAAGGGGCAACCACTCGTTCATCGCCGACTACTACAATGTTATGGCAAGAGACGGTGTCTGATAGATATCTCACCAACACTTCGGCGACTTGCTCCTCGTTAGCTGCTATCAAAGCGGTCCCATGACCGAGGTCAGCCAGCCCATGGGGGACACTCCACGATAGCACCGTCGCAAGACCTTCTTGTTGCAAGACTGGTACAATGGCCTCAGCTGTCTCGGTGTTCCACCCGGCGACGACACCCAGAACGGCAGGATCTACACTCAACTCTCTTGCTTGCAGGCGTGCTTCATTGGGATCGTTTGCATCGTTTAGCGCGACCAGCTCAATCATGTAGCTCCCTGGTCCATCCTGTGCGTTCCACTGCGCTATTGCCAGCTTAACACCCTGCAGAGCCTCATAGCCCAACGGTCGCTCTATCCCCTCAAAGGGTGCTATCAGTCCGATTTTGAGGATGGGACGTGTGCCCCTACACGTATCCAGCAAGGTGCAACCAGTCAGTGCCTGTAGCAGGAGTAGAAGTAATGCAGCTTTGCAGAAATTTGAGCAGATGCGAATCAGTCGTTCCAACAGTGCCATTCCCTAGGCTTGCAGCGATACCAATAGCACCTGTGAGATTGGCCACAATTCGGGTTGGTCTCAGTATGCACCGAGCTCCATCAGACGTTCGTCCGTGATGCCAAAATGGTGTGCGATCTCGTGGCGCACTACAGCAAACGTTAGTTCGCGCACCTCTTTCCAGTTGCGGCAGCGTCGTAGAATGGGTTGTCGATATATCGAGATTTTGTCCGGCAAAACCATGCCGTAATGAGAAGTGCGCTGAGTTCTGGGGATGCCGTGGTAGAACCCCAGCAAGCTGGCAGGGTTTCGCAGACCCGTGCGCCGCAACACAATTGGATCCGGCCACTCCTCAACCACGATCTCGACATTCTCCAATTGCGTACGGATCGTTTCAGGAAGTGTCTCTACCGCTTCAACCACTAATTGTTCAAAATCTTCGCGGTTCACAGCTGTCTAGTCTGGTTTGACCCAAGTTGCTGCCCGCCCCAGGGCCAGGGGCAAACGCCCATGTTCCCCGCGCAGCAGCAAGAGACAGCAACTCTCACTGCCAAAGAAGGAACTATGAGTGTACAGATTATAGCAGTGTTCTTGAGCAAGTACATTTCGAGCTTGTATCGCTGCAAAGATTCCGAGCACCTTTTCGCTGACACCAGACGAGTTATTGTCATGATTACGGCCAGCTGCACTTCCGAGGATCTTGCGCAGAGTTGTTGTCCTCTTGGGAGAATTGGTTATTTCCCAAAATTGGATTTGGAATTCTCTCCATATGCCAGTTATACTCTAGCTTCAGTTAGGGCTCGGTCTCTATCGTGCTCACTTCTGTTGTGTCGGCTCACTTTCAAGAACGTGAACCATGAGGCATAGATTGTTATGTCATTACTGTCGTACTCAGAATCTGGTGCCAATCTGGATATAGAAGCGCTGCTGCGTGCAGCAGAGCCACTGATTGAACTTGCCGTGGCGGAGGACATGGGGGCGGGAGATGTAACCAGTCAGGCGATCTTCAGTGCAGAGACCCAAGTGCATGCGCACATTGTTGCCAAAGCTCCCGGTGTTGTCGCAGGAATACCGGTTGCCGAGGCGGTCTTCCGACGGGTATCGCCTGCCATTCACTTCGTCGCACGGGTCGAGGATGGCGAGGAGGTGACAGCAGGTACCATACTTGCTGAGGTGAACGGGCCAGCGCGTGCTGTGTTGGCAGCGGAACGCACAGCGCTCAACTTCTTGCAGCGTATGTCGGGTGTTGCCACACTCACCCGGTATTTTGTGGATGCCGTGGCGTGTACGAAGACTGTAATCATGGACACCCGCAAGACCATCCCGGGCCATCGTGCTTTGGATAAATATGCCGTGCGCATGGGTGGCGGTGTGAACCACCGTATGGGGCTGTACGATATGATCCTGATCAAGGACAATCACGTTGAGGCGGCGGGAGGTGTTCAGCCGGCCATCGAGCGAGTCCGTGCCGCCTGTCCCTATCTTCCTATTGAGGTGGAGGTGCGCAATCTGGATGAGCTGCGTCAAGCGCTGGCTGTCACGCCACCTGTTGATCGTATCCTTCTGGATAATATGAGTGTGGAGGAGATGCGCCAGGCAGTGTCCATCACGGCGGGGAGGGTACCCCTGGAGGCTTCAGGGGGGGTTACCTTGGGGCGCGCCATCGAAATCGCGGAAACAGGGGTGGACTGTATTTCTATCGGTGCGCTGACTCACTCAGCAGCAGCTCTTGATATCAGTATGGAGGTGGCAGACGCGCAACACCAGCTACCTCAGCAAGATCTTGCTACACGCATTGCTGCAGTCAAAGCGCTCATGGGGAACCGGTTGGTCATTCTAGCCCATCATTATCAACGCGATGAGGTGGTCACGTGCGCCGATTTCGTCGGCGATTCGCTCGAGCTGGCGCGCCAGGCAGCACGCAGCGATGCTGAGTTCATCGTCTTTTGTGGCGTCCACTTTATGGCTGAGACGGCTGCCATTCTGGCGCGCCCGGGCCAGCATGTACTAATGCCTGACCCCAGTGCTGGGTGTTACTTGGCCAACACTGCGACACTCGAGGCTGTGCAGACAGCTTGGCGACGACTGGATGAAATCTTCGGCGACGCTGTAGCGGAATTCACCCCCGTCACCTACGTCAACTCTGCTGCTGCGTTGAAGGCGTTCTGCGGGCAGCGTGGCGGGCTAGTGTGCACCTCGAGCAATGCCGAACGTGTGATGCGCGCTGCGCTGGAGCAACGCCCACGGGTGTTTTTCTTCCCTGACCAGCATCTGGGCCGCAACACTGCGCTTCGTACAGGCATCGCGCTGGAGGATACACTGCTGTGGAACAAGCATCAGCCACCTGACTCGGAGGCGACCCGCAAGGCAAAAGTGATCCTCTGGCCAGGGGCATGTAATGTGCACCAGCGTTTCCGTCCGCAAGATGTGTTGGCTGTGCGTGAGCAGTTTCTGGGCATTCGCGTGTTGGTGCACCCAGAGTGCCAACGAGAGGTCGTGGAGCTAGCTGACGATGTCGGCTCGACGCGTCACATTATCGAGCGAGTGCAATCGGCGTCGCCGGGCACACAATGGGCCATCGGGACCGAGGCGCGCTTGGTGCGACGCCTGCAACACCGACATCCAGAGCAAAGAGTGATGTTGCTGGCCAGTGCACCTCCTTTCTGTCGTATGATGGGTCAGACCACGCTGGAAAAGCTGGTGTGTCTGCTTGAAGCGTTAGCCCGAGGTGAGATGCTTAACGAGATCACCGTCGAAGCGGAGACATCATATTGGGCGCGCATTGCATTGGAACGCATGCTGGCCTTATGAATCGCCAATCGTCGGTGAAGAAGATTATCCGGTAGGCTAAGAAGAGCCTTTTCAGAACGCCGAAATATGGGCAAGCATGTGAAAGGAACAAGGTGAAGCCATGCCAGTTGAAACCGATGTGCTCATCATAGGCTGCGGGATCGCTGGCGCTACTGCCGCGCTGCGCCTGGCTCAGGAGCGACAACGCCAGATCCTTGTAATTACTCGTGCTGCTGACCCAACCGAATCGAACACACATTATGCACAAGGAGGCATCGTCGGTTGTGGAGTTGGCGATTCGGTGCAACAGTTGGTCGACGATATTCTGGCTGCTGGTGCCGGACTGAGCTTGCCCAAAGCAGTACGCCTGCTGGCCCAAGAAGGCCCTCTGTTGGTACAACGCCTGCTGATTGAAGAGCTGGGCGTGCCATTCGATCGTACTATGGATGGCACTATCGCTTATACCTCAGAGGGAGGGCACTCTGTACCCCGCATTCTGCACGTTGGTGACGCTACCGGCCGGGCGATTGAGGAAGCACTTGTTGTTCACCTACGTGAGCTACCTAACGTTACGCTACGCACCAATGCCACGGCGGTGGATTTGATTACCTCCTCACATCACGCCCGCGACCCACTGGCTGTGTATCGCCCTATCACCTGCCACGGCGCGTACGTGCTTGACCGTGAGAGCGGAAGTGTGCATCGCATTCTGGCGCGTGTGACTGTGTTAGCCACGGGGGGCCTGGGGCGTATTTACCGCTATACCACCAATCCGGAGGGTGCGCGCGGCGATGGCCTTGCAATGGCCTACCGAGCAGGTGCGCGTGTCATCAATGCTGAATACGTCCAATTCCATCCTACCACGTTAGCCATTCCTGGAGCAAACAATTTCCTGATTTCCGAAGCAGTACGTGGCGAGGGTGGACGCCTCTACACCCCGGATGGTCGTCACTTTATGGACCGGTACGCCCCGCGTTGGGGCGATTTGGCGCCGCGTGACATCGTCGCGCGCGCCATTCATGAAGAGATGATCACCCATGGATATCCATATGTGCTGCTCGATTTGGCAAGTCATATGGAGGCATCGCGCATTCGCGAGCGCTTCCCTACCATTTATGATACTTGCCTCAAGGCAGGCCTTGACATTACCCAAGAACCTATCCCGGTTGTGCCGGCGGCACATTATTTCTGTGGTGGTGTCCTAGTAGATGAGTGGGGACGGACCACCATCGAGGGACTTTATGCTGTCGGAGAGGTCAGTTGTACCGGGGTACACGGTGCCAACCGGTTAGCCAGTACCTCGTTGTTAGAAGGGCTGGTGTGGGGATATCGCGCGGGCAGTGATATCGGGACCCGCACCGATCTTCGGCTAGTGGCAGCAGAGGAGATCCCCCCGTGGGAGAGTGTTGAGAATGGTATGCCAGCTGATCCGGCATTGATCTACCGGGATCAACGTTCCATCCAACATGTAATGTGGTTGTATGTGGGCCTCGCACGCAACACCCATCGGCTGGCACGCGCACTACGAGAGCTCAGTCACCTGTGGGAAACGATAGATGGATTCTATCGGGCGACACGTTTAAGCGACGAGCTAATTGGTCTTCGCAATATGGCGCAGGCTGCATGGGTAGTAACGCGGGCTGCTTGGCACAACCATCAGTCGCGTGGTACACACTATCGGGAGGATAGCCGCATCGAGGAATTCGCTGGCTTGAGCAATACAGAACAACAATGGGGCGGTCCGCATCCCTCTGCCAGTCTCGAGATGTGAGCCAAAGAACAACACAAGGACCCAGCACATGCTCTCAAGATGCTAGCTAGGTCCTTGTGCGATAGTAGCTCTACAAACGATGTGGCAATCAGGCCTGTGCATTCGCCAGCGCGTGATTGAGGAGCTTGAAAAGTCGTGATTTGCGCCGCGCTGCATTGTTCTTATGCAAGATACCTTTCTCCGCTGCCTTGTCCAGCGCCTTGACTGCGGACACAATGGCCACGCGTGCTTCTTCCAACTTGCCTTCTTCGACGAGGCGACGTACCTTCTTCACATAGGTACGCGCTGCCGAGCGGTAAATGCGATTACGCAGGCGCCGCTTCTCGTTTTGGCGAGCTTGTTTCAGGGCGGATTTCGTATTGGCCAAATCTTACTCTCCTCAGCTAACCAGTGGTGAATATATACAAATACAATTATAGTCCAAAGTGCATATATATCCAAATTTGGCGACAGTCGTGAGACCTGTCCATTCTCTAGCCACTTATGCTTTTCATTCTCAGCCGGTGTATGGGCTGTGCCTTATCTCCCACGGGGAAGGAAGCGGGTGGATTGGATGCCTCATCCGGTTTGTCCGATGTGGCAAACAGCAGCGCACCACGCTCCGCCAAAAGAGCCATCGCCTGACTTACTTCCTGCGTGATAACAATTTCATTAGCAAGGATCTCAGCACAAGGGGTTTCATCCGGGAGACAATCCATACGAGCCACAGTGGTGAGGAACTCGCGGTAACGAAAGCTCTTGAAAGGGGTCGGATCACCACGCTGTAGGTTCTCCATTACTTCCTGATGTACCATTGCCAACCCCTCTGGCATGCGGGCACGCCGACGTTCACACAGTGCCACGAATCCATCAAAGTCTTTCAGATGGCCATCTTGCAATGCTGTCCAGAACTCTTCTGATGGGATCACGTTGCCCATAACCATCAACGAGATATAGGCAAGATAATCCTGGTTATCCGCCGTGAGGAAATGGTATTTAGGTTGATAGAGCTGCCCATACACCGCTCGGAAAGCCTCTTCCTCAAAGGTGCCTGTCAGAGTTTCCTCCACAGTGAGACGTACTGCGTCCAATCGTGCTTGATCTATAACGCGGTCGTTACGGCCACGCGCACCAATGTACGTTTTGTCTATGTCCACGAGCACAGCGGTGTGCTCGTTTATCTCAAAGTGTTCGCGCCCAGTTCGATCGAGCCAGTCGAGGAGCTGACCCCAACGATTACCGAATGTCAAGTCACCCTCCACCTTTGTCTCGGGGGGCTCACACAGGCGGTCGGCACCGATAAAACCGCGAAGTGGCAGGTGGGAGGCCAGATTGCGTGCAGCCGCTACATCGCTCAATGGCATATCCCCAATAAACAAGATATTGCGCAGGGGAGCGCCACCACGCCGAGATTGTGTCGCTTCAAGCAATCGAAGCACCACCACTGCATAGGCTGGTTCTGTCTTGCGCGGTACCCGGCAACTCTCCAACCCGGCCTCCCGCCAGAGTTCCTCCAGGCCAGGTAAGCTGGGATCAGCAGGGCGCAGATTGCGATAGACGACGTGGTCGCCCAAATAATCTGCAATTGTTTCTCTGGGATACATGCTTTCGCTCCTCTTGTCTGGATGCGCGACTGCTACCGGTTTAACAGGCCCTGCGCCATCATCAGCTCTGCATTCAATATCGACGCGCCGGCAGCCCCGCGGATGGTGTTGTGCCCTAGTAACACGAACTTGACGTCCAGAACCTCACAAGGGCGCACACGTCCGATTGTGACCGCCATGCCACCACCGGCATCACGATCCAGTCGCGTCTGCGGACGATCTGGCTCGTTGCGCACGATCAAAGGTGGGTGCGGAGCAGTGGGCAGATTCAATTGCTGCGGCAGTGGATTCCACGCGCGCCAAGCTTCAATCACTTCCTCCGGTGTCGCCTTCTTTCGAAGGGACACCGAAACTGTTTCCATATGTCCCTCACGTGTGGAGACACGATTGCAGTGCGGGCTGATGACGAAATCGGCATATTGGACGGCGCTATCTACCACTTTGCCCAGCATCTTGCGCGGTTCGCTGGCTACCTTGTCTTCCTCACCTCCAATGTAGGGGATCACATTGTCCAATGCATCCAGCGACGGCACGCCTGGATAGCCTGCGCCTGAAAGCCCCTGCATCGTGGTCACCAGCACAGCTTTCAAGCCAAAAGTTGCGTGTAACGGAGCCAGTGCCATCGTCAGCATCACAGCAGTGCAGTTGGGATTGGTGACAATGAAACCTCGTTTCCAACCGCGGCGTGCACGCTGTACTTCCAACAGAGCGACATGATCTGGGTTGACCTCGGGGATGAGCAACGGTACATCCACATCTTGACGGTGTGCGCTTGCATTGCTGAACACACCATAGCCGGCAGCGGCAAAGGCCTCTTCCACCTCGCCAGCACGTTCACCCGGCAGCGCAGAGAACACGATATCGCATTCCACGCCCGGAACGGTGTCTTGCACCACCATATCAGCCACATTGGCTGGCATATCCGCCGAAAGCAGCCAACGACAGGCATCTCTATAACGCTTGCCTGCTGAGGCCTCAGAAGCGGTCAGCGCGGTCAACTCAAACCAGGGATGATTTGCTAGCAATTCCACAAAGCGCTGGCCGACAGCACCTGTTGCACCAAGCACTCCCACTGGTATCCTTTTTGCCATCATTCCCTCCTTAACTTAACTCACAAGATCTTTTCAAGCACTCTGCGCACTTCCTCTGCCTGTGCAGCGATTGGACGCGGCTGATTGGCAAAATGGGCATCCGGCCATTCGCCAGTATGATAGCTCACTGTAGCACCCGGATCCTTCAACAGATTGCCAGTTAGGACCGCAACTACCCTCTCATCAGGATGGATGATGCCCTCGGAAACTAGCTTACGCACCCCTGCCACAGCTGCTGCCGAAGCGGGCTCGCAACCAATGCCTATACGATCCACCATCGCCTTAGCATCCATGATCTCAGTATCGCTCACTTGAGTGACTATACCATTGGTCCAGCGTAGACTGCGCACGGCACGTTCATAGCTGACGGGTGCACCGATGCGGATCGCTGTGGCAATCGTCTCGGCATGCACTGTCACAGCTTGGCGGAAGCCCATTCGATAGCTCTGATAGAAAGGATTGGCACCAGTCGCCTGCACTGCTGCCAGACGTGGCAGCCGTTCTATCAGGCCGAGCTGTTGCAGCTCATGCAACGCCTTGCCAAAGGCAGCCGTGTTGCCCAAGTTGCCAGCCGGCAACACGATCCAATCCGGTGGCTGCCAATCCAGGCCATGGATGATCTCAAATATGATGCTCTTTTGCCCTTCTAGCCGGAACGGGTTAAGCGAGTTAAGCAAATAGATGCCCATTTCGTTGCAGATATGCTGCACTAATCGCATGGCGTCGTCGAAATCTCCTGCGACCTGTAGTGTGTATGCGCCATAAGCAAGTGCCTGCGCCAGCTTTCCTGCTGCGATCTTGCCTTGAGGGATAAACACGATCGATGGAATCCCAGCCAATGCGGCATATGCTGCCAGGGAGGCGCTGGTATTACCGGTACTAGCACATGCCACGGCACACGCTCCAAGCCAGCGGGCCTGTGTCACCCCAACGGTCATGCCACGATCTTTGAACGAGCCAGTGGGATTCTCCCCCTCGTGCTTGAGCAGCAGATCATCCACTCCCACCCAATCAGACAAGCGAGGATGCTGATACAAAGGGGTGTTGCCTTCGGGGCGGGAGACAATTGCAGCAGGAGGCACTGGCAGAATAAGCTCACGATAGCGCCAGACGCCACTGTCCCTCTCTGGCTGAACACACGGTTGGGGAGCACCCCGGTGGCGTGCATCGAAGGTGGCCCGCTTGATTTCAGTGCGCAGCGCCAGCAAGTCGTGCGTCACGTCCAGCTGACCGCCACAGTTGCACAGATAACGCACTTCGTTCAACGGGTAGGATGTTCCACACTGAGGGCACTCAAGTTGAGATCTCATTCTCATACTTTCCTGTCTTTCCTGGTCCGATGGTTCTCCTGGTCGGGCGTTCTGGTGTCGCCCTCGCCTTTTGGAGACAACAATCTCTCTGCGGGTGAGGAGAACGATCGGCCGGGGTAACGCACACGGTCCATATTGCCGGCGCCTAGATGACGTCCCCAGACCAGCACAAGACCACCCAATATTGCCAACCCCAGTATTCCTCCTCCCAGGCATAGCACTCCACCTCCCAGAAATGGGAGCACACCGGCAAAGACAAAGCCCTCTGGCACAGGTGTGACAGTGGGATGCGGGGTCCGTGTTGGTTGACGTCCCCAGCGCGTGGGTGTTGGCGTTCGTGTGGAAGTAGGAGTGATGGTTGGCAGACGCGTCAACGTGGATGTTGGTGTAGGAGATGGCGCAGGTGTCGGTGTGATAGTCTCAGTAGGCGTTGGCGCGACCTCGACAATTTCTGATGCCAGCACTGGTTCAGAAGGTACAGAAGGCAACGTGTTGGTAGGTTCCACTGGTTGAGGTGTGGGCGATGTTGATGGTAGTGGTACCTCGCCAATGGGTATAAGCCCCACATCATCAATCCAGAACGACTCCGGTTCACCAAAGAACTGCGCTGGCACGAAAGAAAACTCGTCACGACGGTTTTTCCACGTGGAAGCGATGCGCACAAACACGGTAATAGTGGTATTCTGTGCCGTCGCTTGTACCTGAAGTTCACGGCATATCTTATAGGGGCAGCTATCGAACTTATTCCAAATCTCAGAGCTCCATATAATTGCAGGTGAAGAGGGATCTGTCCCCCCTGTCGGATCAATGCCGATACGACGTCCTACAGTTCCGTCAAGGGCCCCGGCAGGGTGATAAACCAGCCAGACGACATTGGCCCAATAACTTGCACCCGGCACCACGTTGGGGATCTGTTGATAGATTCCGCCAATAAACCAGCCGTTGGCTTGAATGCGCAGAGCAGGACACCTGGGAGAATCGCACGCGGGGAACTCGCTTTCCACACTAAAAGCAGGGCTGTTACCCGCTTCGACAAAAGTGCTCCAGTTGCTCATTCCCTCATTGAATTGACAATTTCGTATCAGATTGTTGCCATTTTCGGCGCACACATCCGGAAAATCGCCCTGTGCTGCGACAGTGCGGACATAATAGTGCAAATTGCTCACCATCACTCCGCCTAGTAACAGAACGATCATTCCTCCAACCAACGCTCTTTTCTGCATGGTCGGTCAGGTTGAACCTGCGAGTTAGGCTATGTAAACAAAAAGGGTGCACATAATAAAGAAGGAGCCGCGCATGCTGCCACCGTCGGCTCCCCCAGCGTCCCGTATAAATATACTCACAAACACCCCAACGGTCAAGAGTCGCTCGCTCGGAACAGGAAACAAGTTTATAATTGGTTGTGGACGATCAGGCAAGTGTTCAGGTATCGGATTTCGCTAAGCCGGTTTCTGTGTTGAGGACGTATTGGGAACATAGGCTCTTGGAGACAGAAAGGAATTCACATGAAGGCAACGTTGCGCGAGTTACTGTCCCGACCTGGGGTGCTGATCGCCGACGGCGCCACTGGCACACTCTTGCAGCAGGCTGGCCTGCCGCGAGGCATGGCACCGGAGCGATGGAATCTGGAAAACCCCGAAGCAATCCTAGCGTTGCATCGAAGCTACTTGGACGCGGGAGCACAAATCGTCTTGACCAACTCGTTCGGTGGCAATCGTTATCGCTTGGCGGGGCACGGGTTGGCAGACCAAGTACATAAGGTCAATCTGAGAGCAGCACAGCTGGCGCGCCAGGCAGCTGGTACAGATGCATTGGTGTTGGGTGACGTTGGGCCAAGTGGTCAACTGCTGGCACCACTTGGTTCGCTCTCTTTTGAGGAGGTAGTCGCCGCTTTCTCCGAGCAAGCAGCTGCTCTGGTGGAAGGGGATGTAGATGGCATCCTCATTGAAACGATGAGCGATCTCGAAGAGGTAAAGGCAGCGGTGACAGGCGCGCGTCAGGTGACCGATTTGCCCGTCCTGGTAACAATGAGCTTCGATACGCATGGACGCACAATGATGGGGGTCACCCCGGTGCAAGCAGCACACACGTTGTGGGAGCTGGGAGTAGATGTCATCGGTGCCAACTGCGGCCGCAGCTTACCCGAAAACCTGGAGGCGGTGCGTGCTATGCGGGAGGCGGAACCGGGGGCAACCTTGATGGCCAAACCTAACGCTGGCCTTCCTCGTGGAGAAGGAGATACCCTCCAATATGACGTTACGCCGGAGATTATGGCTGACTACGCACTACGTTTTGCCGCATTGGGTGTGAAAATTCTTGGTGGATGCTGTGGTTCCACGCCCGAGCACATCCGGGCGATTGCGCGCGCGTTGCATGGATGAGCCGATCAACAGAACGGTCAGCTGGATATAGTGTGCAGTTGTGGGTTCGTCTGCGTGCACCGATCTGGCATGTGGGCGCGAGTTGGGCAGCTTTGGGTGGCGCTTTGGCGGGTGGTCTGCTGGCAAGGGGTAACCTTCTGCACCCGGAGCAGGATGGTGCATTGCCGCGGGTCGCCATTCTGCTGCTCACCTGGCTGCTAGCAGATCCGCTGTTGGGCACGTTGTGGGAGCTGGGTGCTACGCCGCAGGGGATCTGGGTCCAACTTTGGCGTCCCGTCCATACACCCGAGGGCGTGCCACTGATATTGATGCCTTACACTCGACCCGGCTCGTCGGCTTGGTGGATAGCGGAGTGGCTGGGTCGCCAACTTGCGTGGTGGCGTGCAGATTTCTGGCCACAGAGTGGTGAATCTTTCATCACGGTATGTAGCCTATTGCTCGCTGCTCTGACCGTTGGCGCGATATTGGGTTCGACTGTCTTAGTACTGGTGTGCGGAGTGATAGTGCTCGCGTGGCTGACCGCCTTGTGGCAAAAGGGAAAGGTTCCACGCTCCTCACTGCGTATGACGATAGCAGGTGCGTGGGCACAGTTTGGCATCCCCTGGATGATCGGTTGCGCGGCCGCTGGTTCTGGCCAGACCCATTGGTTAGCTGTGGCGTTGGGTGCGTGCCTGACCATCAGTTATGTAGGCCTGTTGAGATGCCCCGCATCGCAGCTGATCGTGTTGGCAGGCCAGCTGGGGGTGTTAATCTTGGTGATCGGCGTACGTCATCTCCTCGCCACGACTGTGATAGCAGTGTTGCTCGCGGCGCAATTGGGATTACTGCTCGCAAAGGGCCCGAGTACGGACTCTACCGAAGCGCCCTATGCGGAGATACATCCTTTCATTGTAAGTGTTATAGTGATTGCTGCCTTTGGGGTCGGTTTCAGCTGATTCAGTGTTACTTTTATCTCGCTTCGGTGTTGTTATGTGTAGCGAGTTGCCGGTGTATACTTGTGGAGCAAAGAAAATTTCTTGCACAAAAAGGAGGTGGTGAGCGCGCCTGAATTCTTCGAAGATGTTATTCTGACTACACAGCAAGTCGCATTTGTCATTTTCCTCAATTCTGTACACTTGATACTAAGGGAGGGAGATCTACATTATGGAGGCAGTGACTTCGACCACACTTAACACTCGTCGCATTGTCATTGCGGGTGTCCTCGGCGCCATTTCAATTCTATTAGGTTGGACACGTCTGGGTTACATTCCAGTGCCCAACCTGGCGGCTAATGCCACCATTATGCACGTGCCGGTGATCATTGGCGCGGTCATGGAAGGCTGGCTGGTCGGTGCGATTATTGGCCTGCTGTTCGGTTTATCCAGCTTTGCGTTGGCGACTATTCCGTTGTTCAAGAACCCGCTGGTGGCCATTGTGCCGCGCATCATCATCGGTATCACGTCGTACTTTGCGTATGTAGCGCTCAAGAAGAACAATGAGTACTTGGCACTGGTGGTTGCCGCTATCGTTGGTACGCTCACCAACACCATCTTGGTACTGACTCTTGCCGGCCTGCTCAACTATATACCGTGGGAGCTGATGCCGCCTATCCTGGTGACCAATGCGTTACCTGAGGTCATCATCGCCATCATTCTGGTGGTGGCCGTTGTGACGGCATGGAAGCGCATTGAGACAGGCAGCGCCAAGGCAAAGATGTAACACCCGTATATCGGTCAGAATCGTTCTAGCGAACCCCGTTGCTCTGCAGACGGGGTTCGTCATTTAAGTGGAGATGTGATAGATTAGAAGGGGGAGGTGATCCTGTGCTGTTTTGTATCGACTTGGGCAATACCAATATCACGTTGGGCCTGTACGAAGGTGAGGAGCTGCGTGGCCACTGGCGTGTGCGCACAGACCACCACAAGATGCCAGACGAGTACGGCATCCTGATGATCAGCTTACTGCGCCATGCCGGATTTGACCCTGATGGGGTGAGTGGTGTCTGCATGTGCAGCGTAGTTCCTCCCCTCACGGGTGTTTTGGATGAAGCGTGTCGTGTTTACTTGCACCATGCACCACTCATTGTGGATGCCAGCATTAACACTGGGGTCAAAATCTGCTACGACAATCCGCGCGAAGTGGGCGCTGACCGGGTGGTCGATGCTGTAGCAGTTTACAAGCTATACGGGGCGCCGGCATGTGTAGTGGATTTTGGCACAGCGACCACCTTCGACGCTATCTCGCGCAACGGTGAGTATTTGGGAGGTGCCATTGCGCCAGGCATCGGCATCGCGGCGGAAGCGCTTTTCAGTCGCACCGCTAAGCTGCCGCGCATCGACCTAGTGCGTCCACCTGGCCCGATCGGCCGTAACACGGTGCATTCGATGCAGTCCGGACTGATCTTCGGCTATGTGGGATTGGTGGAAGGCATGGTGACACGCTTCCGTAGAGAATTGGGAGAGGACATGCGCGTGATCGGCACCGGAGGGCTTGTGGAAATCATCGCGCGTGAGACGGATGTGATCCAGAAGGTTGACCCATGGTTGACGCTACATGGCCTGCGCATCCTGTGGGAGATGAATCGTGCTATGTTAGCGCCGTAGAGTGCTGGAAAGGGTCTGCCGTGGAAGATCGATTGCTGAAAGATAAACGCATCCTGTTGGGCGTTACAGGTGGTGTGGCAGCCTACAAGGCGGTGGTGCTTGCCAGCCGTCTGACTCAAGCTGGCGCGATAGTGGACGTGGTGCTGACCGAGGCAGCGACGCGCTTCGTGACCCCGCTCAGCTTCGAGTCGGTGACGCGACGTAGGGCATATGTGGATATGTTTGAGCTGGGCGATAACGACAGGCCAGGGGCGCGTCCAGGTGATGTGTCGATTCCACATCTCGCATTGGCCAGAGGAGCTGATCTGGTGATCATTGCGCCTGCCACCGCCAATACGCTGGCCAAGTTGGCGCACGGTGTTGCGGACAATTTGCTCACAGCTGCTGTGTTGGCTGCTCCAGCACCACTCTTGATCGCGCCAGCGATGGAGAGCCATATGTGGGAGCATCCTGCGACCCAAGCGAATCTGGCTATGCTACAAGCGCGTGGAGTGACACAGATTGGTCCGGCAACTGGTCATCTGGCTTCCGGTGCCACGGGTGTGGGGCGTATGAGCGAGCCGGAGGAGATTATCGCTGCGGCGCGGCTGGTGCTGGCGCGCCACGGCGATATGGCAGGTCGGAGCGTGGTGGTCTCGGCGGGTGGCACGCGTGAAGCGATTGATCCGGTGCGCTTCATCGGGAACCGTTCCAGTGGCAAGATGGGGTATGCGTTGGCACATGCGGCGCGCGACCGTGGTGCGCAGGTCGTGCTGGTCGCGGCGCCGACTGCTCTGCCTGAGCCTTACGGTGTGCGGCTGGTGCGCGTTGAATCGGCGTCGCAAATGCGCGATGCTGTGTTGGCCGCGCTCGAAGGTGCTGATGCGTTGGTAATGGCAGCCGCTGTGGCTGATTATCGTCCACTCCAACCCAGTGAGCAGAAGATCAAGAAGGCACACGAACACCTGACGCTGGAATTAACCCGCACGCCGGATATTTTGGAAGAGGTCGCTGCGCTGCGTGCGGCAGGGCGTGGACCGCGCGTGGTAGTGGGCTTTGCTGCCGAGACATCTGATCTGCTGGCCAATGCACAGGTGAAGCTGCAGCAGAAACGCCTGGATCTGATTGTGGCCAACGACGTCAGTGTACCAGATTCCGGCTTTGCAGTGGACACTAATCGCGTCACCTTGCTTTACGCAGACGGGACGATTGAACCGCTGCCGCTGATGTACAAAGAAGAAGTCGCCCATATCATCTGGGACCGCGTTCAGCGTCTGTGGTGAGCTGAGCGAAATTACCTTGGGATTTGGTGCCTGGATTGAACCATTGTCAGCTATCATTAGGCTTCGCTGCATTGGCATGCTCGAGAGTTTGGTGCTCTTTGGCTCTCCGTTGTGTGTTGTGGAAGAGGGTCAGGCGTGCGTGTGAGCGAACTTGGACCATAGCTTTTAATGGGAGCCTCTCATAAGGCATAAAGAGATTCTGTCAAGGTAAAGGTTGCGCTGAAAGATAAGTTTATGTATCGCGTTCCGTTCGGCCGGAGCCAGCTGGAATTTACGTTGCCGCCCTCCATGCGAGGCACCTTGTTGGAATCGAATAGGATGCCCCCGTTAGTGGATCCCGCTGCGGCCGTTCAGCAGGCGCTGGACAAGCCGGCCGGCAGCGCATCGCTGCGTGGTATTGCTCAACCGGGCGATCGAGTTTGCCTGGTCTTCACCGACGCGACGCGTGCCTGTCCGGATGCGCTTCTGGTGCCTGCTCTTCTCGAGGAGCTCCTTATGGCGGGGGTGCGTGACAAGGATATCACCTTGTTGTGTGGTACTGGCTTGCATCGCCCCAGTACATCCGCCGAAAAGATCGCCAAGCTGGGCGCATCCGTCGTGGATCGTTATCGCGTAGTGGATCACAACGCGCAGGACAGTGCCCAACTGGTCTATTTGGGTATCGCTGCATCTGGCGCACCCATATGGGTCAATCGACTGGTCACAGAGGCAGATTTGGTAGTGGCAACTGGTGTGGTGGAACCCCATCTTTATGCAGGGTACTCCGGCGGGCCCAAGACGGTGGCTATTGGCACCGCTGGTGAACCCACAATTGCCTATACGCACGGCATCCAGCTGACCGACCATCCCAACACGCGCTTGGGGCGCATCGACGGGAACCTGTTTCATCAGACGTTAGGCGAGATCGCACGTCGGGCGCGACTGTGTTTCATCCTCAACGTGGTAGTTGACGATCAAGAGCGCATCGTCGCAGTGCATGCGGGTGATCCGGAACAGACCTTTCATAAACTGGTTGCGCTGGCGCGTGAGTTGTATGAGGTACCGGTGCATCAGCAATATGACGTCGTGATAGCAGGTGTGGGGCATCCCAAGGATGTAAACCTCTATCAGGCCACGCGGGCTGCAACGTATGTGTTCCGTGCGCCAAAGCAGGTCCTAAGGCCTGGTGGCTGCATCATTGTGCCAGCCTCTTGTCCGGAGGGCGTGGGACTTGGCAGCGGAGAGCAGCGTTTTTATGAGATTATGCGCTCCGCTGATGATGCTCCGACATTGCTGGCGAACCTACGCCGCACCCGTTATCCCGCTGGTGCCCAGCGCGCTTACTTTTTGGCGCAAGTGCTTTGTTATCACAAGGTGATTATTGTAGGGGCAGAGCATCCCGATGCGGTGCGCCAGCTGCATATGATTCCGGCGCACACAATGGACGAAGCGCTGCAAATTGCAGCGAAGGAGATCGGAAGGTCAGATTTGGAGGTTTTAATCATGCCACATGCGCTACATACTTTACCGAGCGAGCAGCAGCTCGAACCGCTTCATATAGCGGTAGGCACCGTGCGCTTGCAGCTGCGTCGGCGTGGAGAGGATCCAGCCGCCGTAGACGCGCAAACTGCTCTGCATGTCCTACGAGCACTCAGCCAGGAGGAGCCAGAATTGCCTGCTGCCAGGTGGTACGCGTCGGTCCAGCCAGAACACTTGGAGCAATTCGTGGAGCTGTGGGAAAGCTTGAGGGGCTGACGTTCACCGCGCTCAAGCGCGACGGAACCTTATTGCCCCGCCTTGCCTCACGCCAGAATCGCCCTGTCGCGAGTGTGTCGACGAACACCACCTGTCCGGATTAACGCAGCCGGCCCAGCAGTACGTCCGCCTCTTCTTGTACCAGCAGACTCAGACAAGCAACACGACGTGCGATCCGCTGATTGGTGCGACAGTACCACCAGAGGCGAAATGCCATATAATGTTGGAAAAGAGTACGGCACAGTGTCTTCATCGTGTGTTGTATGTTAATGCCTTGCATCCTGTTCGACTTATAGTTTACCATAAACCAACTTAGATGTCCATCCGTGCCAACTTGGGTTGTCTCCTGAAGTGCTTCGATGTTTGCCAGGAGGTAGCGCGTGGCTGATCTTTCACTCTGGTTAGTGCCGGAGGAAGAGAGCTATGATCTTCTGTCGTGCATCATCGCGCGTTTGAGTCAGCAGCATGGCACGCCTAGCTTTGAGCCGCATCTGACTTTGCTTTCCGGGATTACGTTGAGACACAACGAGGCCACCACGCGTACTACACAGCTGGCAGCCCGGTTAGAAAAGCTCGAGGTGGTTATAAGGGGATTAGGCTACCGTGATGAGTTTTTCAGAGCCCTGTTTCTGGAAGCGGAACGCACGGCTGAGCTGATGAATGCCCATCAGATAGCCTGCACAGTTTTTAATCACTCCCCCAACGAACCATTCTTACCACACGTCAGTCTGCTGTATGGCCACCTTCCTGCAGCGACCAAAGAAAGGATTATTGCACAGCTCATCTCGGAGTTGAAGTTGCCATTCTCCTTCAGGGTGCGCAGCGTAGACCTGATGGTTGCCGCGTCGCACATTCCACTTTCGCACTGGCGACGCATTGTGAGCGAGGCACCCGGCAGGTAGTTGACTCAACGAAAATGGCTCGTGTGACACTTGCAGAGGCAGTTCCTCTTCAGGCAAGGCTAAAGGATTTCCGCGGCTGACTCAAGGTCCACGTACAGGTGTGCATGAGGTGTCTGACGCAGGATGGAGGCGGGACATGTTGGGTGGATGGGTTCCAACAATGCCCGACGCACCGCTGTTGCCTTGCGCTTCTCGGGTACCATGCACAGCATGCGGCGTGCACTGCGCAAGGCAGGGATGGTCAACGTAATCGCGTGAGTAGGAACTTCGTCCAAACTGCCGAAATGCCCCTCGCCAACCTGTTGGCGTCGGCTTGCTTCCTCCAGTGCTACTACTTTGACCCATACCGGGTCATCGAAGTCTGCTACAGGTGGATCGTTGAAAGCTAGGTGACCATTCTCGCCGATCCCCAGGCAGCACAGATCAGCTGAATGAGCGCGCAGCAACAGTTCATAGCCACGACACGCTGTCTCAACCTCGTCGGCGTGTCCAGGCACCGGAAAGAAGTACCCTACTGGCACATGATCCAGCAGGTGCCGGCGCAGGAAGAGGGGAAAGCTTGCTGGATGCCCTGGCTTTAGATGTAGGTACTCGTCCATGTGGAAGACATTCACCGCTGACCACGGTATCCCGGGCAGATTGCGCAGAGCACGTAGGAAGCTCAGCTGCGAGTTACCGGTGGCCAGGATGAGGTTGGCAACACCTCTCTCGGCGACAGCTTGAGCGATTACCCTCGCTGCTTCCTGTGCCGCAGCGAGGCCAAGTGATTCGTTGTCGGTGTAGATGCTTACGTGAAGCTGGTCGTAGACGAGCTCGCGAAGAGGATGTATTTCCATCGAGATCTTGCTCCTGTTCAGAGATGGTTTGCCGAGGTAAATCTGCTGGAACTTGCCCGCAACACTTTCTGATCCCCCAATTTAAACTGGGACCCGTCGTATGTGCTCATTCTACGACGTCAGCTCCGCCACGGCAATGATGCGTTCATCATAGACACGACGGTCGTGGTTCCAGTTGATGCAGGTGATCAGGGTGAGAATCGGCTCGGTAGTCGGAAAGGTCACCTGCACATCCTCCGGGGATACTACGCGCACCTCCCGGACGAGGTAACGATATTCCTGTTCCTGGGTAAATACCAACACCTCGTCGCCTTTTCTGAGCTGAGACAGATGGCGGAAGGGGCCGTCTTTCCCGCCTGTCAGGGTTACGTGTCCGGCGATCGCAACGTTGCTGGGATCACCAGGGCTGGCTGTCCCTTGCAAATGGCCAACTTCTTGGGTCAGCTGATCGACTTGCCAGATGCCTTCACGCAGTGTCACCACTACTACGGGCACGTCCACTCCCAGCTTTGGGATAATCAGGCGGGTGGCCGGCCTCTTCGGCTGATTGGCAGGCAATCCCATCGTCGATGCTGCAGTGGTCTGTGGTACCACTGACATCTCATTCTGATGAGCTCCCGTTACTGTCTCAGTAGAAGGCTCGTTTCGCGATAACAGCGTCTCATCTATCTCAGCAGGTTCATCGGGTGGCTGCGGCAAAGATGTGGTCGATGTCGGCGTGGCCGTCACCTTGCTCATGGCCGCCGGAGTCGTAATATCTTGCCTGCCGGCAAATGGTGCAGCTCCAGAAGGCATTGGCACTCTGGGACGATCTTCCGGGCGCTCATTCGTCGGCGACAATAATCGCCCGCTCATCTCGCCGAAGAGGAAGCCGCTGAACATTCCAACCGCACAGCACAGCAGGGCGCTCACCAACAGCAAAGAGATGGTGGCAATCCATCTTCGAGATGAGTGGCTTGCGATAATAGCGACGTTGCGTCTTGACCTTGTCATCTTCGTCGCTTTCTTGCGATGCAGCGCATCAGTGCGGCTGCAGGGACTGGTTCAACCGATCTCCATATATCGTACGCGACACTGTCATCCAGATGAGTGCAATCGTACATATCGGTTGTTTTACATTTGGAGAGCTATGCTCCAAAGATAGCATGGATGTTGGTTTTGTCAATCGTCGCTTCTAGGCCGCGAGACAGAGAATCTTTCAACACAGATGCAGAGCTTGAGGAAAATCCCAAACCCTGCTAGGATACTTGACATAGGCATGGCAAGAGTAGAATCGCATGGTGATGGTGAGCTTGATTACTTGCGCACAACTCGTCCTTTGCACTTGATTGGGCGGGGACAACTGCACAGATCGCCTGCTCATTAAAACAGGGAGAACCACCGATGAACGAGAGAAAAGGGCAGGGTTTGATAGAATATGCACTGTTGATAGCGCTCATCGCGATGGTCGTGCTAGGTGCAGCTTTCCTCCTAGGTCGTAACCTCTACACGATTTTCTACGGCATCACAGAAGCCCTTCAGTTCGGCTGTGGACGGGTAAGCGCCGAGACGTTTCGCAGCTATGCAGGTGAAGGAAGTTTATCGCCAGGGGGACCTCCTACACTTAGCCACCGCCCTGCTGAAGGCGCTACTACCCAAGGCTATTGGTTCTGCCACAAGGCAATGGATATTGCCAACGATGAAGGCGTGCCAGTGCGTGCCGTGGCAGCAGGTGTGGTGCGCTTTGCTGGTTGGAGTGATCGCGGCTATGGCTATATGGTGGTGTTAGATCATGGCGGTTATCAGAGCCTTTATGCTCATTTAAAAGAGCAGCCCAGTGTCACGAGTGGTCAATCGGTGCCGGATGGTGCTGTGATTGGGCTGATGGGAAACACGGGTTTCTCTACTGGTCCTCATCTCCACTTCGAGATTCGTTTGGGCAGCGAGCTGGTGGATCCCAGCTTGTACTTGCCATGATAAGTGACCAATGACCCCGTGAAATTGGTATCTCTGGGCACCTGTGTTATCATGTAACTTGAGCAAGTAAATCCTATTAGTGTCAAAGCTTATGGTTGTGGACGAAGGTCAATTGGATGCACTCCTCCTGGGGGTGGAGAAGCCAGCACGTTACACCGGGGGTGAGTACAACAGCATTATCAAGGACTGGCACCATGTTGATGTCAAAGTCGTTCTCGCTTTCCCCGACGTGTATGAGCTAGGGATGAGCAATCTGGGATTAGCCATCCTGTATGACATTCTCAATCGTCGCCCAGATGTGCTTGCTGAGCGCGTTTATGCGCCTTGGCCGGACATGGAGCGTGCGTTGCGTAGTGCAGGGCTCCCTCTCTATTCACTAGAGAGTCGCCACGCGCTCGCTGATTTTGACCTCATTGGCATTAGCTTGCCCTATCCGCAGCTGTACACCAACGCCCTGACATTACTGGAGCTGGGTGGGCTGCCGGTGTTGAGTGCGGCGCGTGATGCGCGTTATCCGCTGGTAATGGCCGGTGGATGTGCGGCGTATAACCCAGAGCCGATGGCCGACTTCATTGACTTTTTCGTGATTGGCGAGGGTGAGGAGGTGATCCTCGAGGTCGTGGATGCATTTCGCGAAGTGCGAGGAGCGGATCGCGAGACCCAGCTGCGGCGTATGGCGCGTATCCCTGGAATATATGTGCCACGCTTCTATTGCCCGCGCTATGCTCCGGATGGGAAGGTGGAGGCGATCGAACCAACTATTTCTGAGGTGCCACGCACAGTGATCCGGCGCGTCGTTCCCATCCTGCCCAAGCCGATCACCCGTTTTGTGGTGCCCTACTTGGGGATTGTCTTCGACCGTGCTGCGGTGGAGATACAACGAGGCTGTACTCGTGGCTGTCGTTTCTGCCAGGCCGGTGTCGTCTATCGTCCAGTGCGTGAGCGGCCTGTGGAGGAAATCGTTGAAGCGGTGCAGGACATCATTCGATACACTGGTCATAGCGAGATAGGCCTGCTCAGCTTATCGAGCACGGATTACAGTGCTATTGAGAGGCTTATTCGTGCCTTGTTGGACAGCACGCGTGATCAACACGTTTCGCTGTCGTTGCCCAGCTCGCGTGTCGAAAGTGTCACAATTGAAATGGTGGATTTGCTGACTCAAGGACGTCGCACTGGCTTCACCTTCGCTCCTGAGGCGGCCAGCGACCGGTTACGCGAGGTGATCAATAAGCCGATCCCTTCAGCCGAGCTGCTCGCACTAGCTGATGCGGTTTACAGTCGTGGCTGGCGGCAAATCAAATTGTATTTCATGATCGGGCAACCCACCGAGACTGAGGAAGACGTGGTGGCCATTGCTCACTTGTCCAAAGAAGTGCTCAATCTCGGGCGAAAGTACCACAACAAGGCTCAAGTGCGCGTGAGCGTCAGCACATTTGTGCCTCAACCACACACTCCTTTTCAGTGGGCCGCGCTGGATCATCCGGACATCATCTATCGAAAGCAAAAGTTGCTGCGCCAGGCTTTCGGCCACAGCCGGGGAATCATTTACAATTGGAATGATCCACAGGAATCGCTGCTGGAAGCTGCCCTGACGCGTGGAGATCGGCGGATTGGCAAGGTGATTTTGGCTGCGTGGCAACGAGGTTGTCGCTTCGACGCTTGGCACGAACATTTCCGGCCCGAGATATGGAGCGCAGCGTTTCAGGAACATGGTTTGAACATCCACTGGTACGCCACACGGCCACGTGAAGCTGATGAAGTGTTTCCTTGGGATCACATCCAGACAGGGGTGCGTCGCGACTGGTTGTGGGCAGACTGGCAGGCAGCATTGCGTGGGGAGGTCAAGGCGGATTGCCGTTACACCTGCCACGGCTGTGGCATATTAAGCACCTTCGCTGAGATGTATCGCGCTGGTCTTGCCTCGCGTTGGCAATGTCCGCCCGTTGCCCGGGTGGTCCCGCGCTGATATGGATTGCCAGATCAAGCAAAGCGCACCACGGTCGTGAGCACTGACTAACTGCTTGCGACGCGCCGTCTTGCCTCTTCCCATGTCTGGCGCACAAAACGGGCGGCGAGTTCTACCCCTGTGCGTCCTTGGTAGGAGGCTTCTTCCATACAAATCCAACCATCCCAGCCAGTGCGCACCAGCTGTTCGAAGAGCTCACTGAACGGTGTGACCCCTGTGCCAAGGAGCACGTGCCGCAGCTCACCTTTTACCGCCGTGTCAGCAGCGTGTACTGTCACAACGCGATGCATCACCGCCCTTAGCAGCGCTAGTGGGTCGTCCGCATAAGCCGCAGCGTTGCCTGTGTCAAAATTGACGCCAAGCCCGATGCCTTCGGTCTGGCGCACGATCTCTAGGAAAATGTCAGGTGATTGGGAAAAGTCGGTGTACTGCCAGGCGCCCGGCTTGGCATGATTCTCAAATACTGGAATAACTCCACTATCGCGCACCCGTTCAACCAGTCGACTCAACCCTTCCACTGCCCACGCGACCCCTTCTGCGCGTCCCGTCTCGGGGTGAGCCTGGCCGTCCGTCACCCGCACGTACTTGGCACCCAGACCTGCTGCCACGTGAAAGACTTCCTCCTCTAGCTCCAACTCCTTGACACGCTGCACAGGATCGGGGTGGGTGAAATCCGGGTAGCTGGTCACCATAACTACCTGGGTGCCAGCATCCTCTATCTCACGGCGCATCGCGCTGACTGCCTGGGGGGAACGGTCCGGCACGAACAGAATACTGAGATCGATACCGTCTAATCCCAAAGCGGCCCCCATGCGCGCCCACTCGGCCACTGTCATACGACCGGCAATAATGTCCGAGAAAAACGAAACAGGTAAGCAGCTGATGCGCATTGTTCTCCCCTCTTCTGCGAAGTGTAGGGCGTTTTATTGTCGGCGACGTTCCTGTTCTGTCTCGCGAATCGCCTTGTTCAGCGCCCGCTCGAGTTCGGCATCCACCTCCGGAGGCAAAGGCACAGGACCAGCGCTGGCCAGTATCTCCTGTACACGCTCATGCGCGACCTCGTGGATCATCTTACCTCCACTTTTCTGCCACTGCTCAATCGTCTGACGGCGGAAAAGGACAGGGAAGAAAAGCTCCTCACGAAAGTGGCGCGCGGTGTGTTCGTGCTGAAGGAAGCTGCCACCATGGCCGACTTCTCGGATGACCTCCACAGCCATGGTCTCCTCGTTGACAGTGATCCCTTTTAGCACCCGCTTGATCATATGCACCAGCTCGTCGCAGATGACCACCATTTCTTGGCAACCGTACTGCCCCCACGAAAGCGTGCCCAAGCTCTGGGACATAGTCATGCCAGCTAACGCGTTAAGCAACATGTTCATCATTGCCTCGGCAGCCGCTTCGGCATCCGGCACCTTAGCCTCTACTCCGCCGCCCAACCCGTAGATAGGCAGGTTGTAGTGTCGCGCCATTTGCGTTACGGCCAGTTTGCCCAAGCTCTGCTCCGGGCTACCGTAAGTGCACTGGGTCGTTTTCATGTCAAAGACATCTGTGTCCGGTTTGAGCACAACTGGTGCCCCGGGTTTGATCAGCTGGGTGAGTACGACACCGAACAGCACTTCGGCGATGGTCAGAACAATGGTACCAGCCACTGTTGCTGGGCCAGTGGCACCCATCAGCGGGCCGGGCGAATACAAGATCGGCACACCTGCTTGCACAGCGTCGACAATTCCCTCGTTCATGATTGCCACCTTGAGTGGGGAGACTGGCGTGACAATACCTAGCACGCTAGGACGCTCGCGCAAGACGCTTTCTCCACCGGAGGCTGCCGCTGTCATTTCCAACAGGCGCACCGTAAAAGGCCTCTCCAGGATGTTGACCACTGTGGGCTTCGTGGTATTGCGGAAGATCGCGTCGAAATCGTGGAAGAAAATGACGTCTGTTGGCTGGTCGCCCGACATACATAATGTCTGGACAAAGTCGATGTTGGGCAATGCGTGTCCGACCCGTGTGCTGGTGATCATATCCTGTTTGGTCGGTTGGCGTGCCCGCCACTGGTCATAGTCCCAGAATAGTGGCTCGGAGGTACCTCCCATACCGTAGTAGACGCGACCGGGCTCCAGCAGCATGTCCATAGTTGGGTCAAACCGTCCATGCAGGACAAAGGAGCTCGGCGCAGAGGCGATCGCTGCTTCAACCATCTGGGCTGGCACCTGGATAATGCGCGTATCCCGGTTGACACGCGCACCACCCTTTTCGAAGATGTCGAGAAAGAGATCGGATTCGCTGAAAAGACCTGGATCCCACAGCAATGCCAAGGCAGCCTGGTGGATGCGCATCAGATCTTCTTCGGAGAGTATCTTCAAATCACCACCTTTTGCACCAGTCTTCATCGTGTGATGCCTCCTCTTAACGTAGTCGGGTCGGAACACAAATGGGGCACAAACGATCCGAGGGGACAACATGTGCCAATCATACTGCGCAATTCTAACATAGCCTGGGGGTTTGTCAACGTGCAGATAGGAGCACTTAGCCCTTCACCTCTAGATTAAGAGGGTAGGAGTGAACTTCTCAGAGTCGTAGGATTTGCGCACGTTTCCTTGGGGCATACAATTAGTATAGGCTGCCCCGGTAGCTCAAAGGATAGAGCAACGGCCTTCTAAGCCGTGTGTTGTGGGTTCGAATCCCACCCGGGGCGTTATGTTTTAGTTAGGAATTGCAGCGCGGCTGTGGCGATTCGAATTTGATAACCCCTCTGGCAGTAACCGGAAAAGGAACTCCACTAATCGCACCAGGGTTTACCGGGGCGTTCTCTTATTCCCCCAGTGCTCATTTGCCGGCAAGTCTCCTCCGCGGGAAGCCCAGTGTCCAAATTGACCATGAGTTGGTACGTTGTGGTATAATAAATATATCCGATACAATGAGGACTGGCTTGCTTGTTGCTCGGTGGAGTGAGTGACGAGCAAGGGAGATTACTATTAGGCCTGGGACAGATTTGTCGGCCAGTATTCTTTGTGTGTAAATGATTTGGCGAAGATGGTGCTTCGTGCACTGATGTTGCACACAGTACACAGGAATATAACGTCTTAGATACATTAGATGCATCTGTATTCGGGGTTTTTGGGGAAGTGTCGGAATTGGCAGACGAGCATGACTTAGGATCATGTGCCGCAAGGCGTGGGGGTTCGACTCCCCCCTTCCCCATATTCCTGCACAGGACATCCCAAGCGTGTCCCACGCCGGTTAAGCGTCGGTCGAAGCCGCTTCGAACCTAGGATCAATAGCCTCTCTTGTCACGACGAATTGTGCGGCCACTTTCCATAGAGCGTTGGCAACGCACTTTGTACATTGCCTTCTTTGGCCAGCTGGTTTCGGCGATGGCCTTCTCTCTCATTTTCCCCTTCCTTCCGCTCTATGTACAGTACTTGGGCACACATATGGGGCCAAGTCTGGAGTTTTGGGCGGGCATGGCTTTCTCCAGCCAGGCGATTACGATGGCACTTGCCTCACCCATATGGGGTGCTCTGTCGGATCGCTACGGTCGCAAAGTGATGCTCGAGCGAGCCATGTTTGGCGGGGCTGTGCTCCTGTGCCTGATGGCCTTTGTGCGCTCTGCGGAGGAGCTGGCGCTGTTGCGTGCCATACAAGGGCTCATCACCGGCACCGTCTCGGCCGCAAATGCGCTGGTGGCTGGTGAGGCGCCGCGTGAGCGCATTGGATATGCAATGGGGCTGCTGCAAGTGGGATTCTGGGGTGGCGTTGCAGTGGGACCTCTGATCGGTGGTATCCTCGCTGATGCATGGGGTTTTCGCATCCCCTTTGTGGTGACTGGAGCGTTGTTGGCTATTTCTGGCTTTCTTATCTGGTTTGGTGTTCACGAACAATTTAACCCTGCCTTGTCGACCTCCCTGCGGGTGCGTGGGTTTCTGAGTGGCTGGAAGGAATTGCTGTGCCGCCCCGGGATCAGGATTACGTATACGATGCGCTTTGTCGCTACCGTCGGCCAGACACTGATCCAGCCCATCGCACCGCTCTTTATTCAGTCACTGCTGTCCTCTGGCGCTCCCGTTGGCACGTTTACAGGCGTCACGGCAGGCTTGGCCTCCGCCTCCAGCATTGGCAGTGCCATTTACCTGGGTCGATTGGGTGACCGTATCGGGCAGTGTCGCGTGTTGCGTGCCAGTTTGCTGACTGCCGCATTCCTCTACCTGTTGCAGAGCTTTGTGACAAACGCATGGCAACTCCTTGTCCTCCAGATGCTCGGTGGCGCAGCGCTAGGCGGTATTATCCCCACCCTCAGTGCTCTATTAGCACGCTATGGGCATTATGGGGAGGAGGGTAACCTCTATGGATTGGACAACTCGATCTCCTCGGCTGCACGTGCCACGGCACCTATGTTGGGTGCCGCCATTGCAATGGGATTGAACTTGCGCGCCACGTTTGTGGCCAGCGGTGTGCTTTTCTTCCTCTCTGCTATGCTCGCTAGTGTGGGATTTTTGCGCGAAGAACCCTCTCTGGGAAAAGAGACTTCCTCCTTTCATCCCGCGCAACGCTGACTGACTTCTTGGCCATATCGTTTCCGCTGTTACCTCTGGTTATGCGTCTCAAGAAGGTGTGGAAGTCTGCCAGTCTTGTCTAAGACCAGTGTATGTGGTAACTTTACTTAGAGGCAATTTTTGTATGGCAATATTCAAGAAGGCGGAGATGTAGCTATGGCACAGGTAGAATCTGCTGGCACCGAGGAACACCCCAGGCACATCGTGAAGCTGGAGCCGGGTGAGCGCGTCGCGCTATGTCGTTGTTTTGCATCCGAAAAGTTTCCCTTCTGTGATGGCCATCACAGAGAGCTACACGGCCGGGGGCCCGTCGTCGTTGTGGCTGAGGCGCCTCAATCAGACCAATCAGTGAACACACAGTGATGGAGCGACCGCCCTGCATATGTAGTCATAATGGCTGCTTCTTGTCCATCCTGAGGAACGAGTTGCACCGCCTGTCGAGTGAGGTCTAATGATATCCCATTTAGAAACTGTGGAGTTTTGTCTATCCAATGGTTTGAAAGTCTTGGTGCGACCAGTTCATAGCGCGCCAGTCGCCACCTGCTGGGTGTGGTATCGGGTGGGCTCCCGAAACGAAATTCCCGGTCGCACGGGCATTTCGCACTGGGTCGAGCATATGATGTTCAAGGGAACGCCTGCCTTTCCCAAGGGTAGCATCATGCGGCTGATTAACAAGAATGGCGGACAGATAAACGGCTTCACCTCAGAAGATTACACCGCCTATTTCGAGACGCTGCCCGCCGACCGCATCGATCTGGCACTGCGTATTGAGGCAGACCGCATGGCAAACTCAGTCTTCGACCCTGCTGAGGTTGAGGCGGAGCGCACCGTGATCATCTCCGAGCGTCAGGGCAACGAAAATTTCCCGGAGTTTCTTTTGAACGAGGAGGTGGTCGCGCTCGCCTTCCGCGCCCACCCCTACCGCCATCAGGTGATCGGCTGGAAAGAAGACCTGCGGCGCATCACGCGCGATGAGTTGTGGACCCATTATCGGACGTACTACGGGCCGCACAATGCTGTGTTGGTAGTCGTCGGGGATATTTCGCCACCGGCGGTGCAGAAGCGTGTAGAGGAGCTCTTCAGCGCCATTCCGGCTGGTGATCCACCGCCACCAGTGATTGCCAGTGAACCTCCTCAGATGAGCGAGCGGCGTGTCGTGGTGCGTCGGCCAGGCACAGCGCAATATTTTCTGGCCGCCTTTCACGTGCCTGAAGCGCGCCATCCTGACAGCTTCCCGCTGTTGGTACTCGAAGCTGTGCTTTCGGGCGCTAGTCCGATGTCCATGACTGGCGGTGCGACTGCCACCCATCGCAGTGCGCGCCTCTACCGTGTGTTGGTCGAAACGGATCTCGCAGTGCGTGCTGGGTGTGACTATTCGTTCAATCTTGACCCAGGGCTTTTCCTCTTCAGCGCTACTGTGCGCGACGGACGCTCGTTGGCTGAGGTTGAAGCGGCTATGTGGAAGCAAATCGAGCTCTTACAGCACGAGCCGGTAAGCGTCGAGGAACTCCAGAAAGCCCAGAAGCAAGCGCGAGCCCAGTTTGCCTACGCACTGGAAAGCGTCACCAATCAGGGCTTTTGGCTTGGCCTGATGGAAATGGTGGATACGTACAAGAGCTTCGAGTCGCTCCTGGACAAGCTGGCTGCCGTTACCCCTGCTGATGTGCAACGCGTGGCACAAACCTACCTGACGGAAACCAACCGGACGGTCGGTTGGTTCGTACCGACTGATCATCGGGAGGCCTGAGAGTGGGCGTATACTTATCCCCTTCGCCAAATGAGCACGCGCCTATTGGACCGCATACCATCCGTCATTTCACGCTGACAAACGGTATCCGTGTGGTGGTACAAGAGAATCACACCAGTCCCAGCGCGGTGATCTGTGGACACCTGTGGGCCGGCAATGTGAGCGATCCACCGGAGAAAGTGGGTCTGGCTGACTTCACAGCGGCAGCGGTGCGGCGTGGATCCACCACACGCACGTATCAAGAAATCAACGAACTGGTCGAGTCGGTGGGTGCCAGCGTGTTTTTCGATGCCGGTCGACGCCTGACCCGCTTTGGTGGTAAGTCCCTGGCCGAGGACTTGACTCTTCTGGTGGATGTTCTGGCTGATCTGCTCCTACATCCCTCTTTCCCACCTCAAGAGATCGAAAAGCTGCGTGGACAGGCGCTCACTCACTTAAAAGAGTTGGAAGATGATACCCGTCATCTCGCAGACCGTGAGTTCAGACGGTTGCTATATCAGGACCACCCCTATGGCTGGCCGGTAGAAGGTACCCTGGAGAGCATCCCACTCATCCAGCGCAACGACCTGGTAACTTTCTATCAGACGCATTACAGACCCGAGGGGGCTGTCATTGTGGTGACAGGCGACGTGAGTGCTGAAACCGTTGCTGAGCTCCTCGAGAAGCACCTGGGCAGCTGGCGAGGAGATCCGTCCTATGCGGCTGTGGCCGCCGAGATGCCACCGGTGAGTGCACCACAAGATGCACGCCGCAGTGTTCGTGTCCTGAGCAACAAGACACAGGTGGACATCGTGTTCGGCACTGTGGGACTGCCACGCACGGCACCTGATTTCTATGCTGCACGCGTGGCGGACACCATTCTCGGGCATATGGGATTGATGGGGCGATTGGGTGATACCGTGCGAGATCAACTGGGGCTGGCTTACTACGTCTACTCCACTTTGGAGGCTGGGCTTGGCCCTGGCCCGTGGAGTGTGTCAGCTGGCGTGGCACCTGAGCATGTCGAGCAGGCTATTGATGCAATCACGGCGGAGATTGTTCGGATGCGCGATCAGCTGGTGTCCGAACAGGAGCTCGAGGATGCCCAAGACTACTTGACAGGCACGCTGCCACTGCGCCTCGAAACAAATGAAGGCATTACGGCTACCCTGCTCAACATGGAGCTCTACGGATTGGGTGACGATTACATCATCCGGTATCCATCAATTATTCGTTCGGTAACGCGTGACGAGATTCAAGCGGTAGTGCGCAAGTACTTGGACGTGGAACGTTTTGCGCTGGCGGTCGCCGGTCCATATCAAATGTGAGCGGAGAATATCCCGATGAGAGTCGAGCTCTTGCCGCGCGTCTGCTTGGGGCATTTTCCCACCCCGCTCGAGGAGATGCCACGCCTGGCGCATCACCTCGGTATGGCGCGTTTGTTGGTCAAACGTGACGACCAGACCGGTCTGGCCGGTGGCGGCAACAAGGCACGCAAGTTGGAGTTCTTGGTAGCAGATGCGCTGGCCCAAGGTGCCGACACGTTAGTCACAGCCGGTGCCCGCCAGAGCAATCACTGTCGTCAGACGGCGGCAGCTGCCGCGCATCTGGGGCTTGGATGTGTGCTGGTGCTGGGGGGAGATCCACCCACCGAGATACCCACAGGGAATCTGTTGCTGGATATGCTGTTGGGCGCTGAGCTGCACTGGAGTGGACCCTACCGGCGTGGCGAACAGCTGAACCAAGTGGTGGAGGCACTCCGCGCTGCCGGTCGACGACCTTATCTGATCCCCTACGGCGGCTCAAATGGGCTTGGGGCTGTAGGTTACGCATATGCAATGCAGGAGCTGGCAGGGCAGTGTGAAGACAGTATCTCTCTGGCAGCGATTGATCGGATTGTGATCGCTTCCAGCTCGGGCGCCACGCAGGCTGGGTTGGTGGTTGGTGCGCATATGGTCGGTTATCGTGGCCAGATCATCGGAATCGCCATAGACAAGGATGAAATGCCCGCTGTTCCCTATGTGGAGCGTCTCGCAATCCTTGCCAACGAAGCTGCTGCGCTTTTGGGTATCACGAAGACGTTTAGCTCTCAGGATTTTGTCGTCATTCGAGATTACCTCGGCGCTGGCTATGGCGTGGTGGGCAAGCTGGAACGTGAAGCAATTCGGCTGGTTGCCCGTTATGAGGGGTTGCTCCTCGATCCAGTCTACACCGGGCGCGCTATGGGCGGTTTGATCGACCTGATCCATCGTCGCATTATCATGCCAGAGGAGACCGTTCTCTTCTGGCACACTGGTGGCACGCCCGCCTTGTTCGCCTATGCCCAAGCGCTGGTCTGAATCGCCCTGGTTAGGTCTCATTTTGATGCTGTACCTGGCGCTGGGCAGCCTATACGCCACACTGACGCCCCCATGGCAGGCTCCGGACGAGCCGGCTCATTACAACTATGTGCGCCATCTGGCAGAGTACGGCAGCCTGCCTGTGTTGCATTTTGGTGATTACCCTCATGCATATTTGGAGCAACTCAAGGCAGCGCGTTTCCCCCGAGAGATGTCTATAGCACCACTGTGCTATGAGTCATGGCAACCCCCACTGTATTACTTGTTGGCCATGCCGGTATATCAACTGTCTGGGGGTAATCTCATAGCGCTGCGAATGGTCTCTGTATTCCTTGGTGCATGGCTGGTAGTGGTCGCTTACTGGATGCTACGCGTATGGTTCCCCGACCGCAGTGCATTAGCATTAGGAACGGCTGCTTTTGTGGCGTTTGTGCCTATGCATCTGGCTATTTCAGCTTCGGTGAACAACGATGTGCTGGCTGAATTGCTGATCAGCTTGACCGCGTGGCGCACTCTGGTTTGCGCTTCGCGCCCGGAGAGATGTCTTGGGTGGAGATGGCAGGCCTTCACTGGTATATTGCTTGGATTGGGATTGCTGAGCAAACTCACCTTCTACTACGTGGCGTTGCCACTGTTTGCGCTGGGACTCTGGTGGCAACATCGTAATGTCATTGCCATCATACGCCACCACTTTGTTACGTTTGGAATAGCTCTCCTTCTTGTCATACCGTGGTACCTTCGCAACCTGGCTATCTATGGCTGGCCTGATCTGTTGGGCAAGCTGCACCATGATGTTGTGGTAGTGGGGCAGCTGCGCACCGTCGATTTTCTGGCTCAGGTAGGCTGGACAGCTTACCTGGAGAACTTTGTCGTTAGCACTTTCCAGAGTTTCTGGGGGCAGTTTGGGTGGATGGCTGTGCCGATGGATGCGCGTACTTACCTGCTGCTGGGCGTCCTGTCGGCTTTGGCCGCGCTGGGAGGTGTGGTAGTATTATGGAATCGACCTCGCTGGCAACACGAAGCGACCAGAGTAGCCTTTCTGGCGGCTTGGCTGGCGCTAACGGTTATAGGTTATATCTACTACAACACGACCTTTGTCCAGTTTCAAGGACGTTACTTGTTCCCCGGCTTGGTACCGCTGGGACTTTTCATCGTCACCGGCTGGCGCACCGTCCTGACACGACGATGGGCACTGCCGGGAGCAGCTATGTGTCTGGTTGTCACATTGGTTGGGGTGGCCACTGGGATTTCTAAAGGTGAGTTGGACAAAGGTAACCTTTCGTTGGGTCTGTGCGCGGGTGCTATGTTAACGGTTCGCCGCTGGTTGCCACAACGTTGGGACGTCTGGTTGTGGGTGTTGCCGTTGATCATACTGGCCGGGTTGGCTGGTTACAGCCTATTCGCTTTTATCGTGCCCAATTTGTAAAAGCGATTTTGAAAGCATCATGAGTTTGCTGGACATTCTCTTGATGGCGGTGGGATTGGCGATGGATGCATTTGCAGTGTCGCTAGGCATAGGGACTACACGTGTAGTCTGTGCGCCGCGCTCTATTTTTCGCCTCTCCTTTCACTTCGGCTTCTTCCAGTTTATGATGCCGATCTTGGGCTGGCTGGCAGGCGGTCGCCTTGCTGGATTCATCAGCGATCTTGCTCATTGGGTAGCGCTCGGGTTGCTGACACTTGTCGGAGCGCGTATGATACGCTCCGGACTAGATTCCGATGCAACAGCGTTCGGATGTGATCCATCGCGCGGTAAGATGCTTAGCACCTTGAGTATTGCCACCAGCATTGATGCCTTTGCTGTCGGGCTAAGCTTGGCAATGTTACGTGTCGACATCCTTTATCCCAGTGCCATCATTGGGATTGTGGCCAGTACGCTCTCGTTGATCGGTTTGCTGATCGGACATCGGTTGGGGATTATGTTCGGTAAACGCATGGAGATCGTAGGCGGCCTGATCCTGATCGGGATCGGCGTGCGCATTGTGATGTCGCACGTCCAGCTAATTTAAGAGGAGGCGGTCTGTGGGATTCTTGGACAGCTTGAAAGGATTGTTTGGAGGCGCGGGAACCGCGTCCAGTGGTGGTTACTACATTTACGTACGTTGCAACCGTTGCGGGGAGGCGTTGCAAACCCGTGTTAACCTGCAAAATGACCTGAGTGAAAGCGACGCTGGCGGTTACATGGTGAATAAGACATTGGTTGGCAGCGGACGTTGTTTTGAGCGCATTGAAGTACACCTCGAGTTCAATCCAGCGCGCCAGCTCGTCAGTCGTGAAATCAGCGGCGGAGAGTTTATTACCGCTCAGGAGTACGACCAATACTGGGCTCAGAGCGGCAGCCCTGCCCCTCGTGTCACCAGGTAACGCAACACGTCAATTGCGCCGATCTCCACGAACGCAATGACCAAGCCGACCGATAAAGGTAAAGCTGCTTGCCACCACTTCTTGGCATACCCATAGCGGTTGAACAGCATCAGGATCAAGGTGGTGTTTAAGGCGGTCAGTAGGGTCAACACGCCTATGGCGCTCAAGATAGCCAGCGGATACAATAATAGAGGAGGTTCCAGAACTACCAGGACCATCACACCGAGGCCAGCTACGACCAAAATTCCCAGTTCCTTGAAGTTCTTGACCGAAGGAACATTTGTCACATCATGCCACAAGCTGTAGTTGAGCACTGGATAGATAATACAGCTGATGGCAAGGCCGCTCAGTGTCCCTGTTGTCAGGCGCAGCCAGTTATGTGGCTGGTATAGATGGGGTAACCATGGGAAAAAGGTCAAGTAGGAATTGAGCCCATCTATGCCGAGCGCCATGAGGAAGATCACCAGCACGACCGCGACGGGCACATGTGGTAACCCAACGGCACGATGCCGTCTCCATAGCGTCAAGAGGACAAAGCCGGTTAGAGCACCCAGGAATGTACCACTGCAGCGCGCGCATAACGGTAGCTGCTCGCCTGCAATGTGAAAGGAACGCTCTGGCAGCTGATGGCAGACGGCGTAACCGATCAGTCTGGTCTTGACCAGTATGTCACCGGGAGACAGTGCAAGGAAAACGCCTATTAGCCCTAGAGGGATAAGCCACACTGCCCAGCGGAAGTAGCATCTCACAGTAGATAGGACAAGATTACCGGAGGTTTCGGAGTACTCTTTCGCTGTACAATCATCCATAGCAAACTTAGACCAGCACAAAAGTATGCCTAATTATACGCGCGACCCAGCCCTATGTCCACATGTGCCCGGCGAAGATCTTTTCGTGTCGTCTGCCGCTCGCAGATCTCTCTGTGATGGTGACACCTGTTTAACGAGGAGAACCGATTGCGCTTGCCCAGCTGGCTTATTCGGTTGATCTTTCGCCTGCTTTATTATGAGATGGCCTTCGCCTACGATGCGGTGGCTTGGTTGGTTTCCTTCGGTCAGTGGGGTGCATGGCGCCGCACCGTTATACCCTATCTGCGCAACGGGCCATTGCTCGATCTGGCACACGGCACGGGTGGACTGATGGCAGATCTGGTGGATGTTGGTTTGATGCCTGTCGGGGTTGATCTGTCTCCCTATATGGGGCGCATTGCCAGGCGGAGGCTGCTGCACAAGGGGGTGTTACCGCGCCTGGTACGTGCCAAGGCACAATATCTGCCCTTTCGCGACGGCAGCTATGCAAACATTGTAATGACATTCCCCGCTGAGTTTGCACTGGAAAGCGAAACGCTATTGGAAGTGGCACGCGTACTGCGGCCACACGGCCGGCTGGTGATCGTGGCAATGGGCTATATGCGCTCGGTCCCTGTGCTGCGACAGCTGATCCAGTGGGCATATGCGGTCACCACGGTGCGCAAGGTTTCGGAGGAGGACGTGCTCGCCCGTGTGCGAGCTGCAGGCTTCATAGTGCGCTGGGAAGACGCCCGACTGGGTGATGCGCGTGCGCGTCTCTTGGTGGCGACACGGTGTGGATCAGCATGACGTTGCAATCGGGTCCTGGACAGCCTCATATGTTTGCTCTACCAGGTACTACTGCACAGCGCTGGAAAATCAGTTGGATGGCAACTTTTGTGAGGTGGCTGAGGCTTACTTTTCTGGCGATATCATGTGTCTTTCTCGTGGCCTGCGCTGTTCTGGTTCCGCAGCCTGCTCCTCTTCTACCCCGCGGACAGGATGACACGGCCGGCTTCGAGCCGCAGGCGGAGACTTCCTCGTTTATCCGCTCATTTCGCGCACCAGCCAGCGGTCACGAAATGTTGCTCTTCGCCTCTGATCGCGCCGGTAACGGGGATATCTTCGTCGCCCACCCGGGGCAGAAGGCTCTCAATTTAACGGATCATCCAGCTGGCGACTGGGACGCCAGCTGGTCACCCACGTGTGGTAATCCGGCCATGACGTGCCGTATCGCTTTCACCAGCCACCGCAGTGGTGATAGTGAAATCTGGGTAATGGATCAGTACGGCACCAACTTGGCCAATGTGACTCAGCACCCCGCGTGGGATTACTGGCCTGCCTGGTCGCCGGACGGCACGCGCATTGCTTTCATCTCTGAGCGCGACGGAGACCCCGAGTTGTTTGTGCAGTCTCTGGATGGTGGTGAAGCAGTACAGCTCACTTTCAACGAAGAAAGCGACCGTTTGCCTGCTTGGTCTCCGGATGGTACACGCATCGCCTTTGCCGCCGTGCGTGGTGACGCGGAAGAGATTCACATTATCAACCCCGATGGTCGGGATGAGCATACCCTCACGCGGTGGCCTTTGAGAGCCAGTGCCCCTGCCTGGTCGCCGGATGGACGCGAGATTGCGTTCGTGGGATGGACTGAAGAGAATCGATTGGGTATCTACATACTTAAGATGGATGGGCGCAACCCATGGCGCGTGTGGCAGGGTAGCAGCTGGATCGGTTCATTGAGCTGGTCACCTGGGATATCCGGGACGGATGGTAGTTGGCTTCTCTTTACCTCGTGGCAGGATGGCAATCACGAGCTATATGCCCTGTCCCCGCGTGGTAGCTCTGAGCCAGTGCGTGTTACTTACAATTTAGCTTGGGACGACTTCCTCGAATTGCGCGGCGGCACCACGTTGCGACCAGACAACTGGCTGATAGACACGGGCGAGGAAACAGCCGCCGATATGGCTGCATCATCCACACCACTGGACGATAGCTTTGCTTATGGCTTCAATATAGCAGACCTGAGCAAGACATACCTGATACGCGACTTGAACCTGCACTGGGCGAAAGGCTATGTTAACTGGGAAACGGTCGAGCCTCGCCCTGGAAAATATCGTTGGGTCGACCCTGACAATACGGTTGCAGCCTTCCAGAGCCAGCAGCTGCGCATTCTGTTGCGCGTCCACGGCACACCGGCGTGGGCTAGGCCATCGGGAACTTTCTTGAGTCATCCTCCGAATAATGTGGACGACTTTGGACGCTTCATGAGCGAATTGGCACAGCGCTATCGCGGTCAGGTCGCTGCCTATGAGATCTGGAACGAGCCCAACTTAAACTATGAGTGGGGATATCTCCCTCCTGATCCAGAGCGTTACACCCAGATGCTCCAGACCGCCTTTCGTGCTGTGAAAGCAGCTGATCCTCAGGCATTGGTCATTAGTGGTGGCCTGGCTACTACCGGTCAGGGTAGTCCTAATGCGTTGGGTGACCTGGAATTTCTGGAAAGGATGTATGCTGCTGGTGCGCGCGGTTATTTCGATGCACTCGGCAGTCATCCTTATCCCTTTGGGAATCCCCCGGATTATCGGGATGCCTGGGGATTAAGCCTGGCGCGTGTGGCCGAGCAGCGTCAGGTTATGCTCGCCCATGGTGACCCTGACACACCGATCTGGATCACTGAGCTGGGTTGGGTGTTGCATAGCAGCTGGGACTTGGTCGAGCATGAGGCGATTGGAGTGAATGAGCTGGAACAGGCACAATACTTAACACGTGCGTACGAAAAGATAAGAACAGAATGGCCTTGGGTGCACGGGCTCTTCATCTTCAATCTGGATTTCAGCACTGTTCCCTGGTATACTGCTGCGGAGCCTATGCGTTGGTACGCAGTGCTTAACCCGGACCGTACTCCGCGGCCAGCGTATACCAGTATCAAGTCCCAGATGATGCATTCCTTAGAGCGTTGAGTAGAATGTTATGCGCGTTGTCGTGAAACTTGGAACTCGCACGCTTACTATGGGTGGCGATCATCTCAGCCGCCCACGTATGCTGGAGATCGTGCGTCAGGTAGCAACTCTGCACGAGCAGGGTCATGAGATTCTCTTGGTCTCTTCGGGTGCCATCTTTGCTGGGCGCGAGCGTATGGGATTCTCATCACAGCAGAAGAACATCGCGTTTAAACAGACAATGGCAGCGATCGGCCAAGTCGTCCTTATGGGACTCTATGAACAGTTCTTCGATTACTATGGTATTCGTGTGGCACAGGCACTGCTGACCCGCCATGACTTTGTCGATCGAGAGTGCTACTTGAACGCTCGCAACACGCTTCTGTCTCTGCTCAGCTTGCGCACGATACCTATCATCAACGAGAACGATGTGGTGGCGGTCGAGGAGATCAAAATCGGCGACAACGATAACCTGTCAGCGCTAGTGGCGAATTTAGTAGACGCTGATCTGCTGATCATTCTGACGGACCAAGCCGGCCTCTTCACGGCTGATCCGCGCCACAATGCGCAAGCCCAGCTCATTACCGAAGTGCCCGTGATCACCGACGAAATTCGTCGTCTGGCGGGTGGGAGAGGTTCGGCGGACAGTGTGGGTGGAATGGTCACCAAGATTGAAGCTGCCGAGCTGGCCACGCGTTCGGGTAGTGAAGTGGTCATCGCCGCCGGATGGGAACCGAACGTGCTCCTGCGCCTGGTGGCGGGTGAGGCTCTTGGCACGCGTTTCCGCGCCGTCGTCAGCCATATGGAGAGTCGTAAGCGCTGGATACTGGCGGAGCCGCCAGCTGGTGACATCTACTTAGATAATGGTGCTGCTCAGGCAGTGGTAGAACGTGGGAAAAGCTTGCTGCCTGTAGGGGTTTTACGCGTGGTGGGTGATTTCAAACGCGGACAGACGGTGCGTTTGATGGATGAGACTTACAATGAGCTGGCACGTGGTGTCACCAATTACGACGCTGTGGCGCTACGTGCCATCCAAGGACACAAATCGTCTGAGATCCCAGCCATTCTGGGTTATGATTATGGACCAACCGTTGTGCATCGTGATAATTTAGTATTGGTGTGTGTCGAACTTGGAGGAATTTCTCGAGGAGGTTGTTCTCAGGAGAGCGGGCTATGAAAGTCGGCCTCATTAGTGACACCCACGCTATGGATAAGCGGTTGCCCCAGACGGTGTTGGATGCCTTTGATGGGGTGGAAATGATTCTCCATGCCGGCGATCTGGTCACCCAGGAAGTTCTCAGCGCTCTGGCAGAGATCGCGCCGGTGACTGCAGTGCACGGCAATCTGGACACGCCAGCGACACGGCTTGCATTGCCCTATAAGACGGTCGTTCTTGTTGAGGGCAAACGCATTGGCCTCATTCATGGGGATCGAGTCCCCAATCCCAACCGTGTGCTCCCGCCACCGATCGATTACGCTGCTCTCCATACCTACTTGGTCAGCGAATTTGCCAATGAGGTACCTGACTGTATCGTGTATGGTCATACGCACCAAGCACACATCGCCAGTTACCAAGACATCCTGATGGTAAACCCGGGCTCGGCCACGCGGGGCAGCGGTGGCCGAAACACAGTTGGCTTGCTGGTCGTCCGCGATGGCCAGCTGGAAGCCCAGATTATCCCGCTTTGAGTAGAGAATTCTGAGATCAGGGGGTAAGGCCTCGGGAAAACCCATCAAATTGTTCAGGGGGCACACTGTCAGTATAATTACTAAACTTGCGCTAGTTAATTGCAGGTGTCAGAGGCACGCTCGCTGGGATAAACGCCCCCGCCTATGGAGGAGTAGATCGTGGGTCAAACGTGGAACGATGAGAGCTATGATTCATCCTACTACCAATATGCTGAGGAAGACTACAGGTACGATGTTGAGCCGCCGGTGCCATCCCCTCGTCCGACCGGTTTGCTCACTGTAGCGTTGATTGTTGGGGTTGTCGCATGTTCGTGTCTCAGTTGTCTGGTTGGAGCAGGCATCGGTTTGGTGGCATGGGAGGAGTTGAACGCTGGATCACAGGCCAGCGTCCAACAGGAGGATTCCTCACGTACAGCCTCTCGCGTTAGGACAACGTGGCGCAGCACCGAGGTAGTGGATGCATTCTTGAACGCCGGTCTGGAATGTGAGAATCCACAACCTCTAGCAGTAGATGATGGTGCGGCACCCTTTGTAGCCGAAGAGGCAATTCGTTTCCTGTTACCCTCTGTGTGTGAAGGGTGTAGCGGGCGCGTTTACAGCTTCAACGACCAGACCCAGCTAGACCAGGCGAGAAATTATTACATTAGTTTGGGGGACCGAGATCCTCAGTACTTCTCATGGGTCTATGTGAGGGACAACGTTCTGGTGCAGCTCAATGGTCGGATGCCGGAAGAACAAGCCAGGCTGTACCGACGAGCCCTTATGGATATGCGGTAGATAGCACTATTATCGCAAGCAGACAGTCGTTTGGGTTGTAGGCAGACGGAAATCTTTTTAGGTGCACGCTATGATCATTCGTGCGGTCATCTTTGACTTTGGCGGTGTGTTGGTGCGCACCGAGGATGCCAGTGGACGACGCAAATGGGAGCAGCGGTTGGGGCTCTCTCCAGGTGAATTGGATCGGTTGGTGTTTGCCTCTGATCTTGCGCAGCGTTCTATGATCGGGCAGGCCACTCAACGAGATGTATGGTCTCACATCGCCGCACGGTATGGGCTCGATGACATAGCGTTGCAGCAAATGCGGCGCGACTTTTGGTCTGGTGACCGCTTAGATGAGGATCTGGTGCAATTTCTGGGGATGCTACGGCCGCGTTACAAGACTGCTATTCTCAGCAATGCCTGGCCGGGCGCGCGTCGAATGTTCACCGAACACTTCCAGCTTCATACAGTGGTGGATGAGTTTATCATCTCATCGGAAGAGGGGATCGCTAAGCCTGATCCGCGTATCTACCAGATTGCGTTACAACGACTGAGCGTGCAGCCGCATGAGGCCATCTTTGTGGATGATTTCCCCGAGAACATCGAGGGTGCACAACGGTTGGGCATAACAGCAGTGTTATTCCACAACACCAGCCAGGTGATTGCCGAAGTACAGCGTCATCTGAACGGAGGCACGTGACAGTGCGCGGGGGTGCCCCGGGTCTTCTATCTCAGATGTCTCAAAGGCTTGCAGGACAGGTTACAGCTTCTGCAAATCAGCTGAAAGATGGCCCGACTGATCTTATACATCCTCGCCCCGTCGATCCGCTGGTTGCTTACATTCGGTTCCTCAATACGCTCACTTCGATGCCCGAAGTACGAAATGCCATTGCTGAAATCAAAGAACACCTGCGCCCCGACGGGGGAAATCTGCCTCGGTGGGAAGCAGATTTTCTGCTGGCACGCCTGGATCAGGTGGCTGCGTCCCGTACTCTGGAGCGGGCACGTTATTATCTAGCCCGCTTGGAACGCAGCCTCAGCCAGACGCGCACTAATGGCGTGAATGATATCAATCTCAACCGTTGGCAAGAATACAGCGACATCCTCACCGATAGCTTATGGATCATTGAGCGACGCGACAACTCAGGTGTTCACTCGGCCAGCTACTGGGGCAACTTCATCCCCCAGATCCCTTACCAGATGATGTGCCGTTACACACGACGCGGGGAGTGGGTGTTGGACCCCTTTGCTGGCGCGGGAACAACCCTTATCGAGGGAAAACGGCTAGGGCGGCACACGATTGGCATTGAGCTGCATCCGTCAGTGGCTGAACGGGCACGTCTGCTGATTGCTGCAGAGCCTAACCCTTATTACACGGTAGCAGAAGTGGTCACGGCCGATAGCTGCGCGCTTGACTACGGCGCATTGCTGGCCCAGTATGGGCAGCGTTCAGTCCAGCTGGTGATTATGCATCCACCCTATTTCGACATCATCAAATTCAGTGAGGACCCGCGTGATCTCTCCAACGCTGGTTCAGTCGAGAACTTTTTGGAGCGCTTAGGTCAAGTGGTTTATCGTGCTGCTGACGTGTTGGATGCAGGGCGTTATCTGGTGCTGGTTATAGGGGACAAATATGCTGGAGGCGAGTGGATTCCGCTTGGCTTTCGTGCCATGGAAGTGGTGCTGAACGCAGGCTTCACGCTGAAGAGCATCATAGTTAAGAACTTCGAGCAGACGACAGCCAAGCGCACTCAAAAGGCATTGTGGCGCTACCGTGCCCTTTTGGGAGGCTTTTACGTCTTCAAGCATGAGTATGTGTTTGTGTTCCGTAAGAGGTGTAAGCATAGCGGCAAGCCTCGGAGGCGATGATAATGAAACATCGTGAACGTGTTTTGATGGCCCTGAGTCACGAAAAACCTGACCGCTGCCCAATGCAAATCAGCTTCACACCCGAGTTCGCCGAACGCTTGCGTGCTGAGCTGATGTTTCACAACCATCGTGTGAGCCTTTCCGAGACGTATCGCGTACACAATCCCCACGGCGGCGGCAATACCTATGAGCTGGAGCGTGCTCTGGGGGAGGACATGCTGCTCACTTCGGTCGGTTGGGCCAATTCTTATTACCAGGCGGTCGGTACCTACACGGATGAATGGGGGGTAGTTTGGCATACTGTCCCTTATGAAACCCCTTTTGGTACGGGTCACTACACGGAAATGGTGGGACATCCTCTGGCTGACGAGGCGGCGCTCGGCTCTTATCGCGCTCCTGACCCCAACCGTCCTGAGCTTTACCAGGATGCTGCCTGGACGATTGAACAGTTCAAGGACGAGTACTGGGTTGTTGGTGTGACAGTATGCACGATCTGGGAGACTGCCTGGGCTTTGCGCGGTTATGAACAGATGATGGTCGACTTGGTGACAAACCCTGATCTGGCGGAGGTGATCCTGGACATTCCGTATCGTTATCATTTAGCCGCAGCCAAGAGGCTGGTTGAGATGGGAGTGGACATGATCTGGGTCGGCGACGATGTGGGGGCACAACATACTATGCTGATGTCACCCGCAACTTGGCGACGTCTCCTGAAACCGCGCCTCGCCAATTTTATTGCTACCATTAAGGAGATCAACCCCCAACTGAAGGTGGCGTATCACTCCGACGGTTACATTTGGCCCATTATTCCCGAGCTGATTGAGATCGGGGTGGACGTGCTGAACCCGATCCAACCGGCCAGCATGAATCCAGCCGAGGTAAAACGGAAATTCGGCAAAAACCTCTGTTTCTGGGGAACGGTAGATGAACAGCATACGTTGCCCTTTGGTAGTCCGGAAGAGGTTGCCAATGAGGTGCTCGAACGGCTGCGCACAGTGGGAGCTGACGGTGGACTGATCATCGGCCCCACTCACCACGTCCAACTGGACACCCCGATGGAGAATTTCTGGGCTATGGTGAGAACGATCACGGAGGCTTCCTACCGATAGCACTTTTTTTCTAACTGTAACAATCAATATTGACAAAACGAGAACTTTGAAGTATCATTGTATGAAGAAACAGCAAGGGTCTGAGAGCTTGCGGTGAGGCAATGACACGCAGTGGTGTTGGTGACGATCTGAGAACTTTTTCCATACGCCCAAAGGTGTGCCGTGCTCCACACCACAAAAGTTATCTAGACACAGGAGCTACAACGTCGTGCCAGCAGTTCCTCTCTATACTTCCTTCATTCTGCAATGTTGCCCAATTTGACCCCGCGGCCAAAGCTGGGCTCATTTCTGCGGATGTATTTTCTTGTGTGCGTGTTCGAAGCGCTTCCCCCGAGATGATCCATGTCGACATCACCATTGGGATCGATGATATTGGCTAGGACACGGCAGGTGGTGAGCGCTTAAGTATGTTTCCATTATTAGGTTTGTACCATAAGGTACAGTAAAAAATCAGCGTTTGGCCATATCAAAGAGGAGGGAAATGCTATGAGTAGCAAGAAAACTGAAAACGCTTTGTTGAACCAGCTTCGCAACGGTCGTCTCACTCGCCGTCAGTTTCTGATCAATATGATGGCAGCTGGTCTAGCTGCCGGCGGAGTGAAAGTATTGTCTCCTGCGAGCGGTTTCGGCGGTCTCGCGTTCGCTCAGGAGGGCCGCCCCCTGACCCCCACCTTCTATGAATGGATCGTAAGCATCCATCCGCTCATCAAGGATGAGGTCGATGCCAAATTCCCCGGTGGCGTGAACTCTCAGATTGCACCGGTGGAGGGCTTCGATGTGGCCCGCTTCGTTGCCGAGGCCAAGATGGGGCAGAGCACATGGGATGTCTATGTCGGTATGACCCCCTTCGTCGAGATGGCTGGCTTGGTCAAGGCGGGCGTTATCGAGCCTTGGGATCCTTATATCCCGAAAGAAGTTCTGGATGATTTGATCCCCTCCATCCGTGAAGAGTGCACGGTGGATGGCAAGCTGTACTCATGGCCCTTCCTGATTGACGTGATCGTGCAGGCCTGGAACAACTCGATCACGAGCAAGGCAGGTATTGAGGATAAGGCACCTGCCAACTGGGACGAGTATTTGGCCAACTCCAAGCAGGTAGTGGACAGCGGCGCGGCCCCATATGGCTGCACCTTCGATGCGCACGGCTGGCGTTCGCTGGCGCCGATCACCCATAGCATCAGCACGAACTGCTACTATATGCTGGAGGGTGATCCCAGTGGTGTGCCGCTCTACGACTTCACCAGCGAGCCAGCCTTGCAGGCGCTGGAGATTATGAAGCGGATGCTGGAGCTCTCATCGGCCAACGCGCTGCAGCCCGGGACGACGGATGGTGGCGTGAATCTGACACCGGATGAAGTAGCGTTCGGTGCTCAGCGGGTGGCTTACTATGTCAAGTATCAGAATGCTCCACTCCGCTATGCGAGGAAGTGGCCCGATCCCTCAGCCTTGCGTCTGGCGGCACTGCCCAGTGGCGGTGAGGGGGCGACTGTCTTCTGGACCACTGGTGCTTGCCTCTTCAAGTATGGCCAGAACAAGGAAAAGGCTGTCGAGTACATGAAAGCGCTGACTTACAATATGGCCATCTGGAAAGACTCAATCTCTGGCGTCCCCTCTGGTCACCACCCTGGTCAGCTACCTCCATTCCAGTCAATTTGGGATCAGATGAAGAAGGAAAATCCCGACTGGTTGCAAGCGAACCCATGGGCCTTCTTAGTACTTGACCAGCTGAAGGTAGCCAAGGCGATTCCCAACCACAAGTACGGGCTGCAGCAGTTCATCATTGGCCAGCCTTACTGGGAGAAATATCTCACTGGTGAGGAGCCCGATCCCAAGAAGGCGATGCAAGAGGCCAAGGATGCCGTTGTCGCTGAGATGAAGAAGGTCGGCGACCTGTAGTCGTCTGAGCGAGACATGTGGGTCATTCACGGGCTAGGTAGTGTAGAAGACGTGCCGGGGTGGTGCTGCGGCACCACCCCACTTTGTTCAGTCCTCTGAATCCCTTGAGAGATGGCTCTAGCCAGCTCCGGTTAACCCAACAAGGAGTGCACATGGCATCTACAGCTATCAGCAAACCAATTGCACATCGCCGTTCGCGTTTGTATGGGTTGCGCGACGGTGTAAATTGGCTGTACGTGCTCCCGGCGCTTTTCTTCTTTTGCATGTACATGCTATACCCAATCATTGAAGTCATTGTCATATCCTTCACTGATTATAAATTCCTCAGCAGCGAACCGATGCGGTTCACTGGGCTCACCAACTTTATCAATGCGCTTCAGGATCCCCTTGTACATAAGGGATTGTTGCGTGCCCTTTATTTCACCAGCATTTTCCTCCCGGGGGTGATTTTCATCCCGCTCTTTGTGGCCATTCTGGTGGACCGTGTAACGAATCCGGCGTTGGCCAGCCTTTATCGCGTCATTCTGCTTATTCCTGCGGTGATCCCCGGGCCGATGATCTTCGTCCTGTGGCGTTGGATGTATGATTTTGAGGTAGGCCCCATCAACACCATCTTGGTCAATTACCTGAATTTATTTACCTATCGCAACGCGCCGCAATGGCTGGGCAACTCGCCGCTCACTATTCCTGCCATTGCGTTCGTGGAATGGTGGTGGGGACTAGGCTATCACACGATGTTCTTCTTGGCCGGCTTGGCCGCCATTCCTAAAGAGCTCTTTGAAGCAGCCAAAGTGGACGGTGCCAATGAATGGCAGATGTTTTGGAATGTCACGCTGCCGCGGCTGCGGCCCATCTTCGTTGTCCTTGTGGTTCTGCGGTTCGGTACGGCAATGGCTGTGATCGATGAGTATATCATCATGGGAGGGTTCAACCGGGCGTTGCCGACCTACACGTGGACTGTATACATGTGGCATTTGGCCTTTAACATTGGTAACTGGTTCCAGGGCTATGCTGCTGCTATCGGTTGGATCGGCGCAGCAGCGATGCTCGTGGTGGTAGGATTGCTATTCTACGTGTTCCGAGATCGTGACTGAGGAGTATGCAGAAATGGCTGTTTCCGCCAAGTCAATTGATTCTGCGCGCATAGCGACCCATCCATCGAAGAAGGGTCTCCACTGGTCAACCATCCTGTTACATGCCACGTTAATTTTCTTCTGTGCAGTGATCGTACTGCCATTGTTCTGGGTAGTCTTGATGTCGGTCAAGTCAATCCCGGACGCCTATTCAGGCTCTTTGTGGCCCAAGCAATTCGATTTCACGCATTATGGTTATGCCCTGCAAAAACTGCCTTACATATGGCGCAACTTCGGTAACAGTATCGTTGTGACATTCAGCACTGTGCTCATTACTAGCGCTTGCGCTGTGTTAGCAGCATATGCGATTGTGCATCTTCGCTTGCCCGGTAAATTGTTGCTGGTGTCATTGTTGGTGGGCACGCTTTATTTCCCTACTCGCCTGGTCTCCATTATTGGTATCTTTCGCATCCAGGCCTCGCTGGGTCTTATCAATACCATGCCCGGCCTCATTTTACCCTATGTGACGCTCAACTTAGCGCTTAGCATCCTGGTGATGAAAGGCATTTTCGAACAGATCTCACCCGAGATCCTCGATGCGGCCAGAATCGACGGGGCCAGTTCCTGGCGCATTTTGTGGATGGTAATGCTGCCACTTATTGCCAACGGGCTGGTGGTGTTGTTGATCATCAATTTCGTTACCGCGTGGGGAGAGTTTCTGCTCGCTTACACTCTCACCAACGACCAGGCTATGCGCACCCTGCCTGTGGCGCTCGCGACTGCTATGGGTGGCTTTGGTGAGTGGGCATGGCCAGCTCTAGCGGCCGTGTACGTGATGGCCATCACGCCTGGCATCACCGCTTTTGCTATCGCACAGCGCTGGTACATGAAGGGCTTGCAGGAAGGTGCGCTGAAGTTCTGATCCCTCGTTGCGGGCCAGACTGACTAGGGACATTGTTGCCGTCAGTGATGCGGGTGGGGGACGGCGAAACGGCATGTCCGCGTGTTAACCCAACAGCGCTGCACAGCCAAAGGTGATGACAACTCCCAGCACTTTCGTCATATCGGGACGATCAACTCCCATTACTAGTGCCACGACGTATAGGATAATCAGACGCAGGTTGACAATGGCATCCGTATAGGCCATGTTGGGAGCATTAGCGAGGGAGATGAAGAATGCAGCGTTGCCGATCGTCGAAGACGCGATGGTCAGCAAAATCGTGGGCAGGTCCCTTGATGGGCGCAGTGACTGACGTTGGTAAATGGCGCTTAACACGTAGAACATGCCGGCGAACAACATCACCAAAGAGGTAACAACCTGTGTATCGACCCCGCGCAGCGTTGCTATCCGTACGCAAGTAAAGAGCAACGTAAAACACATCACAGCGAGTAGCTGCCATATCACCCAGCGTCGGTTGCTTGTCCCTTGTGGTCCTTCCTGCCTCACCCCGACAATCAGGATCACCCCTGTGGCAATGCCTGCCAAAGCGGCTAGTCTGAATGGGTCAAAGGAGGCATTGAAAAGCGCTATTGACAGGATATATATTAGACCTAACCGGAGCGTGCCGACGGCGTCTACATATCCCAGATTGGGTTGCAGACGGATAGCCCGGTTAACCGCATACATGCCGGACCAGCTGCCAGCTGCCGCGACCAGTATAAGCACCACATTTGGGGTTGTCAGACCTTCACCGGAACGAATGAAGAAGAGGCCGATTAACGCACCGGCTCCTAACCAGATGTAAGCCATGTAAACCGGAATGGGATAGCTACGTTGCAGATGACGGAAACCCAGCATCTGGGCTGCGTAGAACAGGGCGGCAAGAAGGGCGAAGAGGTACCAGGCCAAAGCGAGTCCCCAAGGTCAAAACGGTATAGGTTCAGCTGTCGATGATTTCGTCACAGAGTCCCTTGCAGGCTACAGCACACGCGAGAAACATTGAAAACCTTCACCTTGGGGGCCATCCGAATTAGGGGTTCTCCCCTTTATCCCAAAATAGCCACCTGCCAGCTACAGGGTCGAGTGCTAGTTGAATGTATGGCCTGGGGTCGATGATCTGGCGACCGTCGCGCATCAGGTATGCCAGCTCGGCGTATACTGTCGCCTCGGTGTTTTCGCGTTTGATCACCTCGATGCGCCCAATATCTACACGTTGCACGCTGTCCCACCAGTTGGTGTAAGCTTGATAGTCAAAGCTGCCATCCGAAGCGCAACAGTTCCACTTCTGCTTGAAATGGGTGGAGAGCATAGACCAGGTGAGGTCATATTGGCGCTCGTTGATAGCTGCATAGTAGCGACGGACGGCAGATTCGGGCGTATTGTCTGTCTGTGACGTTGAGGGTGGTTGGAGCGCTGTCCTCTTCTCATAAATGCGCCATGCGGGTACCTCGACATCTAAAATCAGATGAATCTCTGATTGAGGGTCAAATACCCACTCGCCGTTCTGCTTCAGGTAAGCCAAGTCGGCATAAACAATTGCTGTGGCGTCGGTTTGTTCCACTATGCGCATAGCGCTGATTTCCACTCTCAGAATATCATCCCACCACTCAGCGTACGTGTCGAAATCGTATTGACCTTCTACTGTGCAGCAGAATGTAGAGGATTTGAAATGCGCTGAGAGCATTGGCCATGAAACATTGTAGAGGTGGTTAGCAGCAGCAGCGTAGTACTCCCTCAATGCCTGATCGGGTGGAGGCGGGGGTGGGGATGGTGAGTCCGCAATACTCGTATCACGTCCCCGTGCTTCTAGCAGCCACCTCTGTGAGAGCGCATCACGCACAAGGTATGTATATGGGAAGGGATCTTCCAGCTGGGTCCCATCCCTCCTCGTGTAGACGAGCTCGGCGCGTACCAGCGCACGATCAGTGGGTTGGCTTGCCAGCTCTACATTGCGTACTGTCACCTGTGTAACACGTTCCCACCAGCGCACGAAGCTGGAATAGTCATAATCCCCATTCGGTGTGCAACAATGCCAGGCGTATTTGAAAGCTGGGGAGAGCATGTCCCATGCGGCCTCATAGCGTCGTGCGTTCAACGCGTCGTAGTAGGTTATCAGCGCTTGGTCTGGGCTGAGCACAGCTGGCGTGGGTGTTAGAGGTACCGAGGAAGGCGACGGGGTAGGTGTCACTACAATCACAATCGGTGTAGGGGTGAGGACAGGTACAGGCACAAGTGTTGGTGTCGCGGCCACAGGGATGGTGGGAGACGGCGCAACAGGCGTAGGGTGCACAACTGTAAAGCTCACACTGCGGTAGGTGGTGCCACCAGCATTTGTGACCGCTACCGTGACTGTGTCAAGACCGGGATAAGCAGGCGCTGTGTAGATCACAGCGGGTGTGTCGTATGCTGATAGTGTACCGTGTGTCACACTCCAACGGAAGAAAACTCCTTGCCCCACGACATCGGCACTGATTGCCACTGATTGGCCCGGCAGCAGCTGGGTCGTCGGCGGGTTCACACTAAGTGTGACCGCAGGCGGCAACGGAGTAGGTGTCGGTGGCAAGAGGGTCACCGCTGGTGGATACCAAATAGGAGTCGGCGAGGGTGGGTACCACCACACAGGTGTTGGGGTAGGCAAATACCAAATGGGCGTAGGTGAAGGTGGATACCACCATACCGGCGTCGGGGTGGGCGGATACCAAACGGGTGTGGGCGGGTACCAGACGGATGTCGGGGAGGGTGGGTACCACCACACTGGCGTTGGGGTAGGCGGATACCACCACGCCAGTGTTGGAGTAGGTGGATACCAGATGGGCGTCGGTGAGGGTGGATAAGGTACCATTGGCGACGCGGGCGGTGTCCAGCTTGGTTCGGCAAGCGCAGCGGGCAGGGTGGGACTGACATATAAGGTTGCTGTAGGGCTCTCGTAAGGTGGTGTAACAGTTGGAGTTGGCGTCGGAGTGAACGTAGCCCACACCGCACGCAAGAGCGGAGTCGGAGTGGGCTGACACGCTACAAGAAGCCCAAATACCACTGCCAGCGATACACCGATCAATCCGTAGCCGGAGCATTGCTTCACTCTGCGTCTGCGAAGAGTACCCTCTGTCTGATCCTGTTCTTGCATCGTCGCTTACCTCTTTCTCCGCTGGATGCCCAGCTCTGCCTCTACTGCTGACGCTTTTGCTGGCGGCGCCACACACGCTTCCAAACAGCAGTTGGCGAAGCCGGTTGTTGGGCTTTGTGTTCCTCCTTGCTGAGCACAAAAGCCAGATCTTCGAACAGCACAGTCAGCGGTTCCTCTGCCTGCTTAGAAACTGGAGGCATTCCGGTGTTGATAGCATCAACCAGTGGTTCAGGGGCAAATGGGATTACAAGGTCAATCGGATGCCGCAACGCAGCCTCAATGTCCTTCCGAGGTAACCCTCGGCTTTGGAATGTCCAGTTGAGGATAAGGAAGATCTTACTGCGCGGATAACCCAGCTCTTCAAATACCTCGAGCGCTCGCGAGGCAGCATGCACCGAGGCGATGTCAGGTGCAGTGAGATACACGATTTGGTGTGCTGCGTCCAACGCAACCAGCGTGGTGTCCTTGAAATCATGTGGCAAGTCGAACACTATGTAGCTGTGCTGCTTGCGCAGCAACGTTAGCACGTGGGTGACACGCTCAGCATCGATCTCCTCACCCTGTGTTGGCGTCGGGGGTGCTGCCAGGACACGCACACCGCTCGGGTGGGTCAACAGCACCTGATTCACCATGGTCGCATCCACCTCACTGAGCGGGATGATGCGGCCAGTAAACGGTATACGTGTCAAATTGGCCCAAGTGCTGCGCAAGGGTAAGTTAAGCATCAAAGCACATTGACCACACGTGAAGACCATATCCACCAGCACGGTGGGAACGTTCCAAATCCGCGTCAGGCCCACTGCCAGATTGGCCGCCAGTGTAGACACTCCCATACCACCACGCAGTGAAAAGACGGCGATTATGTGTGAGGTCATCTCCGGCTTGACCCCAACCACTCCTGGTGGTATAGCACGACGGCGTAGCAGAGCTCTGACACGTGCCTCTAGTTCTGCCGGCTCAAACGGCTTAAGCATGTAATCATCCGAGCCTGCTTCATATCCGGCGATTTTGCTTTCCAACGTGCCGGTACCGGTAAGCATCATGATCGGAATCGCAGCCGTGCTGGGCTTGCCACGCAGGCGCCGACAGAGTTCGTAGCCGTCCATTTCCGGCATCATCACATCCAGGATGATAAGGTCAGGCTGGATGCTATCCACGCGCATCAGCGCCTCTTTGCCGTCGCGGGCAGTCAATACTTCGTATCCTGCTCGTGACAAAGTGACCGTCACCATTTTGAGCACTATAGGGTCATCATCTACGACCAGGATGCGCATGGTTTGGTTTCCCCTTGTTCGACGGACTTATGACAACGATCGGTAGGTCATAAAGCCTGCTATTATCGCCACTCGAGGCGGCCATAACCTCCCTCACGCGCAGAGGTCGGCATGACAATCTGACCGATATCGACGGTTTCACCGTCTCTTATCGTGACGAAATACTCGCGCGCCATATACATATATCCAATCAACAAAGCACGCCGCCCGGCTGGCACCTTAGTCAATCTAAAATGGCCATCCGGAGTTGCGCGTCCACTGATTTCAGAACCTTCTACTATGATCTCAGCCATAACGGGCCGTCCTGCTGCATCCACCACACGACCCACGATGGTGCCGAAACCCTCCTCCGACTGCGACGCACTTCCTGTGTACAGTCCGTTCCACAACGCCAAAGCCAACGCTGCCAAGGCTAGCACTCCAATAATTATCCACCATCTACGCCGCCGCGCAGTTCGTCGCGATGGCTGCGGCATCCTTGCCGAGCTATCAGGCAGTTCCGGGATACCGTGCCGATATTCCTCTAGCGAGGGGGAATCTTCAAGCGGCATTGCACTCTCCCTCCTCAGGGACAACCAACTGAGGCGATCGAGAAGTTGTTGATGGTCGCGCGTGACCCATAATTGACTGCCACTCCAGCCTTCCCTTGTGTGTAGGTGGAGTCTTGGACGCGCAGTACCTCCTGGCCATCAACAAACGCAATGAATGTGTCACCCTGTGCCACGATGCGCATCTGGCTTATCTTGCTCCAGTCGAACCTTGATGGAACTTCTACGCTCGCCAGCGGTGGGAAGATTTGGTATCCTTTTACCCATTTGCTGAAGTACATCAAGCCACGGTCTGCTGCGTTTTTCTTCTCAATCTCGAACATATAGCCTGACAGTTTCTGCTTGTGCACGGATGCACGGAAGATGATACCGAAACCTTGGTACGTGCTACGCAGCATTTCAAGTTTGATCGCCTCAGCCGTCACTATGTAATCTGTCTCGTTGACAGTGTCCAAGATAGCTGCAGCCAAGGACTCTCCAACCAATCTCCCATCTATGATGCGCCATCCACCTTTCCAGAAGCCACCCGTCAGCGGGCTCCACTCATTCATGCCCCGATCGAACTGGCTCTGATAAAGTATCTCGCATGATGATACTTGCTTTACGCCGAGTGCCTCGACGACCTTGCTGAAAGCTTGTTGCGTCGAGACACCCATTGCAGTCAATGCCAGCACCACTACGAGGACCAGTAGCGCCAGCACCAGGGCATATTCGACTAATCCCTGTCCTATCCGGCGGAGCTCGGGCCCTTCCATATCAATATCAAATTACCTCCTGTGTGCCTGTTTCGCGTGTTGTATTCATAGCTTCTGCTTCTGGCGAAGTCCCCTTGCGCTGTTCGTGGTGTTGGCGAACCTGACGCTCAATTGCTGCCAGTAAAGCTTCCCGACGAACAGGCTTGCTGACATAGTCATCCATCCCAGCCTGCAATAGTCGTTCGCGATCTCCCTTCATAGCATGGGCGGTCATCGCGATAATGGGAATGTGTGCCCAAGATGGATTGGCGCGTATTGCTGCTGTAGCTGCTATGCCATCCATGACCGGCATCTGTACATCCATGAGGATCATATCGAAGCTTCCATGTGCCAGCACATCCAACACTTCCTGTCCATTGCTGGCGCATGTGACCTGATGGCCGGCTCTTTCTAGTAGTGCCGTGGCCAGCCGGCGATTGATTTCGTTATCCTCGGCCAGCAGAATGTGGAGTGTGCCAATCGAGGCTGGTGGCACGCTCGTCGGCACCATCGTTTTCTCCAAAACCATTTCCGGCGATGGCTGGCGTCCCATCACTTCCATTATCGCATCTAACAGAGCGGACTGTTTCACCGGCTTTGTGAGAATGGCCGACCAGCCTTGCCGTTGTTGTGCCAGGGAGCTACCGATCGAGCTCAGCAAAATAATTGGGACTTGTTGTGCCCCTGCGACTTCGCTGCTACGAACGGCTTCCAAGAGATCTAACCCACTCATACCTGGCATATGAGCATCCACGAGAATGAGCCCGAACGGTATATCTGTACCAGCTGCTCGCTGAAACGCAGCCAGCGCCTCTTGTCCAGAGCCTGCGTCCCATGGTTCGCAACCAAATGTCAATAGCATCTCATGCAGTATGCGCCGGTTGGTCGCATTATCGTCTACCACCAGGACGCGCAAACCTTCCAACATCGGAATAGTAGAGGCATGGGCCTCTACAAAAACGCCTTTTGGTCGCTGCAGGTGCACCGTAAATCGAAAGGTGCTTCCTTGGCCGGGGATACCAGTGCTTTCCGCCCAGATGCGTCCTTTCATCATGTGTACTAGCTGACGTGATATTGCCAGACCCAGCCCGGTGCCGCCATAGCGGCGGCTGGCACTGCTATCAGCCTGCACAAAGCTTTCAAAGATGGTCTCCAATTTGTCTGGGGGGATACCGATACCTGTGTCAGCGACAGAGCAGAGCAGCTCGATCCCCTCTTCATTCTGTGCAACCAGCGTGATGTCGATGGATATCTCCCCTTGCTCCGTGAACTTGACACTATTGCCTGCGAGATTGACAAGTATCTGTCGCAATCTTAGTGGGTCGCCACGCACATGAGAGGGAACGGCGGGATCGACCCGGCACGTCAGCTCCAATCCGCGTTGCGCGGCACGCGGTGCAATAATATCCATCACCTGCTCCACCACCTGCCGCAGATCAAAGTCAACTTCGTCCAGCTCCAGCCGCCCAGCTTCGATTTTGGAGAGGTCAAGGATGTCATTCAGAAGGCCCAGCAGCGTCTCGGCAGAAGCTTGCGCCATGTTCAGGTATTCGCGTTGTACTGGTGTCAGCTCCGTTTGCAGTAGCAACTCGACCATCCCCATAATGCCGTTCATGGGGGTGCGAATCTCGTGGCTCATGTTGGCGAGGAACTCTGACTTGGCTCGGCTGGCTTTTTCGGCCAACATTGCCATCTGGTTGGCACGCACCACAGCCGCCTGCAGCTCAGCGTGAGCAGCAGCCAATCGTTCTTCCGCTTGTTTGCGCTCCGTGATATCCTCCGAGACACCGATCAGGTGAAGTGGTTGTCCATTATGGTCCCAGACGGCTGCTTTAGATGTACGGAGAATGCGTCGCCCCAGTGTGGGGCTGTCCACTGGCTCTTCAGGAATTACTATAGCTAAGTGCTTCTCGAAGACTTCCCGGTCTTTTGCGCGGAACCAATCTGCCTGTTCTTTGGGGAAGAAATCGTAATCAGTTTTGCCGAGCACCTCCTCGCGGGCCAATCCAAATAACTGCTCACATTTCTTGTTCCATATGATAAAGCGGCCATCCACCGTCTTGCAGAAGACTGCTACAGGTAGCTCCTCCAATAACGTCTGAAGCATTTGTTGATGTCGTCTGACCTCATCGCGTGCCTCCAGCTGGGCCACCACGTTCCCAGTTTGGGCGACCATCGCCTGCAGCACCTTGTACGATTGTGCGGATATCTCGCTTGAGGTACGAGATGCAAGCGCAAGACAGGCGATGACACGGCTGTTTTGGCGAATTGGCAACAGTGTTACCCAATGCCACCCTTCGGCGCGCGCTACTTCGTCCATCCAGGCAGGCAACGTGCTTGTTGGGTGAGGTGCCGATTGGTTGTTCGACTCCCTACCTTCGCTGGCAAGCTCCACACGCTCCTGAACGAGGGCTTTTATCAAAGTTGTGGGCAGATTACCCTGATACACCGCCTGCTGGATGCCACCCTGTGGGTCAACTGAGAACACCCCGCAGCAGTCTATGCCAGGCAATTGGAGAACTGCTTCGACGCACAGACGCAGTGCCTCATCAACCTCGTGAACCCGGTTCAGCTCCAATGCAAGATCACGCTGCGCCTTTAGGTGCTGTTCTACCACTTCTCGTTCGGCAATGTCTTGCTTCAGCTGTTCCTGGGCGCGTTCCACTGTCTCCAGGAGATGGTCAACCGACGTACCCAGACGAGCAATCTCATCTTCGCCTGGCACGTTTACTCGTTCTTTGAAGATGCCATTGGCAGCAATATGTTCCAGTGTGGCGTTGAGGCGCAGCAGGCGTCGCAAGATCCATCGAACCAGCCCTAAGAGTGCGAGCGTCGCCACGCAAACAGCGACCAACAGAACAGATCCGACAAAGTAACGTACCGTGGTCAGTCCTTGGACGTAGATACTTCGTGGCTGCTCAACGCGTACTGCATAGCGAGGCTGACCAAAGACATCCTTCACCAGTCCGTAGCCCACGATGCTGTCCTGATTCAGAGCGTGGACAAGCACGTTCTTGTCCTGGAGAGAGCTCACCGTATGCCTAAGATCAGAAGGAAGTTCGGTGTCTTCGAGATGGTATATCCCGAGCTTCATGTCCAGCAAGTCCCCCAAGCGGGACACCAGATCGGCGTCCAACATCCGCCCCATGATCAGTGTTCCGCGTGGCGGTCCGGCAGCACTGCTAGTGAGAATGGGACGTAGTGCCAGCAACCAGGACTCGCGCGTTGTGTAGAGAATGCCAAGGTGGTAACTGTCCGCGTCGCGCAATGGTAGCAGATGGCCGACTTGCTCCAGCAGTTCGATCGGTACAGGAATCTCTGTCACTTGTGAGAGGCTGAACGCCTTGCCATATACCAGCTGGCCTGCCGTGTCGGTCAGTAACACCACGCTCAGACGATTATTGAGGAATGTTTGATCGATGAAATTAGCGGAGATATATGTGGGGTCGCGTGACTCTAGGTAGGCGTAAGTGTCATCCCAGAAGGCATAATCGCTGGTAGTGGCATCCAGTGCTTTCATCTCATTGGTCAAAGCTTTGCACGCTCGCTCGACATTGTCAACGACATGCTGGGTCTCCAGCTGATTGAAGCCATTGATGACAATTGTCATCGACAAAAGGAGTAATAGACCCGCGAGCACAATAATAATTGTGATCATCGCGGCCAGCACCTTAGCGCGCAGACTCACGTGTCTCTTTCTCCCCCTTCCCCCTATATGAGTCTTGGCCATCGCCGCATTCCAGGACGAGATGTGCCGGCCCAGGGAACACAGAAGCCCACGATGCCGCTATGATATACACTGTGTATAAGCATGTCAAGTTATTGTCAAACAAAGCACGGGAAGTCCCTCGCGGTGGAAATTCACGGATCGCCAGGGGTCTGAATAAGTGTATCCCGTAGAGTAGTGCGCCAAATGGTGAACAGCGGCACCACACACCGGCTGGAACATATTTAGTGCGCAGCGCGCGGCCGGCGGTAACATGAGCATCGGCCCTGCCGAATCGCACCTCCTGATGTGGTGGAGCATCGGGCTGTCCACAAAGAGAATCCGCTCCTCCACGTGCATCTTCCGGCGTCAGGTTCGCACACAACATCTTGCGAGAAAGGATTGGAAAGGCCTGTCAGCTTCTCGTGGTGGAATAGGGTGGTAAAAACGGGTAGACAGAAAACTTTTCCAACGCTTTCTCACGAGTACAATTTGGAGGTCTCTCAGTCCTCAGCGATACAGCTCGATGTACATTGGGTACGGATCCGGGTCATTGTCACTAACGACAAAACCGTCCATGTACCACCCTGTGTAGCTGAGCGCCCAGGCGACCAATGAGTATTCCACGTTGCGCTCTACACCGGACTGTCTGAATCTGCCATTGCGGTCCGCTTTATTAGTGGTCAGGATGTCGCTGGCTGGAAAACCATAGTCAGCCCACTGTGCAGCCGTTATGCCGGGTTGCAATACGATAAAGACAGCTCCTGGGATCGGTCGCTGAGTGCTACCATCGATAATCTCACCCACGATCTGAACCAGATTGTCACGCTGGGGTTTTCGTCTTTGTGGTCTTTGCTCTTCTTCTGGTTCTTGTTCTGCCTCTTGCTCCGCCTCTTGTTCTTCTTGCTCCTGTTCTGCCTCCTCTTGCGGCGCAGGTTCCTCTGGTTCTTGCCCCCCTACCGTCACCTCACCAGCGGTCAACAGCTTCTTGCCCACGAAGAACTCAACACGATAGTCGCCGTCCGGAATTGGCTTTTGACTTTTGAACCTGACACCACGCCACAGAGTGCCCGGCTTGTCGGTAGGAGCTAGTTTGATCTCGCTAGTATACCATGGCTTATCCTTGCTATCGTTGAGCGAGTAGAAGACTGCGACAACAGTGGTCTTGGCTGGCACACAGTTGTACTGAAAGCCGGCAACGATAGCGATCACACCGCTGGGGTAGCTATCCACCACAGTGTCTAGGTCGGGATCGCCATCCTCGGTCACATCGAACCAGAGTGCTGGATCGCTCACTTCCATCTTGGCACAGCTTTTCTTAGCCAATGGCGCGTCTAGTTGCCATGATGGGTCTGTTTGCGCAGAGGCTTCACCGAATAGCAGATCGGAAAGGGGAGCTCCAGCAGCTGTAATAATGATCGCCTGGAGTAGCGCCAGCACGCCAGCAAGCATACCCAAGTGTCTGATTACGTGTCGCAAAGCCATTTCACTCCTCCTTGAAAGACACCTCAGAAGGTGAGTGTTTCCAAAAAGCGTAGGAAAAGTGGCTCCACTGTGTCATACGTCTCTGGGTCAGCTATCATCGTGATCACAACAGCACGGTTTCCGTCGGCAACGATGTAATCGACGCCCTCGAGCAGACGGGGTAACGTGGGCTCGAGTGCTGGCGGTTCCACCCCGGCGAAATGTTGTTCCAATATGGGGCGACCACGCCATTGCCTCTCTTGTGTGTCCAGCACACGATAGCTCTCGTACTCCGTCGCACGCACAGCTGTCAGCTGCGAGATGACTGAGCCTAGCATAGTAGGTTGCACATCGGAGACAACGCTGATGACAAATTGGGCCTGGGTATCAAGCACATCCACCACGCGCAATATCTCGTCCGGCCGCGTAGCCAGACTGAAGTGCGCCGGGTAGCTGCCGCGAAACCCATCTACATCAAAGGCGCTTGAACGATGCACAGTGCGATCCCACACCAGACCACCTACGACCAAACACAAGACGAACAGGCCAATCACGGCCCAATTGGCCGCACGGTCGCCGATCGTTGCGTCGAGTGTGGGTGCTGCCCGCCGACCACCGAGCGCCAATGAGGTGTCACGCCGCATAAGCCAGATGATAACCAGAGCGACCACCAGTGCTAGTGCAGCAGCAAGCAGAAATCCTGTGACTGAAGGCAGGTAGGTGATCGTGCCAGTCAGCAGGCGCCCTTGTTGTACCTGCGTGCGCAGCAGGGTAAACAGGCCAATCAACACAGCAGTCAATAGCAGGCCGGCTGGCAACCACCATACTGGCTCGCGCTCCAATTTGGCACGCCCCAGGAAGTAACCCAACACACCTCCAAAAGCAGCATGTGCCAGCGCTATGCCTGCCATGTGTACCTCACTAGCAGCGATGGCCGCGCCGCCGCTGGCCAGAATCAGCTGGACGTTGAGCGCAGTAGCGTAGCCCAGACCGGCTGCAGTGCCGTAGATCACCCCGTCAGTGCGTTCGTTGAATTGCGGTGAATGGTAAATAAAGAAGCGCACGGCTGCATAGATGATAAAGGCCTCCACCGCACCAGCGATGAAAATGGCGCCTAGGACGGTAGCACTGAGGTCACGGTATTGCCACTCCGGCAGACGGAACACCTGCTGTACCAGCGGCAGGCCGAAAGCACCACCAAGAGCCAATCCGATAATGAAAATACGAACCACCTCCGCTTTCGGTTCTGGCTCGAGGCGATCCTGCAAGTAGAAAAGTGCCAACCATAACCCAGCTGGCACCAGAGCCAGTAAAATGCCTACCAGGATGAGTTCCAAGCCGGTGAGGCGCGGTTGGAGAGCGACATCTATGCCGACTACAATGGCGATGAAGATGATCAACAGAAGCAAGGTAAGCCCAGATGCAAGCCAGACCCCGCGTCGCACATAAGCTCTGCTCCTCGGTGTTGCCATAGATCATCCCTCCGCGGCAAAGGTGTCGGAAATCCGAAGCTGGGTCAGCTGGTCTATGCGATAGCCAGCTAGCGTACTGGTCATGCGTCGAGGAAGCGAAGGGAGGATTCTGCGAGCGGCGTGACCAGTAGAAGCGGTTGTTTTGTCATACTTTGTTCAATTATACCATAGAAAAACCTGAATGAGTAGCTATCGATTTTTCGTGTTTCGTGTGAGTCTCGCAAGATCGAGGTTGACGGGGGACGTCATCTAGCAGATTGAGAAACAGATCAAGAACATCCTGCGGTGATTCCACAGAGAAAACGGGACTGATCCTCCATGGCTCATCATATGTCGGTAGCTATCCCCCCGCGAGATATCTTGCCTGTGTATAAAAAACAGGAAGAGCAGCAAAGGCTGCTCTTCCTCGCACTTCGATGTGTCTTCCTGGAAACTATGAACTACACGTCCAGGTCGATGAGTTAGATGCGGCGCACTGCCACGGCCGCTGGCCCTTTAGGTCCCCTCTCGACCTCGAACTCGACGCGGTCACCTTCATCCAGATTGCGGAATCCACCCTGCGCCTGGATGGCAGAATAATGCACAAACACATCCTTCTCGCCATCGTCACGGGTGATGAAGCCGTAGCCCTTTTGACCGTTGAACCATTTGACGGTTCCTTTGATACGCTCACTCATTTGTTACTTTACCTCTTTTTTAATACTAGTGGCTTGTGACGCGACCTCTTGTGCCACCATACACACCAACTACCCGGCTTCATCAGCTCCAGGCACCTTAGCGTGAGACCAGCATCAAGACTACCGCATCGTTGTAGAAAACTATACCATACTTTTCACCCTTGTCAAATTATTTGTCCCTCCTGGATACATTTTCGAGAAGTCCCTTTACAGATGGATAGATACAGGAAGACAGAGCGTGGTGTGGCGCACTGCGCCTGGATGAGGCAGGGGACTTTGTTACGTAGGTCCCATCGCGGCAGTGTCACTACGCCAAATCGCTTACGCAATGTTGCGCATAGTGCAGGCTGTGGTATAATAAGGGTATGGCTACTTACACACGAGCGCAAACAACGGGCACGTCGCTGCCCACACGGGAACCTTCCTCTATTCTCTTTATGGTGGTCACGCTCACCTTAGTACTAGGCTTTCTGGTCGGCAGTGCCTACTTGGGCTATTTCTTCTACATCTCTGTAAGAGATGCGGTGGCATATGCAGAACTGCCAGTACTGCCCTATGTGGATCTGACACTACCAGTGCTCAATCCAGTGCCCCAGATCTATCCTAATCCTCGTGCGGCTACCAACCCTGAAGCAAGTACTGGCCTGACAGGCGAGGCACTGCCAGACTGGGAGCAATCGGAGCGGGTCAACATCCTATTATTAGGGGTAGATAAGCGGCCGGATGAGTCCATTTCTCGCACTGACACTATGATCTTGCTGAGTGTGGACCCGGCGACTAGCAAGGCGAGTATGCTTTCCATCCCTCGCGATCTATGGGTTACTATTCCCGGTTACGGTGAGAACCGGGTGAATATGTCGTACTATTTTGGTGAGAAGGACAAATATCCGGGTGGTGGACCTGCACTGGCTATGAGGACGGTGCAATACAACCTGGGTGTGCCGGTCCATTTCTACGTGCGGGTAGACTTCGATGGCTTTAAACGCATCATTGACACACTGGGGGGGATAGATGTCAATGTGCCTCAGGCGATCAATGATCCTGAGTATCCTGATATGAACTATGGCTACGAACCCTTTTACATTGAAGCGGGCCCGCAACATATGGACGGCAATACTGCGCTCAAATACGCACGAACGCGTGCCACACGTGGTGCCGACTTTGACCGTGCGCGACGTCAGCAGCAGGTCTTGCTGGCCATTCGCGAGCGGGCGCTGGCGATTGATGTGATCCCCAAGATCCCAGAGCTTTGGGTGACGATGGCTGGCACAATTCAGACAGATCTCCAGCTGATCGACATTCTGGAGCTGGCGAAGCTGGCAGATCGGGTTTCGGGCGACCGGATCGAGGCGGTCGTTATTGACCACACTATGACGGTGGATTATCGCACAGAAACGGGCGCGCGCGTGTTGCTGCCAGTGCGTGAGCGCATTCGACCACTCATTGAGCGGCTGTTTGGTGACTCCCGACCAGCTGTAGCTCCCACCCCTACGCCAGATCCAGCGACTCTGGCACGAGCACGCGAAGAAGCTGCTCGCGAAGCTCAGCGCCGGGCGGAGGTGGCAGCTACATTGCAGCAAGAGGGTGCCAAAGTGGTGGTGCAGAATGGCACGCCCCATGCAGGTTTTGAGATCAAAGTCGCCGAGTATTTGCGTGAGCAGGGATTCAACATATTGCAGTTCGGTCCAGCTGACCGCAGTGATTATCCGCGTACTGTGATTGTGGATTATACAGGCAAGCTTTACACGGTTCAGGTACTTGTTGACCTCTTCAATGTGGCGAATGAGAACATTCGCCGCAGCTCCAATTTAAAGAGCGAGGTGGATGTGCGCGTTATCGTCGGCGCGGATTTTCATCTGCCGGAGGCGCATCTGCCACAACCAGTGCGGGTGGATGCATTCATTCAACCGGATGAACCATAGTACGTGAGCGAACGGTATATGCTCGCGGTGGGAGTTGACTTGGTCGAGATCAGCCGGGTGGAAAGAGTGCTGCAACGCCACGGAGAGCGTTTTCTCAGGCGAGTATACACTGAGCGTGAGGTGGCTTATGCCCGCGGGCGCGCTGCAGCGTTAGCTACGAGGTGGGCCGCCAAGGAGGCGGCTGCAAAGGCTTTTGGCACCGGCATTGGCTCCATTCGCTTTAATGAAATCGAAATCCTGTGTGATGAGCAGGGCAAGCCAGAGTTACACCTTCATGGTCGGGCAGCTCAACTGGCGAACCAGTGCCAGTGGAAGTATCTTGCGGTTAGCCTGTCACACGCTGGGGACTGTGCAATAGCTTTCGTGGTGGCGCAGAGATAACTTTCCGTGGATTGCTGCAGCTTCTTGCTTTGCTGCTTAGGAAGCGGATGGGCCATAGCGTGAGAAATTAAAAAAACATCCAATCTTTGCACTGGAGCGAATCTCATAAAAAAGGAGCCCAAAACCCTATGACCGAGACCAAAGAGACCACCAACATAGACGCCGGAGTTGATCATCTCGAAAGCATATTGCTCCGGCTTGGCTTGTCGGTGGGATTGCTGGCACTGGCATTGGCGTTGGCATCCCGATTCAGTTAGCAGCGTTCTGGTTCAAGGGGTGTAGAAAGCCTAAGTTAGCGGATTTGCGACCCATCCTCAGTCGAGAAACCCTGGGATGCCAACGGGCTTTCCCCCTATCCTCTCTATTCCAAGCATAGTCGCAGGCCAAATGAACATCTTTTGCCAAACGTTGAAGTTTCCACGCAGTAGGGCAAAAGGCGATCTCGAGGTCTTATAGAAGTCTCCAGTGGAGTCCTGATTTACTAAATGGTGTGAGGAGGGCGTTCTACCTAGACAAGGATCTCCTTGTGTCGCTAATCCCTGCTTCTGGATATTCTGCCGCGAAGAAAAAGGGTTCTCTCCCTTCCTGGACGCGTTATTGTCTCTCTCCGGTGTCCTGTCATTTCATCTCCTCTTTATTTTGACCACACAGAGCGCGAAGAGTAGAATATCTGTTTGACATTTTGATCTTGGTCTCCAGGTTGGAGTATTTGTTGAAGTATGGTTCGACATGATCTGGTTCAAGAGGAGAGTGGCACCACTGTCTTGCGCGAGGTAGCGTTGGGCCGTCCCCCCTCGCGACTGCGCCGTTGGCTGATTGGTGAGCCGTTAGCCACCGCCAAAGTGGCAGAGGAAAAGGTGGGCAAGCTGATCGGCCTGGCGATCTTCTCATCTGATGCGCTTTCGTCCACAGCCTATGCCACTCAGGAAATCTTATTCATTCTTGCCGTTGCTGGTGCAGCTGCTTTCGGCTACACCTTTCCCATTTCTATTGCTATTGTAGTGTTGCTTGCCATTGTCACCTTGTCCTACGAGCAAACCATTCATGCCTATCCAGATGGGGGTGGCGCTTATATCGTGGCGCGCGATAATCTGGGTGAGCTGCCGGCACAAATTGCGGCGGCAGCTTTGTTGACCGATTATATTCTCACGGTGGCGGTCTCAGTTTCCTCTGGTGTGGCGCAGATCACGTCAGCTTTTCCAGGTCTATTCCCCTATCGGGTGTGGCTCTCAGTCGGACTGGTGATGTTTGTGATGCTGATTAATTTGCGCGGTGTGCGTGAGTCTGGTTCTATCTTCGCCGTGCCCACGTATTTCTTCCTTGTCACTATGTTCCTGACAGTGCTCCTGGCACTTTATCGCTATCTGAGCGGCACATTGGGGATAGTGGCCAATCCACCGGCGATGGAGATGGGTGAAGGTGTAGCGGTCATTACACCGTTTCTGTTGCTGCGTGCCTTCTCAAGCGGCACGGCCGCGCTCACCGGTATAGAGGCTATCTCAAACGGCATACCTGCCTTCAAAGAGCCGCGCAGTCGTAATGCTGGTATCACGCTCCTCTGGATGTCTGGTATCCTGGGCACCCTTTTTCTCAGTATCTCGTTCCTGTCCGTGCATATCGGTGCTGTGCCGGCCGAGACGGAGACGGTCATATCCCAGCTAGCCCGTACGACTTTTGGTGGCCAAGGCATCCCTTATATGGCAGTTATCGTTGCCACAACTGTCATTCTGATTATGGCGACAAACACATCGTTTAATGGGTTCCCTCGGCTGAGTGCATTGGTAGCCCGGGATGGCTTTCTGCCACGTCAGCTGGCCTATCTGGGCAGCCGACTGGTCTTCTCGCGTGGCATCGTCCTCCTGTGCATCGTCGCTTCGTTGTTGATCATCGTCTTCCAGGCCAGTGTCAATGCTCTGATCCCGCTGTATGCTATCGGTGTATTCCTCTCCTTCACCCTTTCGCAGGCTGGTATGGCGCACCGCTGGTGGAAGATTGGCCACATACCGCCTGGTCAGGAGACCCGAGAACGTGGTTCGACGTTGCGCCACGAGCCGGGTTGGGAGACACGCATGGTAATCAATGGATTTGGCGCTTTCTGCACGGCCGTGGTGATGTGCGTGTTTGCTGTGACTAAGTTCACGCAAGGGGCGTGGATTGTGCTGTTGCTGATCCCGGCGCTTGTGGTGATGTTTAGATCAATCCACCGTCACTATTGCCAACTGGCGGCGAGTCTATCGCTGGAAAAGCATGGAGTTCCCCCGCCAGTATCCCGACACCGTGTCATCCTGCCCATCTCAGGGGTGCACCGTGGCACGTTGGCTGCCTTACGTTATGCGCGCTCATTGTCGCAGGATGTGACAGCCGTGTATGTTTCCATCGATGCGGGAGAAGCAGAGAAAGTGCGTACCAAGTGGGAGACCTGGGGTGAGGGAGTGCGTTTGGTAATTCTCGATTCTTCTTACCGTCAGATGCTGGGACCACTATTGGATTATATCGAGAAGATGGATGCCACGCGCCAGCCAAATGAGATAATCACCATAGTTGTACCACAATTTATCCCACGCAACTGGTTGGCCAATCTGCTACACGCACAGACCGCGTGGATGCTGCGTGTAGCGCTCACGTTGCGGCCAGGTCTGGTGATTGTGGATGTGCCTTATCACGTAGACTGAAAGCACCGTGAGTGGATAACCTCGAAAAGTTCAGGCACACTACACTCTCAAGACTTCCGGGCGACACTGGGCGTATGGTACTCATTACCTATTGCGCTATCCTTACCCCTGCTTGTATTATGAGAGTAGATAATCTTACAGAGAAAGGAGGTGAAGAGGGATGCTGTACATTCCACGTGAAAAGGGCCAAGGGTTGGTAGAGTATGCGCTGATCCTCGTCCTGGTTGCCATCGTGGTGATCGCCATTCTGCTCCTGCTAGGCCCAGTTGTTGGCAACGTGTTCAGCAACATCGTGAGCAACTTGTAGGTTGATTTCCCATTTATTCGCATCGGATATAGTTCTACGAGTTATTCGGCCCCATCTGAGATGGGGCCATTTCATTTTGAGCAAGAGACCTTATAGGTCAGCACTCTGCCTCATCCTCCGAGCCGCCAAGTGCGGAGGCGTGTTCGGGCGCCACTTCGGTGGGTGATAGTTTTTCGACTGACGAGGCGCCCAGTTCTGGGCGAGGCTGCACACTTTCTGGATATTTAATACGCGGATGGAATGCGCCCTGAAGCATTTGCATGAAGGTTTTGCGAATCTCGTGCAGCTCTTTCATCGTCAGTCCACTTTCATCTAGCTCACCGGCTAGCAGACGTTCGAAGATGACTTTCTGCACTATGTTGTCGATTTCATCGACCGAGCTCGGGTTGCTGGCGCGCACTGCCGACTCACTGGCATCAGCAAGCATGACAATGGCAGTCTCTTTACTCTGTGGACGTGGTCCAGGGTAACGGAAAGCCTCCACGTCCACTTTTGCGGGATCTTCGGCCGTTTCGAGCGCCTTGTTGTAGAAGTAGCGCGTGAGGCTGGTGCCCTGATGTTCCGCTATAAAGGCGGATATGTCAGGGGGCAGGCGATACTTCTTGGCCAGCTCAATGCCATCCCGCACGTGGCTGAGGATAACACGAGCATTGGTGTAAGGATCCAACCTCTCTTGAACTGAGTTGCCATACATCTGGTTTTCCACAAAGAAATAAGGGCGCACTATCTTGCCGATGTCGTGATAATAGGCGCCGACCCGAGTCAGTAGCGTGTTGGCGCCGATGCGCTCTGCAGCTTGCTCTGCCAGATTGCTAACCAGTAGACTGTGATGGTAGGTACCTGGCGCTTTTAACAATAGTTGTCGCAAAAGAGGCTGCGTCGGACGTGCCAGATCGAGTAGCTGTACAGAGGTAGTGATACCGAATCCGAGTCCTCCTACGAAGAAGATCAGAAGGGGAAGGCTGGCGGATAACACTCCATTGGCAAGCGCTGTTCCCAGCAGCTGGAGCAGACCGAGTGGGTCTATTGCCCGTGCAGGGACACGAAAGATCAAGATTACTAGCATATTACAGATCGTGACATAAATACCTGCCCACAAAAGGCGATTGACACGTTCAACGCGTCCTAAGCTCAAGGTACCAACCCATCCTGCAAGCAGGGAATAGGCAACCAGCTCAAGCGAGCCACCAGCCACGTACCCGACTGTCATACCGGCAAGCGTTGCTACCAGCAGGCCGAAGTGCATATCCACCAACGTCCCAAGCGCGATGGGCAAAGCGGCCACAGGAAAAAGGTAAGGGAGCAGTGCACGGCCGGGTACCATCACTCGAAGCATTAACATAAAGACTAAGGAGAGCCCAAAGGTCAACCATAGGTAACGAGTATCTTCTAATCGACGTGGCCGAAAACGCCAGATGTAGATCCCCATCATCAAGAGGAGTATGCTCAAGTATGCTAATGTGCCCAGCGTATTCGATATCGGTGAGTCTGCTTCGCGTAGCCCGAGCGCCTGGAACGCTTCGAGGTGTTCAAGGCGGATTACCTCACCTGCTCGCACAATAACTTCGTTCTGCTCGAACGTGACCGAAATAGGCTGCACACTTTCACGCGCCAAGCGACGTTCTTCGGCCGTGCGTTCCTGGTTGACGAAGGTGTTAGGTTGGATCAAATCTTCCACGATAGCTACAATGATGCGTGCCGCTTCATCGCTCACATCTAAGCTGATAAGTGTAGGCAAACGGCGGCGCACGGCAGCCAGTTGCGCAGGGCGGATTTCAGCACGCATCGCTTGGTCGAGCGCTGAAACAACCTCGCCTTTGATCGTGAGCCATGTGTTGTTGTCAGCGGTGAGCACCCCGTTGATAATGCCGTCAGTCAGGACAAGATCGTTGACGGCCCCAATAAGCTCGCGCTTTTCCTCGATCGAGGCGTACGCATCGCTACGCACTGTGTCAAAGTAGTCAAGAATTTGGCGTGCGCGAGCGATCTGTCGTCGCGCAATACTGGCATCGGGCAGATCGTAGATCTCTGCGACAGCTGCCTCAGCTCGCGCACGAGCTGCTTCGGTTTCCACTTCGCTGATATATGTAATGCGTCTGGGCGCCAGCACATCACGCGGCGCAACATCGCCTACCTGAAGACGTTCAACGTTGTCAGTTGGTGGAAAGCGCACCGTCAGAATAAGGGTACTGAGCAGGACAAACAGGACTCCCAGCGTTATGCAGTACAATGTTGCACGGTTACGCACCGTTGCGGGTTGCTGCTCATAAGATGCTGAGGTTAATTTGTCTTCGACGGTTTTACTGCTGGGTATCACTGTTGTCGTCCTTGCGCGGCGTCACATCGGCGAGCCCGACGCGTGAAGGATATATGCGCACACCCAGACGTTCGTCAATCTCGCCTGCAATGCCCTGTAAGCTGAATAGGCGTTGCAAGAAATCTCGCTCACGTCGCACAAGTAGTAGTTCACGCCGCAGTCGTCCAATGGCCGAGGGCTCCTCCAGCAGGCGTTGCTTTTCGGTCAGGTCAACTTGCAAGCTCCTGGCCACGTAGAAGGACATTCGCGACGGATCCGCTGGAAGATTAAAATACTCAACCGGCAAAGAAATTCCTGAGATCAACACAGTCATCGTCAGGTAGTCTATGAACTCGTCAGGAAGATTGCGTAGCAGCCATGTGGGGTTATCTTCATCCTCTGCTGCTATTTCATCTTCCCAATACTCAATGATTGCCACGGGAAAGGGTTGGTCCGACTCGAGTCTCTCGAGCACGCGAAAACGCGTCTCCCCAACCGTCAACACCCTGATGCGTCCCTCGCCGATATCTTCCCATTTCAAGATATGTGCTACGGTTCCCACTGATAGTGGTACATCGTTAGAGCTAAGGAGCACCACACCGAAGCGCCTGTCGCTGGCCAGGCACGCTTGGAGTAGTGCTTTGTAACGCTCCTCGAATATGATGAGCGGTAATGACATACCCGGAAATAGCACTGTTTTGAGAGGGAATAAAGGCAATGTCCTCGCAGTCATAAGCGTCTCTCAGCCTTGGATAGATGGGGGGCTCTCCCACTGTACCCGACGGGAGAAGGCCACCTAGGCCAGCGATGAGTGACGATCATATGGGACAGCCTCATCCCCAAGTATGTGGTCAGCCTCTGTCATTGGTTTGCCCCGCAGTAGCTCCAGAGCATGCGGCAGCACAGGCAAAATGACGGAAAGATTTTCGCGTGCCGCTTTAGGACTGCCTGGAAAATTGACGATAAGTGTTTGCCCTCTGATACCTGCTACGGCCCGAGTGAGCATTGCATAAGGGGTCACCCGCAGACTAGACTGCACCATAGCTAATACCAGACCTGGAGCCTCGCGTTCGATGATGGAGCGCGTTACTTCTGGGGTAATATCGCGAGGTGAAAAACCGGTGCCACCCGTAGTGAGGATGAGATCAAGATGATCCTCATCAGTCCAAACGACGAGAGTATTATGAATAGATGCCCAATCATCCTTGACAACGCTGTAACGCACCACTTCTGCGTTTAGTTTAGTCGAGACCATATCACGCAACACAGCTCCACTGCGATCTTCGTATTGCCCTGTTGCAGCACGATCACTCACTGTCAATATCCCAACTCGTATCATATCCCCCTCTGATCTCACTCTTCACCTTCCACAAGCTCGCGCCATGGACCGAATATCCCTTCTTCTGTTACACCGTAATACACATGGATGTTCCCATTTAGATCGCGCTGTACCAAATCGTAACGTAGCCTACCAGCGCGCCTGTATCGTCTTAGCAGACCAATGTTGCCTCTCCATTGTACCTTCTCCGGCTTGACAGGATGCTTGATATGCTCGGTGATGGCATATCGCCACAGACGGCGCGCTGATCGTTGGGTGACGTTATGTATCACATTATCATTGCGTAAGTCTTTCATGCTGTAGTAGCGGTTGCCCTTGCGTTCCTCAACTTCTAGAATTTCTACCCCGGTCTTCGGCGGCGGGAGAAGTACACCTGCTGTCTGTGTTTCTCCCATCAGCACGTTGGTTTCGGCTGATAGCTCCCCCAAGCGAGGCAGCTGCTTTTCAGGTTGGCGCTGTGCCGCCTTAAGCGTCAGGTCAACGATTTCGTCGCGGACTGCTAGGACAGTTTCGTTCTCGTTGCGGATATAGATCTTGCTATCGTCTACTGCATAGGGTGGTTCTTTGCCTGGTGGGACAACCAAGCGCAATACGGTTTTCCCGCTCGTTTCCAAAGCATCGATAGTGATCGATAGGGGTGGTGTAATATGTCGCTCGATCTCGGTGCGCAGCGAGTTGATCGACTCAGGCACACTCTCAATCCCCACAGGTGGCACTCTTGGATTAGCTGAAACTCCTACATAGATGGTGCCTCCATTGGTATTGGCGAAGGCACATACATCGCACATAATCGCATAAAGACGTCCTCCACGCCTTGCCATCGTTTCGTGAAATGACTGAACCAGGTTGGGACCCTGTTCGCGTGCAGCTTGGACATGATCGAAAGGTGCTTGTGTGGCGCGATACGGGCGCGTGCGCGCAAAATCCTGCCCTTGAAACACTTCCAAGATTGCTTCAAACGAGGGCTCCTCCAATAACATCTCTGTGACGCGGTCGCCGACTCCCAAGTGGGTCTTGTCCTCGGGCGGGCGGACAAGATAGTGAGCATCCGAACCCTGGATGCAATGCATGCGGCGCGGATAACCTGGTTTCGAGCCATTAAAGAAAAGCGCTGTGCGGCGGCGGCTACGACTCTCCAGATCAGTTACTTCAAGGGCATGGAGGTGGGGATCTTGTGTGTAAGCGATTCGGGTTTGGCCACCGAAGTCAAACCCTTGTAGTGCCACGCCGTGGGCAGAGTTGACATGGGCGGCGATCACCAAGCCCCCGGATTCGTTAATGATACGGTAGGCGGTGAGCACATCCACCGTGGCACCTACTTCTGTGGAGCCTGTATCGAGCTGCTCGGATGGCACATTAAGACGGCGCAACACATAGTCGAGATCGCGTATGCTCACATTAGGAGGAAAGATCCCCAGGATGTGAAAGCCTAGCATAGCGGTGAACTCGAAACCGGGCAGTACTAGCACCTGACCTAGCAGTTGTCGATATTCTTGCAGAAGCTGTTTTTCTTCAGGGGTGATGCGGCCACGTTCGTCCAGCAACTCCAAGGTCTCGATTTCCTTTTTCATTGCTGCATACCCGGCCACTGTGTTGTGGTCAGTGAAAGCAATGATGTCGAGACCGCGCAGGGCAGCTCGGCGTAGAATATCCAGATATGTGACCCCTGGCTGTGCATAGTCAGCAGAAGCTGGTGTATGTATATGCAGGTCAACCCGATACCATTGCCTGCCGACCCGCTCTATGGATCGCTTACTGGTCACTTATCAGCATCTCCTGGGGAAGGCGAGATGTGACTGTCTGAGGCAATCCGCCCTTCGTCTTGCTTGGTAGCCAGCTCGTCTGCGGAGGCGACACCGGTCATATCTTCTGAGGAGTTTCGTCCGTCGCGCAAGGCGATGTTGAGCACTTCGTCCACATGATCCACAAGGATAATTTTCATCTCCTCGCGCACGTGTCGCGGCAGCTCATCCAGGTCCTTTTCATTGCGGCGTGGAATGATCACGGTGCGCAAGCCGGCGCGGTGAGCTGCAAGCACTTTTTCCTTAATACCACCCACCGGGAGCACTCGCCCACGCAAAGTGATCTCCCCTGTCATGCCGATGTCATCACGCACTGGTCGTTCCATGAGCAGGGATGCCAGAGCAGTGGCAATAGTGATACCTGCTGATGGGCCATCTTTTGGCACAGCACCAGCGGGCACATGAATGTGAATGTCGTTTTTGTTGAAGAAGTCTCTATCAACACCCAGTTGGTCAGCTTTCGAACGGATGTAGCTCAAGGCAGCTTGGGCCGATTCTTTCATTACCTCACCCAGCTGGCCAGTGATGGTCAACCCTTTCTGACCGGGCATTTTAGTGGCCTCGACGAAGAGCACATCTCCACCGGTGGGTGTTACCGCCAAACCAGTAGCCACACCAGGGATTTCAGTGCGTTCCGCTGCCTCGAAGAAGTAGCGTGGTTTGCCCAGATATTCACTTATTTGTGGATCATCCACCAGCACACTTTGTGCTGTACCTTCCGCGATGCGCGTAGCCACCTTGCGACAGATAGCGCCGATCTGGCGTTCCAGATTACGCACGCCAGCTTCGCGTGTATACTCGCGGATGATTCTGAGCAATGCGGCTTGGGTGAAGCTGATCTCCTCGGGGCGCAGGCCATTCTCCTTGATCTGACGTGGAACAAGGTAATCCTGGGCAATATGTAACTTTTCGTCGTCGGTATAGCCGGATAGCTCCAGAACCTCCATGCGGTCACGCAAGGGACCAGGGATCGTGTCGAGTACGTTAGCAGTGGTGATGAACATCACCTGACTTAAGTCGAACGGAACATCCAGATAGTTGTCGCGGAACTCTCGATTCTGTTCCGGATCGAGCACTTCTAGCAGTGCTGAAGAGGGATCACCACGCCAATCAGCACCGATCTTATCCACCTCGTCCAACATAAATACTGGATTCTTGGAACCAATACGACGGATGGCCTGGATAATACGGCCCGGCATAGCACCAATATATGTGCGGCGGTGCCCACGAATTTCAGCTTCATCGTGTAGACCACCTAAGCTCATCCGGATAAACTTGCGTCCCAATGCGCGCGCAATGGATTGACCCAGCGAAGTCTTGCCGGTACCAGGTGGCCCCACGAAACACAGGATAACCCCCTCGCGTTCACGTCGGATCAGGTCCTCGGGCTGTTCTGGTTCCAGGCCTGTTGTCTGGCGCTCTGCTGCACGTTCTAAGCGCAGCTTGCGCACAGAGAGATACTCCAAAATGCGTTCTTTGATTTTCTCCAAATCATAATGGTCCTCGTCGAGCACCTGGCGCGCGCGGGCGATGTCCAACACGTCCTCTGTGGTCACGGTCCACGGTAGCGAAGTCAACCAGTCCAGATATGTTCGGATTACGCTGTATTCTGCTGCTGCCGGTGGCAGCTTTTCCAGTCTGCTCAGCTCGCGTAGCGCCTCTTTTTCAGCTTCTTCAGGCATGTGAGCTTCAGCTATCTTCTTGCGCAGCTCCTCAATCTCAAGCTGTTGTTCATCGCTTTCCCCTAGCTCGCGCTTGATGGCCTTCAGCTGTTCACGCAGGAAGTACTCGCGCTGCATCTTTTCCATCTCGGACTGAGCTTCGCTACGGATCTTTTTACCTAGCTCCAGCACCTCCAGCTCGTGGGTGAGAATGCCGGTCAGATGGCGCAGCTTATCGGTAACGTGATCCAGCTCCAACACCTTCTGAGCGTCCTGGAGCTCCATTCGTACGCTAGTTGCCACCATATAAGCCATCTGACGCGGATCAGTGGTACTTGAGACAGCCATCATCAGCTCATCGGGAAGATGAGGCACCAGTGCCACTAGTCGCCCGAAAAGCTCCACCACGTTGCGCATAAGCGCTTCGATTTCCAGATTCTGTTCCTGTGGCACAATGTCGGGAATGGGGGTGATGTGAGCTTTCAGGTAAGGTTGCTGTGCCGTCCATTCGTCAATACGAATGCGCTCAACCCCTTGCACGATGATACGAATGGTACCATCTGGTGCTTTGATAAGGCGGTGGATAATAGCTACAGTGCCTATCTGGTACACCTGATCGGGTCCTGGCTCGTCCAGCTCAGGGTCCTTAGAGGCCACTAAACCAACGTAGCGATCCCCCACTGCAACATCGTCGATCAATCGCACAGAACGCGGTTGACCGACTGTTAGAGGTACAACCATCAGCGGATAAACCACCACCCCTCGCAAAGGGAGGATTGGCAGTTCGGAAGGAATAGGAGGTGTAGGAGACGAAGCGCGTTGCGCTTCTCCGGCCGTTCCTTGGGGCAGTGTATCTGAGTCCACGGTCGGCATGATCAATATCTCCTGTCGTCCTTAGGGAGTGTAATGATTAAGAATCCGTTGTGATAAGAAGCGGTGATCTCGTCAGCACGAATAGGCAGTGTAAGGTAAATTTCTACGCCGAACTCTCCATAGGGTATTTCCATCTGGTGATACCCTATCTTCTCCTCACGATCGTGTCGGATGCCACGCACAGTCAAATGGCCATCCGCAAACGTAATATCGAAGTCATTCTCAGACATGCCAGCGATTTCCATTCTGACAACCAGGGCATCGCGAGTTTCATAAACATCTGTGGGTGGGCGCCACATGCGTCCCGGGTAGCTCACGCTCCATTGGCGGCCATAAAAGATGGCACTTACAATTTGCGCGGATTCTGCCGGGTGTGACCGAGAATACCGGATCGGCATCAGCATACTCCTATTCATATGCTCAGGACAAAAAACTTAATTAAATTATATCACCGACGTTGGAGGAAAAGCAACTATCTTGTGCACTTTTCCAGGATTGGAGACCCAGTGCTCATCTATGTCTTCTCCGCATTGCTCGTGATCCCCTTCAGTAATATTCTTAGCAATCGGATGAATATAGGAGCTTGACAAAATGCCAAATGTGTTTATAATTATTTAGGAGTCCTAAATAATGTCACCATTCAATCCAGCTCGGAGAAGCACTCGCAGTGGACGTATTACAATTGCGCTTTATCGTATTAGCCAAGCCATATATTACCTATTCCGTGACCGTGGCAAGACCAGGCGACTTTCGCCAGCACAAATCCAAGCGTTGCTTTTTCTCAGATATGTTCGTCCGGGTGTGCGCACCATTGGTGGGTTGGCTGAGCGTTTGGGTGTTAGTTATGCGACGGCCAGTGATGTGGTAGATGCGCTCGAACGTAAGGAGATGGTAACACGCAGCGTAGTGCCAGAAGACTTGCGCACGGTCATGCTCACACTGAGCACTGCTGGAGAGCGTGAGGTCACATTGTTGGACGATATTCTGGATGAGATTGAGTTAGAAATTGCTTCTCTACCGGATGCGGATCAAGAGGCGCTCTTGCGCGCTACACGATCAATCATACGACGTCTGCAAGAACGTGGTTATGTAAAAGTTTACGAAATGTGTTGGGGATGTCAATTCTTTCAACAAAATGTTCACCCTGACGATCCACGTGGACCACATCATTGTGCCTATATGGATGCTCCTCTGGCAGAACCGCATACCTACCTTGAGTGCCCTGATCATGTCCCATCCGAGGAGACAGAGCCTGGAAGAGGTTGATGCCTGATTGCCTAACCGGTCGTTTCGTTTGACCTGTTTGATTCAATATGCAGCTATTGCCTGATGAGTGCTGGAAAGGGTTCGAAGACATTTGGTTTGGTACAGGAGGAGGCTACTATGACAACTATCCCGGGTTACACGTATGGCACGGCGCAAGCGGCGAAATCTTCTATCACGCTCGAGGAGTTCGCACAGCTAAAACAAGCGGTATTGTTCGGGCCAGAAGACGAGAAGTACCTGCGTATGGCTGGTGAGGTATTGGCTGATCAGATTGAGGACATCCTCGATGTTTGGTATGGCTTTGTGGGTTCCCATCCGCATCTATTGTATTACTTTACCGATGGCAAAGGGAATCCTAACAGCGAGTATCTCGCCGCAGTGCGCAAGCGCTTCGGCCAATGGATTCTGGATACCTGCAATCGCCCCTACAATCAAGCATGGCTGGACTATCAACAGGAGATCGGGCTACGTCACCATCGCACAAAGAAGAATCAGACAGACAAGGTTGCATCCGTACCAATCGTCAACCATCGCTACATGGTGGCTTTCATCTACCCGATCACCGCGACTATTAAGCCTTTCCTCGCTAAGAAGGGGCACAGTGCCGATGAGGTGGAAAAGATGCATCAGGCATGGTTCAAGTCAGTGGTACTACAGGTAGCACTTTGGAGTGCACCTTACGTTAAAGAGAACGACTGGTAACGTTGTACAAGAGGATTATCGACCGGTAGGCAAGTTATAACTCAAATGGGAGCTGAGCTGCCGAACAGTTCAGCTCCCTCCTTAAAACCTGGTTTTGCGCTATCGCTTATCACCTGACAAGCGCACTAAGAGGTGTAATTCACATTCATTCACTGCCGAATTCGAATTACACGCCATTGCTCAGCTGTTAATAGGTTTCTCCATTTTCTCGGTGGCTAGCGGGACGTCTCCAAGCCACCGAAGTAAAAGGCGCTCGTGCGTATTCGCCTAAGAAGTGGATAAGCATATAACAAGGCTTTGTTATGTGTTGCCAGGCAGCTCCTCTATTTGCTTCGCGCCGTGTTCTAACCGTAGCTGATTAACTATGCCGCTATTGCTCGCAGCCCCAGCCGTCGCGTCCCCCATCAAAGCGATAAGGATCAGGGTTGCACACAACCACAAAGTTTCTGTAGGGAATGTCGGCACAATCTAAGTCGGGAGTCGGCATCGGCGGCGGTGGCGGAAGACATATCGTTGGGTAACACGGATCGCAGTTCTGTGGTGTGGGCGTCGGAGTGTTCGGTGTTGTGGCTATCGCTGAACCTTGGAGGTAAGCCAGCACATTGCTGAAAATGTTCCCCACTGATGGCCCAAGGATTAGCAGCGAGCCAGCGACTACGAGCCCTACCAACACGAGAATGATAGCGTATTCAACTAGGCCTTGTCCGTTTGTCAGAGGATAGTTGTGTTCAGTGCTGTTGCTGCTCGTTGATCTTGACATATCACTCATCCCGCGCTATAATAGAATTGTGGCCCCGTGGTGGGAAAGCTCCCATGCTCGTAGCGGAGATGCCGAGGTAGCGGCCGGCCGGGGCCACAGAGGTTGGTGAAGGTTGGTCTCCTCTCTCTCAATCATGCGTTTCTGATCCATTTCTCCTTGAGAATCCGTCTGCTCTGCATATCCTGTGTCCAGAAGTAATCGAAACGGGCCGGGAAAACACGTACTACCTTGTGATAAGCGCTGCCCTTTTGACCCGGCAGATTAGCTAAACTGAGTGTGACTGCCACGTATCGCCCCTGATTCATGGGATGTTGGATAGCATACATCTGCAAGTAGTGCCTCACGCTGCTACGGTAAGGAAGATGGCGGTAAACGATCTCTGGCGACTGGATAGCCATTTCGATCAGCTTTCGATTTTCGTATAGCCATTTTGCCAAGTGAGCGCGGTATACTGCCAGTCGTTCGAGTGTGGCGTCGAGTCCAGCTACAGGTGCACTACGTGCATACCAATGCCCAGCTTCGGAGGGTGAGTAGAGGTGACGCAGATCAGCGGAGCAAATTGGCGACGTTGGATTAGGTGTTCCCATACGAGTTGGCAGGAAGACCGAATTGAGACTGTCGTGGTGCTTCCATCCAAGAGCTAACCAAGCTCCAAAGGTTGCTTGGGCGGCAAGAAATTGTCGACGGGTAATTTGCACAGGGGGAGATCCTTGATCCATGATCTTTATAACCTCCGTGATGAGCACTGTTGACCAATAAGGTTTCAAGAAGTCTGAAGTATCCTCCACCGTAGCGGGTCCGCCAATCACAACTCCGATACGTGCTTGCTCAAAAGGCGGGATGGCGGTTAAATACTATTTATTATTATAGCAAACATGTCAAGCTCCATCAACTGTAGGGGTTGAAGAAACATCAGAGCTGTTTATCTTCAAGTGCCTATTCCATCAATTTGCTGAACCCGCAGAGTCACCATAGAATGATAAATGTATCTGCTCGAGCCGGTTGTTACGTGAAATATAAGAAGGGGTAATGAAGCTAGAGAGTTCGCCTTCTCTCGAAGAGTATACGAAAGGTTTGCCTTCGCAGTCCCAAGGTCCTTTTAAGTCGCGGACCCTAGCAATTGTCTTTGCCATAATAGGTATTGCTGTATTGGTCGCAGGTTTGACTGCATTATTAGTAGTTCTGCGCGGAAATATCAGCTTACTGATTGGTCATACAGGGGTGGTCACTGGTACAGTAGTAGATGAAGCATATCGACCATTGCAAGCTGACATCTACGTCCAGCTAACTAACCTGCATACGCGAAGCGACGCAAACGGTTACTTCGAGATTCGCAGCGTGCCGGCGGGTCCACAATTTATTGTGGTAGCTTATGGTGGAAGAGCCCGGGCATTCCCAGTCACAGTGATCGGTGGGGGAAGTGTGGATGTAGGTCGGTTACGTTTCACCTATGTAGCCCCCACGCGCTGATATTGGCTTGGGGTGGCATAGATGCGAGTGTGAATGGTGATGTTATGAAAGACTAGCTTCCTCGCTACCTGGGTATCAAGGCCAACAGACGTGGCTTTGGGTCATTGTGCTGTGTGCCGGGAACCTCGTTTGTATGGAATAGAAAGCGCATCTCTTATGGGGTTTATCCCTATTGTCAGATGGCTCATTGGCGACAATAGCCACTGAAACAAACAGCGTCTGACACTCCATCTTACAGTTCTACTATTCTACCATTGTCCACTCTGTTGTATGGCTCGGTTGTGTACTCACCCGCATTAAGCACCTACAGCTAGCTCATGGCCGATTGTATTGATATGACAGAGATGGCAGGGTACAAATGTGGCCGACTCTCTCTGACGATAACAAATAGACAGTATTCTTCAGCTCTCAGCAACATGGTGCTGGACTCTGGCGGTGAGGAAGTGCGAGTATAGCAAACTAGGGACAGGGAGTTGCTATCCTGGTTCATCTCTCTCGAGAGGTGAAAAATGACGCCTGCCGCACAGGGCGTGGAACGTAACCGCGTTTTATCCCTAGGGTAGTTTATATTATACTGTATATTTATGGAGATACTTTGATGGACGACGAGGGGGCACTCAGCGCATCATCTGAACTTATGTTGCCCACAACACCGCTGGATTTTCGCTCTGGTTTCGTGGCAGTAGTAGGGCGACCCAACGTGGGCAAGAGCACGCTTATGAATGCATGGCTGGGCCAGAAGGTCGCCATCGTGAGCTCCAAGCCGCAGACAACGCGCAACCGCCTGTTGGGCATTTATACCGATAGCACGGCGCAGGTAATCTTTATGGACACGCCCGGCATTCACCAACCGCGCCATCTGCTTGGCAAAGTGATGGTTGATACCGCAATGCGCACGCTTAAGGATGCCGACGTGGTATTATGTGTCGTAGACGCCAGTGAGGCACCTACTCCTGAAGACATACTGGTGGCAGAGGCCATCCACCGGAATACCCGAGGGCAACCGGTGGTATTGGCACTCAACAAGATAGACCTCCTCCCCACTGGCGAGAGCCCATACACGCCCGCCTACCTTGAAATGGTGGCTCCTACTGTCTGGCTGACGGTGTCGGCGACGCGCGGTGACTACCGCGACGAGCTGCTGAAACAAATTATCGCTCTTTTGCCCATCGGCCCTGCCTACTATCCACCCGATCAGATCACCGACCAGACGGAACGGTTTCTGGTAGCTGAGCTGATCCGCGAGGCAGCATTGCACCATCTGCATCAAGAGGTGCCGCATGCGCTTGCTGTGGTGACCGATGAGTTCACTGAACGTGACGAGCGCACCACTTACATCAGCGCAACGCTGTATGTCGAGCGTGATTCTCAAAAACGTATCGTGATCGGGCAGGATGGTCGCATGCTTAAGGCGATCGGCCAAAGCGCCCGCCAGGAGATCGAGCAGCTGCTAGGGAGGCATGTCTATCTCGACCTGTGGGTCAAGGTGTGGCCGAAGTGGCGCAAGAAAGAAACGGATTTGCGCCGTCTAGGATATCGGGTTAAGGGTGCGTAATGTTCCTGTTCCTCACACAACCTCGAGTACACTACAACCTCTCACTGAGCCATAAGGGCAAGATGGCCTGGCAACAGGTCATACTCGCGGTATGAAGGATTATTCAGCATACCTTCTCTGGCAGCTCGCCTAAGTTATTGAGCACCAAATCGGGGGGCGAGGTCATACGTACCACGTCCTCGCGCTTTGTCACGCCAGTCAGCACCACTGCTGTTGCCATACCGGCTTGCTTCCCCATTGCGATGTCTGTCTCCAAACGATCGCCGATCATCATGCAACGTGCTGCTGGCACTCCTAGGCGCTCCAAGGCCACTTCCATAATCAAGGTTGATGGTTTGCCAGCCACTAATTCTACCCTGCGGCCGGTGATGTATTCCAGGGCAGCAATGGTGGCGCCAGCATCCGGGATGGCACCGCCCGGCATCGGGCATACTTTGTCGGTGTTGGTTGCGAAAAAATGTGCCCCACGCATCAAGGCCTGATAGGCTGTGTTGAGCTTGCGATAATCAAGGGTGCGATCGAATGCCACCACCACCGCGTCGATCCCGCGCGGGTCGATGACCTCGCGTGCATCCTGATCCAAGAACTCATCTACCACCGTCAGACCATGGCTGCGCAGTTCTTCCACCAAGTAGGGCTCACCGATCACATAAAGGCGCAGATGGGGCGCTGTCCGCGCCAGGTGACGTCCCAGTACCAAGGCCGAGGTGATCACATCATCCGGATCAGTGGGGATGCCCAGTCTTGTAAGCTTGGCAGCATAAGATTGTCGCGACTCTAGCGGCTTATTGCTTACGAAGACAGTGCGCTTATTGCGGCGGCGCAGCGTGGCAATGCACCCCACCGCGCCGGGCAGAGCGGTATCACCCAGGTACACCGTTCCGTCCAAATCGAATACGAAACCGTCGATGCGTAGTGTCATAAGAGAACAGCTAGCTCCTACCTGCTCTGCGAATGGTTCAGAGGCGTACCTGACGCACGCGCACCACTCCCTCCAGCTGGGCCAGCTCGGCCAGCACATATGGGGGTACCTCAGCATCCAGGTTGATGAAAGAAAGTGCCCGACGACCTGGGGCTTCGCGGCCCAAACGCCACTCAGCGATGTTGATACCATAACCACCCAGCAATGTGCCTACACGCCCAATGACACCCGGCATATCAATGCTTTCCATCACCAGGATGATGCCTTCGGGCAATGCATCAATGGTGAAATCATCCACTTGGACCACACGTGGCGATTCATGTCCCAACAACGAGCCAGCAATGGTGCGCTGTCCCCCCTCCCATGATACTGAGCAACATAACAGGTTTGCATAGCTTGCCCGAGCGATCCCGCTCGTCTCAGAAATGCTGATACCTCGTTGCCTTGCCAGCAGTGGCGCGTTGATGTAATTGACTGGGATGTCAGTGATGGGGTCCAGCAATCCCTTAAGCAGTGCAACGGTGAGGGGCTTGCCGTAATCAGCTACCTCATCGCCTTGCAACTCGAGCTCCACCCGCTTGATCGGGCCATTTGCCAGTTGCATCTGCAAGCTGCCCAGCTTTTCGGCCAACGTCAGATAAGGTCTCAACTGTCGAAAGACGCTCGGATCGGCTACCGGTACATTCACCGCATTGTGGTAACTCTCTCCACGCAAAGCAGCCAACACCTGTTCTACAATTTTGGTGCCGACGTCGCGCTGTGCCTCAATGGTGCTAGCTGCCAGGTGTGGTGTCAGCACCACATTGCTCAGCGTGCGCAGCTTGCTGTCTGGCGGCAAAGGTTCCTCGGTAAACACGTCCAACGCGGCGCCGGCCACGTGGCCAGACACGAGTGCTTCGTACAGGGCCTCCTCATCAATCAATGCCCCGCGTGCACAGTTGATGATGCGGACACCCGGTTTCATACGCGCAATGTTCTGCGCATTGATCAGTCCACGACTCTCCGGGGTAAGTGCAGCATTGATAGTGATGAAATCGGCACGGCTAAGCAGCTCTTCCAGGCTGACCAGATCTATCTTGAGTTCGCGTGCCACTTCATCGCTGATATAGGGATCGTAAGCGATCACAGTCATCTCAAAAGCTTGGGCACGGCGTGCCACTTGCTGCCCCACGCGTCCCAATCCGATAATGCCAAGCGTCTTTTGATAGAGCTGCACACCTGTAAAGCGACTGCGTTCCCACTGGCCGGCACGCAGCGATGCGTCTGCCTGAGGGATATGGCGACACAATGCCAGCATCAATGTTATGGTGTGTTCCGCAGTGGCGATGGTGTTGGCACCCGGTGTGTTCATCACCATTACACCGCGCAGCGAGGCAGCCTCAATGTCGATGTTGTCCACACCGGCACCAGCGCGTCCCACTACTTTCAGGCGCTTGCCGGCAGCCAACACGTCAGCGTCGATGCGTCCACTACTGCGTACCAAGATGGCATCGTACTCGGGGATAATTTCGATTAGCTTTTCCTTAGAAGGGCGTCTTACCACATCGTAATGGACGTCAGGGGCAGCGTCAAGCAGCTCCATTGCCTGTGGCGACAATTCATCAGTGATCAGGATGCGGAAAACAGACATGGATCAAACCCTCCGGAGGGTACAAAAATGCGAATCATTAGAAGTGAGTTCTATTCTAAGCACATGAGCTTGCTGTGCAAGTAGATTGTGCTCTCTTTCACATTTTCACAGCCCCAAGCCGTAGAAGGCAGCGCCCAGCAGAGCAACCTTGGGATTGATAATCACGTGCACGGGCACCTGGCTCAGCAAATCAGAGAAACGGCCTTTGTGACAAAATGATTTGAGAAACTCTTTCTCTAATTCTGGGAGGATGCGCGGCGGAATACCTCCCGCCAAATAAACGCCACCGGTCGCCAGCACCTTGAGGACTAGGTTGCCTGCTTCGTTGCCTAAAATGGAGATAAATGTGTCCAACGTGAGAGCGCATAATGGACATGGTCGTGTTGTGTCGAGCGCTGCTTCCACAATGATAGGGTTGGGATCTTCTGCAGCTGCAAGTCTTTCGGCAAGCCATTGTGGCTCATCCGCCTGGCCGCTGGCTTTGAGATATTGGTAGATATTGCGCATTCCGATGCCGGAGCAGACTCGCTCATAGCTGACATGGCCATAACGTTCGCGCAGGAAACTGAGCAAACCTTCCTCGAGTGCATTGGAAGGCGCAAAGCTGGCATGGCCACCCTCCGACGGATGAGCTTGATAGCGTCCGCGTACCGTGTCCCAAATGAGAAATCCCTCACCCAGGCCGGTACCTGGCGCAATCACGGCGATGGCGGCGTGTTCAACTGGCCGGCCAGGATTCAGGGTGTAAGTATCATCTGCTTGCAAATGAGGAACAGCGGTAGCAATCGCCTGTAGGTCATTAATTAGCTGCACCGTCATAATGCCCAGACTGCGGCTCAGCTCTGCGGTCTCGATTTCCCATGGGAGATTCGTAATGCTGGCGCGCCCATTCACCACAGGACCTGCAACGCCGAAACAAGCGCTCTCTACATGTTGTCCTGCTTGGCGCAGGAACTCTGCCGCCAACTGGGTCAGGCTCGTGTATGCCTGGCTGGCGAATGTTGCCTCTGCCAACGGATGACGCGCTCCCGTTTCGGGCGAGACAATTGCCAATGTGGTCTTGGTGGCGCCAATGTCGCCGGCCAGTAGCATCTCATCCTCCTATTCGCAACCGGTCTGCAGCTGTCTGATCCACGAACCACATTACCCGCCCGTGTGGTGGGTGCACCAGGCGCGCCGGCAGTGCTCCAGGCGCCTGGTGAACAGAAAAAACGCGCATTAGTGCTTCGGCTTTACCTTTCCCTGCAGCGATGAACACGACTTCGCGCGCGCTATTCAGCACCGGAAACGTCAGGGTGATGCGCTTCGGCGGTGGCTTGGGCGAATCATAGATGGCGGCGACCCAACGTTCCTGTTCGCCCAGCAAGGGGTGATAAGGGAAGAGCGAGGCCGTATGTCCATCTTCCCCCAATCCCAGCAGAATCAGGTCGAAACGTGGCCACCCGCCCACTGGCGGTTGGAAAACTCGTGCAAGTGTGTCTTGGTATACCTGTGCTGCTGTGGCGGGATCAACGCTTGTGTCAACAGGATACACCTGCGTTTCGGGGATGCCCACCCAGTCGAGCAAATGCTCGCGTACCACGTGGTAATTGCTGTGCGCGTCATCTAAGGGCACACAGCGCTCGTCAGCCCAAAAAACATGCCAACCTTGCCAGTTGATCGCTGTGCGCAAGGGTTCCGCCACCAGTGCAGGACATAACAATCCAGGCAAGGATCCACCGGAGAAAGCCACGCAAAAACGTCCCTGTGCCTCTATGGCTGTGGCAGCCCGCTGCGCGACGTAAGCTGCCGCAGCAGCGCTCAGCGCAGCGGTCGTCGGAAAGACAAAAAGATGTGACTCTGTGGATAATCTTGGTGGTGGCAAGCTTTCGACAGCCTGTCCGAGCATGTCAGCCACCCAGCTGCTCAAGGAATTGCCAGCAACGTAACTGCATACGAGGCAGATGGAACGCTCCTTTCCATAGATTCCCCTTCAATGGCACAGAGAGGCGACCGTCACGATGAACGTAACCAAACCATTCTCCATATTCAGGGTCAGGGAAATGAGCGTAGGCCCAATCGTGGACCATCTGGTGCCAACGAGCATATTTTTCGTCACGTGTCAGCAGATAAGCTAACAATGTGGCAATGATCGCTTCGTTGTGCGGCCACCAGAACTTCATATCATGCCAGTATTCCTGTACCGGTAGTCCTTTGACATCGCGGAAATAGAACAGACCGCCATACTCATCATCCCAGCCACGTTTCCACATCCAGTCTAGGATGGTAGTACCTATCTTGAGCAGGTGAGAATCATTGCCGCGGTAACGTGCTTCCTGCATGATAAACCAGGCCGCTTCAATGGCGTGACCTGGATTGAGCATACGGCCATCAAAGTGATCAAGAAATTCGCCGTTGGGTCCGACGGTCTCCAAGACCGCTTCAAACTCGGGTTTCATGAAATCTCGCTCAATCTCGGTGATGCTACGCTCAATCCACTCGTTACAGATGGGATCATCACTTACCTGGCGTAACGTCTGCGCAGTAACGATAAGGATCATCGGGACAGCAAGGCTTTTCATCGGCCGCACTTCCGGGTTGAACTTGGGCGGCAACAGACCTGGAGTGGTGAGATAACGGATGACCAGTTTGAAGAGATCCACCGCCTCTTGTCTGGCCTGATCGTCGTTTGCCGCCCGCGCGTAGGCTGCCAATGCGCTTACGGCGAAAGTCTCAGAGAATATATAACGTCGCTTGCGTACTGGCCGTCCATCGCGCGTAACCTGGAAAAACATACGTCCATCTGTGTCAAAGCCGTAGCGACGAAGGAAGTCAATGCCATGCTTGGCCAGCTCCAACCACTCTGGACGAGGCTCTACCTCGACATACAGTGTCGCCAACAACCAAGTAAAGCGGCCCTGCGTCCATATACCCTTGTCGGTATCAATCACTGTTCCGTCGCGATCCAGACAGAACATGAAGCCACCGTACTCTCGATCCACAGAATGCTTAATCCAGAAAGGCACGGTGTCGTTTAACAAGCCATCACGGTAGATGCGGATCAACTCCCGCCGACCTTCCGGCGTAGTAATCAGCGGTCGCACGTTGGATTGTTCTGATGGTGAAGCCTGCATCATCGTGGCATTTGCCCCCTTTCTGAAGATTATCTCTGATCGTTCCAATATCTGAAACTGTGTGACCTCGGTTCAGTATTGTCCGTACCGCCTTGCACTTTCAACTATTGCATGCAGGTTTTCTGCCGGCGCATCGGGTGAGAGCGCGCAACCTGAGCTGAGAATGTAACCGCTGGCGGGCTTCACTTTCTCTAGCCGCCAGCGACATTCTGCTTCCACCTGGGCAGGGGTCCCGCGCGTCATAATCCCTGAGACATCTACATTGCCCAACAGGCAGATCTTGCCGCGCGCTTCTTGCCATGCCATCTCGAAATCAGTTGGCGAGTCGAACTCCAGAATATGTGCACCAGTGTTCACCAGCTGTGAGAGCATTGGGACGATATTTCCGCACACATGGATGCTTAACCGCGCGTTCCGCTGGCGAATGGCTTGTGCTAGTGCGTAATGGTGAGGGAAGATATAACGCTCGTACACGCGCGCCGAGACCACGCTACCACTGGCCAGTCCGTCGCCAATTGTGACCACGTGGGCGCCTGCCTCAAGTAATAGATCGGCAAACCATAAGCTGTAATGATTGCATCGCTCCAACAAAGTATGCATCAGTGCGGGTTGCTCTTCCAACGCCACATCCAGGAGCCAATCTTCCATGCCCCGCAACTGCGCTGCCAAGCTGAAAGCACCTGCGTCGGCGCGTCCCAGAATGAGTACCTGGTCACCCAGCTCGCGCGCCAGAATGCGTGTGGCGGTGATCCACTCGTTGAGCCGCGTCTCGCGTGGATCAGGCCAGTGCAGCTGCTCTACCTCACGCAAGCTCTTTAGCAGAGCTTTGGAACCCGGCACCGCACCTACATCGGTATAGTGTACCTCCAAGCCTAAACTGTGAGCGACAGCTATACTATCGGTCGCAATGAAAATCCCATCCCAACCGAAGTCACGCCAGGCCTGCAATTGGATCTCAGCATAACGTGCCCCGTCATACATACACTCTTGGCTGCTGCTGCCGTAGGCATACAGTGCCCACACATGTGCCTGTGGGATCACTGGCACGCGGTCGGGTTGCTGGTGATGAATAGCACGTAACGACCGTTCCAGAGAGGTCATTGTCTCCACAAGCTCATCTCCACTTGCGCGATCAACCCTTGACAGCACCTAGCGTGATACCACGGATCAAGTAGCGCTGGACAAACAGGGCGAACAGGATCATTGGAACAATCATGATCACTGCCATCGCCGCCATAGGTCCCCACTGTACGCCACGGTCCGTGACAAAGCTGGCCACGGCGATGGAGAGTACCTGCGCTTGCCGCTTGGTCACGCTAGAGGCAATCAGGAATTCGTTCCAAGACAAGAAGGCAGTCAAGATCGCAGCCGATGCAACTCCCGGCGCCGCCATAGGCAGTGCCACCAGGCCGAAGCGTTGTAACGGGTTCGCGCCGTCCACTTCGGCAGCTTCCTCCACCTCGCGTGGCAGGTCTTGAAAGACAATCAACATCAGCCAAGTAACAAACGGGATCGTAATGCCTAAGTGGCCGATGATCACTGCCCACACGGTGTCCAATAGTGCCAGTTGGCGCATTACCAAGAAGTAGGGTATCACTGTCGTGATGCGCGGGTAGAAGCGGATGAACAGGAAGATGAAAACCACGAAGCTCAACAAACCAGCGCGCAGTCCCATACGCGACAAACCGTAGGCAGCCAAGGTACTGACGACCACAGTAACCGCTGTCGTGATACCAGTGACTGTCAGACTATTGATCAGGAAGCGCAGTGTGCGTGGATTATTGAAGGCTGCCTCAAAATGCTCGAGAGTAATGCGACTGGGGATAATGATGGGTGGTATGGTGTACATCTCGTTCTGGGGTTTCACGCTGTTGAGCACCAAGTATCCCAGCGGCACCAATACCACCAAACAGGCAATCGCGAGTGCCAGCATACGCAGGCTACGTTGAGCAGCTATCTTGGCAAGGTTCCCACTCAGCATCGCTCCCGCACCTCCTATTGTGCCGTTTGCCAGCGTCGTTGTAGCCAGAACACGACAAGTAGCGCTAGGGTGGCGAAAGACATGAAGAGCCACGAAGCCGCGGCAGCCATGCCCAGGTTAAAACTGCGCAGACCTAACGTATAGATGTAATAGGTCATTGTGAAAGTAGCATACCCCGGACCGCCCAAGGTAAGTGTGTAAATCGAGTCAAGCGAGAGCAGTGATTCCAGCATGCGAAACAGAAAGGTTAGGAGTAGCAAAGGAGCCATTAGAGGTACATCGATGTAGATAAAGGACTTCCAACGCGTGGCACCGTCCAACGCAGCGGACTCGTGCAGCTCATCTGGAATGCTACTCAACCCAGCCAAGACCACCAGAAGCACGAAAGGGGTTGTCATCCACACATCCACAATGATGACGGAAACGAGCGCCCAATCGGCGTTGCCTAGCCAGTCGGGTCCTTGAATGCCCAGAAAGCTTAACAGATAGTTGGTCAATCCCATCTGTGAATTGAGCATCATGCGCCATAACGTGCCAGCTGCCACCGGAGCAATCACAAGTGGCAGGATAAGGAGTGTACGCACGGCACGAATGGTGCGGCTACTACCCACTGCCAGGTAGGCCAGCGCAGTACCCAAGATCATCTCCAATGTGACAGCCGTGCCTGTGATCAGGGCACTGTTACGCACAGCTCTTTGGAACACGTCATTTCGTAGGACTTTGGCAAAGTTGTCTAGACCAACGAATCCTTCAGAACTTTGAGAACTGGTGAGTGTCCAGTCCTGCGTAGACAGGTAGGCGGAGAAGAGCAATGGATAGAATTGCACGGCGACAACCAGCAACGAAGCCGGCAACACAAAAGCTACCATCCAAATCCAATCGTGGCGCAGTCGCCGGCGACGCTTTAGTGTTGCTATGGTACTCATCGGTATCCTTTCTTCGGATCTGCGAACAAGGCGAAGTGGGAAGCAACAGCTAAACCCGCACGATGGCAAAACGAGGGGGCGCAGCGCGCCCCCTCGCCTGTTGTGTCATCCAAGGTGGATCTATTTCTCCTTGAGGCCCTGCGCGTCGGCCAGCTGGATCAGCGCCTCGGGCACCTTGATCTCGTTCCACTCGGTCTGCACGCGGTCGAGCATTTCCTCGGCTGTGATCTTGCCCTGGTGGAAGTCACCCTCATTGCGGAAGAACGCCTCGAACGCAGCAAATGTCCATGGCAGTGACTTAGCACGGCTCAAGTTCTGCAGCTGCCCGGGCAGGAAGTGGGCCAGCGTCTTTAGCAACTCTGGATCCTCATAGGTGGTCTTGAACGGCGAGCCAATACCATACTTTAGCATGAACTTCGTGCCGTTCTCTGGATTGGCATAGAACTTGATCCACTCCCAAGCGGCATCTGGATTCTTGCTGTACTTTGAGATAAAGAGGTTCCATGCACTCACCATCGGGAATCCAGGGCCGGGGAATTTGGCCATTGCCCATTTGCCCACCACCTGAGACTGTGCGGGATCGTCGGCGTTGGCGCGGATGAAGCTGGGCCAGCCCACCATAGTAGCTGCCTTACCTGCCAGGAAGACCGCATTGCCTGCGTTGAAGTCGAAGCCCAATACTCCTTCAGGGTTGTACTTCAGCAGGCTTTGCATCTTATTCAGGGCGGCGACGGCCTTCTCACGATCGAGCGCATAGTTGCCGTTCTTGTCCACCATGTAGCCGTCATACATGCCCAAGAAGATGGCGGCCGGTTGCTCAATCTGGCCAAAATAATGCACCATCGGGGCAATATCCTTGCCTTTCAAGCAGGTCTGCAGCTTGTCCAGGACGGCGATGTAGTCGTCCCACGTCTCCCACTCAGCCTTCAGCTGGCACTGCTCAAAGATTTCGGTGTTGTACCAGATGCCATAAGCGTCAGCGCTGTAGGGCACACCGATACGTTTACCATCATAGAAGTTAGATGGTCCAGGCGACCAGATGCGCTCAATGAAATCTCCACCGTAATTGTCGCGTTTTACATAATCATCCAGCGGCAACATATGCTCAAAAACGGTGGCGATCCAAAATTCGCCCGACATCACGTCATAGGCGCCGGTGCCGGTTGTCAGATCGGTAATATGGTTCTGATTGAGCACATCCCACGGCGCCACAATCAGCTCTACCTTAATACCGGTCTCCTTTTCAAAGACAGGCACCAGTTCCTCTGCTGCCTTATCGTATGTCCCGGCCTGCATGTAAGTGGCGACGATTTCTTTTGGTTCCTGCGCTAGCGCGATCCCAGAGGATATCAGCGTCATCACCGTGAGCAGGCAAAGCATGGCAAACAAGTATGTGCGTTTCATAATATCTAACCTCCTCTCCTTTGAATAGGTATAAGCAACGATATTCGTAGGAACTGCTGCATACATTGGGGTTAATACAAAAGGAGACTCTAGTATGCCTACTCACCTCCTTTCGGAACTCTGGAGGAGCCTGAATTTCTATACGCTCCCTTAGAGACACTTCTTACATGATACACCAAATTGACTTTTCACGCAACACATAAAAGAAAGGGGGTTGAAAAACGCCCGAGTTGTCTAGTTTACAAGTCTATTTTTATACAGAAATCTCTGTGATCATCTTTTTAATCCCTGTGGTTACCCGCAAGTGGTTGGAGATTTGAGAAGCTCTGTCCAAATGTAGTCTGTGTGGGTATAAGCAGCCCAGCAGGGTGCTACGGGGGACGGCGCCATGGAGACAATGGGACAAGAATGCGCTCTGGGCAGCCTGCCACTTAGAGGGATGGAATACACGCTGCAGCAGTTTGGGTAGCCAGTCATGAGACACTGACCGGGTAAGCATCACTTTCACGGGCATCACAGTTGCAGTACAGACACTTTTAGGATTAGGCATCGCATTGCTGTTCAGCGACGAGTTTCGCGGCCGAGGTGTCGTACGTACCCTAATTGTGCTGCCTCTTATGATCTCGCCAGTGGTAGCCGGTTTGATCTGGCGCTTTATGTACAACACTGACCGAGGCATGGTCAATTACCTGCTTTACCTTATAGGAATTGACAAAGTTGACTGGCTGGGCCAGCAAGCTTCCGCCATGCCAGCGGTAATGGTAGCCGACATCTGGCAATGGACACCATTCGTGGCGCTCATTCTGATGGCTGCAATCCAAGCGTTGCCAGACGAACCCTTTGAGGCAGCGCTTATAGATGGAGCAAGCAAGTGGCAGATGTTCCGCTACCTGACGCTGCCAATGATTCGCCCTGCCTTGATGGTCTCTATCCTGATTCGCACGATGGACTCATTCAAGATATTTGATCTGATCTATGTACTCACTTTGGGTGGACCGGGTGTGAGCACGCAGGTACTGGGACTATATACATATAAGTGGGGTTTCAAGTTCTTTCAGATGGGCTATGCCTCGGCACTGTCTTACTTGATGATCTTTATGATGGTAATTATAGCTAACATCATAGTCTTCGTGATGCGACGGCGGACCGACTGATAAACATGACAGGTAGAAGTGGAGGTTTGGTTGTGCAACAGAGGATTGTGTGGTTAATTGCTAAGAGACTGCTCATCGCTGTCACAACTGTATTCTTCGTGGCACCCATCGTGTTGATCTTTTTGACCTCGATCAAGTCGCGAGTGGATGCGTTAGCCTTTCCACCTGTTTGGATCTTTCAACCGACTTCTACGAACTTCCAGGAAATATTCGATCTGTACGACTTTGGCCTCTATTTCCGCAACACGTTGGTGGCTGCCTCAGCAAGCACAGTATTTGCAATGGCACTGGGTGTGCCCGCCGCGTACAGCCTCGCTCGATATAAATTCCGAGGGCACTCCAATCTCGCTTTCTGGATCCTCTCCATCCGCATCACACCACCGATTGCTGCGATGATCCCTGTGTTTATCCTGTTCCGCAATCTCCGACTGCTGGACAGTATACCAGGGTTGGTGTTGATCTACTGCACGTTTAACCTGCCGTTTGTGGTATGGATGATGCGAGGTTTCTTCGAGGACTTGCCTATCGATTTGGAAGAGAGCGCAATGGTAGATGGCTGTTCGCGATTTGGCGCTTTTACTAGAGTGGCCCTCATACTGGCAGCGCCAGGCTTGGCAAGCACAGCTATATTGACCTTTCTCTTCACTTGGAACGAGTTCATCTTCGCTTTGATCTTGACGGGTACCAACGCCAGAACTATGCCTGTTGCGGTGCAGTTGTTCATGCGGGAAACTGGCATCCTATGGGGACACATGACAGCGGCTGCGGTGATCATGATGCTCCCGACGGTGGTGCTCACTTTCTTCATCCAACGCTATCTGGTGCGCGGGCTGACATTTGGCGCTGTCAAATGAGCCCGATAACCGCGCTCTACATCGTGTCTCGAGCTGAACGACCAGCCCAGCACGTAGACGCAGTTGTCACGCGGACTGGTCGCCAAACCACCTTGCCTATGGGAACATCTCGGATTTGCTACTTGACAGTCCCACTGACCAACCCTCGGGACGCTGCGGCGACTATATGTCCAAGCTGGCCAACATGTCACCCAGCTCAGCCTGATAGTGCGCCGCTTTGGTGAAAATGGGCAACAGCCGCTCGTAGATCATCACATTTTGTGCGATCGGATGGGTAATCTGCTCGACCTTATGAAT
>OGCI01000076.1_pt1 | contig 114886 bp, 97 predicted proteins | sample 1570021 | NCBI WGS metagenome assembly OGCI01 (sample SAMN06264664, study PRJEB24512) | hot springs metagenome | isolation source: Hot spring water | place: South Africa: Tshipise | collected 2015-06-21 | reverse complement strand
ATCGGCATCGGTTGGGCCGGCATCAGCCAGGGATCAACCGGCGGCACAATCCACCACCATTCGATCTGCATCCAGACGACCAGAGCTATCGCCCCCACTACCACTGCAAACCCCAGATCGCTCCAGCGCGGCCACCAGCGCCGCGCCGGCAGCGCGAAATGTGAACTGATCCAGAGCAAGACAAAGGTCAACAGACAGTACCCCAGCAGAGTTGCCCGGTAAACCGGCATCAAGACCGGACCTTCGGGCGCATAACGCACAATACCAACATTGAATTGTGACAGGAAAGGTACGGTCATGAAGGGATCACTGACACCGAAAAAAATCAAGTCAGGCTGAAAGGTGGTTGGCGTAACCGTAGTGACTGCCACAATTGCGCTAAATGGATTGAGGTATAACAGCCATGGCGGAGGATTTTGCCCCATCGGATTGCTAAATTGCGGCCAGATCGAAGCAACCAGTAATGGCACGCCGCAGAGTAGCAATACAATCGTGTAGCTCGCAATCGTTGCCGCCGTCGTGCGTCTGAACAACGTTGAACAAAACAAACCAATGGTGCCAAAGAAGAGCGCTGCGCTACCCAAGAGCAAAATGACCCACACCAGAATGCGCAGTTCGACGCCGCCGAAGATCAGTACAGTGCTGAATACCGGGATCGAAGCTATAATCAGGAGCAAGAGATAGCTCAGCGCGCCGATCAGTTTCCCTGTCAGCATTTGTCCGGGCCGCAATGGCGTGGCCAGCAACATATCGTAGGTCAGCCGTTCGCGTTCGCTACTGATTGCGCCGCTTGTCAGTACGGGCGCTACCAGCACGATGAAAAACATTTCAGTGAATGCCAGCCCTCGAAACAATGCCTGGCCGATGTGCGAACTGAGCACGACCATGCCAGTGCGAGCCTGCAAAACCATATACTGGTAAATACCGAATGCGCTCGCAATAAGCAACAGTAAGAAGATGGTCAGGATCAGATATGGCCGAAATCCTCGCATGCGTGTGCGCGCTTCGCGTACCAGGATCGGATTAAGTAGCGGCTGCCGGATTTGAGATGCCATAGTTACTCCTGCATATTGATCAAACCCACCGGTAATATGACCCTCGCCTGCCAACTACAACCTTGCCGCGCCTCGCGACACTTAATACCATCAAACCATCGCGCTGGTTCATTGGTGGAATATGCGTCAACTACCCGCCCTCACCGTATCTGCCGTCAAGCGGAGGAATAGTTCTTCCAGGTTTTCGCTGCGAGCGCTGAATTCGCTGACCGCAATACCGGCATTGATCAGCTCGGACAGCAGGGCTGCGCATTGCTCTTCGTTAATCGGTTCGTGGCAATCAACGACAAAACCACGTGGATCGGCGGCAGCAGCGCTTACAGCGCTCACCAGCGGCTGGCGTTGCAACAGCGCCAGCGCCGGGCCAACGTCGCTTTCACGGGCAATACGGAGCCGTAACCGCGAACCGGTTGCCAGTTGTTGCTGCACTTCGGCCAGGGAGCCACTGATTAACATTCGTCCGTGGTCAATGATGCCGATTGCATCACACACTTCGGCGAGTTCGCTGAGAATGTGTGAGCTGAGCATGATAGTCTTGCCCATATCACGCAAAGTGCGCAACAGTTCACGCAATTCCACTCGCGCGCGCGGATCAAGCCCACTGGCCGGCTCGTCAAGTAACAGCACCTTAGGATCATGCACCAGAGCATGCGCCAGACAGAGCCGTTGCTGCATACCCCGCGAGAGCGTCTGCACGAACGCATCACGCTTGGCGCTCAGATCAACCAGATCGAGCAGCTCATCAACTACTTGCCGCAACCGCGATCCTCGCAAGCCGTAGCAACGGGCAAAGAAATCGAGATACTCCCATACCCGTAGATCATCATAGACTCCGAAAAAGTCGGGCATGTATCCCACCAGTCGTTGCGCCGCGCGCATGGTTAAGCGCTCACCAAGCAGGTACACCTCGCCTTTGGTCGGCGTCAACAAACCGGCCAGAATGCGCAGCGTCGTCGTCTTGCCGGCTCCATTGGGACCGATGAATCCGTAGATACAACCCTGCTCCACCCGCAGGTTAAGCCTGTCCAGCGCAACCAGCTTCTTGTAGCGGTGGGTAAGCTCGACAGTCTCTATTGCCAGCGTCATGGCAGCCGCCCCCGTATAACCGGATCGATATACACACAGGAAAAGCTCTGGTTCTGGTCGAGCCGTTGCAACCGTACCCGCATGGCGCCATTGCCGTTGAGGAATCGCTCCGGCTGATCAATGCTCACCATCTGATTTTGAATGAGTGACTCGGTCAGGAGTGATACCCACTCACCGGTTGTCCAATCGTACACTTCGATTGAACCGTTCCAAAATATATCGGAGCGAATAGTCAATGACAATTCGCGCAATTGTATGTTGCTCAGAGCGCGGGGTAACGTAAAGCGAATCGTTGCAGGCTGAACATCGGGCACAACACCGAGCGTACTTCCCGCATAGCATGGACTATTCATCCCGCCTGCTTGTTCAATGGCACTCGCAAACCCACCAGTCAGCTTGACTTCACCGCTGAGCTGCAACTGCGCAGTACCGCGCACCAGCGCCAGTTGTTGCATCGTTGCCCGCCGACCGACCGGCTCAACCTGCGCCTGCTGCTCGCTGTACCATCCCATCACCAGCGGCTGCGCGCCACGGGTACCCACTCCATAACCATACAGGACATCGAGGACGCGACTGCGCAATTGCAACATCGGAGGCGGAGGTTGTCCTATGCGCCCACTTTCCTCAAACTGTGGCCCATAAATAATGTAGCCTAATGAAGCTCCATCGTAACTGTGCGGCGGCCGCTCAACCTGAACGACCCGCTGCTCACCGGGAGCAAGCTGGTCGATCATAGCAATATTGTCACCGTAAACCAGCACGACCTCTTCCAGCGCGCGATTACTGCGGTTCGTCACAGTACCCCGCATATCCTCACCATTGACCGTAATCTGCGCTTCCAGTCCCGGCGAGGCAACAATTTGATCTAGCGCGATCGCTTGCAATGACCATTGTAACACTGTTAAATCTTCAACCACCAGGCCATCGGCGGTAGCCTGGAGGTAGCGGCCATTGGATAGATTGCCCGAACTCCAAGGCCCTTGCGCCGAAATAGGACGCACCAATGCCGGTTCACCATTGATACGCAATTGGTAATCCGAGCTATCTGGTGAAAAGATGCCGATCACTTTGCGTTCTCGTGAGAGCGTTGGTTCAATTGCATCGATCAAGGTAAGCTGACTGACAATGACATCGCCGCCACGCATGTTAAAACCGACCGCGTAGGCGATCACCGCAAAGATGACCGTGATCGCCGGCACCACAATCCAGCCTAGAGCGAGTCGATCAAAGCGGCGCAAAACCAGATAGGTTACCGGCCCGACGACGATCAAATAGCACCCTAACAGCAAGCCGAGAACATTGATAGAAGGCAGATCAAGTGCCGGGAGACTGGTCAACGCATTAGCCAGATTTTCTTCCACAAACGTGGACAAGAGCTTGGCCCCAAAACCCATCCCCTCAGGCACAAATGACGGCGGTGGCAAAACAGCCTGCCACAACTCGCGCCAGCCACCCCAATTGCGCACTTCTGACGCAGTCAGATCGAACGCCAGCGCGATAATCTGACCTTCGCCATACCACTGACTGAAGGCCAGGGGCGAAGAACTGGCAAGGCGCGGCAACGTAAGTGGAGACACTTCACGTTTGGTTTCATCGCTGCGAGGAATTAATTCTAACGGGGTCAATGGTGGATCGTCGAGTGACGGTAACGGCCTTCCTGGTTGCACCGGCGCCAGTTCGGCAGGTAACAGACTCAATGTTCGAGCAATTCCCGTATCGCCATTAATGATCAACGTACCGCCACGCAACACCCATTCTTGCAACGAGCGCTGCTGAGCCGGCGTTAATTCAGTTGCGCCTGGATCGGTCAGAATCAAAGCATCGAAAGGCGATAGACCTAACCCTTCGACCGGCACATCAGCCCAGGATAGCAATGCGCTGGTAAGTTTGATGCGATCGGCCAGTTGCGCCGGTAATTGTGGCTCGCGTTCACCAACCATGCCAACCAGCAATCCTGTGCTGACCGGTTGCAATCGAACCGGCACGCTGGCCAGCTCTTCGCCATTCGCCAGAAGCCTCACGTTGAGCTGACGCGGCATACCGGTCACATACACGTAGATAGTTACACCCTTCCGGCTGCCGCCGGGTAGATCGACCATGGCGCTGTGGAAAGGGCCATTCGGAGTGCCGGCGACAATTTCAACCGTCTGATCAACGCCACTATTTGCAACCTCAATTAGAACCGGCAACCAGGTACCGGAACGCACATACCCCTGAAATGCCGCCCGCGCCGTGAGCGTGATGGCAGAACCTTGCGCAATTACCGGCGCAAACCACACAGTGCTTACTAACAGCACAACAATTAAGGCTGACAGCCTGGCCCATGCACGCTTCGCCTGCATGCGGTCTCCTTCCGCTTGCACGATCTTTACTCGTACCGTTTCAGAAACGTTGCTGATGGTGAAAAAGTTCCCTGAAAACACAACCGCACCTTCCCTCTACGAGAGGAGGCGCGGCAAACCAGGCTGCGGTACAATAGATGAGGCTCAGCGGCGGAAGCGACGCGACTGGCAACGATCACGGATACGGACCCGAATAAACTCAGGTTGCACCCGACGCAGCGAGATAAACAATCCACCGGCAATGATGATGATTGCCGCCAGTAGAACAAGAGTGGTCATACGCAAATCCTTTCCGCTGCGAAGAGGTGAGCACCCGCGAGGCAAGTGCATAATTTCAGGTTCAGTAGTGAGTAGTATAACGAAAAATTGTTACCACGTCCATACCATTTGGTAGATTTTTAGCGATTTTTCATCTTTGCCGCCACCCACCGGAGAAAGCTATGCTTGACCCTACCGCTATTCGCGCCGGACTGGCGCCCGACGCTACCTTGCCGGTAACCATCTACTGTTACGATCAGGTCAGTTCGACGATGGATCTCACGCGGACAGCGCTTGCGACCCTACCCCCCGAAGCGCTGCCAGTCTTGATTACGGCTGAAGAGCAAGTAGCCGGTCGTGGCAGGCTCGGTCGGCGCTGGATCGCGCCACCGGGCAGCGCGCTCCTCTTCTCACTCGGCTTGCGCCCACCGCCGATCGTCGCCACTACACCAGCAACCCTCATCTGGCTGGCAACAGTTGCGCTGCTGGAAACGATCGATACCACCACACCGCTAAAAGCCGGCTTGAAATGGCCTAACGACGTGCTGGTGCAAACACCAACCGGCTGGGCTAAAACTGCCGGTATCCTTCTGGAAGGAAGCTGGGATACTGGCCGGCTGGTATGGGCTATTATCGGCTGTGGAGTCAACGTCAGTGCCGCGCCCGAACTACCAGCTACCCTTTACCCCGCTACAGCGCTGACGTTAGCCGGCGCGCCCATGATAGATCGTCTCCACCTGCTCCATACACTGCTGCGCCGGTATGACTTCTGGTTCCGGCAATTGCAGGCCGGTGAAACCGAACGGTTGTGGCAAACCTGGCGTAGCCGGCTGATTACGCTCGGCCAAATGGTCACCATCACGACTGGCAATGACGTTATTCACGGCGAGGCAGTTGATGTTGATCGCAGTGGAACACTCATTGTGCGTGAACCGACCGGTATCATACGGATGGTTGAGAGCGGTGATGTTGGCCTGATCGGTCAACCCGACCAGAGCACCGATCATAGCGATGGATGAGATGAGTTGAACATTGCGCACAAGACACGTGTCAGGTTCGGTTGCAACCACTCGACACATCTGAGGAAAATTGCAGCAGGGATACAACAATATCGCTGACAGATGTTATGGCAGCGATGCAGACACGAGGCAGAGCCAGCGCCGGCAGAGCCAGATACAACAATATCGCTGACAGATGTTATGGCAGCGATACTCGTAGCGTAAAGAGAATAAACGCTGCTTATCCAGATCATTCGACCTCGCATCAGTTATTTTTCAGCTTCGCATCATTGTGTGTGATGTTCACGCGGTTGCATTGATGTGGTATAGTAACAAACGGCACGAACGATGCTAGCAAAGATGCCCGATCCACGTCCGATCGCTGCGCTGCGCGACCAGTCTGCAACAAATTACCCCGGTATAGCGTCGTCCAAGGCAGAGCGAACGGCATCTGAAATTCGGAGCAGGAGGTTATGTTAGCTTCGCGCAGGCGCGTTCTTACCGGCGCCGCACTCATTATAAGCCTGATAGTCGTAGCCACGATGCTGCGCATTGCCTTTGAATGGCGGCAGGCGCTTATCGATATCGATTCAATGATTGTCACGCCGGCTACCTTGCCGACAGCGGCAATCGTTCAACCAACCGCTCAACCACCTCTTCCTTTGGATGAAATCTACGGCCCGCCACCAGCGCCACCAACGCCACAGCCAACCATGCCGGAAGTGGCAGCCGTTAACCCGCCGGAAGCAACGGCTACCGCCGAAGCGCTCAGGTTGAGCCGATCCGAACTGAACATTCTGTTGTTGGGAACTGATGCCCGCCCTGAAGATACCAGTCCTACCCGCACCGATGCTATCGTAGTAGTACACATTGCTCGCGATACCGGTCGTGTCAGCATGCTCTCCATTCCTCGCGATCTCTGGGTTAGCTATCCGACCGGCGGCGAAGGCCGCATCAACGCCGCTTACGCCATCGGTGAAAACCGCTTTGGCCCCGGCGGTGGCGCTGCGCTGGCAAAATCGACCGTGAGCAAGTTGTTAGGTGTGCCAATCGATTATTTTATTCTGATCAACTTTGAAGGTTTTAAGAAGATTATCGATCTGATCGGTGGCATCGAAATTGATGTGCCTCGCCCAATCTACGATCCGGCCTATCCCACCGAGGACTATGGCACCATTGAAGTTTCGTTTGCCGCCGGTCGCCAGTGGATGGACAGCGAGCGCGCCCTGATTTACGCCCGCACCCGCCACGCCGATAGCGACTTTGGGCGCAACCAGCGGCAACAACAGGTACTGATGGCTATTTTCCAGCGCGTCCGCGACCGCGGTCTGTTGCAGCAAATCACCAGTCTCGACGATTATACCGGCGCGCTGCGCGGCTATGTGACAACCGATCTCAACCATCGGATGATGCTCGAACTGGCTAGCTTCGCGCGCGTGGTTGATAGCGAGAATATCTTGCGCTACGCAATCGACTCGTCGTCGATTGTGGAACTTGGCGGCGGCGCAACGTTCCGGGTGCAACCGCAGGCTTTGCGACGAATCGTCGCCCAGTTTACTGGCGAAGCTGTCTCAACGGCTGGCGGCGAATAGTTCATGCCTGTGACCGAGTCTTCTGCGCCAGGTGGTATCTTCCGGAGTATCGCCCTTGCGGCGTTGCTCATCAGTTTGGGCAACATCACCAGTCGCCTGCTCGGGTTGGTGCGCGAGCCGATCATTGCCGCCTATTTCAGCCGCGGTCTGGCGGTTGACGCCTTCACCCTCGCCTGGACTCTGCCCAATGCCCTGTATGAACTCCTCGTCAGCGGTGCAGTCAGCGCGGCGCTGGTGCCGGTATTTAGCGAGTATGCCGAACGAGACCGCGCCGAATTCTGGCATGTTGTCTCGACAGTGCTCACGCTGGCATTCACTGTGCTGGTCATTGCCAGCGCACTGCTGGCGTGGCAAGCTCCACTCGCTGTGTCACTCCTTGCCCGCTCTACCGAGGCGGCGCTGCAAATGGAAGCTATCGCGCTGGTAGGCTGGCTGTTGCCTGCTGTCACCCTGATGGGGATCTCCGGAGTCGTTACCGCCATTTTGCACGCTCAACGTCGGTTCCTGTTGCCGGCGTTCGTGGCAGCGACGTTCAATGCCGGCATGATCGCCGGTATTGTTATACTTGCCCCAATGATCGGCATCAAGAGCCTGGCCGTCGGTACACTCCTGGGGGCGTTTGCCCAACTGCTCATTCAGTTACCCGGATTGCGTGACTCCCAAATCCGGTTCCGATTTAATTTGCGCCATCCGGCAGTGCGACGCATTTTACGCCTGTATGCGCCCGTTACGCTGGGTATCGGTTTTTCGCTCATCGGCACTGTCATCGACCGCTGGCTGGCTTCAGGGTTTCCGGCTGCGCTGTCAACGATGCGCTTTGCCACCACGTTAATTCAGTTTCCGCTTGGCCTGGTCGCGTCGGCAGTCGCGCTCGCTGTGTTGCCAACGCTCTCACGGCAAAGCGCTGCCGGCGATGATCCGGCCTTTCGCGCCACACTGGCAATGGGCTTGAAAGTGGTATTGCTCCTGATCCTGCCGGCAACCGCCGGCCTGGCTGCGCTCAGTGTTCCTATCACCGCCACGTTATTCGAGCGCGGCGCGTTCGGGCCAGATGATACGGTCATTACTGCGCTAGCCTTGCTGCTGTATCTGCCGGGATTGCCAGCGGCGGCAATTGACCAGATGTTGCTGTTTGCCTTCTACGCGCGCAAGAACACCCTCATTCCTAATCTGATTCAGGGCGCGGCGATTCTTTGCTACCTGGTGGTTGCCATACCGCTGGCCGAATGGACACCTCTGGGATTTTTAGGGCTGGTATTGGGCAACTCGGCCCAGTGGATCGGCCATGCCATCATCACAGCATGGATCTTGCAACGTTCGCTCTCCCTCCGCGGCTTGCGACTCGGCGAAGCAATGGTGAAAGGTCTGGCGGCCAGCGGTCTGATGGCGCTGGCCGTCAGCGGGATCGCCGCTACGCTGGGCAGCGTATGGCCACCGTTAGCGCAGGTAGCGGTAGCCGGCAGCGCCGGTTTCATAATCTATACGCTGATCGCTGTTGGCTTGCGGCTGGAAGCGGCCACGTTCCTGCTCAACCTGATACGGGAACGTTTGCAGCGATAAGATTGTCTTGCCCTACTCCAATGAAATGAACACCTCCTCCTATGATGCATATAGGCGCTGCTCAAGGGCTTGCATCCGCTCGACGAACAACGACAGGAAGCGCGGCGTATCAAAGCCAACCACCGCTCGCGCATTGGGTTGACGCCCATCGCTCAGCATAAAATCAGCCACCGTAAATCCCATCGTCAGCGGGCTACAGATCTCGACTGTCACGTGGACATCAGCATACGTTGCCAGATCGGGAAGAAACACCAGCGCCAGCGCAGCCGGATCGTTAATGGCGCAGCCATCGTAGCCGAAGTAACGCTGGTGAAACTCGATGTAAAATCGAGTCGCATCGGCGATGAAACGACCGATTGGCTTGCCGGGCAAAGCCATACGCTGCACCTCACTCTCGTGCAGACGCACCAGGCGGGTAATATCCCAGGGCATGATGACCAGTGGCGCCCCGGACGAAACGACGATCTGAGCCGCGTGCGGATCGGCGTAGACGTTGAATTCGGCGCGGGGAGTTACATTACCGTCAGCGCGTAAAGCGCCACCCATCATTACAATTTCGCGCAACGCGCCGGCCAACCGCGGTTCTTTGCGCAAAGCCAGCGCCACATTGGTGAGCGGCCCAACCGCAACCAGCGTCACTTCACCAGGATTAGCCAGAACAGTATCAATGATAAAGTCAACTGCATGCTTTCTGGCAGGCTGTATCTGAGCTGGCGGCAACTGCGCATAACCCAACCCGCGCTGACCATGGGTGTCGTGAGCAGTAGTTAGAGGTCGCAATAATGGTCGATCACACCCCACGAATAATGGGATCTGCTGACCGCCACCGAGTTCGAGCACAGACAAACCATTGGCAACCGCTTCATCCAGCGTGCAGTTGCCATGCACCACACTAAGGCCAAGTAACTCAATCTCAGATGAGGCCAGCGCCAGCAAAATCGCCAGCGCATCATCAATGCCCGGATCAGTATCGAGAATGATCCGACGGGGCAAGGAACTCATCGCGCCTCCTTAATGCAGGAAACAAATAACCAGGCATCTTCGTTGATTACTATAGCACAAGTAAAACAACGCGCATTGACGCCCTGCAAAGGGCATGCCATAATGGGCGCGAGAAATTGACCACAGGAGCTGAGATGCGTGCCTACCTCGATATCGAAACAACCTACAGCGGCACGATCAGCGTTCTCGGCATCTACCGGCATGATTATGGCAGCATCCAACTGGTTGGTGGCGGGATTTGCGATCTTGCGCTTTATGATGCTCTTTCCGGTATCACAACTATCGTGACGTTCAACGGGAGCAGCTTCGATCTACCGGTGATCAGGCGAAGATTGCACGTCGATCTGCTGGCCGAGTTTGCTCACCGCGATCTCCTGCGCGATTGCCGCCGCCGCGGGTTGCGTGGTGGCCTGAAAGTGGTCGAAGAGACCCTGGGAATTGCGCGCGCTTCCACCGGACTCAGCGGACGTGACGCGCCGCAGCTTTGGGAGCGCTATGAGCAGTATGGCGATCAAGCAGCTTTACAAATCTTGCTCGACTACAATCGTGACGATATTGTAAACCTGGCATTGCTGGAAGCCATTCTCGATGCTGACCACCCTCTGCCGGCAAATCCGGCGCGTCTCGTAAAATTACAGTAAATCGTTGTTAGTTTGGTATTTTTGAAGCATAGTCGAACAATGCAAACGCAACTGCTTGATGGCCGCTATCAGATCGAACAACTGCTCGGCGAGGGCGGTATGGCGCGTGTCTACCTGGGACGCGACTTGCGCCTGAACCGCCCGGTCGCGATCAAGATCCCCTATCCCCACCTGATGACCGATCCCGACTTCCTGGCTCGTTTCCGCCACGAAGCGCATGCCGCTGCCATGGTGAGCCATCCCAATCTGGTCGATGTCTACGATGTTGGTCAGGACGGCGACCAGCACTACATTGTGATGGAATACGTTGCCGGCGTGACCCTGAAACAGTTGATTCATCGCGAAGCGCCGTTTGCCATCCCGCGCGCAGTGCGGTTCGGCGAGCAGATTGCGCTTGGCCTGCACGCCGCCCATCGCGCCGGCCTGATTCATCGCGACATCAAGCCACAGAACATCATCGTTACCGACGATGGACATGTGCGCATTACCGATTTCGGCGTTGCCAAAAGCCACCTCTCAACGGCAACGACCGAAACCGGCATCACTCTGGGAACGGTTGACTACATTGCGCCTGAACAGGCGCAGGGTCGTCCGGCAACGCCGCAATCTGATATTTATGCGCTCGGTGTGGTGCTCTATGAGATGCTGACCGGGCGTCTCCCCTTCACTGGCGAGACGCCGCTGGCAGTGGTTATGAAGCATATCAGCGAACCACCGCCGCCACCACGCCGATACAATCCACAAATTCCCGCTACCCTCGAGGCAATTATTCTGCGCGCACTGGCGAAAGATCCGGCGCAGCGGCAGCGTAGCGCGCTTGAGCTTGCCGAGGAGCTGCGCTCTTATGAACGACTGGTTTCCCAGGCAACTGTGGTCAACGCTGGCGCGGAATCAGCGCCAGCTCAGCCCCGACCATCTCCGCCGCGACCGGCGCAAGTCTCCGCCAGCCGACCAGCCGCCATCCCCAATCCGCGCCCGGTAACCACCCGCGCGCCAAGACAGGAAGGGGTAGGATGTGGCGCCTTTTTTGTGGGCATGCTGACACTCATCGGAGTGCTGGCCGTAGTCTTTCTAGTTAGCAGCGGTATTCTCCCTAATATCTTTGGCGGCAATTCTGAGCGACCAACAACCCAGCAACCCGGTCAAAATCCAACCACGACTCCAGAACCTACCGTGATACCCACCGCTGTTGTGCCCGAACTGATAGGCCGTAGCGATGGCGAGGCCCGCGAATTATTGCAGCAGAATCAGCTTATTCCAGCGCCGAGCAGCGAATATAATCGCGATGTGCCGCAGGGAATTGTGATTACACAGACAATTTCCCCTGGCACAATCGTTGAAATTAACAGCCCGATCTCCTACACAGTGAGTTTAGGACCCCTTCTGGTTGCGGTGCCCGATGTGACCGGCACGCGCAACGACATCGCTCGTTCTCAGTTGACCGCAGCCGGTTTTGTAGTCAATACGGTGGAGGAACCCAGCCAGACGATCGACGCCGGGTTTGTCATTCGTCAATCGCCCAGCCCAATGCTCCGCATTCCCCAGGGTGATCCGGTAACGATTTACGTCAGCTTAGGCGATGTTGTGCGCTTCCCTGATGTGATCGGACGCAATCGCGCCGAAGCGGAAGCGATTCTCGCTAACACGCCCGGATTGACGCTGGTGTTTGTTGATGTCCAGGGGCGGGATCGACTCCTCGCTGATTTCGACCGCTACCAACCTAACGAGGTAGTTAGCGCTGCCCGGTTAGCTGGTGGCAACCAGATCATTGGGATTAGCAATGGCGATTATCTGCCTCGCGGCAGCGGCATTGTTTTAGGCGTCCGGGCAGAAGAGTAGACGATCAAGAAGCGTTTCAAACAGTCTGCGGGTGGCGCTGCTGCCACCCGCAGTTGTTTAACGCCGATCCGCGCCATTATCAGGCGTGATCAGCGGGATTAACATGTTGGGAATGCAAGCGCTCTGCTTCAGCCAACAGGCGCTGACGTTCGCTCACGCTCAAAGCCCGATCGGCAAAGCGGCGCCATTCTTCATTCGTGGCCCAGGCCCACTGACCGGCAGTGGTCGTGATCCAGCGTGGCGCTTTGGGTGTCGTGTGGGTGTTCATTTGCATCATGCTTCTTCGACCTCCTTTATTGTTCAGGAATACACAACTTTTATATCATACTGATACCGGTCACAAAGCTACAATACTGCTGCTAGCTTGCAACCGGCTAAATAAAACGGCACCACCGTATGACAGACCGGTTATTACGCCGTCAACAACGCTTCTTCGATAATGCGACCATTGCGCAACTGAAAGACCCGATCGGCCACTCCGATCATCTCGCGACTATGCGTGACCATCAACAACGTTTTACCAACCTGCCGGGTGAGGCGGTCAAGCAGATCGAGGACCTGGCTACCAGTATCGCTGTCAAGATTACCGGTCGGTTCATCGGCCAGGACGAGATCGGGGTTATGCACCAGGGCGCGGGCAATTGCTACCCGTTGCTGCTCGCCACCACTGAGCCGATCGGGATAGGTATGGGCGCGATCGGCCAGACCAACCGCGGCCAGCATATCCAGCGCCCGTTCACGGGCAGTTGAGCCGCGCAAGCCGTTCAGTTCAAGCGGCAGAAGCACATTTTCGAGCGCTGTCAGCGTCGGCACCAGGTTGTAGAATTGAAAGACAAACCCAATCGACCGACGCCGGAAGAGAGTGCGCTCTCGCTCACTCAGTTGATCGAGCCGACGGCCCGCCACCCAAATAATGCCTGAAGTCGGCGTGTCGATACCACTGACCAGATTGAGTAAGGTGCTCTTGCCGCTACCACTCTTGCCGAGCAAGACCACAAACTCACCGGCAGCGACCGTGATCGTAATGTCGCGCAACACGGTGCGTTGCTGTTCACCTTCAAGGTATGATTTTGTGACCTGCTCGCACCGGATGACAGTTTTGTCAATCATTTGCATGGTTTTTCAAAAAGTTTTGCACAGCTATATGATCATTATACGGCATGTTGCCCAGAAATTGCAACGCACTGCGGCATACTGAATGACGTAAACGCAAAAACGCGAAGACGTTGGGCGTCTGTTGTTGACGCTGAACGTCTTCGCGGCAACGCTATTGAGACTCGTCTATCAGGCGTATTCAAGCCAACCGTAGCGATCAGGCCGCTCGCCCTGCACAATGGCAAAGAAGGATTCCTGCACCGCGGCAGTAATTGGCCCCCGGCGACCAGAGCCAACCGGAATGCGATCAACCGAACGGATCGGCGTGACTTCAGCAGCCGTGCCGGTGAAGAACAGCTCGTCGGCCAGATAGAGCATCTCACGCGGCAGGATCTGCTCGCGCACCTCAATGTTCATCTCGCGTAACAGTGTCATCACCGTGTCGCGAGTGATTCCGCTCAGAATTGAAGAGGTTAACGGCGGGGTGTAAACCACGCCATCCCGCACTAAAAAGAGATTCTCTCCGCTACCCTCACTGACATGGCCATCGGCATCGAGCGCGATACCTTCAGCGTAGCCATTAGCCATAGCTTCCATCTTGATCAATTGTGAATTCATGTAATTGCCACCCGCCTTGGCCAATGCCGGCATCGTGTTGGGCGCAAAGCGATTCCACGACGAGATACAAACATCGACGCCTTGCTCCATCGCCTCTGCGCCGAGGTATTTACCCCACTCGATTGTGGCAATCGCTACTTCAACCGGATTGTTAAGGGGATTTACGCCAATCTCGCCGTAACCGCGGAAGACCACCGGCCTGATATATCCTGAACGTAACCGGTTGGCACGCACTGTCTCTTTCACTGCTGCCACCAACTGATCGAGCGTGTAGGGAATGGCCGTGCGATAGATTTTAGCCGAGTCGATCAGGCGCCGCATATGTGGAGTCAGGCGAAAGATCGCCGGCCCTTGCGGTGTTTCGTAGCAGCGGATGCCCTCAAAGAAGCTGGTACCGTAATGGATAACGTGAGCCATTACGTGGACGGTCGCTTTATCCCACTCTACCAGCTCACCGTTGAACCAGATGTAATCCATTTTCTGGATCGGCATCGATCGTCTCCTTTACTGTTCCTGACCGGATATATCACAAGCAAACAGTTCTGCTTGTTACCACCATTCACGAGCCTGCCAGCATGGCATCCCGCCTGACCCTGGTCGCGCGCGGGCCGGCAGCGCGCGCAGCGATGGTAGATGCCGTAGCCCGGCCTGACGCAATGCGCGGCTCACGCTTTCCACCGCTACCTGAGGTGTATTGGCATGACGCGAGAGATGGGCTAGCCAGACATCGCTACTGCCGCGCCGGGTCATCACCTGGGCCAGCAACTGGCCGCACTGCGTATTATCAAGATGACCGCGCGGACTGCTGATCCGCTGGCGCACTGACAATGGGTAAGGAGCTGCCGACAATAGCGCGCGGTCGTGGTTTGCTTCCAGAATGATCAGATCTGCGGCAGTAAGCGCGTTGACAGTGGCCTCATCCCAACTTCCCAGGTCAACCGCCACTGCCACCGTCACCCCTGCGGCCTGAATGCGATAGCCGACCGGATCGGCAGCATCATGCGCCACGGGAAAACTTTCGACGGTAAATGTTCCAATTGCGCCTCGTTCGCCAACCGGCAAGATGGCCGTTGGCGCTGCCGCTACCGTCTCGCCAAGAGCTGCCAGAGTGAGCGCATTCGCAACTAACGGCACGCAATACCGACGCGCAAAGGCTGCGGCGCTCAAGGCATGATCATCGTGCTCGTGGGTTAACAAGACCGCTTTGATCTGCGTCGGCGCAGTGCCGTGCCATGCCAGCAACTGCTCGATTGCGCGTAATGAGATACCGGCATCAATCAGCAGCGCTTCATCACCTGCGCGCGCGAGGATTGCATTTCCTGCGCTGCCTGACGCTAACGCCACTACAAACACCCGATCCTCCTGAAACAAGCCCTGCGCGCTGTGAGCAAGGCTTCATCTTGCATCAAAAAGAACAGAATAGCGAGCGCGCCCAACCTGCGCATTTTGACGTAGCGCAACTCCTGATAAGCTGTAACGTTGTGCCATGTTGTTATTGCTCAAGCAGCCAGCGCGCCAGCACTTCACGCGCCGCGCGCGCTGCTTGCGCGCGATGGCTGATCTGATTCTTGCGCTCGGCGCTCAACTCGGCCAGGGTTGCATCTTCATCAAGGACGTAGAATAGTGGATCGTAGCCGAATCCCCCGCTACCCCGCGGCGCAAACTCAATGACTCCAGGCAACGTTCCCTCAACCAGTTCGGTAGGACGTTCCGGGTGTGCCAGCGCGATCACGCAGACAAACCGGGCCAACCGTTGATGCCAGGGCACATCACGCATCTGATCAAGCAGGTATTGCAATTGTGCCAGACCGGTCACACCACCGTAGCGCGCCGAGTGGACACCAGGCGCGCCACCGAGCGCCGCCACCTCCAATCCGCTATCATCAGCCAGCGTCGGCAACCCGCTGAGCGCGCAATAGCCTTCCGCTTTGAGACGGGCATTTTCGGCAAAGGTTTGACCTGTCTCGGCCACCACGGTGGTGATGCCCAGATCGGCAAGCGAGTGGAGGCGCAGGTTGAGATCGGCGAATATTGCCGCAAATTCGCGCAATTTTCCCGGATTGTGGGTGGCAATAAGGAGTTCATGCATGGTGTAACGTTACCGTGATCGCAATAAACGTGACCGATGACTGCGAAACTGTTTGCCATTGTACACGAATGTCTGGCTCGAAGCAATTGTGGTGAGGCCAGCTATGGACATCGGTAATAGCGCCATATCTGCATGGTACTGCCTATGGGCCACTCTCACGTTCATATTGCCTCCGTTTCGCCACAGCACAATCACGCGCGCCGGAAATGATACCAGCCAGCGCGCAAGTGAGCCGCGCACATCCTGCTGGCTTCGAACGAGTGATTTGTATTCCATTGGTCGAATGTCAACGCGCCGAAACAGTAACCTGCTTTGACGATTGCTACCCTGGTCGGGTACAATCAACAAAGGTTGATCGCGATACACATCCAACAAGTTGTTATGAAGGATTTTTCCAGCTCTCAATCAATCCAGCAAGCCGCGCCGCTGAGCGTACAGTCGCTACGCGCGCTGGTGCGCACGATGCGTCCACGACAGTGGATCAAGAACGTGTTCGTCTTCGCCGCCATTGCCTTCTCGGAAGGGCGGCTCTGGTATACCGAACCCTCCCAGCTTTTGCGCGTCATCGGCGCATTCATTGCGTTTTGTATGGCGGCAAGTGCCATCTATCTGCTCAATGATCTGGTCGATATTGAAAAAGACCGCGCGCATCCGAAGAAACGTCATCGTCCACTGGCCGCCGGCTTGCTCAGCCCAACGCTGGCTGCGGTTGCCGCGGCGCTGCTCATGATTATCGTCTTTCCGTTGGCGATCTGGCTTGATCACGACCTTGATTTTGCTATTGTGCTGGCAGTTTATGTAATTGTGCAGGGATTTCTTTACAGCTTCTGGCTGAAGAATATTGTGATCTTTGACATTCTTATCATTGCCGCCGGTTTTATCTTGCGCGCAATTGCCGGCGCTGCCGTCATCGACATCGTCATCACACCCTGGTTGATTGTCTGTATGGGCCTGCTGGCCCTCTTCCTTGGTATCGGTAAGCGTCGTCACGAATTAAAGCTGCTTGAAGATGGGGCCGGCAATCATCGCCGTATCCTGGAGGAATATTCCATCCCGTTGCTCGATCAGATGCAGGCAATTGTTACGGCCAGCATCGTGATGGCTTACAGCATGACGGCTTTCTCTGCGCCGGTCGCGCCACAAGAGCCGTTTCCCATGTTGATGATCACCATTCCGTTTGTGGTGTATGCCATCTTCCGCTATCTGTATCTGATCCATCAGCGTGATGGCGGTGGCGCGCCTGAAGATCTTGTGTTGCAGGATCGTCCGCTGGCATTGAGTATCGTCTTGTGGGGCATAACTGTTCTGGGTATTTTGATTATCTTCCCGTCGTGACACGCCTGTGTATACCTTCATCAAATTTGGCGGTTCGGTCATTACTGATAAGACCGGACGTGAAGCAGCCGATATGGCAGTGATTGAGGCGCTGGCCGGCGCAGTCGCAGCCGCTCGCGCCGCCAATCCGGCGCTGGCGCTCGTGATCGGTCACGGGAGTGGTTCGTTTGGTCATCACTACGCGGCGCGCTATGGCGTGCATCGCGGTCTGCCGGTTGATGCTGATCATATTGGTTTTGCCCTCACTGCCGCCGCCGCCCTGCGGCTTAATCGAATCGTAGTTGATGCCCTGCTCGCCGCTGGCGTACCGGCAGTCAGCCTGCAACCATCGGCATCGCTGAGCAGTTCCGGCGGTCAGATTCGGCGTTGGGAAACAGAGCCGATCAGCGAGGCTTTGCGGCGTCGGTTAACACCGGTCATTCACGGCGATGTAGCATTCGACACCGATCAGGGTACTGCGATCATCTCAACCGAAGCGTTGCTCAGTTTCCTCGCCCTTCACAGCCCACTCCGCCCCAGTCGGATCGTTCTCGTCGGCGAATCGGCAGTCTTCACCGCCGATCCACATCGCGATCCGACTGCGCAACCGATTCCACTGATCACCCGCGCCAATATCACGCAGGTCTTACACGGCACAGGCGCGTCACGAGCGGCTGATGTTACCGGCGGGATGCGAAGTAAACTCGCCTTGATGTGGCAACTGATCGAGGCATTGCCAGAGCTGGAAGTGCGCCTGATCGGGCCGGTTCCCGAACTGGTGACTGCAGCGCTACTCGGTCAACCCCTGACAAGTGGCACTCTCATACGGCAATGAATACTCCCGATCGCCATATTTCTCAACGCCGCGCAGCCTGGAGTCGGCTTGAAGAGCTGATTGCGCGCGCTGCCGGTGGGATCGGTCGTATTTCTGCCGCCGAACTGCGTGAACTCGGTCAGTTGTACCGCCAGGCCTGCACCGATCTGGCTATTGCCCGTCGTGATTATCCCGATCACAAACTGACAGCCTATCTCAACCAGCTTGTCGCGCGCGCCCACGGCGTGATCTATCGCTACAGCGCCAGCGAGTCCAACCCGGTTGCCACCTTCTTTCGCGCTACTTTGCCACGCGCGTTTCGCGCTACCTGGCCGATGACCCTGACGGCGGCGCTGGTCTTTCTGTTGCCGGCGCTGGCCGCTTTTGTCGCCGGGTTGAGCGATCCGGCATTAGGTGAAGTTTTGGTTCCCGGTATTGATTTCGTTACCGACCAGATTCGCGCCGGTGAAGAGTGGTGGCTGCGCATCAACGAAGGGCCAGCCGCAGCTTCGACCGAGATCATGACCAACAACATCAATGTCGCAATTAGAGCCTTTGCCGGCGGAGTCACGCTCGGCATCTATACCCTTTACATTCTGGTCTTTAATGGCCTGTTGCTGGGAACAGTGGCCGGGATTGCGCAGCACTTCGGCTTCGCTGACAATCTGTGGGGTTTCGTGACCAGTCACGCTACGCTCGAACTGAGCGCTATCTTCATTGCCGGCGGGGCAGGTTTGCAGCTCGGATGGGCTATTTTGCGGCCTGGCACGCTTAGCCGGCGCAGCGCCCTGGTTGTAGCAGCGCGCCGCGCTGTAGTGTTGCTCATCGGTTGCGCCCTGATCCTGGTTGTCGCCGGTCTCATCGAAGCCTTCATTTCGCCGACCAGCTTGCCGTTCGCGCTCAAGTTGTTCGTTTCACTCGGTTCCGGTGCGCTCCTGTTCGCCTATCTGCTGTTAAGTGGCCGCGAAAGCTGAATGATGCGGCTGTAAGGTATTCGTTCATCGCTACCCGATGAATGTCGCGGTAAAAGCCGATGTGCCTGCTCACTCATCAGGCGCAGTACGCCATCCGACCAGTCGAATCGATTCGACCACTACGATACCGCCATCACCTGCCCCGACCGGATCGAAGCGCAAACCACCAACCAGATCGAATTGTTTGGCCAACTCGGCCAGCTCCAGGCGATAGGTCGTCATTGCATCGGTGGAAGTGAGGGTGAAACGCAATGAGCGCTCTTCACTGGCCTGACCGGACGGATCGAGAAAGAAGAGTTGCGCATCACGCGCGCCAGTGGTGGCCATCAAACGCAATTCGATGGCTGTCACTTCTGCTAATGAGAACAGCAACGGCGGACTGATCAGCGCCGGATCAAGCGCCGGAGTCAATTGCCAGCCGGCAGCCGTTACGGCTTCAGACACCACCCCAACCGTTCGCCACCCCCAGTGGCCAGCGCGAAAATCCCAACCGCTCGCGCGCGCCAATTCGTTAGCGCGTGGGATCATCTGATAGGAAGGCAGATTGGGCGGAAGCTCCAGTGGACGCAACATCGGCTGCGCCGGCGCGTAACATGCCGCAACCGTCTCGGCGGTCAAGCCAAACCGTTCAGCCGGGGTTGGCGGCTGGTCAGGCGGCGCAGGCGCTGGTCGTTGCGCTTCATCAGCTAGCAGCACTGCGTAACCACTGGCTAGCGCTGTATCGATCCGTTGGCGCAAGAGCGCACAGGCTGCCGACCAATCACCGGCGCTGGCTACCATAGCCTGATTGAGGCCATACACCGTATCATGCTTCCAATAGTGAGGCAGGTAGAGTTCCAGGATGCCATCAGGCACGATGATTAGATCACCTGGCTGACTGGCGGCAACCAGTGCCGCTGCGATCCGGCGCTGCAAGTCACGGCCAGCGTCGCCACGCTCGCCAATGGCCGGCAAATTGATAGCAAGCAGCGCCAGCGCCGGCGCCAAACCGATATAGCCGGACAAGCCGGCGCGCAAGCGGTCAAGCGGATGTGAGGCCAGCGCTGCGCTCAGTAACACTGCCAGCGGCGGTAGACTTGCAATCCAGAACTCGATGTTGTCCGGCTCCCACCAGAGGAAAAAGAGACCATACCCGATTAACCAGCTCAGCAGTCCGGCCAGCAATGGACGAGGCAGACGTAGCAGACCTCGCCAGCCGGTCACAAGCAACACCAGCGCGACAATGCCGATAATGCTACCGCCAACCGGCGCCAGCGTCTCGCTCCAGCCCTTGCCCAATCTGGCCAGCTTCGCTCCGTCAATGCTCCCACCCCAAAAACCGGTGCGGGCATAGCCGGTCAGCCACACCCACACCTCGGCCCAGCTTCGCATGCCACTCACGCCGAAGGCTACCCACAAATACGCGCCGCCAACCACTGCTGCCAGCGGTAAGAGATAGGCCGTTGCCAATTGGAAACGGCTGCGCTGATCGTTTGCTGCCAGCCCGATGGTGACGAGAGCCGGTATGGTCAACAAGACATTGGTCTGATGCCCCAGCACAGCGATCCCCTGCGCCAGCCCAAGCCAGCCTGCCGTCGGCCAGGTTGGTGAGCGTGCCATCGTTGCCAGCAGCCACAACGAAACCATCAATGCCACGGCGGCCAGGGTATAGACCTCTACCTCAACCGCGTAGTACCAGTAAGCGTAGCTCAAACCAACGCTCAACGTTGCCGCTAGCGATGCTACTGAAGCGCCGGTCAACGCGCGACAGAGCAGAAAGAGCAGCGCAACACCCCCTGCGCCGGCCAGGGCATTAGCCGCCTGCAACCAGATTGCAGCGCTCCCCTGCCAGCCGAATGCTGATACCAGTGACCTGATCAACGCTCCTAAAGGGCCGTAGAGTAAATGGTGGGGATGAAACAATTCGGGCCAGGGTTTGCGATCGACATCGAGAATATACGAGAGCGCATCGTAAGTATGCACTTCAGTTAGTGTCAGCAGGTAGAGAGCAACAAAAACGACGCCGAGCATCGGCGCCAGCCAGCGTATAGGCGATTGGGCATGATTCATAACTGAGACAGACTGTTGAAACTACTCACAGGTGAAAGAAGCCAGGCTATTGTCACATCACCGGTTGAGATTGCCCTTCAGGATCACGTTCGCCACCATCAAATCGTTGAGAGCGTGCAACTGGCGTCAAACCACCACTCAGACACCATCTCTCTTATCGTGGCTTTGGGCTGGGCACTGCAACATGGACAGTCACGCTGTATGCAGCGCAAGCTGATCACGACTGTGCCGGCAAAACTGCGATCTGATCGCCAACTGCCGTTGAGGAAGCAGCAATGACACCGACGGGTAACTCGAGCGCATAGCGCGCGCGGCGATGGCCAGCGTAGAGGCGCCATGGCGGCAGCGAGGGATAGAGCGCGACAACCTGTCCTTGCCGATCAACAAAGATGACATCAATGGGGAAGTGCATAAACAGCATATGAACGCTACTGCATGGCTCGATCAACAATCCACTGCCGTCTGGCAATGTCGCGCGCCCCAACAAACCACGACCACGAGCCAAAAACGAACGCGCCACCTCACACTGTTCGGCAAGGGTAACGCGCCGGGTCTGATTCACCACTTTCACCGTCGCCATTCATTCACCACTCATAACTCCCAATGCCGTCATAATGCGTGGCACCGCCGGGCCAAGGATGACCACAAACAGAGCAGGAAAGATGAGAAAGACCATCGGAATGAGCATCTTAACCGGCGCCTTCTGGGCAGCTTCTTCAGCGCGCTGGCGACGGCGCGTGCGCAACTGATCCGACTGAATGCGCAGAATCTTCGACATCGAAACACCCAATTGATCGGCCTGAATCACTGCTGAGACGAAGGTTTGCACATCATCAACGCCGGTGCGTGTCACCAGATCGCGCAGTGCCTCACGACGAGTGCGACCGAGCCGAATATCCTGCAACACTCGTCGAAACTCGCGCGACAGCTCATTGTCCCATTTCTGCGCAACGCGCTGCAGCGCCAGATCGAAAGCCAGACCGGCTTCGACGCTGATACAAAGCAGATCAAGCGCATCGGGAAGAGCTTTCAGAATATTCTTCTTCCGCTCTTTGATTTTGCGATCCAGCCAGATACCGGGCAAGATATAGCCGATCATCGCCGCGATCAGGATTCCGCTCAATGCCTGCATGAGCGGCATACTACTAATGGTCAGCAAAGTGGTAGCGATCATTAACACGATTGCCAGAACCATGCGCAGGCCGATGAACATATTTGGTGACAAATTGCCTGGATTACCAGCGAGTTGCAGATTTATCCGCAATCGTTCTTGATTTTGCTTCAGCCCAAACCGACCCAGCGAATTCAATAGCGAGCGAAACAACGGTTTCAAGACTCGCTCACGAAATGGCTGCTGCAACTCCAGTTCTTCCAATGACAACGAAACATCAGTATACTGCTCAAGACGTTCACTGATAGCGCGCGACCGGTTCATCTGCCTGACGAAAAAGAAGATTATCACGAGGCCAACGACGAGCAAGCCAGCAACACCTATAATCAGAGGGTCTGCCATGACTCACCTCACACTTCGATATCAATAATCTTCTGGATCGCAAAATAGCCGAGAGCAATCATAAAGAGCGAAGTGACCGGCATACAACACCATGCCTCTGGTGGAAAACCAAAGGTAAAGAGAGGCGCCATATAGTCAGGATTCACCACCGTAATAAACATTGCCAGACCGATAGGCAATCCGGTAATGATCCAGGACGAGATACGACCCTGAGCGGTTAGGGTTGAAATCTCACCCTTGATTCGCACCCGTTCGCGGATAGTATGACCGATCGTATCGAGCACCTGGGCAAGATTACCACCGACTTCCATCTGGATACTGACCGCCGTGATCAAGAGATCGAGGTCATCAGAGGGCACACGGCGCAGCAGGTTTTGCAGGGCCTCTTCAGTTGAGCGACCGAGACCGACTTCCTGCACAACGCGACGAAACTCGCTTGCAGAGGGTTCGGGCGCTTCGCGCGACACCATATCAAGTGTCTGCAAGAAGCTGTAACCACCGCGCAGCGCATTGGCCATCATTGTAATGACATCGCCCAACTGATTGTTGAATGCCTTCACGCGCTGTTTGGCGCGGAGGCTGACATAGATGTTCGGGATAAATGAAAAGACGATGGCGCCAACGATGGCCGAAGCGATTTGAGCCAGCGGGCTAGCCCGACCAAGGATCATGCCAAACACCACACCGAGCAGGGCTGCGCCAATCTTGATACCCCAAAACTCAGCTACGGTCAGCTTCAAATCAGCGCGCGCCAGCTCATTCTTGATCGAACTACCCTGCTTGCTTCGGGCGACAACTGAGTCGATACGCTCGATTGCCCGGCGCGCAATCGGCTCATTTGGTCGCTCCTGCGCTTTTGCGCCAACATGCATCTCAAGCCGCTGCGATACATCGACTGTAGCCGATTGGCGCATCAACGCCACTGCAACAGCCACCAGAAGCACGAGGAGCACACCTAACAATCCCAACGTCAGCGGCATCGACTCCGGCGAGAACAAAGCATCCATAACAGTAACGCCTCCCTCTATCGAGGCAATCGTCGGGATGGTTAGAAGCTAAAACGCTCCGACGAACCGAAGATGGTTGGCGGCAGGAAGATATTCTGCGCCTCAAACTTCTCAAGGAATCGTGGTCGCACGCCGGTAGGCCGCAACTGACCGACGATCTTGCCCTTCTCATCAATCCCGGTCTGTTCAAACACAAAGATGTCTTGCAACACGACCACGTCGCCTTCCATACCGGATACTTCAGTGATCTGCGTCACTTTGCGCGATCCGTCTTTAAGTCGTGACTGTTGAACAAAGACATGAATAGCTGAGGCAATCTGTTCACGAATCGCGCGCGCTGGCAGATCCATACCGGCCATCAAGCACATTGTTTCGATACGGCTCACTGCATCGCGCGGCGTGTTTGCGTGAATTGTCGTCATCGAGCCATCGTGACCGGTATTCATTGCCTGCAACATATCGAGCGTTTCACCGCCACGGCACTCGCCGACAATAATCCGCTCAGGGCGCATACGCAAGCAGTTGATGACCAGATCACGAATGGTAATCTCACCTTTCCCTTCCACGTTTGGAGGCCGCGACTCAAGCGTTACCACGTGATCCTGACGCAACTGCAATTCGGCGGCATTCTCAACCGTAATGATGCGCTCGTCTTCAGGAATAAACGACGACAACACATTAAGCAGGGTTGTTTTACCCGAACCGGTACCACCGGCCACCACGATATTCAAACGCGCCTTGACGCAGGCAGCCAGAAAATCGGCCATATCCTGCGACATTGAACCAAAGCGCACGAGATCCTGCACTGTCAGCTTATCTTTGCGAAACTTGCGAATGGTAATGGTCGGCCCATTGAGCGCGAGCGGACGGATAACAACATTTACGCGCGAACCATCTTTCAAACGGGCATCAACCATGGGCGATGACTCATCAACCCGGCGACCAAGCGGCGCGACGATGCGGTCGATAATCCGCATAACGTGCTCATCATCGGCAAAGGTAATATCCGTTTTGATCAATTTGCCCTTTTTCTCAATATAGACCTGTTTCGGGCCATTGACCATAATTTCGCTGACATCCTCGTCGGCAAGCAGCGGCTCAATCGGCCCCAAACCGATAATATCAGCGGCGATGCTCTCAAACAGGCGCTGACGTTCGGCGCGGGACAGAACAATACTTTCACCATCGAGGATTGAGTTAAAGATCTCTTCGACCTGTTTCCGCACTTTAGCGGGATTATTCGGATCGAGTTGTGAACTCAGCTCATTAATCAGACGATCCTGCACCCGAGCGCGCAACTCGCGGAAGGTATCTTCCGCCCCTGGTGTTGCCGTTCCTGGCAAGCGAGCAGGAGCTTCAGTCCGCGCTGGCGACCGCGACACAGCCGGCTCAACCGGTGTTGGCGCAGCGCCACCAATTCGCTTCAGCAACGACATCGCAGTCACCTCCCTGACACGTATAACCTGGGTTGATCAATTGGTAGCTCAGCGACGTGGAATCAAGCTCCCAAGCAAACCACGCGATTTTGTTTCTTTGGTTGCGGTCGCCGAAGCTGCGCTCGATTTTGCGATCAATTCACGAGCCAGGTTCATAATATCTTTCGCCACCTGATGGTTTGGCTTTGACAAGACGAGCGGCGCACCCTGATTAATCGCGAGGGTCATTTCTTGAGCAGCATCACCAATCTGCAAGGCAAGCTTGCGTTGCAGATGTTTCTCAACATCTTCAGCTCGAATACCTGTGCGGTTCGTTGCTTTGTTGAGCGCCAGCATCACCTTGTCATTCGGATATCCAAGCAGATTAGCGACTTCAAGAAAGAGGATGACATTGCGAATACAGTGCATCTCGAGCGTGATGAGCGTAACGATCCGTTGCGCTAGATCGAGGGCTGCCAACGACCGATCGTGGAACGACGCCGGAGTATCGACCACGACATAGTCATATTCATGCCGCAACGCTTCGAGAATAGCGCGAATGTGATCGGCAGTAACCAGCTCGCCACGCTGTGGATCAGGAGGCGCCAGCAACACCTTTACCTGAGAGGGATGGGTCGCCATCACGTCATTCAGCAAGTCGCGATCGAGATTTTCGATCCGTGAGGCAAGATCAACTATCGTCTTATCGGCGCGCAGATTAAGAATCACGCTCAGATCGCCAAAGACGACATTGCCATCAACCAGCGCCACCTTTTTATTCGTCTGCTGGCGGATTGCCACGGCCAGGTTGGCGGCAATAGATGAGACGCCGACACCACCTTTAGGGCTAAAGACGGCAAAAATCTGGCCATCCACCGAGGATTGGCCAGCCGTCGCCGCCACACCGGCCACTCCTCCGGCAACTGGCGCAACTGGCCGCATTGCGGCCAGTTTGGCAACATGCCGGATCGAACGATATAGATCATCGGCACTGATCGGCTTGATCAAAAACTCGCGCGCGCCGGCCAGCATTGCCCGCCGAATGTAATCGGTCTCGCCCTGAACGCTCATAATGATGACTTGAATGCCCGGATCCTGGGTGAGAATTGCTTCTGTCGCGGCAATCCCATCCATATCAGGCATGTTGATGTCCATCAAAATGACTTGCGGACGATGCTGACGAGCGAAAGCAATCGCCTCGCGTCCATTGCTCGCCTTGGCAACCACCTCAATATCTTTTTCAAAGAAGAGCAATTTTTCGAGCTGATCGCGCGTATCAACCACATCATCGACGATCATGACTCGAATCTTCTCACCTTCATTCATGCCTTGGCTCCTCAGAATGCGTAGTGCTGGTCATTCGCAACGGACGCGCGCAGAGCAATTGAGCGCCGATACCATCAGGAGTAATCTTGTATGTGTCATTGTACCTTAGAGACGACGATCATGGAATAGGTAATGTCAACGGAGTTGGCGTCGGTTCTGGCACAAAGACTTCATTTTCACCGTAAACTCGCGGCGGTAGCGGTCGCGGCAGCGGCAGACCAAACTCGCGCACCAACAGGTCGATCGTCACTCCACTCGTTGCCTCGATTGCATTATCACCAGAGGCGCGCAATGCCATGACGATCCGGGCTTGCGATTGCAACGCAAACTCCAGCAACTCAATCTCTTGATCGGTCAAAGCCAGAACGACAACCCAGATGCCCTCGGTCAGCGTGCTTGGACTACTCGTCTGCCCACCTTCTGCAACCTGTCCACCAACGATCGGCTGTCCCGTTTCGTCAACTTGCGGCAGGCTGGATGATTGTGGCGCAGTAGTTTGACCTTCTCCCTCGACATCACTCGGCGTCGGTATTGCCGGACGAACAATCTGCAACACCTGCGCTCGCTGAATGATAGTCTTGGTGGTAAAGAAACTCTGGGTTTCCGCGTATTCGTATTCACGCACAAGCTGATCTACATCATTGAGAGTCACGACCTGAATAGTGCCAGGTCGAATGATCTGGCGATCAACCTGGAAGGTGGCGACAATATCGACAAAATCATTGACAGCAACCTGATCGGCCACACCTGAGAGGCTGTTAACAAACAGGGGGTATGCCTTCACGGCTGGCTGCCCGGGTTCGGGGGTTGGAATGCGCTGTGCGAGGCCGGCATCACGTAGATTATCGCGCCGGATTGGTTGGCCGGCTTCGACCGGGTTGATGAGCAACTTACCAAGGACATCGCTGACGTTGCTGAATTCGTTAGCTTGGTCGAACTCGGTGATTGGAACTTCTATTGTATCGAGCAGATTGCGATCATTGAGGAGGGTATTTGCATCAAGATCGATCCGCGCCTGCACGACGCTCACCAGCGGCACAGCAGTCGGTGGCGGTGGCACTTCAGGGGTGGTTGAAACTTCAGTTACTGTTGACCCGCCTCGCAATAACAAGAAAGCGGCGAGTCCACCGATAATAACGATAAGGATTATCAGTATAAACAGTAGTGCGCCACGCTGCATAAAAGGCAACCTTCCTGTTCAGAGCGAAGCCGGATAACTTCGCGCACTGCCCTGCCCATTATAGCATATGCAGGCAAGCAGTAACAGGAATTGTTTAACCTTGTCAAGCAGCAGTTTGCGCCGAGATTTTATCGTTTGATTCTACAATATCCTACGATGAATAATCGTTTTCTCCATCTAGAAAGCGCGCAATCGTTTGATAACAGCCAGACGGTTCTTCAACCATCGGCACATGACCGCAATCTGGCAGAATTACTAATTGCGCATTCGCTATGCAACGATGAAGCGCCCGCACATTGACCGGCGGGAAGACCGGATCATACTGCCCGCTGAGTAACAACACTGGCGGAAGCTGACTTTGCGCTGCTCGTTTGAGCTTTGGATGTCCCATAATGGCTGCCGCTTCGATTGCTACCAGGAGATCCATTGCCACCAGATCTGCAATCCCCTGGGCCAGTAGTGAGTGATCGAGCGAACAACGCACCATCGGCGCCGCCAATATTTCTGGTGTCGGCGGCATCATCCACCAGGCCTGACGCCACGATTGCGTAACTCCCCACCATGGGCGCCACCAGATCAGCCAGGGTCGCCAGTATGCCGCCGCAACCTGCCACTGCGCGCCGGCAATTGTCACCAGACTCTCTTCGTAACAGTTGGCGCTGAAACCGAAGCTGATCAACCCCAGCCGCTCTACCCGCTCACAGGCCAGATCGGCTACGGCCAACGCCACCGCCGCGCCAAGTGAATGACCGGCCAACGCAAATCGGTCGATGTCAAGCGCATCGGCTACGGCCAGCACCACACGCGCATACGACTCCAGGGTGACCGGCTCGTTTGGCGCCGGAGATGCGCCGCAACCGGGCAAATCGATTGCGATCAGCCGTCGATTGGGGAGAAAGGCCGGAGCTGCCAGCCAGTAACGACTGGAACCACCCCAGCCATGAACTAAGATGAGCGGGCGTCCCTGACCGGATACCCGAAATGACACCGCGCCGAGCGGACTTTCGATCTCCCAGAGTGTTGGCGACGTAGACATGACAAACCTCCTCGTATTCGCTAGATCCACTATAATCCCAAACAGTTACAGTTCGCAGTCATATCACACATTGAAACTTAAACAATATGTCATCATTGATCACTGCACTGATTGCCGATCTGGCGGCATTGCCGACGCCACCTGACACGATTAATATGTATGCGTGGGATGGCGCCGATGATGAGGAACGACGCGGCAATGCCATTCGGCGAGCCAATCTGGAACTGGCTCTGGCATTAGCCCTGGAACGTGGCCCCGATCTGCTCCTGGTTGGGGAAGCTCCCGGCTATCACGGCGCGCGCCGCACCGGAGTTCCTTTCACCAGCGAGCAGATTTTGCTGGCCGGCGTGGATCCGCCTGGTCAATTCGGCGCTCAGCGCGGATTTGCCCTGGCTACAACGGATGGACGCATCTCGCGTGAACAGACGGCAACTATCGTCTACCGCGAACTGGCGGCACTCAATCGCTTTGCAGTCGGCTGGAATGCTTTTCCGCTCCATCCACATCAGCCAGGTCAACCGCAGAGCAATCGCGCGCCGCGCCGGAGTGAACTGGCGTTAGGTCTGCCACTCCTGGCCCGGGTGCGCGCGCTATTTCCCAACTGTCCGGTTGTGGCAATGGGTCGCATTGCCGATCAGTCGTTAACCCACCTTGGCATTGACCACATTGCGGTACGCCACCCGGCGCAAGGTGGCGCGCGCGAGTTTGCGGCAGGGCTGCGGCGGATCTTCGTTTGCGATGACGCGCGTTAGATTGCAGTAGTATCAGCGCAATGGTGTGGCAGATTTGTTATAATGCGGGTAAGCGCAACTAATTACCAATGAAACGGTTTCGTATGCATCGAATATCACTCTGCTTGCTGATAACCATCTTGCTGGCAGCATGCGGTTTGCCATCAGCAACGTCAACAACACCGGCAACGACGCCGACAACCGAAGCAAGCCCTACCAGTTCGCGTCCGCCAACACCGACGCGCGATCCACGTCTGCCCACCCTCCCACCCCGGATTACTCCCGGCCCGACTGCGACTCCCTTTCCGATCGAGGCCGGCTGGTGGGATGGCGCTGTCTGCTACGAGATCTTTGTGCGTTCGTTCTATGACAGCGATGGTGATGGGAATGGTGACATTAATGGTATTATCGAGAAACTGGACTATCTCAACGATGGTGACCCGACCACTACCCGCGATCTGGGGGTCAACTGTATCTGGCTCATGCCGGTTGCCGAAGCCGCCAGTTATCATGGGTATGACACTATCGACTACTACACGGTCGAGAAGGATTACGGCACCAACGATGACTTTAAGCGACTGGTAGCAGCCGCAGAGCAACGGGGAATCAAGATCATCATTGATCTGGTGCTCAACCATACCAGTACCCAACACCCCTGGTTCCAGGAAGCTTTGCGGGATCCGGCTTCACCCTATCGGGACTGGTATCTCTGGTCGGCTATCGACCCGGGTTATCGCGGCCCGTTTGGCAACAACGTTGTCTGGCACAAATCACCGATCCGCGACGAATACTACTACGGTGTCTTCTGGGGTGGCATGCCTGACCTCAACTTTCGCAATCCGGCTGTGACCGCAGAAGCGCGCAACATTGCGCGCTTCTGGGTTGAAGAGATGGGGGTAGCCGGATTTCGGCTCGATGCGATCAAACATTTAATTGAGTACTATACGCTGCAAGAAGATACTGTCGAGACGTTTGAATGGCTGCGCGATTTTCGCCGATTTCTGGCGCGCGAACTTCCGGGCACATTTACCGTCGGCGAGGTCTTTAACGGCAACCCTCGCACCCTGGCGCCATATTACCCTGATCAGCTCGATTACTACTTTGAATTCGAGGTTGCCAAACAAATCGTCGGCGCGGCAAATACCGGTCTGGCCAGACTGTTTATGCAAGCCGTGCAAGATGCCTATACCAAACTGCCTTACCAGCGCTGGGCGCCATTTCTTACCAATCACGACCAGAACCGGGTGATGTCAACGCTCGGCAATGATTTTGGCAAAGCCAAACTTGCGGCGTTGGCCCTGTTGACTATACCTGGTCTCCCCTTTATTTATTACGGTGAAGAGATCGGTATGATGGGAGTCAAACCCGACGAGCGGATCCGCACACCGATGCAGTGGACAAAAGAGGAGATGGGAGGATTCACTGCCGGTTATCCGTGGCAGCTTCCACAGCTTGATTACCCGACCAAGAATGTGATGCTGCAAGATGAAGATCCCGACTCGCTGTTGAATGCGTATCGACAATTGATACACCTGCATATCAACACGCCAGCGCTCGCCATCGGCGACTTCATTCCGCTCCAGGCCAATGGTGATGACATTGCTGCATACATTCGCCGCAGTGGTGATGACATCGCGCTGGTGATTATCAATTTCGATGCAGTGCCGACCGAACCGTTTACACTCTCACTGAGCGCGAGCGATCTACCGGCAGGCACGTACCAGCTCGTATCAATCTATGGCACACCACCAGCGCCGGCGGCGCCGCTGACGATTAGCAACGGCGCATTCACCGATTACCGGCCATTCACCGAGATCCCGGCGCAGACAGGGTATATCTTGAAACTGGAGCGCTAATGTTACGGAAAGTGACCGCAACTCGCTATGTAGCGCCACTGCGTGAAGGCGGATCGCTGCCAGCCATCGTTGAAGCTGACGACGACGGTCTGTACGTGGTCAAATTTCGCGGCGCTGGCCAGGGGCCAAAGGTCTTAGTCGCCGAATTGATCTGTGGCGAACTGGCACGCGCGTTGGGATTGCCGGCGCCGGAACTGGTCTTGATCGAGGTTGATCCGGCGTTGGGCAGGAACGAACCTGATGGCGAGATACAGGATCTGGTGACGGCCAGCGCCGGTTTGAATCTGGCGGTTGACTTTTTGCCCGGCGCGCTGGCATTTGATCCCACCTCAGTGCGCTCGCTGAACAGCGAACTGGCTTCGTTGATCGTCTGGTTTGACGCCTTCATTACCAATGTTGATCGGACACCACGCAACACCAATCTCCTCTGGTGGCATCGGCGCCTTTTTCTGATTGACCATGGCGCGGCATTATATATGCATTTCACATGGCACGATTACCAAAACCGGGCCAGAGCGCCATTCACGCAGATTCGCGATCACGTGCTGTTGCCGGCAGCAACCCATCTTGCGGCGGTTGATGAGGCGCTGGCTCGCCAGATCACTCCAGAGCTACTCGGCGAGATTATTGCCCAGGTACCCGGCGAGTGGTTAGAAGACCCGCGCTTTCCATCGGTCGAAGCGCATCGGGCAGCGTATATCGAGTATTTCACGTTGCGGCTAACAGCGCCGCGCGCATTCGTACAGGAGGCTATCAATGCCCGCGAGCGCCTTTGAGTATGCCCTGTTACGGCTGGTGCCGCGCGTTGAGCGTGGCGAACAGATTAACATCGGCGTCGTACTGCTCTGCCGGCAACAACGATTCCTCGGTATGCGGGCATACCTCGATGAAGGACGCATCGCCGCGCTCTGGCCCGATCTTGATCTAGAGCCGGTGCGCGAGCAACTCATCGCCTTTGAGCTGGTCTGCGCCGGCAGCGCTACCGCCGGACCAATCGGAGAACTGCCCATCTATGAGCGGTTTCGCTGGCTGACGGCGACCCGCAGCACGATCATTCAGCCCTCAGCAGTGCATTGCGGCCTGTGTGATCATGCGCAGGTAATGCTCGAACACATCTTCCAGCAAATGGTACTGGCGCCGGGCAGGGTCGCCACAGAAGTGGGGGGCAGCGGGTAGCGGCGCGGCAACGCAGACTGGCCATTGGCAATGCCGTGTCAAAGCTGCGCCGTTAGCCTGAATTACAATTCGGCCCGCGCGCGCTCGATCATAGCTTGCAGGGCGAAGCGCGCTTTGCCGAGATTGGCCATCTCGCTCAGCACACCAAGCACGCCATAGTAGCCGGGCAAAATCTGGCTGGCTAACATCAACAGCGCATCAGTTTCGATCACCAGATCGCGAACATAGCCGGCACCAATCCGATCAGCAGCGGCGGCAGCGCGCGATGTCAGTTCGGCCAGCTCTAGCTCGGCCAGTTCGATGTCGAGATCAAACTCAGTAGCGGCGGGATGGAAGACCATCGCCACACTCAGGCCGTCGGTACCGACGATACCGGCAAACTGTGCCCCTTTGACGCTGGCAATTGTTTCACTGAGAATAGTGTTAACGTTCATAACGCAGATTTGTATCGCCACAGACGGAGCATCTTTGCAGTCACAACTCCCGTCGGCCTTCCAATGCCGAGCCGAGTGTTTCGGGATCGGCCCATTCCAGATCGCCACCGGTGGGCAGGCCACGGGCTGGCCGTGTCACCCGCACACCCAGCGGAGCCAGATCGCGCAGGAGAAGAAAGGCCGTTGCCTCGCCTTCGGTATTCGGGTTAGTAGCGAGGATCACCTCGTTGACCGGCTCACTGCGCACGCGGGCCAGCAACTCATCAATTTTGAGATCCTCGCGATAGATACCTTCAAGCGGAGCGATATGACCGTGCAAGACGTGGTACAAACCACGGTAGGCACCGGTGCGCTCGATTGCCAGCACATCGAGCGGCTCTTCCACTACACAGATTTTGGTCTGATCGCGCGCCGGATCTCGGCAAATTGAACACAACTCACCAACCGTGATATTAAAGCAACGGCGGCAATATCCCACCTGCTCTTTGATGTCGAGAATAGCCTGGGCCAGCGCCTGAGCCTGTTTTGGCTCGGCACGCAGGAGAAAGAAGGTGAGGCGAGCTGCGGTTTTTGGCCCAATCCCCGGCAACTTCGCAAATTCCTCGATCAACCGGGCAACCGGCGCAGCGATCAGATGTTGTTCGGGGCGAACGGTCATACCTTCCCCATTTAGCTTAGAAAAGACCCTTCAGCCCGCCGGTCAGCGGCTGCATGCGCTCTTCGGCCAGTTGTTGCGCCTTGCGCGAAGCGTCGTTAATTGCCACCAGCAATAGATCTTGCAACATTTCGACATCGTTGGGGTCAACGACATCGGGTGAAATGGTGATCGACTGAACTTCACGATGACCATTCATCTTTACTGTAATCATACCGCCGCCAGCGGTACCTTCGACGATGGTAGCAGCCAGTTCTTCCTGAACCTTTTGCATCTGGCGTTGCATCTGCTGCGCCATCTGCATCAGTTGACGCTGATTCATGAGCTTTACTCCTTCACGAATAGGCCACGATAACGGCTTGTTACCTTACCCTCGCGCGCATCTTATGCAGTATTTACCATTCCGATACTCTGCTGTTAGGGTACCATACTGCGGCTCGCTTGTACAGCAGCGATTATTCCGGCTCAAGCGGCTGGATATCGATGATATGCGCATCGAAAATATTGAGCGCAGCGCGAACCAGCTCATCTTTGCGCGCTTCCCGAATCTTCCCGCGCAGATCGGTTGGTTCAACCGATTTTTCCTCAATTGTGCAGCGCACCGCCACGACCTGACCGAGACGGCGACGGAGCACCTCTTCGATGATGGCCCGATTTTTTGGCTCTTCCAGACGCTCTTTGTGAAACGATGAAGTGACGAGTAAAACGATCGTGTTTCCCTCGACATCGTAAGGACGCGCGCTGTTGAGCAATGCCTGAACGGTCGGACTGCGCGGACGAACATCACGCTTAAAATCTTCCCAGATCGCCTCGATCTGCTCGAGCAACGAGAGATCGGCAGCAGCAGCGCGCGCGGCTGCCGGGTCAGCAGGAGGGCGGATTTGCTGAGTTGCAGCCCACACAGCCGGCGGCGGTGGGGGAGGATCGGCTGTTGGTCGCGACTCTGCTGGCGGCGCGATTGGCGCATCTGGCGGCAGCGGCGCAGCCGAAGATGGCGCAGGTGAAGCGGATTGCGCAAAACGCACAGACGGCTCAGGTGCCAGCGGAAGTGTTGGTTCAGCCGGAGCAGCCGGCTGCGGTAGCGGCGCAGTTACCGGCGCATGGGTCGGCGAGCGCGCTACCGATGGCCGGGGGGCAGCGGGTTGCGTCGTGGGGGGCGGAGCGAGTAACGCCTCGACCACCGCCACTTCCAGCGGGAGCTGGCCGTAGGGAGTGATGCGCAATTGATAATCCAGATTACTGAACAATTTCACCCATTGTACCAGCGTGGCCATCTCAGCCTGCTGCGCCCATTGGGTCAATTGCGTCACCTCATCATCGCCAAGATCGAGCAGCGCGCGATCATCGGTTGCTTTCAGCAGCATCACAGCGCGCAACCGTTCAACCAGATCGCGGGTAAACTGGCGTAGATCGGCCCCTTGATTCGACACTGCATTCACGGCGCGGAGCGCGGCGGTAAGATCGGCATTGAGGAGCGCGGCGATTAACGCATCAACCTCAGCGGCAGCGGTCATACCCAGCAGGCTTTGCACATGGTGCAGCGTGATCGGCCCCTCGACGAATGAAGCCAGTTGTTCCAAAATACCGAGCGCATCGCGCAAACTGCCGGTCGCGGCGCGCGCAATCGCTTCAGGCGCGCCTTCAGCGAGAGCAATGCCTTCGGCGGCGGCGATCCGGCGCAGGTGAGCAGCCATTGAGGTCACGCTGTGGCGAACGAAGGTAAAGCGCTGGCAACGCGACAAAATGGTTGCCGGCACCTTGTGCACTTCGGTCGTGGCAAGAATGAAGAGGGCGTGATCGGGTGGCTCTTCCAGGGTTTTGAGCAGCGCATTAAAGGCCGCTGTCGAGAGCATGTGTGTCTCATCGATAATGTAGACCTTCACCCGGGCCACGCTGGGGCGAAATTGCACCCGCTCGATAATTTCGCGCGCGTCTTCGACACTGGTGTGGGAAGCGGCATCCATCTCGATCACATCAACCGCTCGTCCTTCGGCTATTGCGACACACATCTCGCAATCACCGCACGGACGCGCCGCCGGATCTGGGTGGAGGCAGTTCACCGCTTTGGCCAGTAACCTGGCCATGGTAGTTTTACCAACGCCGCGGGGGCCGGTAAAGAGATAGGCATGACCGACCCGATCTTCGGCAATCGCATTGCGCAGCGTCTGCACGACATGCTCTTGCCCAACCAGCTCGGCAAAGGTCTGGGAACGCCATTTACGGTAGAGTGACTGAACTGCCATTACGCTTCCCGGTGTCAGTTACACAGCAAATAGTATTATACCAGAGGACATCGCTCATCTGCGTTCGCGGGTCTGCAACGCGCCGGATGCGGCCCGCATATCCGCGCGAAGATCGTGAACGATTCGTTGCCAGCAGTGGTATAATCGAGATACCGGTAATCGCCGACTGCGCCAGAGGACAGGCTATGCTCACTTACGAGCAATTGATTTCCTATCTGATTGAACATCTTGAGCGCCAACAAATCACCATTGCGCACACGCAAGAACAGCTCAACCTGCACAACCTGGGGCGTAGCCTGCAAGTGATCTGTCTGCCACAGCAGATTGATACCGGTGTATGGTCACAACCGCCATCGCGAGCAGTGATCAGCATGCACTGGCCGGCGGAATTTACCGTTGCATCCATTCATGGCCAACCGATCATCGACGCGCTTAACCAGATTGTCGCCGAGCAATTACACGAATTGCGGCACGCCAATCCGATGGTTTTTGAGGTGACATACTTTCTACCATTGCGTGACGAAGAACAACAGACAGCGGATTTTGATCATCTGACGGAAAAGGTTCTCAACATCTTCGCCGATCAACCCAATATTGACGAGAATCTTGAGATCAACTTCATCATGCGCCGACGCATCGCGCAACCGCCAGTGCTGGCCCAACTCACTGTTACCCGCCTCTTCCCAGTCTTTGGCTGGCATGCTGAGCAGGTTGAAGATGCGATCAACGCGCTTGGTTACGAATTGAATGTAGTGTTGCCGCGGCTGGCAAAGACGTTTCAGCCGGCCAGGAATGAGACGGAATCGACGCTGGATCCACAGTTTTACCTGCGACCACCGACTGCCTGATGCCATTTTCACCAACTGCCCTGCATGCTCTGCTTGAACCCGGCGTCAGCGAGCGCTGGCAAGCGGTGCAACGCTGGTTGCATCCGGAAATGCTGGCGTTAGCCGAGCGCGCTGCCAGGCAAGCAGCGACGATCTTGCCGCAGCAATGGCCTCTCTATGAGCTGAGTTTCAAGACGCGACGCGCCATCGACCGCGGGAAGGGGCGGCGCGATCCGATCGAGGATTACTGGTTCGCCTTTGACCGTCCCCCTCGCGGCGCTGGCGTGATGCTCATCGTGAGCGGCAGCGAACGCGCCGTCATGGTAGGGTTGCAATTGTGGGGCGCGCGACGACCACAACTGGCCCAACTCTGGAGTGACGCCCGTCCTTTGTGGACTGCGCTTATCGACCGGCTCGGCTCGGAGGGGCAGGCACGGTTTACCAGTCGCCGTCCGCCTGAACCTGGTATGCGCTGGATCGATCACTACCTGGCTCAGCGGCAGGCAAACTATTTGTGGGCCGGTTTTGTTTATTCGTGGGATGCGTTACCGGCAGATGAACAGCTCATTGACGATCTGTGCGCCTTGCTGCCATTCAATGAAGCTATCATGGAGCAGGCTGAGTTTGATCTCACCACGACCCGCGCTGTGCGCGAACTGCCTGCGCGCTACCTGACAGGCACGCCACCACTTGAGCAGATTGTGGCTACCATTCGGCGCCGCGGGATGGTGATCGATGAACGAGTTCTGCAAGTCTTTCATCTTGCTGTGCAGGCTCGGCCACTGGTCATTCTGGCTGGCCCAAGCGGGAGCGGCAAGACGTGGTTGACCCGCCTTTACGCTGACGCGATCAGCGGGGTAGCAGAAGGGCAGTCCAACCCTATCTACCTGTTGGTGGCAGTGCAACCCGACTGGCACAGCGCCCGCGATCTGCTCGGCTACTACAATACGCTGACTGGGCTGTACCAGCCGACCCCATTCCTGCGCCACCTGCTTGACGCAGCCGCCAATCCTGACCAAACCTATATCGTCTGTCTCGACGAAATGAATCTGGCCCGACCGGAATACTATCTGGCGCCGATCTTGTCGGCGATGGAGACGGCAGAGGGATTGATCGACCTGGGCACGCCGCTGGTCGAAACACCCATGGCTGGCGGCGGCGTAGTGCGCAATCCGTTGCGCTTGCCGATCAATGTGCGCCTGATCGGCACTGTCAACGTTGACGAAAGCACTTTCGCGCTGAGCGATAAGGTGTTAGATCGAGCGAATCTCATCGAGCTAGGAGCAGTCGATCTTGCTGCCCTTCGCGCTGCCTACTCAGGCGTCATCGATGAACAGGTCTGGCAGATACTGGCAGACATCCAGGCCCATTTGACTGCTGCCGGACGACCGGCGGGGTATCGCGCCTTGGGTGAAACGTTGCGCTTTATTGAGCAGGCGCACGCAATGAGCGCGCTTGAGGCGCTCGACTGGCAAATGATGCAACGTCTCTTGCCACGACTGCGCGGCGATGATACGCCACGGTTCCGGCAGGCACTGCGCGGCTTGCACACCATGTGTAGTGGTCGATTACCGCGCAGCGCTGCCCGGCTGGAACAGATGATCACCCGGCTCGACCGTGAGGGGTATACCGATTTTTACGGCTATTGAACGCTCAACACTGCGGCGCCTCGCTCAGGCCACCCGCACCGCAGCCAGACAACGAACGGCAGCAGGAACACTTCCCACTTGCTGCCACGTTCGCCCGCGATCATCACTGCGCCAGATTTGACCGGCATCAGTGCCGACCCACACCACATCGATATGATAACTACTGGGCGCAAAGGCGCTGATCGCTCCCTGCCAGGACACCGGCACCTCTTGCCACTGCTTTCCGCCATCATCGCTGCGCATCAGGCGCCGTCCCTGAGCAACTGACGCCAGCAAGACCTCTTGTTTACCCGAAAGCACGGCCAGCAACTCGATTCCGGCCAGCGCCGGTTCGACGTTGCGCCAGACACCCATGCCCTGCGCAGTGGCCACCGGCAACCGATCACCGGCCAGAAAATTAAACAATGCCCGATCTTCGGCATCGGCTTCACGCCATTGACGGCCACCATCATCGCTACGCAAAAATGCTTGCTTCGTTGCAACCACCAGACTCTGTGAGTCGGCGGCAACCAACCCAAACACCTGCTCGCCGGACAGCGCCGTATCGGGCAACAGTCGCCAGCGCCCGAGACCACCCGGATCGCTGAACGTATACAACCCATTGTCAGTTCCAACGTATAGCACTCCCGCTTTTGCCATGCGGCCTCCTCATGACTTGCCGTCACACCGGCGCGTTATGCCAGCCCGAACAGTGCGATTGTAGCATAGCATCGCTCAGCGCAGTGTGATATGATGAAAAAGTATCTTGCAAGAGTACATCCCCGCTTGATGTCTCCAGCCAATATTGTGCCACGACTGCCAATAACTGCAGGATGAGGTTATGTCACTCGCTCATCTTCACTATCTCTGGCGCAGTACTGACCCGGTTTCTAGCGCGATCCGACTCTCCTGCTGGTATATCGTCATTGCCGGCGCATGGGTTCTCTTCTCGGATCGCCTGCTCGTCCTTCTCACCACCAATGCTGAACAGCTCACCGGTTGGCAAACGATCAAAGGATGGATATTTGTGCTCATCATGGCAGCCTGGCTAGGAGTTGAACGCTGGCGCGCCATCAGTGAACAGGCCCGTATTAACGACGAGTTGCGCGCGGCAAATACTGCGCTGCAAGAACTCAACGCAACGCTCGAGCAGCGCATCAACGAACGCACAGCGCCACTGCAAGCGGCGAATGTTGCGCTCAGCCAGCTTAACGAGGAGCTAGAGGCATTTATCGCTACCGTCTCTCACGATCTCAAAGCGCCGCTGCGAGCGATTGAGGGATACAGCCAGTTACTGTTGCGCTTTTATGTCCAACGCCTCGACGATGATGGCCAACAATGCCTGCACAGTATTCGCGCTGCCATCAGCCAGATGAACAAGCTCATCGACGGCTTGCTGGAATACACCCGCATCGAACGTAAACCGCTCACGCAGACAGAAATTCATCTGGAAGATGTAATTGAACAGATTTTGATCGTTTATGCTGATCAGATTCAGAGGCACGGAGTCGTTATTGAGCGCGATCTACGCTGTACAACAATTTACGGCGATGAAATCAGCGTCACTGTTGCGCTGCGCAACCTGATCGACAATGCGCTGAAATTTAGCGCCCATGTGCCGCAACCCCGGTTAGCGATTGGCGCTGACATAGAGGGGAATAACACGCGACTATGGGTCAAAGATAACGGAATTGGATTTGATATGCGTCAGCACGACCGCATCTTTGGTGTTTTCCAACGCCTGCATTCGCAAGAAACATATCCCGGCTCGGGGATGGGGCTTGCTATTGTCCGGAAAGCAATTGAGCGGATGGGAGGCCGGGTTTGGGCCGAGAGCAGCCCCGGAATCGGCACAACCTTTTATCTGGAGTTCCCGAATGCCAGCGCATCCACTTCGCCTGCTGTTGATTGAGGACAACCCGTTCGATGCTGATCTCTTCCGGCGCGCAATGCTGGCCTACGATCAATCGATTACCATCACTCATATCGATTCTTACCAGTCGGCCAGTATATACCTGAACCAGATGTCGGCAACAGAGCCGCCCTGCGATGGCGTTATTCTCGACTTGCATCTGCGCGACGGCGACGGTCTCGATCTTCTATCTATGATTCGGGCGCGCAATCTCCCACTGGCTGTCGTCATCCTGACCGGCGGCGGTGGCGACCATATGGTGATTAGCGCGCTGAAAGCCGGCGCCGATGATTATGTCATCAAGCGTGACAACTATCTTGACCGGATCGGCCCTCTGATCGAACAGGCCTGTGAGCGCTTTCATTCCCAACGGGCGCGCCGCGCTCGTCCGATTGAGGTTAGCCTGATCGCATTTACTGCTGACAGTGAAACAACCATCCACTATCTGCAACGCGCTGCGCCGCACATTCACTGTCGATTGTTCAAAGGTGGATCCGCCTTCGTGCGGGCGATTGACCGGAGTGAACAGGCCGGCGAGGTGATTGTGATCGACTGTGACCAACCAAGGCTGGCAATGCTCGATCTGGTGAAAGAATTGCTCCAGTTTCGGCAACTGACGCAACCGCTGATCGTTCTGGCCAGGCCCGGCAATGAAGAATTTCCCTTGCAAGCGTTGCGGATCGGCGTTGTCGATTACATTATCAAGCGCGAAGGCTTTCTGGCCCAACTGCCGATAGCGATTGAAAATGCTTACTATCGCGTCCAGTTCAATCAACAACACGATCGCCTCCGTTTACAGGCCCAGGCCCTCAACGACGCCGCCAACGCGATTGTGATTACTGACCATGACGGCATCATTGAATGGGTTAATCCGGCGTTTACCACTCTGACCGGTTATAGCGCAACGGAAGCGATTGGTCAGTCAACCCGCCTGCTGCGTTCCGGCAAGCACGATCGCGCGTTTTACGCCGCGCTCTGGTCACAGATCCTGGCAGGCCAACCCTGGCATGGCCGTTTGATCAACCGGCGGAAAGACGGTAGCCTCTACCACGAAGAGATGACGATTACGCCGGTGACCGATGAGGATGGCACAATCCGGCGCTTTATCGCAATTAAGCAAGACGTTTCCGAGCAGGTGGCCCGCGAGCAACGCCGGGCAACACTCGTCGCATTCGGCGCGGCATTGCGTCCGGCGCAGTTGTGGGAAGAATTGACTCCAATCCTGCTCAAACAGATGATGGAAGTGATGCAGGCCGAAAGTATTGCCCTCTTGCGCCCGATTGGAGCAACCTTGCAGGTTGATCGGGCGATAGGATGTTTGGCCAATCTCGTCTCGCATCCAGCTTTCTGCGCGAACCTCGCCGTTTCCCTGGCACAGGCTAACGGGCCGATTGAGGTGGGAGATGTGTTAAAGCAGCGCCGGGAGACCTTTGTCGGTGTTCCACTCAACGCTGCCAACCGCCAGGTCGGCGCACTGTTGCTCAAACGTGAAACACCGCTTAGCCCGGCTGAACGAGACCTGCTGGCCGATCTGGCCGATCTGTCGGCCAATGCGTTGCATCGCACCGAACTTTTTGAGCAATTGCGGGCGGCGAACGCCGAGCTGCGCGCTGCTTACGATGCAACGATTGAAGGCTGGTCGCGCGCGCTCGATCTGCGTGATCGCGAAACCGAAGGCCATTCACGCCGCGTCACCGAACTGACCGCGCGGATCGCGGCTCGCATGGGCTTTAGCGACGAAGAGCTGGTACACGTGCGACGCGGCGCGTTGTTACACGATATTGGCAAGATGGGTATTCCCGACGCCATCTTGCTCAAGCCGGGGCCACTTGACGAACACGAGTGGGCGATCATGCGTATGCATCCCACGCTGGCCGTCGAACTCTTGCAGCCAATCGAATTTCTGGCCCCCGCGCTCGATATTCCCTGGTGTCATCACGAAAAATGGGACGGAACGGGCTATCCACGCGGCCTGCGCGGTGAAGAGATCCCGCTGGCTGCTCGCATCTTCGCCGTCGTTGATGTCTACGATGCGCTTACCAGCGATCGACCCTACCGGGCGGCATGGTCGCGCGAACGGGCGCTCGCCTACATCCGTGAACAGGCCGGACGCCATTTCGATCCACAGGTGGTTGCCGTCTTTGAGCAGGTCATCGCCGAAGCGGACAGCAATGATATAATGAAGTAGCGATAGCATCGCGTCGTCTGATTACATTAAGGATGACGCCTCACACCTTACCCGCAATCATTGCGCCTGCCAGGGCAACAATATTCCTTTTCCGGCAGGGCATAAGGAGTTGATATGTTGAACTTTCTTCGGCGTTTGCTCGGCGACAGCAACGAGAAAGAGCTGCGCCGGCTCCAGCCGATTGTGGACGAGATCAACCGGCTCGGCCCGGAATTTGCTCAATTGAGTGACGCTGAACTGCGCGCTAAAACTGACGAGTTCCGCCAGCGTCTTGCCGATGGCGAAACGCTCGATGACATTTTGCCCGAAGCCTTTGCTACCGTGCGCGAAGCTGCTGCGCGTACCATTGGCCTGCGTCATTACGACGTGCAATTGATCGGCGGGATCGTGCTCCATCAGGGCAAAATCGCCGAAATGAAGACCGGCGAAGGTAAGACTCTGGTGGCAACCCTGCCGCTGTACCTCAACGCGCTCGAAGGAAAGGGCGCGCACCTGGTGACGGTCAACGACTATCTGGCCAAAGTTGGCGCCGGCTGGATGGGGCCGATCTACCATTTCCTCGGTCTTTCGGTTGGTTTCATTGCGCACGAACAGAGCGCGCTGTACGATCCCGATTACATCGACCCAAATGCCAATCCCGAAGACCAGCGCCTCGTTCACTGGCGCCCTTGCACGCGCCGCGAAGCCTACCTGGCCGATATTACTTACGGCACCAATAACGAGTTCGGCTTCGACTATCTGCGCGACAACATGGCCTACGAAAAGTCGCAGATTGTGCAACGCGAGCTGCATTACGCGATTGTCGATGAGGTGGACAATATTTTGATCGACGAAGCGCGCACGCCGTTGATCATCTCTGGCCCGGCGCAGAAATCGTCCGATCTTTATCGCCAGATGGCGAAACTGGTGCGACAGTTACGGCGATCATCGGTGACGGCCAAGCAGGTAAAAGAGGAAGGGCTGGAGCCAGATGGTGATTTCTTTGTCGATGAACGCACTAAGAGTATCTACCTGAGCGAAAAAGGGATTGAGAAGCTTGAACGCCTGCTCAACATCCCTCCTGGTGAGAGCCTGTTCGATCCCGAACATTACGAGAAGACGCACTACGTCGAAAATGCGCTGAAGGCGCAGTTCATTTACCAGCGCGATCGCGATTATATGGTAACCCCCAATGGTGAGGTAGTGATTATCGACGAATTCACCGGACGGGCTATGCCGGGGCGGCGCTGGAGCGACGGACTTCACCAGGCGGTTGAGGCGAAGGAAGGGGTAGCCATCAAGAATGAAAATGTCACCCTGGCTACAATTACCTTCCAAAACTACTTCCGCATGTACAAGAAGCTGGCCGGCATGACCGGTACTGCTTACACTGAACGCGAAGAATTTGCCAAGATTTACAATCTCGAAGTGGTAGTCATTCCGACCCATAAGCCGATGATCCGCGAGGATCTACCCGACCAGATTTACGCCACCGAAGAGGCAAAGTTCAAAGCCGTACTGCGCGAAGTCGAGGAGATGCACGCCATCGGACGCCCGGTGTTGATCGGCACAACCTCGGTCGAGACCTCGGAACGGATCAGCGCCATGCTGAAACAGGCCGGCATTCCTCATAATGTCCTCAATGCCAAACACCACGAGCGCGAAGCGGCGATTGTGGCTCAAGCCGGTCGCAAAGGCGCAGTGACCGTTGCCACCAACATGGCCGGTCGCGGCACAGACATCCTGCTTGGCGGTAATCCTGATGGTCTGGTGGAAGAATTTCTCCGGAAAGAGGGCTTGACCATCGAAACGGCCACTCCCGAACAAAAGCGGGCGGCGTGGGAAAAGGCCAAGGCCCTGACCGAAGCCGAAGGCGAAGAGGTTCGTCAGCTCGGCGGTCTGCACGTGATCGGCACCGAGCGCCACGAGGCGCGCCGCATCGATAATCAGTTGCGCGGTCGCGCCGGTCGCCAGGGCGATCCCGGTTCTTCCCGCTTCTTCCTCTCGCTCGAAGATGAACTGCTGCGCCGGTTTGGGCCGGTGGATCGGATTAAAGGCTTGATGGAACGGTTCATCGAGTCGGATGTTCCGTTGCAGGCCGGTTTGCTTGACCGCACTATCGAGAGTGCGCAAACCCGGGTTGAAGGTTACAATTTCGACGCCCGCAAGCATACCGTCGAATTCGACGACGTGATGAACAAGCAGCGCCAGATCATCTATGCCGACCGCAAGGCCATTCTCGATGAAGCCGATATGCGCGAGCGAGTGCTTGATCTGATGGCGGAAGAGATTCAGCGCCAGATCGATGAGCATCTCGCCGATGAGCCTGATGAATTCGGCTTGACTGAAGTGTTGCGCGTCTACCGTCGGATCAATCCAACGCTGCCGGCAACTGTCACTGCCGAAACACTGAAGGGCAAGACGAAAGAGGAGATTGAACAGTACCTGCTCGATCATCTTGAAACGACTTACGCTGAACGAGAGAAAGTCATCACGCCAGAGGTGATGCGCACCGTCGAGCGGCGAGTGATGTTGGGCGCGATTGACCGCCAGTGGGTCGATTATCTGACCGCAATGGATGAACTGCGGCAGAATATTCTCTTGCAGGCTTATGCGCAAAAAGATCCGCTGGTTGAGTTCAAACGCGAGTCGTTCCGCATGTTCGACGAGTTGAAAGCCAATATCGCTCACGACATCGTCTACAATATCATTCCAGCATCGTTTCAGTACGAAGCATACCTGCGCCAGATTGCCGAAGAACAGGCTCGCCGGCTGGCTACGGCGCAGGCTGCCAGTGGCAGTAGCGAGGGCGAACAGACACGCAAACCACAGCGCCGGACAAAACCGCAGATTGGACGCAACGATCCTTGCCCATGCGGCAGTGGCAAGAAGTTCAAGCATTGCCACCTGGGCCGCGAACACGAGCTAACTGGCGCAATGAACACCGCGCCGGCAGCGGTAGCGACAACACCGACTAAACCGGTTCGTCCTGCCAATCCGGCAATCGCCGACGAGGCTGCAAAGATAAAGGCTGCGATGGATAGTGGTACGTTGCCGTCTAATGGCCCGACCACTCCGCGGGGACGTAGTGCGCCTCCGGCTGTGCCGCGAGGTAAAAAACGGTAAGTGCAGTTACCAACTATGATGGCGCGCTGGTTCTTACCAGAACCGGCGCGCCGTTTTTTGGTGATTTGGGACATCGAGATGCACAGCAGGCTCTGTTCCTGCGCGTCAGCGGTATCGCACTGCCGCCTTTAACCGTCTACCGGCAAGGGGGTGTCATCGGCCAGCGCCATGTCATCATGATCAAACTCATCGATCAGATCAACTGGCGAGCGAGCAAATCGGAGCGCGGCAGCCTGCGCGCGGCCATCATGTTCTGCGGCAAACGACCATGAAGCATGATCAACGAGTAACGCCAGCTCGAGGCTGCGGCCAATCGTCAGCGCCAACCGACGCGCGCCACGCTCCAGGTAGTCACGGCCATCGGCTGCGGTAAACCAGTGCCGGGCATGCGCCAGCGCGTTTCGCGCCCGCTCACCGGCAGCCACAAGCTGCGGACTGGTCGCCGCAGCCGTCAATTCAGCGACCAATCCAGTTAGCGCTTCCCACGCGCCGGCCTGCGTGAGGGCGCGCATCGTATCGAGCGCAAGCACGTTGGTGGTCCCCTCCCAGATCGGCAAGACCTGCGCGTCGCGCAGTAGTACCGGCAAGCCGGTATCTTCGATGTAACCGGCGCCACCAAATGCCTCGACAACTTCACTCATCACGGCTACGGCCTGACGAGCAGTGGTGAGCTTGGCAATCGAAGTAAGCACACGCAACAACTGCCGCTGGCGTTCATCGGCAATCCCGGCCTCTTCAGCCCCCAACAAACGAGCCGTTAAAAAACTTAAATGGAACGCGCCTTCAAACTCAGCCTGCAACGTCGCCAGCGTTTCGATGTGAAGTGGTTGCCGACTGAGCGGCGCGCCGAAGACCACTCGCCGCCGCGCATAATCGCGCGCCAGCGCAATGCCACGCCGCATAAATGAGACCGCCGAAATGCTGTTCCAGATCCGGGTCACCTGTAACATCGGCACAATGGCGCGCACCCCACCGTTTGGAGCGCCCACCAGACGCGCTGGTGCGCCTTCAAGGCTCAATTCGGCGGTTGGCACTTTGCGCGTCCCGAGTTTGTCTTTCAGACGGTTAACGCGAATACCTTGCAAACGACCGGCGGCATCGCGTAATTCGACGTAGAACAGCGCCAGTCCGCGACTACCCGACGGATTGCCTTCAGGACGGGCCAGCGCCAGCGCCATCTGCCCGGTAGTCGCCGACGTAAACCACTTGCGTCCGAACAATCGCCAGCCACCATCGCCATCTGGTCGCGCAATGGTCTCAGTCTGACTGACATCTGAACCACCGGGCAATTCCGTCATCCACTGCCCGCTTGTCCAGCACGTATCAGGATCGCGGCTGATCAGACGGGGCAGCGCGCGTTCGATCAGTAATTGATCACCGGCCTGAAGCAGGGTACGCGCTGCGCCATCGCTCATCGCCAGCGGGCATGTATAGACATCAGTTGATGGATGAAAGAGATAGACGAGCGCAAACTGCACGATTCGCGATAGTGCGCCGTATGAACGTTCGTAAGGAAGCGCAACGAGACCATATTGAGCAGCAAGCCGCGCGGCGCGACGCCACAACGGTGAAAGCTCGATCTGATCGATCCGCTCACCCCACGCATCCCATTGCGTTAACACCGGTTCGTTACGGCGATCGGCCAGTTGAAGATGGTAGAGTTCTGTGCCGGCCAGCTCACCCAGCGTGATCAGATCCGGCTCAGCCTGCGCCAGCGCATCGCGCGGCAGCACTCGACAAAGAAACGACCGCAGCACTCGATCGTCGGTGTACTGGTTCCCCAACTGTGGCGGTTGTTGACGAAAGAGATCGCTCATTGGCGTTCCATTTCTCGCGACCAGATCGATATCGATAGTTGTATTATAGCGAGTGCCGGCAGGTGACGGAACCAGATGTCCGCTGGATACATCAGCGCAGTATGGATTTGATCGACCGGTTTCAGTAATTATATGCCCCTCGGCACCGCCATTGCTTTCATGCAACTATCAACTTCTACTGATCCCGGCGGCCCCGCGACAGTGGATCGTGACAACGGCATTACAGGCGTTGATTCACCATATCCTCACCATTGCCGTCTGAAAATCACCCACAGCCGAACATGAGGCTGCGCAGCAGTTGTACACCCGCTGCGGGCTACAACCACAGCCGGCTCATATACCGCCGGGAGCTGCCTGTTGGGAATTGTAACGCCAGACGTGGTTTACATGGCAAGAAACGACAGATAAAAGATCAAGAGAAAGATGAACGAGACTGCATTCGCGACCAGGGCCGCCATATAGCTGGCTGCCGCCTTTCGTTTGCGGATCAGCATGAACACGAATCCTTCAACCAGCACGGCCACCGCAAATGCCGCCACGATCACGAACAGCGGGTTCTCCAGGCCTAACAGCAGTTGACTCAACAAGGCAATCACTATCGACGAAATAGCGCTGGCCGCTGCCGCATCGCCAAGGGAGCGAAACAACGGTTGCCACTTGATCTGCACCAGGGATTGCCACTCAATCAGCAGCATCAAGATCAGGATACCAACACCAAGAGGGCTGGTGAAGAGTTCTACAAATGGAAACATCAATGCAATCCTTATACACTACACACGGCTGACAACGCACTGTACTGTTGTCCGTTATACCGGAAATCGCCGCGCCAGTCCGGCAGCAACATGCAACGCGGCGGCAAACGTGCGGTCGCGACTGAGCAGGCGCAACTCACTGCTGAGCAGATCGGCCAGAGTGGCGCGCTCAATCGTTGCCGTGCGCTCAATCGGAGCGGCGCCGGCAATCGTGGCGCGCGTGCAGGCATGGCCCGCTTCACCGGTTAACTCAACCACAAACTCAGCGCGTTGATTATCAACTGCGCGCAAGATCAACCGCACTAATCCCTCACCAGCGGAATGAGCTACGGGCCTGATTTCAACGCTCACCAGTCGGATCGCCGCCGGCCCAACGCCAACCGCTGGCCGGCGCAGATATAGCTGGATCGTCTCACCCTCAATTCCAACCGCCTCTTCCAGCGGAGTCCACTTGAGACAACTTGCCAGCCAACCGGCAAAGAGCAGTGCTGCTACCGGATTGGGACGGTCAGCAGCAGCGTATTCAATCACAATCTCATCGATCCGGTGCAGATGAGGCAAAAACGGGCGCGTATCGAAAAACTGGGCAGTCAGTTCCCGCCATGGAGTCAGGCGCGTCCAGCCGAGATCGCTTACCGCTGGCGCGCCATTTGTTGCCTGCTCAAAGGTAGCCAGTTCGGTCAACTCGCGCACCGGGTCGGCGAAGGTGGCCGAATCGACGATAAGTCGGTCACACAGCCGATAGAGTCGCTGCACCAGCGGCTGCGCAAGAGGTTGCGCACCCGGCGCCCACAACACAACCGGCAGATCAGGCACCAGTAATGGTAAGATCAGGCTGGTCAACTGGCCGGCAGACGCGCCGCGGGCGCTGATTGTCACCTGCTCGCCGCACACCTGCGCGCGGCCACCACTGGTTAGGGTACAGAGGGCCTGGACACTGGCCTGTAACTCGGTCGTCTGGCCGGGTCGGTCGATCACAATCACTGTCCGATTCGGATGGTGTGCAGTCAATGCTGGCGCCACCGTCATAGCCAGATCAGCCCAATGATCGTCAGGCATGCGAGCGATCAGATTGAGGGTCAAAGCCCGAATAACCGCTTGCCCGCCAGCATCAGGCGGATTCTCCTGCTCTTGCCACATCTGACGCAACTCACGCTCGATGGCATTGATATCGATTGCCGCTTCGCTCATACACGCTCCACTTGCTACAGCGCGTTGCCGGCCATTTATTTCCCCTGGCACGAGTCCTGCTTGCCACATCTGGCGTAACCCACGCTCGATAGCCCGGCTACCGCCTCGCTCATACTGGCTCCACTCGTTATAGTCGCCGCCAGTAGCGACCATCACGGGCAATAAATTCATCGGCTGCCGCCGGCCCCCAACTGCCTGCTTCGTAATTAGGAAATGGCTGTGGCGGCCCTTCTGCCCAGGCCTGCAAGATGGGCGTCAATAATGCCCAACTGGCTTCCACCTCATCGCGACGGGTAAAGAGCGTGCCATCGCCGAGCATACAATCGAGCAGCAAGCGTTCGTAGGCTTCGGGTGAGGTCACACCAAACGATGCGCCGTAGCGAAAATCCATCGTGACCGGGCGGATCTGTGGCTGACCGGGGGTTTTTGAGCTAAATTTGAGCGAGATGCCCTCGTCGGGCTGAATCTTGATCGCCAGGACGTTAGGATCGAGATCGTTCAACGGCGTATCAGCGAAGATCATCGTCGGCGCCGATTTAAACTGAATGGCGATTTCGCTCACGCGCCGCGGCAAACGCTTCCCACTGCGCAGATAAAACGGCACACCCGCCCAGCGCCAGTTGTCGATGAACAACTTCAGCGCCACATAGGTTTCGGTCTGCGATGTCGGTGACACCCCCTTCTCTTCGCGATACCCGCGCACTGGCAGCCCATTGGCGCTGCCCGGCCCATACTGACCGCGCACTGTGTCGCTCACCGACAAGGGACGTATTGCGCGCAAGACTTTGACCTTTTCGTCGCGCACCGCATCGGCATCGTACACTGATGGCGGTTCCATTGCCACCAGACACAACAACTGCATCAGGTGGTTCTGGATCATATCGCGCAACGCGCCAGAGGAATCGTAATAACCGCCGCGATCTTCCACTCCGATGGTCTCGGCAACCGTAATCTGAACATGATCGATCTGATTGCGATTCCAGATCGGCTCGAAAATACCGTTGGCGAAGCGAAAAATCAGGATATTCTGCACCGTCTCTTTGCCAAGGTAGTGATCGATGCGGAAGACCTGATCTTCATCGAAGACTGACAACACTTCGGCATTGAGTGCCTGGGCACTGGCTAGATCGTGGCCGAACGGCTTCTCGATGATGATGCGTGTCCAGCCGCGTGAATGCGCCAGACCATGCGCTCCAAGCTGAGCCACAATCGTCGGGTAAGCGTCCGGTGGTGTCGCCAGGTAGAAGACGCGATTGCCGCCGGTGCCGCGCTCGGTGTCAATCTTTGCCAGCCGTTCGGCCAGACTGGTATAAGCCTCGGCATCATCAAAGCTACCACGGTGGTATTGAATACCGTGGGCAAAACTGGCCCAAAGTTCGGGATCAACCGGCCCCGACCGCGAATTAACATTCACTGCTTCGCGCAACAAATCGCGAAAATACTCATCAGTCCAGTCGCGACGGGCAAAGCCAACGACGGAAAAACCGCCCGGCAGGCGACGCTCACGGGCCAGATTGTAGAGCGCCGGCACCAGCTTGCGACTGGTCAGATCACCGCTTGAGCCGAAGATGACCATCGTGCATGGTTCAGGAGTGCGGCCAATACGCAAGCCGGCGCGGAGCGGATTATTGAAGGCAGATGTAGCCACAACTATTGCGTCCTTTGGATCACGAGAGCGCAGCGTATGCGAAGCGCGGCATCACGCCACGCTCTTGCAGAGAGCGGCGGAAGAATCAGCTCATTCCGCTTTTTTAACGGCATGGCCACCGAACTGCTGACGTAGAGCCGCCAACACTTTGGCGCTGAAGCTATCGTCCTGACGTGATCGGAAACGCATCTGCAACGAGAGCGTGATCACCGGGGCAGGCACATCGAGGTCGATACTCTCCTGCACCGTCCAGCGTCCTTCGCCGCTATCTTCGACATAGCCGCGGATGCTGCTCAGATCGGCATCAGACTCAAAAGCGCGCTCGGCCAACTCTAGCAGCCACGACCGCACCACACTACCCTGATTCCAGAGATGGCTGATCTTCGCCAGATCGAAATCGTAGCGCGACTGACGCAGGATCTCAAAACCTTCGGCATAAGCCTGCATCATCCCATATTCGATCCCGTTGTGGATCATCTTGACGAAATGACCGGCGCCATGCGGCCCACAAAGCAGATACCCATCTGGCGGCGCCAGTGTCTGCAAGAGTGGCTCAACATGGCGGAACGTCTCCTCGTCGCCGCCAACCATGAGACAGTAGCCGATTTGCAAGCCCCAGATGCCCCCACTGACGCCGATATCGAGAAAGCGCAGACCTTTCGCACTGAGTTGCTCGGCGTGTGCGATACTGGCCTTGTAGTTATTGTTTGCGCCATCGATCACAATATCACCCGGCGCTAACAACGGTGTCAGCGCCGCCAGATGCTCGTCGGTAGCCGCGCCAGCCGGCAACATCAACCAGACCACCCGCGGCGGCGTCAGCATTGCAACCAGATCTGACAACTCCTCCGCGGCAATCAGATCGTGCTCAGCGGCCAGTTCACGCGCCCTGGCAACGGTGCGGTTATACACGATCACCCGATGGCTACCTCGACGCAGCCTGATTGCCATATTGGCGCCCATCCGGCCAAGCCCGATCAGACCAACTTCCATGATGCGCTCCTTAATCTCGCTCATCGCAAGGCGATTGACAATCCATGCATTCGCATTATACTCCGGTCTAAAGGCGACAGCGGCACATTTCGGCGCGCCGATGCCGTTGCGCAAGCCCGAATAGCGCAGCACTGTCAGGGAAAAGCGCGTGATGTGTCGCCAACCAATAAGGTGTGCAGACGAGTTTTATTTTTATGTCAAATCATCCAACAAATCAACCACCCTACACCGGCAAAACACTGGTGATGCGCCGACCGGAGGCACAGCGTCGTCTGGCTGCTAGCCCGCAACCAAAGCGATCACGCTGGCCAATTGGCCGTCTGCTGCTGGGCATCCTGATTGTGGCTGCCCTGACCCTGGGATTCGGCTACTGGTATCTGCACCAGCTTGCGCAACGAATCGTGGTGGCCGATCCGCGTGGCCCAACATTCAGCTCGCCACTGCTGGGAGCCAACATTTTGATCGTCGGCGTTGACATTCGACGCGATCGACCGGATGAAGGAGTTCGTAGCGACACGCTGATGCTGGTGCGGATTGATGGCATGGGCGGGTGGGCAAACCTGCTCTCAATTCCCCGCGATACGCAAGTTGATATACCCGAACTCGGCCCGCGCAAGATCAACGCTGCCTACGCCTACGGCTACCTGCATGCGAATGAACTCTACGGCGCCGATATTAGCGCCGAGCAGGGTGGGATGGCCTACGCTGCTGATACGGTTGGTCGCTTCCTCAATTTTGAACGACGCGGTATGCGGGTTGATTATGTCGTGCAAATTGATTTCGACGGTTTCGCCGCACTGATCGATGCGCTCGGCGGTATTACCATCGACGTGCCAAGGCGAATTATCGATGAGGCATACCCCACTCCCGACTACGGCGTCATGCGCGTCGAATTTGAACCGGGCCTGCAACGCATGGATGGGGAACGCGCCCTGATCTATGCGCGCACTCGCCATGCTGACAGCGACTTTGGGCGCACCGAACGGCAACAGCAGGTAGTACAGGCCATTATGAACGAGATCCGGCAGCGCAACTGGCTTGAGCGGGTGTTGTTGCTGCCGCGAATGCTCGATGCGGTTGCCCCACCCGGCGAAACTCCAGCCGTGCTGACAACGCTCCCGCTGAGTAACCTTGACACGTTGCTGGCAATGGGACGGCTGGCTGCCAATCTCGATCCGGCATTACTGGGACGCTACCGAATCGAGCCGGGCAGCGTGAGGGTGCAGGAAAACGGTTCGAATCTGATCTGGAACGCCGATGACGTAGCGGCACTGGTAAACCGCTGGTTGACACCGCCGGGAGAAGCGAGTGAACAGGCGCAAGTGCAGGTGCTCAACGGCACTGACATCGTTGGATTGGCCCGGCGTACCAGTGATGAGCTGACCACTGCCGGCTTTAGGGTGATTACCCCGGCGGATGCGCCACCGGGTGAGTATCCGCGCACAATCGTCTATCAGGTGGGAGACACCCCCTTCACGGCCCGCCGGCTTGCGCAACTGCTCGGCGCTGAGCTGGTTGTCGGTAACCCGCCAGGCGTTAGCGCGCAAACTGAGATTGTCGTCATACTGGGAAATGATCGCCAACCGTAAAGTCGTTGCAATATCGACCGGGAAGATGAGTGGACAAGCCGGGTTACGCCCGACAGAAACTTCAACCACGACAACGGTATGCGTTCGTTGCCCGCAGCGTTTCATACGTGGCTGTTGCGGTATTGGAAACTTATCCCTCTTCGAGCGTCGAGAGAATGCGATGGATCCGAATTGCTAACCACAGCGCAAAATGCTCTTCGGCATTATCGAGATCCATGCCGCTAATCTCTTTAATCCGCTCCAGACGGTAAAGCAGCGTATTGCGATGCACATGGAGCGCCTCGGAGGTTGCGCGCAGATTGCCCAGATGGTTGAAATAGGCTTCCAGAGTCTTGATCAGATCGGCGTGTTGACGTTTATCATATTCGGCGAGGCTGGCCAGGGTCTCGCGGTAAAACGACCATAACTCAGGCGTCTCACGGAGCCGAACGAGTAATCGGTAGACGCCTAAATCACTGAACGCCAACACCCGATCATTCCCAAAAATCTGGCGACCGAGATGAAGCGCCTGCTCAGCCTCTTCCAGTGTGCGCCGCCATTCAGTGAGATGAGTTGCCGGGGTACCAATGGCAATCACGACATCGGGATGATCGGCCAGCAGACTTTCACGCAAGTGCTCAGCCAGCTCACGCAGACGGCCAACATTGAGCGCCGGCAACATACAGAGCACATTGCTCTCGCGCCGGGAAATCGGCGCATTGATCTTCAGCCGCTTCAATTCATTTTGCACATTTGCGGCTGCCCGGCCCAACATAGCTGCGCTGGCATCATCGATATGCACCAGCAAGGCCGCATGCGGTAGATTGAGCGTATACCCTAGTTCCTGACCACGCTGAATCGCGGCGGACAGATCGCCGGGCGGGCCGGCCAGAATGCTGGCAATAAAATCGCCGCGCAGTCGTTCCTCGGCTGCCTGTACCGCCTGTTCTTTAGCCAGCTCGAGCGCCAGGGCCAGCGCACCACGCTGCACCGCCGTGCGATCCCAGGGATCGAGCGTTGCGCCGGCAATCGCTACATAGCCAGCCGGCAGGCTGGTATTGCCGATCGGCTCGACCCAAATCTGCTGATTGAGCAAGCTGGTTTCACCACGACTGGTTGGACGCAGCGCCTGCAAAGCCAGGCGCGCTTGACCGCGACCACGCTGGGCGCGAATGACGCCATTCGGAGTGTAGCAGGCAACACTCTGACCGGTACGTTCGTAGAGAATGTCAAGCAAGCCACCAATCCCGCCACCCTGAAGCGAACACTGGGTAAGCAGATCGTAGAGTTGGGCAGCTCGCCGTTCGAACTGGGCTTCGTAATCGGTGATCAGGCGCGTGATCTCGCGTTCAACCTCGCGCAGATCGGCCCCATCAGGCAAGCGCAACAGCGGCAGGCGCGCCTCTTCTGCGGCCTGCTGATCTTCAGGCGTAATATCACCCAGAGCGGCAACACCGGCGATCGGCACCGGCGCTTGCGCCAGACGGCGCACCAGTACGGCCAGGGTCAGGCGAGAATCGAGCGCGCGCGCTGCTTCAACCGATAGCAAGGCGAGTTCACCACCGCGCAGCTCGGCGAAAGCTGGCAATGTAGCCCGGAGTGTCGCAATCCAACTGACCTGACGCCCTAATCCAGCAGCGCCGGCCACCACTGCCGTACCTTCCGGCAATGCCAGCCGCACAACATCGCGCACGGTGATAGTTATCATAGTGATGCATCAAAAACCGTTATCACCGAAGACTATCGGTATTATACATTGTTCTTACGTTTAGCAGCGCAGCATCCCTCTTGACAAGCTTCAATACCTTCTGATATAATCCCATACACAATAATTCTTATTACAACTATTCTCTTGACAACAAAATCTCGTCAAACCTATGACGCCATCTGGCACCAGGCAGCACCGTATGATCCAGGAAGTTTATGTTTTGCTGGATGATGGCGATCGTCGTGTCTTGCGCCAATTCCAGCTCAATCCGACTCAGTATGCGGCGCTGCTTCTGCTGGCCGAACACTATGGCGCGCGGCTATCGGATTTGAGCGAGCATCTGTTGATTGACAAGAGCAGTACGACCCGTCTGATTGACCGTCTCACTGCCCTTGGCCTGGTTGAGCGGGTGGCCGACCCGAGTGACCGGCGAGTGCAACGAATTATGTTGACGCCGCAGGGCCGCGCTCACCTGAATACGGTACAGGCGGCACACAATGAATCGCTGGCACGACGCTGGGCAGTACTCGACAATGCAGAACGCGAACTGCTTACTCGATTACTGCTGAAACTCCGTCGTGAATTAACGATTTTGCAGCACGGTACAGAAGGAGGTGATCGATCACTGACAGATGATCAGTAGACTCAACTGGCTGTAGTGTAGGCTTTGTGACATCAGGCATTGTTGCCTCTATCAAAGGAGAGCAATCGTGAAGCGCCTCTCGTTTTCGCTGATCGCACTGCTGGCTTTGTTCGCCACGTTTCTTGCCGCCTGTGGAACTACCCCCGCTGTTCAACCAACCGCTGCTCCTGCCCAACCAACAGCAGCTCCTGCCGAACCTGCTGCCGGCGGGATGGCCATTACCGGCACAGTGACTCTCTGGCATGCCTATGGCACGGGCAGCGCCGAAGAAAAAGCTATTAACGTCTTGATCGACCGCGCGCGCGCTGCCTATCCGCAAGCAACGATCAATGTCCTGCAGATCCCCTTTGACCAGATCTTCAACAAGTTCAACAATGAAGTTTCTTCCGGTGGCGGCCCCGATATGTTTATTGCGCCCAACGACAGCCTGGGTAGCCAGATTCGGGCCGGTGTATTAGCCGATTTGAGCGAATATCAGAGTATGTTGACCGATGTTGCGCCTACCGGCGTAGCCGGTATGTCGCTCAACGGCAAACTGTACGGAATCCCTGAGTCGTTTAAGGCAGTTGCCCTGTACTACAACAAGAGCAAAGTGGCTAATCCACCGGCAACCACTGACGAGCTGCTGGCGCTGGTCAAGGGTGGCAATACGCTGGTGCTCAACCAGAACGCTTATCACAACTTTGGCTGGTTGCAGGCCTTTGGCGGTCAACTGATGGATGCCAACGGCAAGTGCATTGCCGATCAGGCTGGTGGCGCCGAGTGGTTTGCGTACCTCAAGGCGCTGAAGGAAGTGCCCACTGTCACGTTCTCGACCGACGGCGGGCAGGCTGACTCACTCTTCAAGGACGGCAAGGCCGATATGATCATCAACGGCCCATGGGTGTTGGGTGACTATCGAGCTGTGCTGGGTGACAATCTTGGGGTTGCCCCAATGCCAGGGGCGACTCGCCCGGCTGGCCCGCTGACCGGCGTCGATGGCTTCTACGTCAGCATCAACAGCCAAAACGTAGCGGGAGCGGTTGCATTGGCGATGTTTTTAACCAGCCCCGAGTCGATGAAGGTGTATGTTGATGAAGCCGGTCACGTGCCGGTAAGCACGAAGGTGTCGATCAGCGATCCGCTAGTCGAAGCCTTTGCCCAGGCCTCGGCTACCGGCGTGCCCCGACCGCAGATCCCCGAACTTGACAACTACTGGGGGCCGTTTGGCGACGCCATGACGAAGGTACTTGACGGCGGCGCCGATCCGGCAGCGGCAGTGGCCGAAGCCTGCGCGCTGATGAACACCGCTAACGGCAAGTAAGATCATCATATTCCTGCCAGGCCCTCTTTCAGCGAGGGTCTGGCAGTGTTATCATACACACCACCGAAAGAATTATCGAACCGCAGGGAGGAAGCCGCATGGCAACCACGAATCCAGAGCTGGTGTCACCGGTCGCGCGCGCGCCGCGCTCAGCTCTGCGCGAGGGGTGGAAACAGCTTCGCACCCCGCTTGTTTACCTGCTGCCGGCGCTGGTGATTATGATGATCGTTACCTTCTACCCGCTGGCTTTTCAGGTCTGGATGTCGTTTACCGACTATGGAGTGATCAAGGAGGAGGGCAAGCAGACGCTCAATCCCTTTGGGCCGGGAGGAACAACCCCACCCAACTATCGACCGGCTCAATTTGTCGGGTTCAAAAATTATCTTGACATCATTACCAACAATCCGCAATTCGTGGCTCGCCTTGGCGGTAATTTCGACTTTTGGCGCCTGCTTACCTTCAACTTGTGGTGGACGTTCTCAAATGTCGGTTTTCACGTTGCGCTGGGAATTATTATTGCTGTTTTGCTGAACGTTGAAGGATTATGGGGACGAAAAATCTACCGCGCTATCTATATTCTTCCCATGGTCTTGCCCAATATCGTCGTGGCAACCGTCTGGCGCAACATGTTTGACGATCAGTATGGCTCGATTAATCAGTTAATCAATCTCTTTATTACACCGTTTGGTTTCGATCCAGTCCAGATCCGCTGGTTCAATCAGATTCAGGATCCGATCCCCGGCATTGGGTTGCCGCTTAGCTACTACGCAATGCTGATCGCCAATATCTGGCTAGGGTGGCCTTTTATGACAATTGTGGCCACCGGCGCGCTGCAATCCATCCCGAAAGAGATGTACGAGGCGGCCAGTATCGATGGCGCCACCGGTATGCAGCAATTCTGGCGGATTACGCTCCCCTTGCTGCGCCCGGCAATGGTGCCGGCTGCAATGGTTGGGATTGTCACTACGTTCAACCTTTTCCACGTCATCTACTTTATGAGTGGTGGCGGGCCGCTCGGTCGCACTGAGATTATGGTGACGCAGGCCTTTAAGCTAATCAATGTGAACCAGCTTTACGGAGTAGCGGCTGCGTTCTCGGTCATCATTGCGCTCGTTTTGATCCCAATCTTCTTGATTACCAATAAGATTTCACGCGCTACGGAGAGCTACGATGTCTAGTGTCACCGCTCCTTCCCGCCGCGCAGGCAGCACCGCCGCCGGACGCCGCTTAAAGTGGTGGCAGCAGTTGGTATTGCAGGCGATCTGCCTGTTTATCGCGGCCACCGTCCTCTTCCCGGTGCTCTGGATTGTCAGCATGTCGCTCGATCCACGCAACATCTCGCGTCCAACCGAGCTGAACCTGATTCCTCCCGGCGCATCGTTGCAGGCCTACTTGCAGGTACTCGACCGACCTACCGCTAATCCGGTGACCTTTACCGAACTGGCCTTCAACAGCCTGCGCCTGGCCGGCGGCGTTTCAGCTTTTTCATTGCTGATCGGCGTTAGTGCCGCGTATGCCTTCTCGCGGTTTAAGTTTCCGGGCCGGCAGTTTATGATGATTGCAGTGCTGGCAATTACCGTCTTGCCCAGCGTGGCGACAATCGCTCCGCTCTTTGCGCTGCTCAATAGCATTCGCATCAGTAGCGCAATTATGAGCATTGTCTTGACGCTGGCCGGATTGATGCTGCTTGGGCTGACCATCTTCGCCGTTGCGCCGGCCATCCGCCTCGGTTCCGCCGGGCCGGGTAACTATTTCTTTGGCGCCGTCGGCCTGGCGATCAGTCTTGGATTAATCTATAGCGGCTTATCGCCGGCACGCAGCGATGTGTTCATCTTGCGAAACTCGTTGCTCGGCGTCGGGATTGCGATGGTCTCCGGCGCGTTACCCTTCGCAATCTGGAACCTGAAAGGGTATCTCGATACCATTCCCAAAGAACTAGAAGAGGCTGCAATCATCGACGGCGCTTCTCCCAGTCAGGTCTTTTTCCAGATTGTATTGCCGCTATCAACACCGGCGCTGGCTGTGACCGGTTTCCTCGGTTTTACCGGCGGCTGGACGGAATTCTTTCTGTCCTGGCAGTTTCTGACCGATCCGAAAGACTTTACCCTGGCGATGTCGCTCTACAATATGACCGGTCAGTACGCCGGGCAAATCCCCTGGTCGCGGTTCGCCGCTTTCTCAATCTTGCTCTCACTACCGGTAGCAATTGTCTATCTGTTGCTGCAACGGTATATCATCGGTGGCCTGACCCTGGGTGGCGTGAAGGGGTGATCGGCGTCTCTGACAGCCTGTGTAGTTGCCGACCTCAAAGTTTCAGACCGGCGTGATGTATCGTTGCATCAGCATCAATCGTTCAGTAACCAGACAAGGAACCATTCACTGTGGAACAGATTCACGTCTCTGCCGACTTCATCTTCGGGACAATGGCGACCGATAGCCGCCGTCTCGGTTATGTGCGAGCCGAAATGGCCGGTATTTCCCACCGCTATCGCATGGAACCGGCTGCGCCGCAGGCCGGCGATGCGGTACGCCTGTTTGTGACGCTTGGCCCGACGATTACCGTCGATCGCGTCAGTGTCTACTACACCACTGATGGGAGCGAACCATCCGGTCAACGCGGCATTCCGGCGCCGGGAAGCGCAGTGGTAGCCGGGCAACGGCTTGCCAGCCAATGGGATACGCTGCTCTGGGGGTATGCGGAAGAGTGGGTGGCAGAGCTGCCACCGCAACCGGCAGGCACGGTTGTGCGCTATCGCATCGAGGCCTGGCTGAGCGAAGGTGAAGGATCGATCTGGTACAGCGAAGTTATCGGTGCTACCGAAGGCGACGGGAGTGTTGTCGGTCAACCTGGCCCCGGCGACCACTATCTGCGCGAGATAGGAACCGAGTTCAACCTCACTTTCTATCGCCGGCCCCGCACCTGCGCCTACCGGGTTGGCGATGAAGGCGCGCCAACATGGCTTGATGAGGCGCTCATTTACCATGTCTTCATTGACCGGTTCCATCCCGGCCCAGGACGACAGTTTGCCAACCCGCCAACCCCGATGGGCATTTATGGCGGTACCCTGGCCGGCATTACCGCCAACCTTGACTACATCGCCAGCCTTGGCGCAACCGCGATCTGGCTCTCACCGCTCTTTCCATCACCCTCGCACCACGGCTACGATGCCACCGACTACTACAGCGTTGAACCGCGACTGGGTTCCCTTTCCGATTTGCAAGCCCTGATCGCTGCGGCCCACGATCGCGGCATGCGAGTGATCTTCGACTACACAGCCAACCACTTCTCGAATCGGCACCCGATCTTTCAGCGTGCCATCAATGACCCGACCAGCCCGGAACGAGACTGGTTCATCTTTACCCGGTATCCAGACCGGTATGTCTCATTCTTCGGAGTAGCCGAGCTCCCGCAACTCGACCTCGATCACCCACCTGCGCGCCACTTTATGATCGACGCTGCGCGCTTCTGGCTCGAACAGGGGGTTGACGGTTACCGGCTCGATTACACCATCGGTCCTTCACACGACTTCTGGACAGCCTTTCGAGCGGCGATGCGCGCTGTCAAACCCGATTGCGTCTTGCTGGGAGAAGCGGTCGATACTGCTGAAGTGTTGCGGTCGTATACAGGCCGATTGGACGGGTGTCTCGATTTCCTGCTCTTGCAGGCAATACGACGCTTTTTCGCCTTTGATGAGACAAGCGCCAGCAGCTTCGCCGTCTTTCTCAACCGACACCTGGCCTACTTTCCGTCGGGATTCGCGCTGCCGAGCTTTCTCGACAATCACGACATGAACCGTTTTCTCTGGATAACGCGCGGCGATACCCGTCGGTTGCGACTGGCTGCACTTTGCCAGTATACGCTTCCGCATCCGCCGGTGCTCTATTACGGCACTGAGGTCGGGCTGAGCCAGCGTCTCGATGTGCGGCACGCCGACGGCAGCGGCCATCCCGAAGAATCACGCCTGCCGATGCTATGGGGCGACGATCAAGACCGTGACCTGCTGCGCTTTTACCGCCAACTAGGCGCGCTCCGCCGCGCTACCACCTCGATCTGGCGCGGTCAACGAGCGTTTACACACCTCGATGATCAACGCGGACAACTGGCCTACACCTGCGCCGCCAACGGCGAAACCTGGCTGGTCGCGCTCAACAACGCGCCACATACCGGAACAATCCCACTGCCCACCGGACGCTGGGAAGTGATGCTGACCACCCAAACCGCCGAGGCTGATCGTGGTTGGGTAACGTTACCAGCGTTCGGCGGGGCATTGCTGCGCAAACTGAGCTGATCGGCTGCCCTTTCCCGCAGGCCATTTTTGATTGCCTGCCGGGAAGGTGTCTACCATGCGCGCATGACAAATTAAAAACCCGGCGCGCTGGTAGGATAACCACTAAACTATCGGAACATGAAAAGCGCTGCGACCTGGTTTAACACAGGTCGCAGCGCAATCTGCGATCTGGCAGACAGATGCGCAGGCTGGATGTACACACACCTCTTCAACTTCACCTCTGGCGCCGCGTGGCGGATACCTTGCCGAAGATACGAAACAATCCTGGACCAGCGACAAAGCAAACCGGTGAGCGCGGATCAGACCAGATCGCCCCGCCACAATATCCGGCAGACAGCGCTGGCACAGAACCGCTGCGCCGCTGATCGCCGAAAGGAAATAGCAACTTCTGCCGCCTGCTTGACCAGGGGGATCATCTTTGTTATTATTTTTGATAATGATCGACATATTGTTGCAAGGAGGCACATGACTCTCAGGAACTTTGCGATTATCAATCATCCGGTGCGAATGCGGATCTTTCAAACGCTCAATCACACAGAAATGTCCATCAACCAGTTGGCCCAACACCTGGCCGATGTACCCAAACCTTCGCTATACCGGCATATTCGCCTGATGCTCGACGCCGGCATTGTCCAGGTAACGCGGGTTCGTTACGTTCACGGCATCGAAGAGCGCTTTTACATGGCAGTTTCCGGGTTAATCGATCCGGCCAGTCTTGACACACCGGAAGGTCTGCAACAATTTGCCGATCACGTGCGGCTGTACGGTTCCGGCGTGGCGCAAGCGCTGGCGGAATATGCGCTGGAAGCAGGCAAACCGGCTGTAAACAATATTGCCGCGCGCGATCACTTCTTTTACGCTACAGAAGAGGAGTTTCTTGAGGCGCGTGAGACCATTTATGCCATCTTGCGCTCACTGGAAGCAAACTCACCCGGCGAGGGTCGGGTGAAGCGCCGCATGTTTGTGATGTCGCATCCGCTGCTAACGGAACCAACCGAGACGTAATCTGCCCTGTTTCTTTCCTCACTACTGACTCTGCGCAGAAGTTTTGTTGCTGATGAACAACTTCTCGCGGGGCAAAGAGGTCAGCAAAAGGTCATGCGCCGGTGATGTAGAGCAATTTGATGGATCACAGAGAATAAATGTAGCTCAATCCTGCGCTGGAATCGATCGCATATTCGCCTCAAGTCGAAACCGGAGCGCTAGCGTCAGTTCGCCGGCATATGAACAGCCGCGTCGGGTTCAGGCAGCATCGAGCCGGTAGAAACCATTATTCTGCCAGACCAGTTGCGCATCTACGTACCTTCCGTTATACTGTCATATTGGTGTCAGGAACGATGATTTTGTCGTAATGAGGGGCGCACCAAATCTACAGCGAAGGAGGTGATAGCAGAGGATCGCGGATACGACCATGGAACCGGGCGTTGCCCCACGCCAGCGAGTGGTTCCGTGCCGTGTACCGGTCGCCGTGCCGCCGATCCAGCAGCGCTATGCGAGTTGAGCGTCGTGAAGGCGAAACCGTTGAGCAACTGATTCGCCGCTTTAATAAGGGTGTCGTCGCCGAGCGGATCACCAAGACCTATCGCGAGAAGATGCACTTTATCTCGAAGAGCGAGCAGCGCAAAGAGAAGCGCCGCCGCGCCGAGCGAAATCGCCGCAAGAAGCTGGCCAAAGCCGCCGCTATGGGATTGTAATGACCGTCCTCCCGATGGCACGATGCGTTCTGTTGTGATTTGCGCATTGTGCCATTGGCTATCTGTTAGAACTGCTGGCGCGATGCGAGCCATAGTCTGCAAGACGACTAGCGCTGATTGCCATCAGTCTACACACTTTACGAGACGAACAGGTACTATAATCAGCCTTGATCAAATATTTCGATTCGGGCAGTGGAATAGACAATTATGTTTGACAAACTGGCTGCGGTTGCTGCGCGCTACGATGAATTAACTGAATTAATGGCCCAACCAGAAGTGGCAACCAATGTCACCCTTCTGCAACAATACGCGCGCGAACAGCGTGAATTAGAAGACATTGTTGCCACGTATCGTGAATATCAGGCCACCGAGCGCGCAATTGCCGAGGCAGAATCGATGCTAGGCGAGAGTGATCCTGAATTGCGCGCGCTGGCTCAAGAAGAGCTGGAGACGCAGCGCAAACGACTCGCTGCGCTGGAAGAACAACTGAAACTGTTGCTGCTACCGCGCGATCCTAATGACTCGAAAGACGTGATTATGGAGATTCGGCAGGGCGAAGGTGGCGATGAAGCGGCCCTGTTTGCCGCCGACCTCTTCCGTATGTACACCCGTTTCGCCGAGTCGCGCGGCTGGAAGGTAGAAGTTGACAGCTTAACCGAAAACGGAATCGGCGGCATCAAAGAGGTGATCTTCCAGATCCACGGCGAAGGCGCATACAGCCAGTTGAAATACGAAGGTGGCGTGCATCGGGTGCAGCGCGTGCCGGCCACCGAAGCGCGGGGTCGCATCCATACCTCGACTGCAACCGTCGCCGTGCTACCCGAAGTCGAAGAAGCCGAGATCGAGATCAAGCCAGAAGATCTGCGTATCGATGTGTTCCGCAGCGCCGGCCACGGCGGGCAAGGGGTCAACACAACCGACTCGGCAGTACGCATTGTCTACAAGCCAGGCACTCCTGAAGAGATTGTTGTTACCTGCCAGGATGGCCGCTCGCAGATCCAGAACCGCGAACGGGCAATGACTGTGCTGCGTGCCCGGCTCTACGCTCGCGAACAAGAGAAGCGGCAACGCGAAATTGGCGCCTCGCGGCTGGCACAGGTTGGCACCGGTGAACGCGCCGAAAAGATTCGCACCTACAATTTTCCGCAAGACCGCATCACCGACCACCGCATTGGTCAGAACTTCTCGAACCTGCCGGCAGTGCTTGATGGGGAGCTGGATAAGATTATCGAGGCGCTGATCGTCTACGATAATGCCGAACGGCTGCGCGCAAGCGGGATTAGCAATAACTGATCGATGTTCTTTGTGATCTTTGCCCATCCCAGGCTATCTCACCGGCGCTGCGGATGATGCCTGTCATCCGGCAAAATGCTGCCAGATATACCTTCATCGCTCAAGCCGCAGTTTGCCGGGTAAAGGAGCTGCCACATACGCTCTGCGCCCGCGCAACCTGTTGCTTCCGCGCGCGACACAAATATCAAGCGCTTTTGCGCCGATTGCGCCATTTTCCTCTCCTACATCCGGTAAAATATGGCGTAAATCCGCTCTCCGTACAAGGAGCGCAGCATGGTATCGCCAACGCTTGAGAGCTTTATTGCCCGGATGCCCAAAGTCGAATTGCATCTGCACCTCGAAGGATCAGTTGCGCCGCAAACCTTTCTGACCTTGAGCAGGCGCAATGGCATCCCGATTCCGGCCAGCACCGAACAGGAATTGCAGGCTCTCTTCCATTACGACGATTTTCATGCCTTCCTCGATACGTTTATGGCGCTGGCTGCCACCGTCATCCATGGCGAAGATTTTGAACTGCTGGCTTACGAACTTGGACTGAGCCTCGCAGCCCAAAATGTTGTGTACGCCGAGGTTATGATTTCACCGATGCAACATGTGCGGCGTGGCCTGGATTTGCGCGAAGTACTGGCTGGCGCTGCGGCTGGATTCGCCCGCGCTGCCCGTTACAACGGCCCGCGCGTCGGGATTGTGCTCGATTATGGTCGTCAGTATGGAGCAGAAGCGGCCTGGCCAATCCTTGAAACAGCAATTGCCTGCCGTTCGCTTGGTGTGGTCGGCTGGTCGATTGGCGGGAATGAAATCGGGCATCCACCCGAAGAATTTGCGGCTCTCTTCACCACAGCGCGCAACGCCGGATTGGGAGTGATGGCGCATGCTGGCGAAGTGGTCGGGCCGGCCAGTGTCTGGGGCGCCATTGATGTGCTGGAAGTCAGTCGGATCGGTCACGGCATTCGCAGTATCGATGATCCAGAACTGGTTACAACACTGGCTGCGCGCGGCATTGTGCTCGATGTTTGCCCGAGCAGTAACATCCGCACCAGAGCCGTTGCGGGATGGCCCAGCCATCCCCTCCGTCAACTGTACGAAGCCGGTGTGCCGGTGACCATCAATTCCGATGATCCCACGTTCTTCGAGACTACCATCACCGAAGAGTTTCGCCGCGCGGCGCAATATCTCAACTTCACCGCCGACGACTTCTGCGCCATGACGCGCACTGCCGCCCGCGCAACCTTTCTCCCACCAGAAGCGCAAATGATGCTGGTGAAGACGATTGAACAAGCGCAATCCAGCCTGCGCGCCGAGCTGGGCATTTAACCCAACAACTGGCATACAACGCGCAAACGCAGGCTGTCAAACCGTTGCCGAAAGAACCGTCAGAATATGCTACAATACTCCATGTTTCCGGCAGAGCGATAAGACTGTCGCGCTTGCTCATCCGTATGATACGCCCGTAACGAGGTCGCCTGTGACGCAGAATGGCCAAGAACGTCCGGTTGTGCTTGAAGCCCGCGGCATAACCAAACGCTTTCCCGGTGTCGTTGCCAATGATAACGTATCATTGAAACTTCATAAAGGTGAAGTGCTCGCCCTACTCGGTGAAAATGGCGCCGGAAAGTCAACCTTAATGAACATTCTTTACGGGTTGTACCATCAAGATCAAGGAGAAATCTTCGTCAAAGGCGAGCCAATTCGCATCACCAGCCCCCACGAATCGATTGCTCGCGGGATCGGCATGGTGCATCAGCACTTCCAGCTCGTGCCGGTAATGACTGTGACCGAGAACATTATTCTCGGGAATGAAGTGACCAATGGCCCCTTTCTTGATCGTAAAAAAGCTGCTGAGCGTATCCGCGCTATCTCTGAGCAATACGGTCTTGCCGTCGATCCCGACGCTCTTGTTGCCGATCTCGATGTTGGTGTGCAACAACGAGTTGAGATCATCAAAGCTCTGTACCGCAACGCCGATATTCTGATCCTCGATGAGCCAACTGCTGTTCTGACCCCACAAGAGGCTGATGATCTGGTGCGGGTGATGCGCACGCTGACGGCGCAAGGCGCATCAATCATCTTTATCACCCACAAACTCCGCGAGGTGCTTGAAGTAGCCGACCGGATCATTGTGCTGCGCGGCGGCAAGGTGGTTGGCGAGACCACGCCGGCAGAAGCGACCGAAGCGAGCCTGGCGGCAATGATGGTGGGGCGCGAGGTGATTCTGAAGGTTGAGAAGCAACCGGCTCGACCGGGAGCGCCTGTGCTCGAAGTGCGCGGCTTGCAGGTGCGCGACGATCGTCGCCTGCTGGCCGTCAAAGGCGTTGATCTCGAAGTGCGTGCCGGCGAAATTCTCGGTATCGCCGGCGTGCAAGGCAATGGCCAGACTGAATTGGTGGCGGCATTAACCGGTCTGCGACCCAGCGAAGCCGGCACAGTCCGAATCGCTGGCGTTGATGTGACTAACGCCACCCCACGCCAGATTAGCGAATTGGGGGTAGCCCACATTCCCGAAGATCGTCAACGTGATGGGCTGGTCACCTCGTACCCGCTGACCGACAACTCTGTGCTGGAGTTGTATTATTTACCGCCGTTCGCCCGCGGTGTTGTGCGCAACGATCAGGCGATCAATCAGCATTGCGCGCGCCTGGTTGAAGAATTCGATGTGCGCACACCGAGCATTCACGTGCCAGCCAGCTCACTCAGCGGTGGCAACCAGCAAAAGCTGATCGTTGCCCGCGAGTTTACGCGCTCGCTCAAACTCTTGATCGCATCACAACCCACTCGTGGGATTGACGTTGGCTCCATTGAGTTTATCCATAACCAGATTGTCAAAAAGCGTGATGAAGGCGTCGCCGTGCTCCTGATCTCAGCCGAACTCGATGAAATCCTGTCTCTGGCCGACCGGATTGCGGTGATGTACCACGGCCAGATTGTCGCCACCGTCAAAAATGGCGAACTTTCCCGCGAAGAGTTAGGGCTATTAATGGCCGGCGCTACTCTTGATCGTTCCGTACCGGTTGAGGCATAGCATAGCGATCATCTTCACGCAGTTGGGGAGAATGTCATGGCGCAGGTAGCCACCGAAACGGCGATTCGCTCCTCGGTGATCCGCCAATTTTGGGATCGCTGGTCGGGTATCTTGGTTCCAATCCTGGCAGTGTTTAGCGCACTGGTTGTTGGCGCTTTTATCATCGGTATCACCGGCGCTGACTGGCGAGCGGCATATATCGGTCTTTGGGAAGGCGCTTTTGGCTCGCCGCGAGCGCTCGCTGATACGGTTGTCCGTTCCACCCCATTTATCATTTGCGGTCTATGCGTGGCACTGGCCTTTAAAGCCGGCCTGTTTAACATTGGCGCCGAAGGGCAACTGTACGCCGGGGCAGTCGCCTCGGTTGTGATCGGCACAACGTTGCAAATGCCGGCTATTTTCCACATCCCGGCGACGTTGATTGCCGGCGCCCTCGGCGGCGCGGCCTGGGCCGCGATTGCCGGTTTTCTCAAAGCCCGCACCGGCGCGCATGAAGTGATCAATACGATCATGCTCAACTATATTGCCTTGCGCATGACCGACTGGCTGATCCGCAGTAAAACTCCTTATATCCTGGGCGATCCCGAAGACACGACCGGCGCTCGCTCACGCCTGATTGCTGAAACAGCTCGTTTACCTGGCATTCAGGTAGGCAGTTCAACCATCCTGCATCTGGGTATTCCACTGGCGCTTGTGCTGGTCTTCGTCATCGCATGGCTGCTATATCGCACTACCATCGGCTTTGAGATGCGCACTGCCGGCGTTAATCCGAATGCTGCCCGTTACGCCGGGATTAGCGTGCCACGCACGATTGTGCTGGCGATGGCATTCGCCGGCGCCCTGGCCGGCGTGGCCGGCGCCATCGAAGTGACCGGCGTGCGCGGTTCGCTCAGTGCCGACTTCTTCTCGGGCCTCGGCTTTGATGCAATTGCCGTGGCGCTCCTGGCGCGCGCGAACCCGGTTGGTATCATTTTTTCCGGTTTGCTCTGGGGCGGCTTGCTCACCGGCGCGCGGTTGATGCAGGTGCGCGCCAGTTTGTCAATTGATGTGATCAAGATCGTGCAGGCATTGATCATCATGTTTGTCGCCGCCGATCAGATCGTGCGCTTTATTTATCGCTTGCCTAAACGCAAGCCCGGCGAAGAGACCCAACTCTCAAAGGGATGGGGTGGATGACCCAATAGCATTGGCAGGCACCTGTTCCATACCCGTCACTCTGACTACCGCCGAAGACGGCGCTCACGCGAGCGCCGTCGTTTACCTTACGGTTGCCTATGGACAATATGACCATCCAAAATCGACCGGCAAAGCCGACTGCCGAAGAACGAATGGCTGAGATTATTCTGCCTCATCAGACGAACGGCTATGGTACTATGTTTGGCGGTGATGTGATGGCCTTGATGGACAAGGCCGCTGCAATCGCTGCGCTGCGCTTCTGCCGTTTGCCCGTCGTGACCGCCTCTACCGAGCGGATCGATTTTCGCACCCCGATTGGGCAGGGCGAGATTGTTGAAGCCTTCTCGCGGGTTATCTATGTGGGACGCAGCTCAATGGTTGTGCGCGTCCATCTTTTTGCTGAACATCCGCTTATCGGCGACCGCCGCCTTTGCACCACCGGCTATTTCAGTATGGTGGCGATCAATCGCGAAGGTGGTCCTTCGCCTACCGTGCCGCAACTGCTCTTGCTCGACGACGAAGCGCGCGCTGAACACGCTATCGGCGCCGAGATTCACGCCGCAATTGCTGCCCGCCGCAACGCAGGAAGACGATGATTGACGAATCACTCTTTCGCCAGACGATGAGCCACTTCGCTTCGGGCGTAACCGTGGTTACCACTGCCCACAAGGGACGGCTGGCCGGCTTGACCGTTAGCTCTTTTGCATCGCTATCGTTGCATCCGCCACTGGTGTTGATCTGTATTGACCACACTGCCGCCAGTCACGATGTGATCGCAGAAGCCGGACAATTCGCCGTCAATATTCTGGCCGAAGATCAAGAATATCTCTCACGTCGCTTTGCAATGCACGATGGCGAGAAGTTTGCCCCGCATAGTTATACGCTATCACCCCGTGGTCTTCCGCTCCTCAACGGCGTGCTCGCCCACATCGAGTGCCGATTGCACAGCGCGTTGCCCGGCGGCGATCATACCATCTTCGTCGGTGAGATCGTTGACGCGCGCGTTTTCGGTGGTCGGCCACTATTGTATTATCGGTCAGGCTATCATCAGTTGGGGTAGGATCGACGCCGGGTAGACTTGTGCTGGCGATAGAACCACAAGCCGACTAGCGGTACTGGCAGATCTACGCCATTCATATTCTATGCAAAGATGCTTGCGATGAACCAGCGCGCAGACAAACCTCCCTCAGGCAGACCTTGCGCTCCACGACAGCATTCTGGCTGGCTGCGTCGTCGATATAGTCTCATCTTGTCGATTGGACTGTGCTGGCTGCTCGTCCTCTCCGCGTGTGCGGCAACTCCACCACCGATCAGTACGCCAAACATCGTGCCGACGTTGATGCCTACAACAACCGGGCCAATGCCGGCGCCCACGGAAGTCTGGCATACGATTGCTGATGGAATTGAACTACGTCAGTTGGAGGCGCCGGTGTTACCGGTGCAGGTTGCGCGAATCGATCCCTCCAAAGTCCGCTTTGTGGTAGGCTACGATCCGGGCGCGCCGCGCATGTTGAGCGCATGGGCTGCCCAATACAGCGCGCTGGCAGCAATCAACGGCGGCTTTTTCGACCAGCAGGGCGAACCGGTCGCGCTCTTGATCAGCGATCAACGCGCCATTGGCGCGAGTTATGTCGGTCAAGGCGGTATGTTTGCCGTTGATGAAAGTGGCACTCCCTATCTTTGGGCGCTGTCAGAGCGACCGTATGACGGCTCACCGTTCGCGCAGGCCGTGCAAGGGTGGCCATTGCTAGTGCGAACCAACGGAGAAGCCGCCTATACCGGAGAAGATCCTCAGCGCGCCCGTCGCAGTGCCATTGCGCTCGATCGGTCTGGCAGGGTATTGTTCATCGTTGCCCCTGCGGCCAGCTTTAGCCTTGCCGAATGGTCACAGTTTCTTGCTGCTGCCGATCTCGATATTGCCATTGCCATGAACCTTGATGGCGGGTCGTCAACCGGTTTGATCACGCCGGGCGAACAGACGGGAAGGCTTATCGACTCACTTGTCCCGCTTCCATTTGCCTTACTCGTGCTTCCGCTTTGACAGGCCGCTACAGGCGGGTTAAGATGCAAAGAAAAGGCAAACCGTTTGCCGGTGACGCAGCCTGTCATCCTGACAGAACGGCATGCGATACACTATTACCCATACTAAACGAACGTCACAGCCAAAGGAACTTCAGTGCGACATTGGAAACTATGGCTTGGCCTGATTATTAGTGCGCTCTTCCTCGGCATCGCGCTCTACGGTCTCGATCTGGCTCATTTCTGGGAGTCGCTGCGCGAGGCCAATTACTGGTGGTTGATTCCAGGCATCGCCATCTACTTTGCGACAGTCTGGGCACGCGCCTGGCGCTGGCAGTCGATGCTCAATCATATCGCGCCGGTACCGCTCCGCGTGCTCTTCCCAATTGTTGTAATCGGCTATATGGGCAATAATGTCTACCCGGCCCGCGCCGGCGAGGTATTGCGCAGTTATGTGTTGCGCCGCAACTGTGGTATTGCTATGAGCGCCTCACTGGCTACCGTCGTGCTCGAACGACTGTTTGACGGCCTGGTGATGCTGCTCTTTGTCGCAATAACATTACCTTTCGCCCCCCTACCAGACACCTTCCGCGCCCTGGTGCTTGGATTTAGTGCCTTGTTCATCCTGGCAATGATCGGTTTCATTGCGCTGGCCACCCACCCCCAACGGATGAGTCGCCTCTACACCGTTGCGGTCGATCGCTTTGCGCCTGCCGTGCTGCGCCCACACATCCACGGCCTCTTCGACCGCTTCATCATAGGCTTACAATCATTGCGCAGTCCACGCGAAATGATGATTATTCTGGCGACTTCAACCCTGATTTGGCTGGGCGAAACGCTCAAATACTGGTTTGTCATGCACGCCTTTCCCTTTGAAGTCTCGTTCCTGGTCTTGATGCTGATGACCGCCATTGTCAATCTTTTTACCACCATTCCCTCCACTCCCGGCTATATCGGCACGTTCGATGCGCCCGGTATCGCCATTCTGACCCAGTTCGGCGTTCCCCATGCGCTCGCCGCCGGCTATACGCTGGTGCTGCACGTTGCCCTCTGGCTGCCGGTAACCTTGCTCGGTGGCTGGTACATGCTGCGTCAGAGCCTGTCCTGGCGCGATATGGAACGGGCGGCAGCCCTTCGTGAACAGACAGCTCCTGCCACTCCTGAAGACACTCCGACCACCCAACAGGTGCTGCCATGAGGATTGCGATTATCGGCGCCGGTATCGCCGGCCTGAGCGCCGCCTACGATCTGGCCGGACAAGGCCACGCTGTGACGGTCTATGAGGCTGGCGAGCAGGTCGGTGGTCTGGCCAGTGGTTTTCGCGATCCGGCCTGGGAGTGGCCGCTCGAACGGTTCTACCACCACATCTTCACGACCGACCATGCCATCATCAAGCTCACCAGCGAGATCGGGATGCGCGACCGGCTCTTCTTCCGCGCGCCGGTCACTGCGCAATGGTGGAATGGTCGCGGGTATGCCCTCGATGGTGTGCTGCCGGTGTTGCGATTCCCCGGCTTGCCACCGCTCGACCGGCTACGCTTTGGGATCAGCGCCTTCTACCTGAAGTTTATTACTAACAACTGGCAGAAACTTGAGCGAGTGACAGCAACTGAGTGGACTGAACGGTATTCAGGGCGAAATGTGGCGCGCGTGATCTGGCGTCCGTTGCTGGAAGGGAAATTTGGCCCACACGCCGATGAAGTCAACATGGCATGGCTATGGGCACGGTTGCGAGCGCGTAGCTTCAAGCTCGGTTACTTCGAGGGTGGCTTTCAGGCCTTCGCTGATGAACTGTGCGCAGCGTGCGCGCGACGTGGCGCGCAAGTATGGCGGCAAACGCCGGTAAAGACGGTCGCTCAAACTGAAACCGGCTGGCAGGTGCTGGCTGGTAACCACCCACCAACCGATTACGATGCGCTCCTGGTTACCGGAGCACCGGGATTGCTGGCTCGCCTGGTTCCACAACTCCCCACCGGCTATCTCGGTCAGTTGCGAACGTTGCGCTCGATGGGGGCCGTGGCACTTACCATTGCCCTGCGTCAACCGCTGACCAACGGGATCTATTGGCTCAATCTACCCAAAGCCGAATTCCCGTTTCTGGCGTTAGTTGAGCACACCAACTTTATCGAGTCGCAACACTACGGCGGCGACCATCTGATTTACTGCGGCGACTATCTTGACCCCGATCACGAATATTTTCGTCTCACACCAGCCGAACTGCTCGAACGATTCATGCCGGCACTCCATCAGATCAACCCGGCTTTCCGGCGAGAATGGGTGCGCGGCTACTGGTTACATCGAGAAACCTACGCGCAACCAATCGTACCGGTAAACCATAGCCGAAATATTCCGCCAATTCCTACCCCGCTCACCGGTCTCTACTGGGCCAGCATGAGTCAGGTTTACCCGTGGGATCGCGGCACGAATTATGCTGTCGAATTAGGACGGCGCGCCGCTCAGATCATCCACGAACATGCTCGTTATGCTCAACCGGTACCTTCTGGCTATTAACACCCCCGTCGCGTTTATGCTACAACGAAGACATCATTACCGTTTGGGCAACGGGAGGGGGTAATCATGCGCCAGTACCGATTGATCTATCTCCTGGCAGGCTGGCTCTGCTGGGTGTTAATTGCGTGTAGCGCCAGCAGTGTTTCACCCGCACCAACACCAACACACGCACAAACCATACCGACAAGTGCTCTGCCAACGGTCGCACAACCATCCTCACCAGCATCAATTGCAACTGAAACGGCGCCAACACAACCGGCTATTGCCCGGCCTGCCACCACCGGTTTTTCGATCAGACTCTTTGGCAGCAGCACAAACGATCAGGATCGGATTAAAATTCCGCTGGGGACGATTGACAGCGCCGGACGCTTGACCAGCTCACGCCCGGTCAATGCTGGCGGCGACATGACAATTGAGTTCTGGATGAAGGCAAATGCAGCCGACAATACCGCGCCTGATTGCGATGGATGGTACTACGGCAACATTGTCATCGACCGCGACATTTTCGGTGAAGGCGATTATGGCGATTACGGCATCGCGATTTGCGATGGGAAGCTGGTTGTCGGCGTGAGTGTGGGCAGTGATGATCGCTTGCTGAAAGGCACCATGACAGTTACCGACGGAGCATGGCATCACATTGCCGTCACCCGGGCCAGTAGCGGACAAGTGCGCTTATTTGTTGATGGTCAACTCGACGGCGCGATGAATGGGCCAGATGGACGGATCGATTACCGCTTGAACCGGACAACATCCTATCCCAACAGCGATCCCTACCTGGTACTCGGCGCGGAAAAGCATGATTATCCAGGTAGTCGTTACTTTAACGGCTGGCTCGATGATGTGCGCCTGTCGCGGATCGCGCGTTATTCGGCGCCTTTCACTCGTCCAGACACACCACATCAAGCAGATGCTGACACACTGGCACTCTATCGGTTTGACGAAGGGAGCGGGACAACTATCGGCGACAGCGCTACCGGTGGGCAAAGTCCCGGCGAACTCAAACCGCGCCCAGGCGGCGCCGATCAGCACTGGTCAAACGATACACCTTTCACCACCGGCGGCAGCCCACTCGTCCCGCGGGCATATCTGCCGCTGATCATGCGCAGTTAGTTTAGATCGAGATCGCAAGAGGCAGCACATAGCGATTCAATCGCGCGATCCGACTCCCCTGGGTCGGATAGAGTGCGGTTATCGGTTATCACCCTCCTTTTCCATCAATCACCGCCAGACCATACTCGCTGCCGCAGTGAAGAACACTCAATGCGAGAATTGACTGGTCATCTCTGGAAAGCATGCCAACAACTCGTGGGAGGCTCCCCCTTGCTCAGCGGGCATCCAGAACACAGCAGCGATCCCGGCTTACAGCACCCAATGATCATGACCGGGCCAGCAACGATTTCATCTGGCGCAAGATTAGATTCACGGCAAAACGTGGATTCAAACGATACAGCCGATCCATCATCCGGGCATCTTTGCCGACCAGAACCCGGTACAGGTTTCGTTCCATTCCATCAATGATGATCGACGCTGCCTGCTCGGCAGATAATGGCTTGAGCGAGCGCGCTTGATTACCCTCAGCCATCGGCGCCGTCTGTAACCCGGAATTGGAGACGATATTCGTACTGACTGCTCCGGGAAAGACAACAGTCACCCGCACGTTGGTTTCAAGCAGTTCAGCGTACAGGCCCTCAGTAAACAACTTCACCGCAGCTTTCGCCGCGCCGTAGATCGTCTGTCCGGGAACGGGCAAGAATCCGCCCATGCTTGAAATATTGACAATATGCGCTTCTGGTCTGGTCAGCAACGTGGGCAGAAAGGCTTTGGTCACGAAGACCGTGCCGTAAAAATTGACGTTCATGACCCGATCGATGGTCGCTTCGTCGAGGTCTTTCACCCGGACAAAAGGCTGGATGATACCCGCATTGTTGATGACACCATCAACCACCCCGTGCGCGGCTATCACCTGCGCAGGAAGCGCCGCTACCGCCGCCCGATCGGCAACATTGACCACGTGGGTAGATAGCCGGCTCGATCCCGCGCCAGCAAGCTGCGCCGTCTCTGCGAGTGCCGTCGAATTTAAATCAACCGCCGCAACCCGGGCTCCCTTGCGTAACAAGTGCAAGACCAGAGCCCGCCCAATTCCGCTACCACCGCCGGTAACCACAATCACTTTGTTTTGTGCCCGCATGACGTTACTCCTCATCATGAACCCGACACGCAAACACGCTGCACGCCGGCATGCCCGATGAGGATACTATACGCAGTTGATGGCACTTTCGTCAATTGGTCGCTCTGTCCATAATTGACAAAACAATCAACCATAAGCTAACAGAGCATGCGCAGGAAAGAGAGGCGGGCCGATTGTCCGCCTCTCTCCCATTAACGAACAAGTCACTGATTGGAATGCGCCTGATACCACGAAGCAAAATGATGCACCGGGCCGTGCCCCTGCCCCAGACCGGGAGCATGACGTAGCGCCGTTGTGATGTACTCTTTCGCCTGTTGCACTGCTTCAGGCACTGACAAACCCCTCGCCAGCCCGACGGCGATAGCCGAAGCGAAGGTGCAGCCGGTGCCATGAGTATGGCGCGTCTCGATCCGGGGAGAAGAGAAGTAAGAAAACCGTTCGCCGTCGAAGAGCACATCAACGCTATCGCCTTCCAGATGACCGCCTTTCACCACGATCCAGCGCGGCCCCATAGCGTGAATCGCTCTGGCTGCCTGCTCCATCTCGCCGATCGTGGTAATCTCCAAACCGGTCAGCGCGCGCGCTTCAGGCAGATTTGGGGTCACCACCGTAGCGAGTGGAAAGAGCAACGAGATCAGGGCCGCGCGTGCGTCTGAGCGGAGCAACGGATCGCCACTCTTGGCTACCATCACCGGGTCAACGACCAGGTGTGGCCACCGGTACAGGCGCGCTTTTTCCGCGACAACAGCAATAATCTCGGCATTTGCCAGCATTCCAGTCTTGACCGCATCAACACCGATGTCGGTCACCACCGAATCGATCTGCTGCGCTACCAGCGTTGCCGGCAGCTCAAAGACGGCCTGTACGCCCACCGTATTCTGGGCCGTGATAGCGGTCAGAACACTCATCCCATACCCACCGAGGGCGGAAAACGTCTTGAGATCGGCTTGGATGCCGGCCCCACCTCCCGAATCGGAACCGGCAATCGTCAAACAACGGGGTAGAGTCATCGTTTTCCTCTCTGCTCAGCGTGGCGACTGCGCGCGTCAACGACAATAGCCCGTAATTGGCGGGCTGCTACGGCAACATCATCTGCGGCTACAACTGCCGATACCACCGCCACTCCATCAGCCCCGGCGGCGATAGCGTCTGCCGCGTTAGTTGCATTGATACTGCCAATCGCGACAATCGGGATAGAGACCTGCTGGCAGATCAGCCGCAATCCCTCCATTCCAATCGGTGGCGCCGCATCAGGTTTGGTCGGAGTCGCAAAGATAGGGCCTACACCGAGATAATCGGCACCATCCTGAACTGCCTGTAAAGCTTCATCCAGCGTCGAGACCGATACGCCAAGGATCTTGTCCGGCCCGATCAACCGACGAGCCAGTTGAGCAGGCATATCGTCCTGACCGATATGCACTCCGTCAGCATCAACAGCCAGGGCCACGTCAATCCGATCATTCACGATTAGCGGCACACTGGCTTGCCGGGCCAGGGCACACAACTCACCCGCTTCCTGCACCATCTGGCGGGTTGAGGCAGCTTTCTCCCGATACTGAACCACCGTTGCCCCGCCAGCAATTGCGGCTTCGAGTACCGCTTGATGTGAGCGACCGCGCGCTAGACCAGCGTCGGTGATGACGTAGAGATCCCAGGTTATTGCGCCTTGCCATGCCATAGACTTCATCCTTCCGTTGTGTGACGCGCGGCGACAGCTCTGAAGTCGCAAACAGTCCACTCCCTTTCTGTCGTCTTGCGCTACGCCACATCACAGCAGTCTACGCTGCACCCGCCAGACAAACCCATTTCATCAGCGCAACGCTACATCTGTGCTTCCGTCACCTTCGCGCCGGCCCGAATCTGATCGGTGGACAGGTGATAGATTGCATCGTAGAACGCCACTTTGAAGCTGGCCGGACCCCGCGCCTGTGGCGCAGCCAGTTCGGCAGCCAGACCGAAACAGGCCAGCGCCGCGGCTGTCGCCAGGACATAATCCTGCTCAACGGCAGCAAACGCGGCGACAACAGTGGTTGCCGAGCAACCGGTACCGGTCAGCGTCTTCAGCCACTCGTGACCGTTATCCACCATCATCACCCGCTTCCCATCGGTCACAATATCGCGTCGGCCAGTTACTGCCGCTACCACGCCATAGCGACGGGCCAGCTCTTGCGCTGCGGCCACCGGATCATCAGCCTCGACCACCGCTTCGACTCCCTTGACCACGCCACCCATTCCGGCCAGCGCCCCGATCTCACCCGAATTGCCACGCACAATCGCAATCTGTAACTCTTCCAGCAAACGTCGATTGCTCGTAGTGCGCAACGTTGTAGCGCCGGCACCAACCGGATCAAGCACAATCGGGATACCCAATTCATTAGCGCGCTTACCGGCGACTAACATCGACTCGACCCACTCCGGCGACAACGTGCCCGGATTAAGCACCAGCGCGCCGGCGGCAGCCACCATCTCGGCCACCTCTTCGCGCGAATGCGCCATCACCGGCAAACCACCGATGTGCAGAGTAACATTTGCCGTATCATTCATCACCACAAAGTTCGTGATGTGGTGAAGCAGGGGGCGTTGTTGGCGCACCCGTTCGCGCAATGCGGCAATCTGCTCGTTAAGATTCATTAGTCACCTCCGTACAACGTCTCACAGGCTCATCGTACTACCCTACAGTGGGGAAAGAGAACGTCAGGCGCGATGCTCAATCCACCGATACCCGCGCGCCGGCCCGAATCTGATCGGCAGACAGGTGGTAGATTGCATCGTAGAACGCCACTTTGAAACTGGCTGGCCCCTGTGCCTGTGGCGCAGCCAGTTCGGCAGCCAGACCGAAACAGGCGAGTGCCGCGGCTGTCGCCAGGACATAATCCCGCTCAACGGCAGCAAACGCGGCCACGACGGTCGTCGCCGCACAACCGGTACCGGTCAAGGTACGCAACCACTCGTGACCGTTATCGACCAGCATAACGCGGGTACCATCAGTCACAATGTCTTGGCGGCCTGTCGAAGCAACAACTGTTCCATAACGACGAGCCAGCTCTTGGGCTGCCAGCAGTGGATGTTCCGGCTCGGCCACTGCCTCAACGCCCTTGACCTCACCACCCATGCCGGACAACGCCCCGATTTCACCGCCATTACCCCGCACTACGGCAATCTGCAACTCTTCCAGCAATCGCAGCATCGTCGCCGTGCGTGGCCTTGTCGCGCCTGCCCCCACCGGATCGAGCACAATCGGAATGCCCAGTTCATTGGCCCGGTTGCCGGCCAGCAACATCGCATCGAGCCACTCTAGCGTACCGGGGTTGAGCACCAGCGCGCCGGCGGCAGCCACCATCTCGGCCACCTCTTCGCGCGAATGCGCCATCACCGGCAAACCACCGATGTGGAGAGTGACGTTTGCCGTATCGTTCATCACCACAAAGTTCGTAATGTGATGGAGCAAAGGCCGTTGTTGTCGCACCCGTTCGCGCAGCTCAGCAATCCGTTCAACCAGCGTCATTGCAACCTCCCGTCGGCCAACGACGAAGGAGACGAGATGGCGATGCAGACAAAAAACCGTCCTGCCGCGGCAGGACGGTGATAGCTTACACCGTTGACGCAGATCCGAAAGTGGACTGCGTTCTGCTCCTCCCTCCGCTGGCATAACCCAGATCAGGTTCTAAGGGTCGGCGTCGGTGGCACTGGCCAGAAACGCCCTCTCAGCCCGGTTCGCCCAGGCTCCCCTGGATGGAATTTCTTGTATGTTACCATGGTAAGCGGTGAAACGCAATCCAGACCAGCAAACGGCCACAGCTTTGGCGAGTGAGATTGCGCACCTCATTCTCGGACATATGGCATAACGTTGCTTCAACTGTTTGACTCTCCCCGGCGAGACTGGTATAATGCACGCTTGATGTGAGCGAAGCTTCACAGCAGTTGATTGTTGTCTAAAGGTGATGGGCTGGTCAAGATAATGCAATCTATCCACAGCTATCACTGCTCGAAAGACGAAGGAGTCGCGCTATCAGAGACCGGTTTCGCATTAACAATCGCATTCGCGCCCGTGAAGTGCGCCTGATCGACGAAAACGGTACGCAGGTCGGCATCGTTTCCTTGCGCGAAGCTCTGGCAATGGCTGAAGAGCGAGGGTATGACCTCGTGGAAGTCGCGCCTAATGCGGTTCCGCCAGTGTGTCGCTTGCTTGATTACGGCAAATTCCGCTACGAACAGAGCAAGAAGGAGCGTGAAGCGCGCCGTAATCAGAAACAGTCGGAGTTGAAACAGATCCGGCTGATGCCGAGAACCGATGACCACGACATCGCCGTGAAAGCAAATCAGGCGCGGCGCTTTTTGCTGGCCGGCGACAAGGTGAAATTTAACCTGCGCTTCCGTGGCCGCGAAATGGCCCACCCTGAGATTGGGCGAAAGATGCTCGATGAGATTGCCGAGCAGTTGAGTGACATCGCCGTCATCGAGCAAAAACCGTTGATGGAAGGGCGGGTACTTTCGATGTTGCTGGCGCCAACCGCAAAGGTACTGAAGGCAGCGCAGCAAGCGCAGAAAGCTGCCGCTCAGCGCCAGGCTGCGGCCAGCCCTGCCCCGACACCGGCGCTTGAGACAGACGCTGAAACTGCTGAGGAAGAAGAAGAGCTTATCGATGAGAGCGACGATGTTGATGAAGAGGAAGACGAAGATCTCATCGATGAGGATTTTGATGAAGAGGAAGACGACGAAGAGTTTGATGACGATGATAAGCGAGATCGTCGGCGACGCTGATCGTTGAATGAATGCGCAGCCAGTCACGATCTGCCTGGGCTTAAAGGAGACTTTCGATGTCTAAGCTGAAGATGAAGACGCACAAGGGCGCGAAAAAGCGCTTTAAAGTGACCGCGTCTGGCAAGTTCCTCCAACAGAGGGGTGTGCGCGGCAACAAGCGCAACCGCCCTAGCCGCTCGCAGCGCGCCTGGGGTAAGGGGCAACCGACTTCGCCCGCTAACCGCCGTATGTTGCAGGTTGCATTGCCCTACGGATTAGATTAATTCCTTGCCGAACGGGTTATGGGCTTCCCGTTACCGCTGATGGCCCTACGCTGCGCGTAGGGTCTTTGTAAGCCTGATCGGTTGTTGTGTGTTAATGTTTTACTGCGGATGAAGTTCAGGGTTCGGTTTGCCACCTCCTGACCGATCCGCCAAAGGAGAAAACGCATGGCTCGTGTTAAGCGTGGCATGATGGTGCGCAAGCGCCACAAGAAACTGTTAGCTCAGGCCAAAGGCTATCGCGGCGCGCGCAGCCGCCACTATAAGGTTGCGCATGAAGCAGTGATGCACGCGCTCGCCGATGCCTATCGCGACCGCCGCCGCCGCAAGCGCGATTTCCGCCGTTTGTGGATTATGCGCATTAACGCTGCTGCCCGGCTGCACGGCACAACGTATAGCCGCCTGATCAATAGCCTCAAGCAGGCTAATATCGTGATCGACCGTAAGATGCTGGCCGATCTGGCAGTGCGCGATCCGCAAGCGTTTGCCCGCATCGTTGCTCAGGCTCAGGCTGCGGTGACGGCATAGCGTTGTAGCTCGCTTTTTCTGATATTTTGTTGGCCGGCAGCGCGGGGTGAATTCGCTGCCGGTCACATATTTTTATGGTATGCACTCCTGTGATGGAAGCCGGTTTTAGCAGATGTTATCATGATCACCAGCACTGCCAATCAGCATGTGAAATGGCTTCGCGCTCTGGTCGAGTCATCGCGCCACCGGCGACGCGAACGTAGTTTTGTGCTGGAAGGGGTGCGCCTTGTCACTGACGCACTCGCTGCCGGCGCCGAACTGCGCCTGGCGCTCTACGCGCCCGATCAGCTTGCGACGACTGAGGCCGGCGTTGCCTTGCTTGACCGGCTGCGCTCGCTACCACACTGCTTTCCGGCTACTCCGGCTGCGATTGCTGCCGCCGCCGATACCGAACAACCACAGGGCATCATTGCTGCCGTAACCTGGCCAATGTTGCCGCCTCGCCCCGGCTTGCGCCTCGTGCTTGATGAAATTCAAGACCCTGGCAATGTCGGTACCTTGCTTCGTTCGGCAGCAGCGGCAGGTGTGGGTTGCGTGATTTGCGCCCCCGGCACTGCTGATCCCTTCAGTCCAAAAGTGGCACGCGCAGCAATGGGTGCTCATTTTTTGCTGCCGCTGCGCCTGATGGGATGGGAGGAGATCGCTGTAGAACTGGCCGATTATACCGTCTATGCCGCCGATAGCGCAGGCCAACAGCCGTACTATGCTGTCGATTGGCGGCAACCGGCAGCGTTGATCATCGGCAACGAAGCCCACGGTCTCGGCGCCGCCGCTCGCGCGTTAGCCCATCGGCTCATCGCCATTCCAATGATCGGCTCTATCGAGTCGTTGAATGCTGGCGTTGCCGGCAGTATCATCCTGTTCGAGGCGTTACGTCAGCGGACGGTCGGTCAAAGCTGACCGGTGAGACGATGGCAAGACCACATCTCAGTTGGCTTGCCTTTTCTCCTCGTGTTTGCGCCTTCACGCTCTTGCTTCCGTCGTTACAATGTATAATAGCAACGCAATTGCCATTCGCAACTGGAACAAGATGGTGCCGCATGACCACACTGCTCGACGAATTGACCGCACTTGAACAGGAAGCACTCGTTGCGCTCGAGTCGGTTGCCGACCTGTCGGCACTCACCGAATGGAAGAGTCGCTATATCGGCAAGCAAGGCCGTCTGTCGCGCCTGAGTCGCGGCCTGGGTTCGTTGCCTGCCGAGGAACGGCCACTGGTCGGCCAACGAGTGAATGCGCTGCGCGAACAGCTCGAGACAGCTTTCGCCGCCGCCAGAGAACGGCTCGAAGCTCAGGCTGTTGCCGCTGAACTGGCCGCTGAACGGATCGACGTGACGATGCCCGGTCGCCGACCTGCGGTTGGATATGTGCATCTCACCAACCAGATTTTGCGTCAGGTCCAGCAGATCTTTGCCGAAATGGGCTTTCAAGTTTGGGAGAGTCCTGAAGTAGAGTACGATGCCTTCAATTTCAGCTTGCTCAATTTCCCCGACGACCATCCGGCGCGCGATATGCAGGATACGTTTTATATCGAAATGCCGGCGGGCGCGCCATCAGTGCTCTTGCGTACCCATACTTCTCCTGGCCAGATCCATGCGATGCGGCGTAATGCACCTAACCCGCTGCGGGTGCTGATCCCCGGCAAGGTTTACCGCAACGAGCAGGTCACGGTGCGCAGCGAGATGATGTTCCATCAGTTTGAGTTTCTGGCGGTTGGGCGCCATGTGACGATGGCTGATCTCAAAGGCACGCTCAGTTTCTTTGCCGAACGAATGTTTGGCCCGGGCACACAGGTGCGGCTGCGCCCGAGCTTCTTCCCCTTTACCGAACCAAGCGCTGAGATGGATGTTACCTGCTTCCTTTGCGGCGGTAACGGTTGCCGGATTTGTAAGTATGCCGGCTGGCTTGAAATTGGTGGTTGCGGGATGGTACACCCCAATGTCCTTCGCAACGGTGGTTACGATCCGGCTGAATTTAGCGGTTTCGCTGGCGGATTCGGCCCCGAACGAGTGGCAATGCTCAAGTATGGCATCGACGATATTCGCTGGTTCTATAGTGGGGATCAACGCTTCGTTGAGCAGTTTGGGTGAGCGATGCGCCGCGCAGAACTAAACAAGGCTATTCACGATCTGTACCGTTCTGAACACGAAGCGCTCGGCGAACGTGGTGGCTATGAGTTGCTCGAACGAGCGCGGCAGTGGAATTTAGCCCCCGATCTGGCGGCTGGAGGGGTGATTGTCTTCCCACACGCTGGTGTCGCTGATTGTGGGCATCAGATTGCGGCTGCTGTGCATGCCTGCCTCGATAGTGGCGCCGATCAGGTTCTGGTGATCAGTGTGCTGCACGCCTGGAACGATGAAATGGAACAGGCGCGCCGGCGCGTGGCTGCCGGCGGATCGCCCGCCGCAGAGCGTTATTGGGGTATTCAGGGGCCGGGTCTCAATCGCGGTGAAGAGTGGCAGCTCGACCACGCTCTCTACAGTTTTCGTTTCTTCTGGGAACTCGAAACCCGTCGCCGCGGTATTCGTGGGCCACAGGTCATTGAGCGTTATCCCTATCTGGCCGGTGGACATCCCGAATTGCTGCCCGGTATCGACGAACTGGTTGAGCTGGCGCGTAATGCAGTGATTGTTTCAACAGCCGATCCCTTTCACCACGGCATCGGTTATGGCGATCCCCCGGAACAGTCGTTTGCGCCCGACGCTGGCGGACTCGAACTGGCCCGTCGCACCATCGAAGAGGGCATAGCATTGCTGGCTGCCGGTGACTACTGGGGGTATAACCAGCATTGTGTGCGCGCAAAAAGCGATGCGCGCGATGCCGGTCAGGTCTTCCGCTTTTTACGAGGACCTCTGCAAGGTCAGATTATCGATCTGGTCGCAAGTGACGCGACTCAACTCTACCAGACGCCACCGCCTACCTGGGTGGCTGCGCCGCTGGTGCGCTGGACGAAAGCAACCGCATGAACCGACATCGCCTGTGGCTCTACACCGTTCTGTTTGCCGGCGTCATGATCGCCTCAACAGCATCCATCATGATCCGCTATGCGCAGAGCGCCGGTATGTCTTCACTGAGTATTGCCGCCGGACGCCTTGGCCTGGCCGCGCTGATCTTGACACCGCTGGCGCTTGGTCGCGCCGGTAGTGAGATTCGCCGCCTGCGTCGGCGTGACATCCTGTTTGGCATCGGATCGGGCGCTTTTCTGGCTGTTCACTTCGCAAGCTGGATCAGCTCGCTCGAATACACCTCGGTCGCTAGCAGCGCCGCTCTCGTTTCTACCAACCCGCTATGGGTCGGGTTAGCCTCACTCTTCTTCTTCCGTGAACGATTGCACTGGACAACGCTCCTGGGAATTGCGCTCACGCTGATCGGCACCATTACCATCGGGATCAGCGATAGCTCCAATTCCACCCAGAGTAATCCCTTGCTCGGTAATACGCTGGCGCTGGTCGGAGCAGCGACGGCCAGCGCTTATCTCCTGATTGGGCGCGACCTTCGGCGCCGCCTATCTGTGCTCGCCTACATCTGGCTGGTCTACACCAGCGCAGCAGTCGTCCTGGTGATCTGGGCACTGGTCGCCGGACAGCAATTTTTCGGCTTCCCACCGTATGTCTATCTCTTCGTGCTTGGCCTGGCAATCGGCCCCCAATTGCTCGGCCATACCGCTTTCAACTACGCGCTAAGCAGCCTCTCGGCAACCTATGTTGCAGTGGCTATTCTGGGAGAACCGATCGGCTCCACATTGCTCGCTTTTCTGCTCTTTGGCGAAACACTGGCGCCTCTGCAATTTGGCGGGATCGTGCTCCTGCTCGGCGGTATTGCAATTGCTTCGATTGCTGAACAACGCGCGCCGGCCAGCGCGAGCCAACAGGCAGTCGGGTAATTATTGCCACCGAAACCAGTTCGCGTAGCGATAGCGGATTCCGAGCAGTGTTCATGCACGCGAAGCGAATCCCTGCTGGTCGAGAACCTGTTGATGCAAAGATACTATCACCAAATGCCTGAGCAACGATGAAAATAGCCGTCGAGAGGCGTGATATAATGTATGCCTACTAGATTGTGATGAGGTTTGGCCGTGTTGATCGGTCTTTCCGCTTTGAGTTTTAGTTATCGTTGCGGGTTGATTGGGCGCGGCACCTTCCGCGTAGTCAGCCACCCGCTCGATGTCGAGGATATCATTACCCTCGCTACTCGCGCCGGTTTGCAGAGTGTTGAATTCCCATTGAGTCTGTTGCCCGATCTCTCTCCCGACCGATTGCATGCTTTGCGTGATCGGTTGAGCTTGAGCGGATTGATGCCGGTAGTCGATAGCGATATCGTTGACGTTCAACTACTGCGCGCGCACATTCCTGCAGCAGCAATGCTCGGCGCGCGGGTATTGCGTGTTCTGATCAGTCCGGTGCTGGAAGGTTATCGCCGACCGTTTACCGATAACTGGCCCGCTCACCTGGCCGACATAGCCGAACGGTTACGCGCAGTCACCGAACTGGCCAGCGAACACAATGTGGTACTGGCCGTCGAGAATCATCAAGATGCGACGAGCGCCGACCTGGCCGAACTGTGCGCAGCGGTGGATAGTCCGGCCATCGGGGTCTGCTTCGACGCGGTGAACTGTCTGGTTGTTGGCGAAACGCCGTATGCCGCCGCCGAACGGCTTGGCCCCCTCATTCGTAATGTTCACCTCGCCGATTACGAAACCTACCCCACATCGCAGGGCTGGCGCCTGGTGCGCTGCGCTCTCGGGGAGGGCGATCTGGATATTCGCCGCCTCCTTGGTATTATCGAGCAATCTGCGCCAGAGATCACCTGCCAGATCGAGCTGGTCAGCCATAGCGCTCGTCATGTGCGCATCCTCGATGATGATTGGTGGCAGGGTTATCCTCCATGCGATGTGCGCGAGGTATTACCGGTCTTGCGCCTGTTTGCTCAAACGATGCGCCTGCGCGATGACGATTGGCGCACCCCCTGGGAACGCGGGGCGGGCGAGGAGCAGATCAGCCTGTACGAAGATCAACAGTATGCTGCTTCTCTCGCGTACCTCCGCGCGATTGGTATCCTGCCGCGACTGTAAAAATCAGGACTAAATTCCTGTTTCCCGCCTCGCCCAACTTTCCATCAGCGCGTGATACAATCGGAGTAACCTGCAAAGGTTATCTGTTTCCACTGCGCGCAATCTATGAACGTTGTTTAAGGAGTTTTCTCATGCGTGCCCGCAGGTATTGGTGGTGGCTGGTAGCGCTGCTTTTGCTAAGCAGTATGCTGACCTGGCCAAACAATGGTTACGGTCAGGATAGTGAAACGATCTTTTATGTTGATACCCTGGCTGATAATCCGGTCACCGATCTCTCTAGCCATTGCACAGACAATCTTGCTAACGCGAATTGTAGCCTGCGCCAGGCACTCACGAAAGCCAATAAAACAGCGGAAACGAATCCTATTATCGTGAGTTTTGAGCTGATTACCGAGGGGCAGGTTAGCGCACCCCCGTATATCATCACGCTCACAAACGGGCGACTGCCCCCAATCACCCGCTCCCACGTCAGGCTACTCGCCGATCTCGCCGGGAGCCTACCCCAGGTTGCGATCAATGCCAATGGTAACGATGTTGGGCTGGCCCTCAATGGCGGCAGTGCGATCGTGTCCGGATTGGCTATCTACGGCGCCAGTAACGCTGATAGCATCTACCGCGGCAGCGGGATCTTTATCGGAAGCGCCAGTAATGAAGTGCGCAACTGTTTGATCGGCCTGGATTTAGATGGAAATGTGCCGTCCGTTCCCAATCGCAACGGCATCGTGATCAATGGCAGCGCGGCTACCAACAACCAGATCGGCGTTCCTGGCAATCCCAATACGATTGCCGGCAATGTGGCAAATGGGGTCTGGATCAACAATGCTTCCCAAAACACCATTCGAACGAATCGAATTGGCGTGCTGCTAACGACCACCACACTCGCGCGGCCCAACGGTGGGTATGGCATACAGGTCATCAGTGATCTGATCAGCGATCCCAATGGCCGATCCGAACTGAACACCATTGGTGGCGCTGCAAACCTTGAACGCAACATCATCGCTGCAAATGAAGCAGGTGGAATTCTTGTAAGTGGCGCTCGCACCATTACCACCACCATTGCCAGTAATTTGATCGGTTTCAATCTCGATGCAGATCCAGCTATTGGTAATGACGGTGATGGCATCATCATCGAAGACGGTGCGCAGAGCACGATCATCGGGAGCGCCAGCGCAACCCAACCGCTCATCATCAGTGGGAATACCGGTTTCGGTATTCGCTTGCGGGCCAATGGCGATGCGCCGATCAATACGACGATCCGGGGCTTTGCCGCTATCGGTCTGAGCCGAAGCGGTTCGAGTGCCCGCCCAAACACGCTTGGCGGTATCATCGTTAGCGAAAGCGCCGGCACGACTACCATCGGTAGCGCCAATACCATCGTTCGGATTGGCGGTAATAACGGACCCGGCCTGACGATTACCAGCAGCGGGGTTACGGTAACCAATACGCAGATCGGTGTCTTCGACAACGTAACCGGAAGCATCCCAAACAATGGCGGTGTGTTGATTGCAAACACATCACAAATCACAATGACCGCCTCAACTATCACCGCCAACACTGCCTACGATGTTCGGATCGAGAATGCCAGCGCCGTCACCATTGCGGGCAACACGATAGGGTTGAGTGTTGACCGACGCAGCGCGCCCGGCAGCTTCGCTGCCGGGATTGCAGTGACCAATAGCACTGATGTCACCATCGGTACCGACACCAGTGGCAACGTGATCGCGGCTGCCAGTGGCCCGGCAATTGCCATCAACGGCGGCACTAACATTACAGCGCGCGCCAACATCCTTGGTTTGCGGCGCGATACGTCTGGCGATGCGCTCAACATCGCTGCACCCAATACTGGCCCGGCGATACAGGTCAATGGCGCCAGCAATATTACTATCGCTAACAATGTGATTGGCGGTAACGGTAGCGCCGCCGGGATTAGCCTCGCCGCAACGCAATCAGCCACCATCCAGCAAAACCAGATCGGTTGGATTGTCGATCCTGACGACAGTAACACATTTCTGGCCCGTCCTGCCGGAGTCGGAATCGATATGACGGGAGTTACCACAGCGACAGTGAGCGGAAACCTTATCCGACTCAATGTCGCTGATGGAATCCGTCTGACCGATACAACCAGCGTGACCATTACCAACACCAATGTCATCGAACAAAATGGCGGCAATGGCATTCAGGTTGGTGGCGGAAGTCTCGGGGTTGCGATCAGCGGGAATCGCCTGCGCGCTAACAACAGTTATGCCGTGCTGGTTGCCGATAATGCGCGCCGGGTGCGTATTACCCAAAACCAGATCGCCGCTAATAGCGCCGGTGGCATTCAACTTCAAAACGCTACTCGCTACAACGGCACTCCACCTGATCCCGATCAGAGTCTCAACCGGCCCAACCACAGTATTGACCCTCCGTTCAACCTTCAGCTCACCCAGGACGGTCAACTTGTTGGGCAAGTCTTTGCCAGTAACGCCGAAAGCGAAGCGAGCCTCGATCCGGTTTCAGCCTGCGCCGGCTGCGTGATCCACGTCTACAGCACCGATCCAGCCCTGCCATCTCCTGATGGTCAGGGGTGGCAACTGCTCGAAGTGCTTGTCAACGGCATCCCGCGCCAGGATATTCACCAGGTTAATAGCCTCGGCGAGTTTAGCGCCATCTTGACCGAACCACCCGGTAACCATCGCCAGATCGCTTTGACTGCGACCGACCGATTTGGCAATACTTCCGAGTTTAGCGTCTTCACGCCAACCATCGATCTGCGCCTGGTACCCATCGATGCCGTCGAGCAGAGCGCCGCGCCAGGCAGCAGCATCACGTATCGCCTGCGACTGGAAAATCATGGCACGCTTGGGCTTAACCGGTTGCGTCTCTCAACGTCAGGTACGTTATCCGGCTGGACAGTGACTGCCCAACCTGCTGATAGATTCAATATCTTGCCCGGCGCCAGTCAGTTGGTGACGGTAACGTTGTCTCTTCCAACCGGAACCCATCCTTCGGTACAGGTGCCGATCACCGACACTACCACATTGACGCTTACCGCGCCTGCGTTCAATCCGGTCACGCAGACACTTCGCACATCCGTGCAAGCGCTGCCGGTAATCGTCGCATCTCCTGCTAGCGGTAGCGCTATCGTGCTTCCTGGAGTCACCCATATTTACCGTCATCAGCTTACCAACAACGGCAACGTCACGACCACAATTGATGTCAACGCTACCACCAGCGATCTGATTGGTCTCGACACCTACAACACGACTGTGCTGACCCCCACCGTGACGCTGGCGCCGGGTGCCAGTGCAGAAATCGCGGTCGCTATCACCGTGCCGCTTAGTTCACAGACGACCGATGCCAGTGGGAATCCGGTGCGCGCAACTACCGTTATCACTGCCACACCGCGCGGCTTCAGCGGCCAGGCCATCACCATGACCGACGTGACAACAACCGGTTTGCGCTACGCCGCCGAATTGCGCAGCAGCTACGAACAAGATGTGCAGGCTGGGCGCGAAGTTGTCTTCCTCCATACGTTGCGCAATACTGGCAATGGCCGGGCAACGTTCCAGCTCAACTTTGCCGCTAGCCGCGGCAGCACCCTGATCGCCTTCGAGTCGGGAACCAGTGGGGTCACGATTAGCAGTAATACCGTTACCCTCGACAACATTGCCGGGAGTGGCCGGATCAATCAGATCACCCTGCGTGTGCGCGTGCGGATCAGCGAGACCATCCTGCCCGATACCCGTGAGACATTGCGGATCTGGGTCTCGGTTCCCGGTTCAGATGAGGCGCTGAGCGGCGCGGAAGTGCAGGATGTCGCCATTGTGCGTGATCCCTCAGGGTTGTTGATACCGGCGGTCTGGATTCCCCTCATCTTGCAGTAGGAGCGGCGCGCTATGCACCGACACTATCGCTTTGCCATCCTGGTGATCTTCCTGCTTAGCCTGTTGCCGGCAGCGCCGCCGGTCCTGGCTGCCACATTCACTGTCAATTCACTGGCCGATACCAACGATGGCGCCTGCACTGTCACACCGGGAGGTTGCACGCTCCGCGAGGCGATTCTGGCGGCAAACAGCAATGGCGTGCCCGATACGATTACGTTTAGCGTCAGTGGCACGATCTATGTGCGCAACGAAGGATTGCCGGCGCTAAGTGAGGGAGGGACAACGATTGATGCGGGGAGCGACCATTCCGTTATTCTGAGTGGCGAACAACTGCGCACCAATGACGATATACCTATCCCGGCGCACGGACTCGTCATTGCGTCAAACAACAATGTCATTCGCGGGCTGGTCATCGTGCGCTTCAATCGCAGCGCCGGTTTCGTCAACGGTGGATCTGGCATTTATCTACGCAGCAATGCCCAAAACAATCTCATTGTCGGCAACTGGATCGGTCACCTGAATGGCCAGCCCGAACCCAATGCCGGCTACGGCATTCTCATCGATGGCGGCGCCAGCAATAACCAGATTGGAACCGGCAATCCGACTGACCGCAACGTCATCAGTGGCAATGCAACGGCTGACATCGGCCTGAATAACAACTTGAGCACGTCCTTCTTGAGCGGAAATCAAATCCTGGGTAACTACATTGGCACGAACGTAGCAGGAACTGCGGCGCTGGTGACCACCCCCGCAGCAGGTAACCTTGGCGGGATTTCAGTCGAGAACTATGCCCGCGACACGTTAATTAGCGGCAACCTGATCGGCGGCTACACCGGCGCTAACGCTGCCGGTATCGTTTTGTTTAGCAATTCTACCAGCAGCGGATCGGCCAGCATTCCGCGTAACACTCGTATCACCGGCAATTGGATCGGGGTCAATCCCACCGGTGCCGTGATTGCCAATCGGATTGGCATTTTGCTGGCCGGTGGCGCCACGTATGGCGCAATTAATACAGAAATCGGCGATCCGAATAATCCCGTTGCAGGCCGCAACTACATCAGCGGCAATACGAACGGCGGAATTGTCATTGCCGACACCAATTTTGCGACCGGTCCTACCGTGATTGCCGGTAACTATATCGGGGTAGCGCTTAACAGCAGTGGCAATCCCTTTCCGGTCGGAAACGGCACGATTAACCAGACCGCTGGCGGCGAGGGCATCTTCGTTGGTCGTAACGACAACTCGATCACAACGACTATCGGGCCGGGTAATGTCATTGCCGGCGCGCGCACCAACGGAATTCGAATCCGGGCAAGTAATACGGTTGTGCGCGGTAACTATGTCGGAGTTGATCCGACCGGCGCTCAAACAACCACTACCACAATTAACGCTCCTGCGGTTGGCTATGGCACCGGCGATGCCAGCATCTACATTGAAAATGGCAGCAATACGCTGATCGGTGGCCCCAACCCCGCTGACCGCAATGTGATCGCAGCAGGCAATTTCGCTTATACCGGATCAGGCGCAGCAGTGCTGATTGAACCCTGTGGATCGGGATGCGTCGCTAACGGCAACACGATTCAGGGCAACTACCTTGGTGTCAGGGCAGACGGCAACGGCATTCTGGCCAGCAGCATTGCGTCCGATAGTGAAGGGATCCGCCTCTCGACTGTCGGCAACACCACGGTGCGCAACAATCTGATCGGTGGTGTCGATCGAGGGATCAATCTGCGCAACAATGCCAGCAATAATCAGATTATCAACAATCGGATCGGCGTGCGCGCTTCTAGCAGTGACACACCCGGCAGCGGTACCACCACGCGCAAAGAGGGGATCTTGATCGGGAGCGGAAATAATAACCGGATTGAGGGCAATCTGATAGCGTTTAGCGGTCAGGGCAATACTTCCGCATTTAACGCTACCCACGGGATCAGTGTCAGTAGCAGTAACAACCAGCTCGTGCAGAATCGGCTGGTGCGGAATGGTCGGCTTGGCTTCGGTCACGGCATCTTCGTGGCTGATGGCGTTGTCGGCGTGCTCATGTCGCGCAATACCACGCAGGACAATGCTGGCGATGGAATCAGTCTTGGTAGCGGCGCCAATGGCAATCTCGCTGCGCCGGCGTTCAACCCGATCACTGCCGGATCGCCGATCATCAGCGGCAGTACCGGCTGCGGCGCTAACTGCGTGGTTGAGATCTTCACCAGCAGCGCCAGTATCACAGATCGCAACCGCGAAGGGCCGGTCTTCCTAACCAGTACAGTCACTGCCGCCGATGGTAGTTTTAGCGCCAATATTACCGGTTGTCTGGGGTATATTACTGCGTCCGTCCACAACCCTGCGACTGGCAACAGTTCACCCTTCTCGAACGCTCTTGATGTCCTTGCTACCGATGCCTGTAGCACTCCAACAGCCACCCTCACTGTCACCGGTGGTAGCAACCGCGCCGTTAGTCTAGGTAGCTCAACTACCTATACGCTCACGCTTTCGCATACAGCATCTGTGACGCGCACCTATAACCTGACCCTGGAGAGCAATCGCGGCTGGACAAGCGGGCCGGCTCTGGTTGAAGTGCCCCCTACCGGCAGTGCGCAGATCATCATCGGCGCAGCAGTGCCGCTGACCGCCAACCCAGGCGACATCGATACGACAACTGTCACGGCGCGCAGCGATCAGACGGTCTCGAATAGCGTTACACTGACTACGACTGCTCAGGCGGTAACCATTATCCCTGCGCAACCGGTTGTCTCTCCTGGCCAGATCGTCGAACGGACGGGAAATACCGTCACCTTCACGCACACCGTAACCAACACCGGTCAGCTTACCGGCAATCTGAGTGTCATCCGTCCTGATGGGAGCAGCGGCCTACCCATTTTCAACGGAACGCCGCCGACGGGATGGAGTATCGCGTCGGCAACATTTGCGACTTCCATCCTGGCTCCTGGCGCAACAACCACACTGACCATTGTTGCCAATACCCCGGATAGTGGACTGTTGCTCGCCGGTGATTATTCGTTCGCCTTCCGAGTGCGCGCTGTTAGCCAACAAGGAACCCAAACCTTTACCGAACAGAGCGATCCGGCAACAGTCGATACGGTTCGGGTACCCATCGTTCGCAATTTTGAATTTAGCGCAGTTGCTCCAACCAGTCGCCAGGTCACTCCCGGTGGCGCGGTTGATTTTACCTACACATTAACCAATACCGGTAATTTCACCGACACCTTCATCATCACGCCGCCTACCACAACCACACCTGCTTCAGGACTTACCTTCGCCAGTGTTCCCACCGGTACCTTCACGCTGGCCGCCGGTCAGTCCCGCCCCATCACGCTCACGGTCACGGCCACTCCTGCCGAACCGGTCGGCAGTTATGATTTCACTATAGCGGCTGCTGCCAGCGGTGGCGCCAATCCACCACCAAACCGCACCGCGAGCGGTACCGTGCAGGTTCTTGGCGGCGGCACCCCGACGTTCGTTGGCGCGCCAGCCGTTACCCCCAACCCGGTCTTGCCTGGCGCCACCGCCACCGTCACCGTCACTGTGCGCAATAGTGGCAACGCTGCCGTGCCATTCGATTTTACCCAGACCCTGCCTGTCGGCTGGAGTCTGGCTGGCGCAAACAATACCTGCCCTTCTCCTGTGCCAACCGGTACGTTCACCTGCGCGTACACCATCCAGCTCAACGTCCCGGCTACGGCTGATGGTGGTGATGCTACGGTGACGATCCGGGCTATCGCGCGCAACGGTGGTCTTACCCCTCCTGCACCCGACACCGAGCGCACCACCACCGCAACGGTCACCGTTGCCACGCTGCGAGGACTTAGCTTTGAACCAACGCCATTGAATGCAGGTGGCGATCCGGGCGCAGTTGTCACCTTTACCCATACCCTTACCAATACCGGCAACGCTCCTGACATCTTCGATCTGAGCGTACAGGGGCTACCGCCAGGCTGGACGGCAACGGTCAATCCCATCGCAACCGTGGTCTTAGCGCGCAATGCCAGCCTGACCGTAACCGTGCAAATCACCGTTCCAACCAGTATTCCGGCTGGAACAACCGCCACCGCGACTACGCGGGCCATCTCGCGCGGCGATCCACTGGTCAGCGCCGAAGTCATTGACAGTGTAACGGTCAACAGTGTCGATAGCGCCGAACTCTCATCCGGCGTGACGCGCAACAGCGTCCCTGGCGCAACCATCGTCTTTACGCATACCTTGCGCAACACCGGCTCATCCAGTATCGTCTACGATCTGAGCGCCAGCAGCGCAGACTCAACCTGGCCATTGCCAGTCGTCACGCCGGCCACCAGCTCCGTCCTGGCGCCAGGGAGCAGTACAGTCATCACTGTCACAGTAAGCATACCAACCACAGCGCCTGTCGGCACGAGCAACTCCATCACAGTAGTGGCTCGCGCCAGCGGCGCCAGCGCCGCGCTCGCCAGCGCAACTAATACCGTTCAGGTTGGCGCGCTCCGTGATGTAGAGATCGAACCGGAGCGTGAGGTAGTCGCCCTCCCCGATCAAACAACAGTAATTACCCATACGGTGCGCAACCTCGGTTTCAGCAGCGACACCTACACGATCAGCGCAGTGCAGGGTGATGGACTAAGCGCAATTGCCACACCCAATTTGATCAGTCTTGGGCCAGGCGAGAGTCGCGACATCGCCGTGCTTCTCACCTTGCCACCGGGACTGCCGGCTAACGCGACCCTGAGCAGTATTCGGGTCACCGTCGTCTCGCAGAGCGATAGCAGTGTCAGCGCTACTATCTTTGACCGGGTGCGCGTGGGTCTGGTAACCGGCGTAGCGCTCAATAGCCCGCAGCTTCGCGGAATTCCCGACGGTATCTCCAGCATCACCTTCACCGGTTTGACGTTAGAGAATCTAGGAAATGACACCGATACCTTTGATTTGACGGTCAGCGGAATTGACAGCAAATTCGGGGTCATCGTCGTCCCGGACAGTGTCACTCTCAACGGCGGTGCCATTGACTATGGTCTGCGGGTTACCGTCAATCTGCCGCCAATTCAGCCGGTTGCGCTGCGCAACGATCTCATTCTCACTGCCACTTCACGGCGCGATCCCGATCAGCGCAGCAGTGTTCGACTCTCGCTCATTTATCTGACACGTCAGTCAATCTTTGGTGACCCGATTTTCATTCCCGTCGTCAGTCGCTAGGAGTCCGCAAGGGGATATTGCCACATGAGCAAGACAGTTCTGGTCATCCATGGCCCCAACCTGAATATGCTGGGCCGTCGCGAACCGCACATCTACGGCGCCATGACACTCGATGCAATTAATGAAGCGCTCAAACAGCGCGGCGCGGCTGCCGGGATCGAAGTGCAATGCATACAATCAAATCACGAAGGGGAACTGGTTGATGCCATTCAAACACGCGGCTGGGAGGCAATGGGAATTATTATCAATCCGGGTGCGCTTACCCATTACGGACTGTCATTGCGCGACGCATTAGCGATGCTGTCAGCGCCGATCATCGAAGTCCACCTGTCGAATGTCTACCAGCGCGAAGCGTTCCGCCACACATCGGTCATCGCGCCAATTGCGCGCGGCCAGATCACCGGCCTGGGCTGGCGTGGCTATCTGCTGGCGCTAGAATGGTTACTGGCCGAATACGAAACGGTCTAAACCGGCGAAAAGGCGCCGACAATGCGCTCTAGCACCATCGGCGCCCCAATCTCACCTTATGCAACCAACCCCAGGCTACGCTTCTTCGCCTCGACATCGATCCCGTGCAGACGGGCCAGATTCAGCCCAAGGATCTTCTTCTTCGCCTCCTTCGTCAACTGGCCGCAGCCATACCCCTGCACAATATCCTCAGGCAGCTCAAACTCCCAGAACGCCTTCAACGCTCCGCGAGGATGCCAGATCGGTGTTTCGCCGCCATAGATAATTTTATCTTCACCGCACCAGAAGAGCAGTTTGGCCATTGTCTCGGCAAATACCCGCGGTGACCGCACCACAAAGTTCACCGTTGCGGCAATCGAGGCGTAGAGGTTGGGATAGCGCACCAGTTGCCAGCAGATTTCATCGATAAACGGCAGACCCACGTGAAAGATGATAAAGTTGATCTCAGGGAAATTGGCCGCTGCGCCATCCATATCCCAGGCCTGAGTGTGCTCAACCGGTTGCGGGCCGAGCGGCACCCCTTTATGCACGCCGATGATGTTGACACCCAGCTCCAGCGCCTTCTCAAAAACAGGGAACGCCACCCGTGGATCGTCCATGCGCCAGGGGAAGGGCTGACCATAGTCATAGCGCACATTGTAGAGCTTGAAGCCACGCGCGCCATATTCCTTAACCTGAATCTCCATCAGATCGAGCGCCTTTTTCCCTTCTAGCGGGTTAACCGACCCCCAGAAGATCGTTCGGTCAGGATAGCGACGCGCCATATCAGCGCAGCGTTCCCAACTTGACAGACCATCTTTAAACAGGTCGGTCAGCGGCAACGGTTGAGCGATGATCATATCGGTGGGGCTTTCATCAAACACCATCCGCGCAATCTCATCAGCGTGCCACTCACGCATATACTCTTCGCGGCTGAGCGTCTTCTCACCGGGCGCGTTCAGCACCTGATGAAAGGCGTAGAGGTGTTCGATAAACATCTCACCCGGCTTGCCAAAAGCGTTCGCCTTGTCAAAATTGAAGACGTGGCACACCCCATCGAACACAAAAGTATCCTCGATCATGGCGCACCCTCCTGCTGCGCGCGACGCAATCGCGCTTCGCGCAACGGCAACAACTGCTCAAGCGGCAACCGCAACCGCTCACGGGCTAACGGCGACATCCGATCAGGCGACCAGGGCGTATCCCACGTAATATTGACCTGCACCTGTTCTACTCCAGGCAGCGTTTTCACCTCCGCTTCCATCATCTGCAAGAGATGCAGCGCAAATGGACACCATCCGGTCGTCAAAATGATGTCAATATCGACCCTGGCGTCCTCCACCCGAACTTGCTCCACCAGCCCCATATCGACCACGCTCACCTGCCGCTCTTTGCAGCACGGATCGTAGCACCGTCGCAGCGCGGCCATCACTTCGTCGTGATTGATCCTGACCGTTGTGGTGGTTGCCATTAACACCTCCCTGGCAGCAACGCTCGAAAACAACAGCACGCTCGCGGCGATGCCGGAGCGTGATGAATGATAACGATGCTACGCCGCATCAATACCGGTTTGAGCAGATAAGATCTGGCATAAATATATCAAATATCGTTTGTGAATACAAGACTTTGCGAGGTAACGGCGCAAAATCTTAACCAATCGGCATACCCGGCCTGGAAAGCAAACCTCGTTACGGCCCAGGCACCGAATGCCATAATCGGAAAGGCGAAGCAATAGAGTGACAGATGTATCGCTGCTACCCGCACCCAGAAACTCTCGTATCCATGGAAGCAGACATCAATCTTGATTGGACACAAACCCCCAAATTGTGGTAGGATACAGCAAGTGAACCAACGGTAGGGAACCGTATTATGGGGCATCAAAAACATCGCCAGTTGGCAGCAGAGCAAACGGCGTCCATCCCCTGCGCCGTTCTCACCATTAGCGACAGTCGCACTGAGGCCACCGACGACAGTGGTCGCTACATTTGCACATCGTTGACGCAAAACGGCCACAATGTGGTACAATATGCCGTGGTGCGAGATGAACCGGCGCAAATCGTTGAGATGGTGCGTCGTTTTGCTGCTGAAGGGTGCAAAGTTATCATTACGAATGGCGGTACCGGTATATCCCGGCGAGATAGCACCTTTGAAGCCATTGACGCCTTACTCGAAAAGCGGTTGCCCGGTTTTGGCGAGCTGTTTCGTATGCTCTCTTTTGCTGAAATAGGGCCGGCAGCGATGCTCTCACGCGCAACTGCTGGCGTATTCGGTGGGACCCTAATCTTCTGCCTGCCCGGTTCGCCGAACGCGGTACAGCTTGGTCTTGACCGTCTCATCTTGCCCGAATTGGCGCATCTAGTATGGGAGACTGTGCGCTGATCGCTATTTTCTGTTATAGTATGAGCGTTGTTGCAAGAAACCGTTCTCTTCGTAGCTGTGAGAAGGAGCCAGAGAACCCATGACGTCAGTAGAAGCCTTCCGCGGCCTGTACTATCCTAACAAGATCGGCCGACTCTGCTTCCTGTCGCTGGAGGAAGTCATGGGTCAGAACGGCGTGAAGGCCCTCCTCCGGCTTGCCGATCTGCAACAGTACATCGACGCTTACCCACCGAATGACCTCAAGCGTGAGTTCCCCTTTGAGGCCATCTCGAAATACTCGGTGGCGCTCGGCACGATGTACGGGCCGCGTGGAGCGCGCGGTCTTGAGTTGCGCGCCGGACGTGTTGCCTTCTCGCTTGGTCTGAAAGAGTTCGGTCCGCTGCTTGGAATGGCTGATCTGGCACTGAAACTGATGCCGATCACCATGAAGCTCAAGATCGTGCTCAATGCCACTGCCCAGACATTTGATCGCTTCTCAGACCAGTCGAGCCATGTCGAAGAAGAGCGCGGACGGTTCGTCTATCACATTACTCGTTGCTCGAACTGTATCACGCGCCCTGAGCCAGGTCCCGTCTTCTATATCGCTCGCGGTATTCTCGAAGAGGCAACCGCCTGGGTGAGCGGTGGTCGCCGCTTCTCGGTCGAGCAGATATCATGCATGGGGCAAGGTAATTGCTCGTCGTGCGCCTTCGCGATCGGCAAGGATCCCCTGGAGTAAGCCGATGATCCGCTGGTTGCTGCTTAAGCTTATTCGCTTCTATCAGGTCGCTATTTCGCCGTGGACACCACCGAGCTGCATTTATACTCCCACTTGCTCGCACTACGGCTACGAAGCGATTAAGAAATACGGCGCGCTACGCGGTGGCTGGATGACGATCAAACGGATTGCGCGCTGCCATCCCTTCGCTCGCGGCGGCTACGATCCGGTACCTTGATAAAAGTCTGAGCGCCATTCACCATATGGCGCTCAGACTTTCGTGTTGCCTGCAACTTTATTCTCCGCGCCTTCGTCTATTTATCAGCCGGTTGTTTGCTGCATGACCGCAGTAAACGTATGGCGCTGATCATCAGCGCCGGGAGTTATACATCGGTGGCTGAACCATCTCGCGAGACGATTGTGCGCGCCCAACAGGGCGATCAACAGGCATTGACTGATCTGATTATCAGTCAGCAACATTATGTCTATAGCATCGCGATGAGCGTGCTAAAAAACGCTGACGATGCTGCCGATCTGACCCAAGAGGCATTTATCCGCCTCTTTCGCGCCTTGCCACAATACAACGGCGAGAGCCGCTTTACAACCTGGCTGTATCGACTGGTGGTCAATCTGTGCCGCGATGAATTGCGCCGACGGGGCCGTCAGGCGCCGCTCGTGCCGCCTGCATCCGACGATGAAGAACTTGATGCACTCCATACCGTCGCCGATCCCGACCGCCTGGTCGATCCGGCGCAATCTCTCGATCTAAACCAGCTCCGCCTCGAAGTGCGGCGCGCGCTCGAACAACTTGAACCACACTATCGCCTTGTCTTGACGTTGTACTATTTTGAAGATCTCAAGTATACCGATATTGCCGAGATCCTTGACCTGCCCCTCAATACGGTGAAAAGTCACATCCGGCGCGGTAAAGAACGATTGGCGCAATTGTTGCAACCGCATGAACCACCGGCAACTCGCGCCGTCAATCAGTCGCCGCGCAAGCCTGCCGATGACCGGCTGTTGCAAATTACTCCATTGCGTTTATTGCCGGAGTGGGGAAGGAGGTGAATGATGAGCGCTCCATTGTCAACACCACCACCCGACGAGCTGCTCGATGCAGCCCTGCGCCACGAGTTGCGCTGGGAAGCGCCACCTGAGCTGACGAGTCGCCTGCTCCAACTGGTGCCCGGCACCTCAATCACAGCGCCCGATCCAGCGCCGCTGCCGCGCTGGCGCTTTTACCTGGCCGTAGTGCTTATTGTAGTGACCGCGCTGGTATCGATTATCGGCGCCAGCTACCTGTACCAGCTTGTCTGGTTCCAGCTCGGAGCTGATTATCTGCTGGCCCAACTCGAAGCATTGCCTGCGCGCCTGTTGCAGATGGTCTACGACACGATGCCTTTCGCGCGTGAACTCATTGGTGTCATTGCATTGATTCGTGATCAGTTGCACTGGTTATTGCTGGCACTGATACTCTGGATCCTCCTTGATCAGCGGCAGTCAGAAGGACGCCTCGCCCACAATGGGCAATCATAACAGCAAGCATGCGGGTCGTTACACTACCCGCATGCTGATCCTCGTTTTATCCGGCTGGCGTCGCTTCGTTCCACAGATATGTTGCCCACTCCTCCGCTGGATAGACCCGCTGTGGTCGTAGTGGATTGATCCGGGATGCCAGCAATGCGCCACGTCGCAATTTCGGCAAACCGGCTTCTTCAACCAGCCACACCACCCGCGCTTCGTAAGGGCGGTTCCCCGGCGGGTATACCCATAGCGTTAACTCAACCTCCACGGCGCGCATCAGAATCGCTCGTTTGTACGAACCAACCATCTCAACCTTTAACAGTTCGGCCCGCACCGGTACCGATGTCGATAGGTCGCGCTCCATCGCTTGCCGAATCGCTGTGTAGCGTCGCTCGAAACGACGTATAGCAGTATGTACCGGCGGTATCAACAGCAGTGAAGTGCTGAGAATCGCGTATGGCAGCATCTGCTTGAGATCAAGTCGTTGCTCCTCACCATTAATTGTGCGACAACGAAAGTGGAGAGTTCCCTCATTGCGCACCGGTTGCAATTCGCCTACACAGATAAACGGGCCGATGACACGAGCCAGATCTGGCATAAAGACGAGACCGGTTGTGCCACAGATGAAGCCAAGCAGTAAACTGAGCGCTATTCGGGCTAGCATAGCGGCTCCTCTCTCAGGGTTGTGGTTGCAGGTGTTGTCTGAATCGCTCGAGGGAGTGGCTGAATGCTCAGGTTGGGTAAAATGGCGCGTCCCTCGCAACAAAGCTGGTTGTGGGGCTGATACGTCTGCGTAGTGACGCCGGTGACGAACGTTACAGCAATCGCTGCACTCACTCGTAGCGAAAGCGTGGTAGCCGGTGAACAAGGATCATTGCCTGGTGTTACGCGAGGGCTGTGACGGTAGCGCCGAAATGGCCAGACCGGCTTTTACCTTATGTCTGATTGTAGCACATGCCTCATACCAATATCCGTGGAATTATATTGCATGTTGCCGTTGTTTGAGGAATCGCTCGATCCGCTCAACCAGATTGCGCAGCCGCACCGGTTTGGCCAGATAGTCGGTCGCGCCGGCCAGCAAACATCGTTCACGGTCGCCAGGCATGGCCAGCGCAGTCACGGCAATGATCGGCGTGGTCGCAAACTGCTCATAGGCGCGCAACTGCCGGATGGCCTCCAGACCATCCATTTCAGGCATCTGGATATCCATGATGATCAGGTTAGGTATCCATTCGACAGCCATCTGGATGGCTTCACGTCCATTGCGCGCTACCCGCACCTCATACCCACGCGCCTGGAGGTATTCGCTCATCGTCATCAGGTTGAGTTCGTTATCTTCGGCCAACAGCACGCGCGCTCCGAGATGAATGTCACCCGTTGCTGACGGTCGCGCCGTTGTGATCTGACGCAATGCTTGCTGTACCTCCATCCGATCGATTGGTTTTACCAGACATGCTACCGCGCCGGTTGACAGACCGCGCTCTACCTCATCCGTCTCTGCGACCAGGATGACCGGAATGTGCTGCAATTCGGGATCGTGTCGAAGATCGGCCATAATCTCCCATCCCGACCGATCAGGCAATTGCAGCTCGAGGATAACCAGATCGGGATGGAGCGCCGCCACCTGCGCAACTGCGCTTTGCCCGGAAGAGCAGATCACCGGTTGAGTCTGCTGCTCTTCCAGATAACGCGCCAGTTGATCGGCTGTCGTTGCCGATGCTGCAATCACTAGCGCCAGTCGGAGCGGTGGAAGCTGACTCTCCATCGGCGATACGACCAGTCCTGACGTAATTGCCTGATATGGCAACGTAACCGTAAACACGCTGCCTTTATTCACTTCGCTGACAACTGCGACACTCCCACCATGCAGATCGACGAGCCGTCGAACCAGCGCCAGCCCCAATCCGGTGCCTTCGTGATGACGACTCAAACCACTGTCGAGCTGAACGAAGGGTTGAAACAGTTGCTGTAACCGGTCGGGGGCGATACCAATCCCGGTATCACTCACGGTAAAGGTAATCGTACCCTGCGCCACATCAGTGTCAACTCGCAGCGTCACTGAACCGCCTGCAGGGGTAAACTTGACTGCATTGCTGAGTAGATTGACCAAAATCTGTTTGAGACGGCGAGGATCGGCCAGAAAACGCGCCTGCGGCTCGGCAAGCTGGAGCGTGAGCCGGATCTGTTTCTTCCTGGCCTGCTCTCTCACGAGAGTCATGCTCGCTTCGCAAATATCACTGAGCGCTACCACTTCTTTGATAATATCCATGCGACCGGCTTCGATTTTAGCCAGATCGAGCACGTCGTTGATCAAGGTCAGCAAATGGCGACCGCTCGTTTCAATCGTCTGAATCGCGGCGCGCTGCCGTTCATTCAGCGGGCCGCGCAACTCTTCCAGCATACTCTCGCTCAAGGCCAGAATGGCATTGAGTGGTGTGCGCAATTCATGACTCATATTGGCCAGAAATTCATCCTTAGCCCGCGCCGCGCGCCCCAATTCGGCATTGGCCCGACTCAGCTCGGCAGTGCGTTCGGCTACCCGCCGGCTCAACAGATCGCGCTCAGCCTGTAGTTGCAATTCGGCCACGCGCCACGCCGTTACATCGCGCACAATCGCAATCGCTTCATCGCCAACCGGAATGGCCTTAATCCGCGCTTCGAAATAGCGCTCTTGACCATCGATTGTCAGTTGATAAGAAAAAGCCTGCAATTCACCACTGGTGAAGGCCGCATCCAGCGCCGCGCGCACCTGCCGGCTAAGCTTTTCGTCCAGCGCAACTTCCAATGGTCGGTTCAGAAACGTTTCCGGTTCGCTCAGCAGCTTCACACCCGCCGGCGACTCCACATCGATAATCAAGCCTGTTCGGGTTAACCGGAAAACAATGTCAGGCAGCGCGCTGACAATCATATGGTTGCGCTGCTCACTGGCCCGCAACTGCTCCTCTTGCCGACAAACGGTAATTCCAAAAGCAATATCCTGGGCCAGCTCATCAAGTAAGCGCAGCTCTTCTGAGGTGAAAAAATCTGGTTGATCGGCATATAAACCCAGCGTGGCATATACCTTGCCCTCCACAATCAGCGGAAAGCTGGCCAGCGAGCGAAAGCCACAACGCAACGCCCATTCCCGCCAGCGCACGGCTCGCGGATCGGTGGCAACATCGTCGATGATGCACGATTGCCGGGTCAGCCACGTTTGAACCATTGGACAAGAACTATCTTCGGTCATGCGCGCGCGCAACGCGCCAGCACAGTCTTGCCCTGCGCCATCGATCGCTACCGGTTCCAGATAATCACCATCTGCATAGCTTTGTCTGACCCCGGCCCACGCCAGCCGAAACTCGCCCTCTTTCACTGCAATCTGGCAGGCTGCCTGCAAGATTCGGGCCGGATCGCGTTCGCGAATGATAACCTGATTGATTGCGCTCAATAGCATGTATGTGCGGGTAAGTCGGCGCTGGCGCGCTTCATGGCGCTGGCGCTCATTGTAGAAGATGAAGAAAACAACGACGCTGGCAACGGCGACCACTGAGCGCGTGATCACATCCCAATTAAACCAGAACCTCGGATACGTCGCTCCCGGTCGCATTGCCAGCAACCATGAGCGTTGGTAACTTGCCAGCTCAATTCGCGCGCTGGAATCAGCCAGAAATGCAGTTGGATCAGGTGGAACCGGCAATGTCGGCGCCGCCGGCGCCAGAAAAGCGAGCAGGCGCGGTGGTGTTTCAGTCTGATCGAGCAGCATGATCTCAAGATCAGGCGCCTGAATCGGGCCAAGCGCCTGCGCCACCAGCTCCTCCGGAGACACCAGGAGCAAGACCACACCGCGAATCCGTTCGCGACGCTCGCTGACCGATTGCGGTAACGGTCCCGACGTATAGACCGGCGTGATCAACAATACTGACGGTGAAACAACATTACCGGTATACGGTCGGATAGCCTGAGTCATCACTGTCCGACCACTATCACGAGCCTGCGCTAACGCCTCGCGACGGATCGGCTCAACCGCCATGTCCATTCCCAATACGGGACGCCGATCGGCAAACGGCTCAGCGTAGGTGAGCGGGTAGTATTCGTCACGATCTGCTGCGACCGGCCCATACGCTCCAGGCTCGCGAATGGCAAAGTCAGGTATGCCCGTCTCTTGAATCTGGCGCTCAAAGGCTAACCGTTCTGCTCGCGTTACTCGTGGCGCCCAACCGACTGACTGCAACGCCGGCAACTGGTCGAACAGGGCGCGCGTAAAGGTCGTGAATTCGTGCTGTTCGACCCGCTGCGAGGCGGCAATGAACGCGCGAACACTCTGTATTGCTTGCTCATAGCGAATCAAGCGATCATTGACCAGGCTGGCAACCTCACGGGCATCGATTTGCAATGCAACGGTGTATCGTTGCTCAGCATCACGCCAGATGAGTTGGAGACTGAGCAGCAGCAGTGCGAGTAACAGACTGCTGATCGGCCACAGCCATAGATCAGAAACGGCGCGTTTTTGCCAGTAGTAAAACCCAAACACAATCCACGGCGCGAGTAACAAGGTTCCGGCAACAAAATTGAGCCACCACTGAAGCGCCGCCAGCGGCCAGACAAACGCCAATTGCACGCCAGCTATTGCCATCGTCGCGGCGCCAACGAAAGGCGCCGGCAATACGGCCAGCGTCAACAAACCACTCACGCGCAAGACGCCGGGCACGTCTGTCGGCGGGAATAAACCACCAAATCGACGCACCAGCAGATCAATAAGCCACGCCTGCCCGGTTGCGCTAACGGCAAAGATCAGGCCAATTATCAGAAGGCGTTGGTCATTGACGCCCAATTGCCAGAAGACAGCGCTATATCCTGCCAGAGCGCCACCGAAAATGACCGGTAACACCCGACGCCCAAACAATAGCGCACTTCCTGCCGCAACTCCTGCCGCGAACCAGACGAGCGGCAAGCCGCGCGTCACCAGGATCGGCTGAGCGCCTGCCCAGATCAGAATGGCGTATATAAAGCCAAGGCCAATCAGGGCGCGTCGGCGAAAATGGGTCATCGCCGCCAACTCCAATCGTCACACCAGCACGCAACCGCATGCCCACACCTACTATCGTAGCACGCTGACCAGATTCGCGCTAGCGCAGATGAGCGCGCGCTATGGCAATCAGCGCTGGTGACAGGCTAGCGCATCGTTGTGAGGCGTACCCGGTGAAATTGGCCCGGCGGTAGCCAATGTCGATGCCGGCGCGTCGTAGCGCGCCGGCAGAAGTCGGAGAAGCAGTTTACACCAGCGAAGATGAAAGCTCGGCCAGATGGCGATAAGCGCCGCCAAAATAGAGCAATGGATCGCCATCGGCGGCGCGGCGTAGCGCAATCACGCGCCCCAACACGATCAGGTGATCGCCGCCATCGAGGATCTGATCGCGCTGACAGACAAGCGTGGCGAGACTATCGCTCAACACTGGCGCTCCCGCCATTTCGGTCAGCGGAATGACAACCTCAGGGTGCGGTTGGCCGGCAAAATGGCGCGCAATTGCTTCCTGGTCAGAACGAAGAATATTGACTGCGAAATGGGTTGCTGTGCTGATAACCGGTGCCATGCGGGCGCGGCGGTCAACACACACCAGCAAGAGCAACGGATCGAGTGATACAGATGTGAGCGAATTGGCCGTCATGCCCCGAATCTGGTCGCCGTCACCGGCGGTAATAACGGTGACACCGGTGGCAAAGAGGCCCATCGTGGCGCGGTATTCTCGTGGATCGATAGCCATGTAACAGCTCAATTAATTTCAAAACATTATCCTTTTATAAGTATATGCCGATTCGGCTCAATCAGGCAAGGCAACAACCGGTCATCTCTTTATCCACAATATGCGAAACGGTTGTCGCGACGCCATCTCTGTGCTATGCTGTATAGAACAGGCTGCTATCGTCAGATCGGTTTTTGAGGAACAGGTGCAACGATGACCATCACTGATCGCATGCTCACCGGCGCTATCGCCAACAATCCCGGCAACTACCACGGCGATGGCGAGTGGCGTTACTCGATCACCCAACGCACACTCTACTTTAGCAAAGCCGCCGCCCCCGATCCACGCGATCAGGAGCCCTTCTTCCCGCTTCCAGCGCTCAACCCCGATGGCTCAGGACGGATGGAGCGCGCATTCCGTCAGTTTATCCGGCGGCGCTGGTCACCCAGCCGATGCGCAGAACTGGAAAAATTTGCCGAGCGCAGAGGCTGGCATCTGGCAATGGAGCTAAAGTATGGCGGTGGCGCGCTTGAAGATCACGAGGCTGCTGAGTGGCAGTACGTAGTCAACCGCGAGTTGCAACGCCTGGCGGCTCAGGTACGCGCCCGTATCGCCGAACTCGAGGCGCAGACTACCCAACCTGACCCGACACCTGCATCTGGCGGGTAATTGTCCAGCCTAACCGGCGGTAGACCAGAGTCGCCGTGATGGTGTAGGTTTCACCGACCCGAGCCGTTCTGATTAACGGTACCTCAGCCTCGAGCGCCTCGCCGTCAACGGTAACACTCCCGGTTGCGCCGCCGGCAAACTGCACATCAAAGACAACATTAACGGGCCGAGCGCCAGCGCTGTATCCCCAGCTCAGATTGGCATAGACCGGCCCGATCCCGCTCAGACTGGTCACACGCGGATTGCGCAAACGCGCCGCAATGACCGCTCCCCGCACAGTCATTATTGTGACTACCGACCAAAACGAGATCCAGAACCCACGTTGCAAAGCTTTCGTATTCATAGCAGGCTTTCCATACGATAGACCCGACAGCAACCTCAGAGATCGGGCAAGGCGACCGCCAATCATTGGCAGCATTTGCCCTCGATCCAGGCAAGGCGAAGCTTCCACACCTGCTGAGCAGTGTCTAGAGATGAATCCGGCGCCGGGTTGGATCGGTGTGTTGTCGATAGAAAATGGCAGTATGGCCGATGATCGCAACCAGGTCGGCGCCGGTTACCGACACTATTGTTTCAAGCAGATCGGCTTTTTCATCTTTATAGTCGATAAAACGTAGCTTGATCAGCTCATGCGCATCAAGCTCTTGTTCGACCTTCGACAGAATATTCTCGGTAAGGCCGTGCTTGCCGATCATCACTGTGACCGGCAACGAATGGGCTAACCGACGCAGATAAGCGCGTTGAGCAGGGGTCATCGCGGCGCAACCTCCTCAATCGGAGCGGATGTAACATCGTAGCGACCACAGAGATCATTGAAACGAACTCGCAACACATCGCGCAGATTGCGCCACGAGTCGCGGAACGGATTAACTTTTGTTTCGACGCCGTAGCGCCAGGTCACCGGAATTTCAGCTATTGGGTAGCCACGGCGTTGAGCCAGAAAGAGTAATTCGACATCGTAAGCAGTGACGGCAGCGCCGCGCACGATCGGCGCATCATCGCCATAGATGCGCATCCGGCGAAACAGATCGCGCGCCACCTCGCGGCGCAACGCCTTAAAACCGCATTGAGTATCATTGATACCGCGCAAAGCAACCAGCCAGATGATCCAGTTGAAGACGCGCCCCATCACATGACGGTACCAAGGCTCGCCTTCTCGCGACGCCCCTACGCCTTCCCGCGACCCAATGGCAATTGGATAACCGGCTTCAATAGCAGCGCGCAGGCGCGGCCATTCTTCAATCGGCACGGCCAGATCGGCATCGCAAAGCAAGATAATGTCGCCCCGGGCCGCCAGCGCGCCGGCTCGCACTGCAAAGCCTTTACCGCGATGATCGCAACGCAACACTGTCACGCCAGGGAAAGATTGGGCAACCTCGCTTGTGCGATCATCGCTGCCATCATCAACAACTATCACCTCACTGCCGTATGGTTCTGTGGCTAAAAACGCGATAATTGCCGCGAGCGTAGCCGGCAGCCGCCGCTCTTCGTTGTATGCTGGGATCACAATCGAGAGGAATGGTTCGCTGTTGTTTGTCATGGCTATCTCTGTACTGGCGGCTGGCCAAGTGCCAGGGCTGCCGTAACCATTGCTGACTCTTCCGGCTCTGCCGAACGACGAGCCAGGAAGCGGGGCAATGCGCGCAAACCGGCAAGCTGACCGCGCAGACGAGCGCGGGCTGCCGGCTCACGAATGTGGAGTAAACTATGCATTGCAAAGCGTGCCTGGGAAACGAGCAAATCCGGCCAGTGTCGGCGCGCCAGCGGCGCCGGCATATTCTTGGCCCAGACCAGCGGAAAATTACGCCCACAATAGTAACTGGCTAACACCCCACCCCCGCTGGCACTCAGGCGATGGTAGACCACAGCAGTCGGAACAAAGATGGTCCGCAAACCCTTACGTCGCGCGCGTAGATTGAGATCAACATCCTCACAATACATAACCAGTTCTTCGTCGAATACGTTGCCATCTTCCGCCAGCAGATCGAGCGCGTTCCGCCGGTAAGCGGCAGCGCCGGCACACGGACCAAACACTTCCACGTAGGCATCGTACTGGCCGCGATCAAACTCCCAAACGCCACGGTTGCCCGGTTCACCGTTGATTCGATAGAAATCCCCAGCAGAATGCAACACATCACGTCGGTCGAATAACCGCAATTTCGAGGCAGCAAAAGCGAATTGCGGCCAGCGTTCGAGCGCCCCGATCAACGCTTCCAGCCAGCGCGGATCGGCCTCGGTATCGTTGTTGAGCAAAGCCACAAATGGTCGCTGCGTTGCCGCCAGCGCTGCATTGACTGCGGCGGCAAAGCCACGATTATGCGGCATTACCAGCACCTGCGCTTCAGGGTAACGTGACCTCAGCAACGTAACCGAATCGTCCGTGCTGGCATCGTCAACCACCGTTACGACAAAATCGCGCCGCGTCTGCGCCCGCAATGAGTCGAGACAGGTTGGCAGCAATGCGCTGCCGTTGTAGTTGGGCACAATAACATCGATCATAGCAATGCAGACTCGCGTCGCAAACGAGAAAGATAATCATCGAGCGCAGCCTGCCACGACCGGAACGTGATACCGAGCGCCGCTCCGGCGACATTGGCCAGCGGCGTGTAAGGCGGCGGCGTGCTGTCACGCTGAAAATCGCGCAACCGGATCGGACGCATCGACACCTCTATTCCGGCTTGCCGCGCAATCTCGGCGGCAAAATCGTAGCGCGAACAGATGCCATCGTTGACAAAATGATACGTGCCGTAATAGTCGGTCGTAATCAAGCGCGACAACCCCTCTGCCACATCAACGGTATACGTCGGACTCCCAATTTCATCAGCTACCACTCGCAATCCATCGGCAGGCGGGTTAGTCGCCAATCGCAGCACTGTGCGGACAAAATTGCGCTCGCCGCCAAACAGCCAGGCTACCCGCACGATAAAGTGGCGTGGCCACAACGCGCGCACTGCCTGCTCGCCGGCCAGTTTGCTCTGACCATAAGGATTAATCGGACGAGGCAGATCGTCTTCCAGGTATGGCCGCTGCGCATCACCGGCAAACACTTCATTGGTGCTGATATAAACCAGCGCCGCGTCAATTCGACGGCAGCCAAGCGCAACATAGCGAGTTCCCAGGCCATTGACCCGGTATGCCAGCAAGGGATCGCGCGCGCATCCATCGACGTTCGTATAAGCAGCAGCGTGGATCACTACATCAGCGCCAGTGGCAGCAATCTGATCGGCGGTTGCCGGTTCGGCCAATTCAAGCTGGTCGTGACTCAAGGCCACAATCTCGTGATGATCGGCCAGCGCCGCAATCAGGGCGCGGCCCAATTGCCCATTTGCTCCGGTAATGGCAATTCGCACGTATCGGCTCCTTCGCTGCAATGAACCGGCTTTACAGAGTAGCAGAAGAGCCGATCAGCGTCAACTTGACAGCTCCGTCAAGCCAATCACTGAGCCTTGCGCTTGCTCCTCAGCGAAGGGGATGCGCAGCTCAACGCAAATGCCCGGTCGGTCGGGCCGATTGCGCATTTGATAGCTACCGCCAACTGCCAGAATAACCCGCGCCACCTGCGCTAGACCCAACCCCATGCCTTCGACCTGTCCGGTGAAACTGCGCTCGGCCTGATAATAAGGTTGCCAGACCTTCCGTAATTGATCGGGCGGCAAATGGATGCCATCGTCACAGAAGATCAAACGCACCTGATCGCGCGCGAGATCGGCATCGACCCGCACCGTTACACCTGGCGAATGATTTGGGTGAAACTTGATAGCATTTTCGCACAATTCCCGCAATACTACTTCCAGACTGCGACGCGAAATGCGTAAACGTCGTGTATCAAGCGCTGGATCAAGATAGACGCTGACCGTCTGCATACCTAAATCCTGGCTGAGCGATGACAGCAACGTGGGTAAATCAAACACTGTACAGGTATCCATGTGATGGGCATCACCAGGACTACGCACATAATGCAAAATATCATCAATCGCATGTTGCAAGCGATGCGCGCCACTTAACGCGATTGAGGCAATATTGCGGGCAATCGCGCGATCGATCTGATCCATATTGTCGTGTAAGATGTTTAATCCGCCAATAATACTCACCAGCGGCGTGCGGAGTTTATGCGAAATCACGGTGTGAAACGTCCACATATCACGTTGCGCGGTAATTTGCGCCGTGACATCACGGATCGTCACGACAATTTGATCATCGACTGGATGAACGACGGCGGTCTCAACACTAAGCCACTGTTCGGCGCTGCGCAAGGTTTCGGGATGCACAAGAAAACGTTGAAGATCGGTTGAATCTGGCCAGTTCTCCCATGCCTCCGGCGGCGCCAGTCGATAACGATGCGCGGCCAGCGCGCGAAACGGCTGAGCCAGCGGTTCATCAGCCCCTAGACCAAGATAGATGCGCGCGCGGGGATTGGCGTAGACAATCTGATCGTTGCGATTGATGATCAGATAGGCATTGTCAGATTTCTCTACTACCCACTCAAATCGCGCCCGTTCAGCATTAACCCGCGCCTGCTCATTGAGGAGTCGTCGATAGCGGTTGAGCCGCAATACCGTGTTGATGCGCGCCTGTAACTCACCAGGATCAAACGGTTTGGTAATGAACTCATCAGCGCCGGCCTCAAAACCACGCAACTTGGCTTCGCGATCATGCAAACCGGTGATCATAACAACCGGGATCTGCGCCAGTTTGGGATCGTCGCGCAACAACCGACAAACTTCAAACCCATCCATATCCGGCATCATCACATCGAGCAGGATGAGATCGGGCTGGTACTGGCGCGCCAATTGCAAGGCCTGATCACCGCGTTGCGCAGCGAGCAGGCGGAGATTCAGATGGGCCATAATTTCAATGAGCAGCAATCGCATCTGCTCATCATCATCGACGATAAGGACAATGTTTTGCTCCATGGTTATATCCTACCACGGAGCGGTTACCATTGGTATAAAAAATGATTGATTCGATCGCTTGCCATGTCTAAATTGGCCCAATATCTCCTCGCGTCGACCGCACAATACTCAAAACTTCTTCATCGCTCAGTGGATTGCCATTCTGTTCCCACCAGCGACGATACCAGCTCAGGTTGGCGGTAAAGCCGCGAATGACCTCATCGCGATTCAATGGCGGCACTTTGCGCCGCAATGCTGCGCGCGCATCTTGCCGGTCTTGCTCAGTAAGGTCAGGCAATGAGTCTAGAATGCGATCGGCGCGGAGTAAAAACAACTCTCGTTCAATCGTCGGAAATTCCCCCCCGATCTGCCGGATATTACCGAGATAGGCAATTGTGCGCTGGCGCGGTTGGCCGCGCTCATCACGATAACTTTCGACCAGATAAGCATCATAGAAGTTGGTATTGGCTATCTCGGCATTTTTGTGCCGCCGTACTACCCAGCGAATGTACATAACGCTGGCTCCTCGCACTCATTGTCCGATCTCGTGTCAGGTGTTTGCAGCGAAACCAGGGTCAGAACAGGCAGTGGTGCAGAGACCCTCTCTTATCGTTTCACCAGTGTACTGACCCTTGTCAGACAAGTTGCAACCAGAGTCTTCCGGCTAGCTGCTTCTAACCTGTTTAACTGTAAATGGCTATTTTTATTCTTGTTTGCCTATTATACCATACTGTGACGCTTTTAGCATGCATTTTTTGCATAGAAGTCAAAAAATTGTCTGAAAAACGCTCTCGCTGGTTTCGCCAGTCGGAAATACCAGTCTGCCAGGACAACACCTGCGCTATCGCCAACCCCTTCAATCACCACTTGCTTCCGGCTTGATACTCTTTAAAATCTGATCGCCGCTCCTCATGCAATTGTGAGGAGCGGCGATCATTGCTGACCGGGCAGTTTCATCGCGCTTTGCTAGCGCAGAATGATCGGCACCAGCACGCGATGAGTAAATTGCACTGCTGGACTGTGCAGCATAAACTCGTTGCGATCGCCATCGCTTTCCAGTTCGACCAACCAGTAGTAGTAGGTCGTTGCCGACTGCGCTGTTCGGTCAAACCACTGATAACTCGCTCCGCTTCCTGCGCTGCCCTGTGCCGGTATTGGCAGCGTGAAGAGCGGCGTTGCTTCAGCGCGATCGTTACTGACGCCACGCAGGATCAGGAAACCAACCGTATCGCGCTCGCTACCGGTTACCCAGCGCAACACAACACCGTTGCCCTGCCGCTCAGCAGTAAAGCTGAGCAACGTGATCGCCGTCGGCGGCGCCGGCTGATGAATGCCCGCCCACCAGCTCATATCGCTCTCGCCACTGTCAATTGTAAAGACCGATGTGCGGCTGGTATTCGGATCAACATTGCTGTCACGATTGTCATCGTTACCTTGCGCCGGCGCACTGAAGAGCCAGCCGCCTGGCAATATGAACTCCAGGTAGTAGCTCCCCGGTGGCAGGTCAGTGAAGAGGTAGGAGCCACTGCTGTCAGTCACGTCAGTGCCAACCAATGTCCCATCTTCCCGGTAGAGATTGACGATTACACCACTGACCCCCTCTTCACCACTCTCGGCAATACCGTTGGCGTTGAGGTCATTCCAGACCCGATTGCCAATGCTGGCCGGTTGGTAGAGGCCGGCGTCCCACGTCAGGTCGCTCGCGCCGCTGGTCAGCGTGAAGGTCGTCGTTGACCCGCTGAGCGGATCAAAGTCTGAATCGATGGCATTATCGCTCCCACGATCCCTGCCTGTGACCGCATAACCGCCCGGCACATCCAGCGTAATCTGGTACGTGCCCGGCACGAGGTTCTCAAACCGATAGCGCCCGTTACTGTCAGTGGTAGTCGTCAGGTTGACCGTCTCGCCCGCACCGGTGCTACCAACCAGGGTTACGGTCACTCCTGCAATGCCCGACTCGCCGTCGTCTTGCGCGCCATTTCCGTTCAGATCCAGCCAGACTCGATCGCCGACACTGGCCGGTTGGTAGAGGCCGGCATCCCACGTCAGGTCGCTTGCGCCGCCGGGTAAGAAGAACGTTGTCATTGCGCCATTCAGATCACTGTCTGAGTCGGCACTGTCATTCCCACCTCGATTGGCTGCTGTGACCCGATAACCTGTCGGCACCTCGATTGTTACCTGATAGGTTCCCGGTTGCAAACCATCGAAGCGATAACGCCCATCATCAGCGGTGGTTTCGCTGCGATTGACGCTGTTTCCATCGATGTCAGTGCCGACAATCCGCACCACTACGCCTTCGATTCCCGGCTCACTGGCATCCTGGACGCCATTACCATTGACATCAAGCCAGATCAGATTACCCACACTGGATGGCAGCACGAGACCGGCATCCCAATCCTGATCAAGCGCGCCGTTGACCAGCGTAAAGGCAGCAGTGGTTCCATTCAACGGATCGACATCTGAGTCAAGCGCATCGTCGCTGCCCTGATCGTTTGCGGTGAATCGCCCACCCGTCGGCAGATTGCTGAAGACAAGGTAGTAATCACCCGGCGTTAGTTCAGCAAACTCGTAGAAGCCATTACCATCGGTCTCCCGGGTCGCGATGAGCGCATCGTCAGCGGTGCCGGCAATTCCGTCCGTTCCAACGTGGTAGAGCGTAACTGTCACATCGGCCACGCCTGGCTCTTCCGTCTCCTGGATGCCGTTGCCATTCTGGTCATTCCAGACCAGATCGCCAAGCACAGCCGGATGGAAGATACCGAAATCGATCGTCAGGTTGCTATGGCGACCGTCACCGTCAACCGCCATATCTGGCTCGGTATCGGGCCGTAAGGTAACCAGACTGCTCACGATGTTGAAGTCTGATTCGGTACCAGACTGACGACTGCCATTGTCGTCGTTATCCTGATCGCTATTGGCGGCAACACCCGGCTCGTATGGCCCGCTGCCCAAAGCCAGACCGCCAGAGCTGCTGCGATAACCGTTCCACGGTGAGTCGGCTTCGAACTGTCGGCCAGGCAAGACTACAAAGTAGTCACCTTGCGGCAGGTTAGAGAAGCGATAGCGGCCATCACTATCGGTCAAGGTCGTCGCTACCAGGTGATCGGTCGTATCCCACAATCCGTTGGCATTGCTATCGCGGTAGAGACGAACTTGAATACCGCTTGCGCCCTCTTCTCCGCTGTCAACAATGCCATTGTTGTTCGCATCTACCCATACCAGGTTGCCCAGGCTGAGTAAGGGATAGAGACCGGCATCGCGACTCAGATCGGTCTGATTGCTGCTGAGAACAAAGCTTGCCGTCTCGCCAGCAGCATTGACCACGTCGCTGTCGCGATCATCATCGCTACCGCTATCTGCCGGACTGAAGGTCAGGCCAGACGGAAGGTCACTGAAGCGAATCTGGTATGTGCCCGGCGCGAGGTTATCAAACCGGTAGAAGCCGTTCGCATCGGTCGTCGTGGTCTGATTGACCGTCACCCCCGCGCCGGTCGTGCCGCTCAACGTCACCGTCACCCCTTCGA
>OGCI01000075.1_pt1 | contig 115713 bp, 118 predicted proteins | sample 1570021 | NCBI WGS metagenome assembly OGCI01 (sample SAMN06264664, study PRJEB24512) | hot springs metagenome | isolation source: Hot spring water | place: South Africa: Tshipise | collected 2015-06-21 | reverse complement strand
ATCCTCTATGCCCACCGCGCCAACCAAGATCGAGGGATCGACCGCTTTCATGGCGTTCCGTATAGTCAGGAAGCCATCGTGGTTGGAATCGCCGTGAACGTACTCATATCCATCGCAGGTCCAGGCGTCTTCCCATCCCCACGGGACGCATTCGCTGCCTGCTCGGCTTGGCTTGGCGCCATATACTTCGTTGCCGATTTCCCAATATTCGATGTAAAACGGCTCTGGGTTGCCGTGGTCGGCCCGCAGTTGGGCCCAGTATCCCACGGTTTTCCAGTCCTGCCCATATCGGTCTATGCCAATCGGACGACTGTCTGAGACCGAGCCGTTGAAGAAGGCCACTAGCGCCGCTGCCTCTTGAGCGCTCACGTTGACGTTGACCACGTAGATGGCCTTCATGTTGACGGCGCGCAGGAAGTTGATGAAATCCGTTGGGCGAGCGATCCAACTGCTTATGTCCCAGCCGTCTTCACCGCAGGGATGGGCATTGCCTACCTGATAGGTGCGTCGCTCGCAGGAGAGCCAACCGTAGAAGTTGCTCCAGCTCCCGCCGGGGATGCGCAGGTATTTGATGCCAGAATGGCGGGCGCGGCGCCGAAAGTCCTGATCCTCAAAACGGGCTTGGCCCAACCAAGCCGGCAAGTTGGACCCCAACATCAGCGGGCTAATGTTGCGAATCGTTTGATCCACCTGGACGGTGATCGTATAGGTGTTCGTTGTCGCCTGGACCGGCGCGCCTAACGGCGCGAGCAGGGATCCAAAAATGACAAGAAGGGCGAATAGGACAAGTAGCCGTTTCATGGTTTTTTGCTCCGCGTATAGAGTTAATGCACACTTCCCCGAGGCGACTTCCCCGCTCCTCTCGTTTATTCCTTGCCGGCAACGATCAGACCGATCCCGATCAACAGGCCACCCAGCAGGAACAGGGGCGTGATTCGCTCTCCCAAGAAGGTAGCTCCCAGGATGGTGCCGACTACCGGCTGGGCAAAAAAGGTCAGCGAAGCGATGGCCGCTGGCAGGGCTGCAAAGGCGTAGTTCCACAGGAACATGGCGATGGCAGTGGAGATAATTCCTAGGAAGAGAACGCCGCCGATCACGCCAGGCGTAATGGTGCCCAGACCCTGTGTGGTCATCTCCCAAGCGCCGAAAAGCAAGCTGGTGGGCAGGCCGCCGAGAAGCATGATGGCGCTGGCAGTCACCAGGTCACCGTTTTGGGACACTTTGCGCACCAACACCGAATACAATGCCCAGGTCAACGCCGCAGCCAGGAGCAGCAGGTTCCCCAAGAAGAGATGAGGAGAAAGCTCAGCCGTGCGTGGGTCGATCACCGCTACAACGCCGATGGTGGCAATAACCAGGGCGAGCACTTGGCGCTTTGTGAGCCGCTCGTTGAGCAGCAACGGGGCGAAGAGCGCCACGAAGGCTGGCGTGGCCGATGTGACCAGTGCACCGTTGGAAGCGGTAGAGAGCTTGGTCCCGACGAATTGAAAGCCCAGTGATACGCCATATCCTACGAACCCCACTAGGAACATCTGCCAAACCTGTTGGAGGGTGAACGCAGCGCGAGGGCGGAACAGGATCACGATGCCCAAGCTGAGGGCGCCTAGGATCAAGCGACTAGATAGTAAGGAAAAGGGCGGAATGACTTCCAACACTGCCTTGCTGACCACATACATGCCCCCCCAGATCGAGGCAGCGGCGAGACCAGAGAGAAGACCAGGGAGAAGACGTTTCGGCATGCGAAAATTATACTTAGCAGAAGTATGGTCGCAAGAAAAGCTCGCTCTACGGAATTGTTGGGAGGGCGAGGAAACTTTACACCGTTGTAAGGCTTGTCTGTCGTGCAAACGATCGTGAACGATCCATTTGGATGGCAAACGCAGGGCAAGAAAAAGCCCGCCGGTGATGGGCCGTCGGGCGAATCGGCGCTTTTGTGCCTAGAACATCATGCGGTTGACCATCTCGATCGTCTCTGGAGCGGGCCGCAGGTCCTTCTCGGTCAGGCGGTTCAACGGTGTATCTACTAGGTGGAAGGTGTCGGTAAAGCTCGGCCGGTTCGATTCCACGTAGATCAGGCCAGTGACCAGCCAATTGTTGCGCTGAGCTTCCTCGAGCATTTTGAGCGCTTCCCAGCGGTGGGTGGGGTTGTAATCCCGCTCTAGTTTCTTGAGCACGATCACCGACCCATCGTGCAGTTCTACCTCCAGGGTGGCACCCGGTTCGATGTCTTCGATCATGATCTCATCGCGAGCGGGGACGAACAAGAGTTCGTGTAGGGGAGCTTCGTGGTCCTTGCCCCAGGTGTAGGAGTGGTAGGCGTTTTCTTGATTGTTGAATGTGACACAGGGGCTGATGATGTCAAACACCGCAATTCCGCGATGGGCGATGGCTGCCTTGAGCAGCTCTTTAACTTGCTTGGGGTCGCCGGCAAAGGATCGGGCCACGAAGGTGGCGTTGGCAGCAATGGCTTCCATGCAGATGTCCACCGGCATATATTGGTTGACGCCCTGCTTTTTCAACTCTAGCCCCACCTCGGCGGTGGCCGAGAATTGACCTTTGGTCAGGCCGTATACGCCATTGTTTTCGACGATGTACAGCATATCTACATTGCGGCGGACAACATGTTTGAATTGTCCCATGCCAATGCTGGCGGTATCGCCGTCGCCTGAGACGCCGATGGCGTGCAGGGTGATGTCGGCAAACAAGGCGCCGGTAGCCACCGAAGGCATGCGACCGTGTAGACCGTTAAACCCAAAGGATCGATTGAGGAAGTAGTTGGGCGATTTGCTCGAGCAGCCGATACCGCTGAATTTGACAATTTTCTCCGGCGGGATGCTCATCTCGTAGCAGGCAGTGATGATCTGGTTGGCGATTGAGTTGTGTCCGCAACCTTGGCACAGGGTGGTGGGGTTTCCTAGATAATCTTTTCGCGTCAGGCCAATGGCATTGACCTGTTGAGGAGCTCCGGCAAGGGGAAGGGTCTGGGTCATGTTGGGACTCCTTGGCTATAAACTCTGAACCGATTCGGAAGCAGGTTGGGATAGATGTTGTAAGATTCCTTCCTGCACCCACTTGGCTGAAGCCGGCAATCCGTCCACGTAGGCCACCGAGCGCAGTTTGGGCGCCAAGGCGGGATATGCTGCGCACAGCAGTTGGCACATCTGACCATCGCGATTCATTTCGATCACGATCACGGTGTTGTGTTTTTCGATGAAGGCCGGCACTTCTTCGGTGAACGGCAAGGCCCGAATGCGCAGCGCGCTTAACTTCAGGCCGGCCGCAGCCAACCGAGCGCGGGCTTCTTCTACGGCCGGCTCGGTCGAACCGTAGAAGATCAAACCAGCTTCAGCCCCTTCAACCTGCTGCACGATCGGCCTAGGGACGTATTGTTCGACTGTTTTGTACTTCTTCTTCAGTCGCTGCATCAACCGCCAGTAAACGTTGGGATCTTCACTGTAGCGGGCGTATTCGTCGTGACCGGTGCCACGAGTAAAGTAGGCCGCTTTGGGGTGCATGATCCCGGGCAAGGTGCGCCAGGGGATGCCGTCATCGTCAACATCGAGGTAGCGACCCCAGTTGCCATCCAGTTTTTCCAGATCCTCCTCGCGCAGGATCTTGCCGCGATCCATCGGCCGGTTTGGATACTCGAATGGTTTGCTCATCCACTGGTTCATGCCGAGGTCTAAGTCGCTCAGCACAAAGACCGGCATCTGTAACCGTTCGGCGATATCAAACGCCTGCCAGCCGAACTCGAAACATTCCGAGATGCTGCTCGGCAGCAGGATCACCGATTGTTTGTCGCCATGGCTGATATGGGCGACAAAGGTCAGATCGCCCTGGGAGGTGCGCGTTGGCAGACCCGTCGAGGGGCCGATGCGTTGGACATCCCAGATCACCACCGGCACCTCAGCATAGTAGGCCAGTCCGGCAAACTCGGCCATCAGCGAGAGGCCTGGCCCAGAGGTAGAGGTCATGGCCCGTAGGCCGGCCCAGCCAGCGCCAATCGCCATGCCCAAGGCGGCCAATTCGTCTTCCGCCTGCACCACGGCGTAGGTGCGCTTGCCGTCCTCGCGCTTGCGAAGCATGGGAAGATAATCGTTGAGCGCTTCGGCCAACGACGAGGCCGGCGTGATCGGATACCAGGCAGCAAATTGCAATCCGCCGTAGATGGCGCCCAAGGCGGCGGCGGTGTTGCCGTCGGCCATGATCAGGCCGTTGGTTTTGTCCATCGGCTCTAGCACGAACGGGTCGCTTTTGGTCAGGTTGGCCCTGGCCCATTCGGCGCCGGCTTTTACAGCGTTGAAATTCATCATTGTCGGTTTTTCGCGTTTCTTGAAGTGAAAGGCCAGCGCGTCGTAAATCCTCTCCAGGTCGATCCCGATCATCTCGGCCAGAACGCCTACGTACACCATGTTGGCCACCAAATCGCGCAAGTGAGGCGGGACGTCTTTTTGCTCTCGGATGATCTGCTTGATGGCCATTGGATATACGGTCACATCGTTGCGGTTGATGGGGAGCTTGATGTCATCGGCATAAAAGAACACGCCGCCTGGCGCCACATCGGCCAGGTCGCGTGTATACGAGGCCGGGTTCATGGCGATGACAATGTGGGGTTGATCATCACGTGCTAAAAAGCCGTCTTTGTTGACGCGGACGGTGTACCAGGTCGGTTGGCCTTGGATGTTGGAGGGGAAGAGGTTTTTCCCACTGACCGGGATGCCCATCTTGAAGATGGCCCGTAAGATGGTCGTATTGGCGGTTGACGAGCCTGAACCATTCACGGTGCCAATCATGATTGAAAAGTCGTTGACGATTTTCTGGGTCATGTCACTCCTCGAGTGAGACAAGATCGGTTTTTGGTTCGTCGGACAGAGTGATGGCGTGCTTGATCAGATCCGAGTGCTTGATTAACGCTTGGTAGCCGGCCTCAATGTCGCCGGCGCAAATAGCGTCCACCATTTGCTGGTGATACGTCCACACTTCGGTCAGGTAGGCATAATCGGTGAAGACGCTTAAGCCAAAGATTTCATATGCGTCCCAATAAGCATAGAGCAAGCCCTCTACGAAGGGATTGTTCAGTCGTCGGAAGATGGTCAAGTGCAATTCCCGATGTTCGGGGTGGGGGATCTCGATCGGTATCCCGCGCAGCTTGTCCCAGGCGCGTTTGACCAATTGCTTCAGGGTTGCGTGGTCTTCTGGTTGTAGCAGTGGAACGGCCTCGTGCCAGTAGGCGGCTTCAATATGGCGGCGCAGATCGGCAAAGGCCAAGAAGTAGTTTCGGTCAAGCGCCATGGCGTAGCGTAGGCTCTGACGAATGGCAGGGAAAAAGGAATAGGGCTGCCGACGGATACCGGTGCGCGGTTTGACTTCTACCAGCCCCAGCGTCCGGGCCACCTCCAATTGTTCACGCAGCAAGGCGACCGAGAGCCCCAACTCCCGGCTCAAGGTGGTGAGGGCCGGCAAAGGCTGATCGTCTGGCTTGTGGTTGGCCAGATAGCGCAGGAATTCAGAGAGGCCGTTTTCCAGGCGGTCATTTATCATATGATTTTATAAATTAATCGGATAAATATGACAATTGAGAATATACCCCAAAACCAATCGGCTGTCAAGGATAGTGGTTCAGTTCAGGCGCATCTCGGTATTCCCCTTTCTGCATGGGTTGTGAGGTGGTTTTCGGACTGCCTCACAACCGATTTAACCACACGTTTACAATCACCCAAACATTGAACGTTCTCTCAAGACAGGATATACTCAATGAGGAGCAAACCTTGTGGGAACGCCCGGCGTAGTTTGTTCGTCTTAGTTCCAGATTCCGTTAGTGTCCTAAGGAGGATACGATGAAACGGTTCTTTACGTTGAGCATGGCTGCTATCTTGCTAGTGGTTTTGGTTATATTGGTTTTGCCGGTAGAAACGGGGCTTCGTTCGGCAGTTGCTGCTACACGTTGCAACGCTGCCCAGTTCATTGCCGATGTTACCGTGCCAGATGGTGCGATTTTTGCCCCGGGCGCTACCTTCAAGAAAACCTGGCGACTGAAGAACGTTGGCACGTGCACATGGACCACCGACTATAGTCTGGTCTTCGTCGGGGGTGAGCAGATGGGCGGCCCTGCCTCGGTCAAGTTGCCGGCCAGAGTCGCCCCTGGACAGACGATCGATCTCTCGGTGGACCTGACCGCTCCCGCAGCCGCCGGCCGTTATCGCGGGAATTGGCAATTGGCCGATGCTTCGGGCGTGCGCTTCGGCTTGGGAGCCGCTGCCCAGGGTGTGTTTTGGGTAGAGATCGTTGTTTCAGGAGGGGGCGAGACTGGAGTGGTATATAACTTCGCCGAAAACGCTTGCCAGGCTGCCTGGTCCAGCGCAGCGGGGGTGCTCCCTTGCCCGGGAACGGATGGGGATGCCAAAGGCTTCGTCTTGAAACAGGCCAATCCGAAGCTAGAGAATGGCACCGCCGATCCCAACCCCGGCTTGTTGGTCGCCCCTCAAGGGGTGACGAGCGGTTACATTCAGGCGGTCTATCCGGCGTTTCGCGTTCAGACGGGAGACCGGTTCCAGGCCATCGTCAGTTGCGAGCACAAAGCTACTTCGTGTTATGTGGCCTATCGCCTGGATTATCAGATTGGCTCCGGGCCAGTGCAGACTTTCTGGTCGTTCCGCGAAAAGTACGAGGGGCAGTTCTATCGCGCTAACTTGGACCTCAGCCGTCTGGCCGGCCAGGAGGTGAAGTTCATCCTTCATGTGAACGCCTACGGCGCTCCTAGCGGCGACCGCGCCCTGTGGGGCAACCCGGTCATTTATCGCCCCACCCCTGGCGCAGTCACTCCAACGCCAGGCCCACCTACCCCTGGCTGCGATCGGGCACAGTTCATCGCCGATGTCACTGTTCCGGATGGCACGCTCTTTGCACCCGGCGCAACGTTCAAAAAGACGTGGCGCTTGAAGAACGTCGGTACCTGCGCTTGGACCACCAGTTATGCTTTGGTCTTCTCCAGCGGTGAGCAAATGGGGGGGCCGGCCTCTGCCCCCTTCCCGATCAGCGTTGCTCCAGGACAGACGGTGGACCTCTCGATTAATCTGACGGCCCCTTCGACAGGAGGCACCTATCGTGGCTACTGGATGCTACGCAATGCCGCCGGCCAGACCTTCGGCATCGGAAGCGGCGCCAACAAACCGTTTTGGGTGGAGATCCGCGTGAGCGGACCAACCGCTACCCCTGGCACGTCTACACCTCCGGCTACCCCTACCCCAGCCGGCCCAACTCCCACCCCGGCCTCTGATACCGCCTATGATTTCGCGGCCAACGCTTGCTCGGCTCGCTGGGTGAGCGGCGCCGGCGTGCTCCCTTGCCCAGGGGCCGACAATGATCCGAACGGTTTTGTGTTGCGCCTGGATCAGCCCAAACTCGAAACAGGCGCCACCGACCTGCGGCCGGCCCTGTTGACCCATCCTCAACTCGTCACCAACGGCTACATCCGGGGCATCTACCCGCCGTTTCGCGTGCAGGCCGGCGATCGATTTCAGAGCATTGTCAACTGCCAATACGGCGCCACCTCCTGCTATGTGATCTTTCGCCTGGACTATCAAATTGGCGATGCGGCCCCACGTACCTTTTGGGCCTTTGCTGAGAAATTCGAAGGATTCTACTACCAGGCCAACCTGGATCTCTCCTCCCTGGCCGGCAAAGAGGTGAAGTTCATCCTGACCGTCCTGGCCGGCGCTTCGGCCAGCGGTGATCGCGCCCTATGGGTAGCGCCGCGCATTCAACGCTCGGGCGGCGCAACACTGCCTACCGCCACGCACACCACCGCGTCCACGGCAACCCCGTCACCGACGGCTACCGTGGCCTCCACCGACACCCCGCTCCCAACCGACACCCCAACTCCCACCGCCACCTCCTCCACCTCAAACCATCTTCTCGCCGGACGGGTAGGGTTCTTTAGTCGCTAAGCTTAGGATAGCTAGTCACCGATCATTTTGCTCTTGGGCGAGCCGATCCCTCGCTTTCCGTGGGAGAAGAGCGGTGAACGCATCGGAGGACTATGGACACGTTTCCTGATCGTCCACTGTTGTTGCTTGTCGATGACGATCCCTCCATCGCAGCAACAGTCGCTCCCTTTCTGGAGCGCGCCGGCTTCCGTGTCTTGACTGTCTCCGATGGCGCCACTGCTCTAGAGAAAGCCCATTCCCATCGTCCGGCGCTGATCATCCTCGACGTGTTGATGCCCCGCCTGGATGGGCGAGAAGTATTGCGCCGCTTGCGCCGGGAGAATGTGTGGATTCCGGCCATCCTGCTCACCCAGGTAGGCGAGGCCTCTGAGCGGGCGTTGGCGTTGGAGGAAGGCGCCGATGATTACCTGAACAAACCCTTTGACCCCTACGAGCTCTTGGCGCGCATCCGCGCCGTGTTGCGGCGCACTCGACCCGGAGAACGCTCACTTTCTACCTCCTGGATGCTTTCCGCCTTAGACCTACGCCTCGATCGTCGGGCCCGTCGCGCCTTCTTCAAAGAACAACCCCTCGACCTCACCCCAAAGGCCTTTGCCGTGTTGGAATACCTGATGACCCATCCCGATGAATGCCTGTCGCGCGAGCGGTTGCTTGAGGCTGTCTGGGGATGGGATTATCCGGTCGGCACGCGCACCGTAGACACCCGCATTGCTGAACTGCGCCGTGTCTTGGAGGATGATCCTGAGCAGCCGCGCTACATCGAAACGGTTGCTGGAGAAGGATATCGCTTTGTTGCGCCGGTCACTGGGCAGTAGGTTTGCGTTGTCTAGTGGACGATCCAGCGAGCATGAGACGCCTAGCTTCCCTTCTTGAGTGGTTAAATCGTTGGTTCAGCACGCTTTGGGTGCGGTTGGGGATCGTGCTGTTGCCGGTTGCGCTAGGGGGAATGGTAGCCTTCTACGTGCAGATCGTCATTCGCCCATTGCCGATCCTGGCCTTTCGCATCGATATTGGAACCGCTGTGCTGCTGGCTGGCCTGTTTCTGACCCTGTTGCTCGGGGCCTATTTCTTCGGCGACGAATCGCGCTCCTGGTTTGCCCGAGATGAGATCGTTGCCATGCGCCATGAGCTAGAAGAGAGCCGCCGTCAATTCATCCGCCGCTTGGATCACGAGCTCAAGAACCCGCTCACCGGTTTGCAAGCCGCCTTGGTCAACATGGCCGAAGCACCCGACGAAGCCGACCGGGCACGGGCGGCTGAGAATGCCCGTCAAGCCCTGGAACGGCTGCGTCGTTTGTTGGCCGATTTGCGCAAATTGGCCGAACTAGACGAGCAATCGCTAGAGCGCCTGCCGGTGGATATTCCGGCCTTGCTCGAAGAGGTGACTGATGCCGTGCGCAGCCTGCCGAGCGCTCAAGGGCGGGCCATCCACCTGCTGATCAGCCGTGTACCTTGGCCCTTCCCACCGGTGCGTGGCGATCGCGATCTGCTCAGCTTGGCCTTTTACAACCTGATCGAGAACGCCCTCAAATTCACCACGTCTCAGGACACGGTGGAGATTCGCGCTCTAGAAGACGGCAAGGTCATCCTTGTTGAAGTGGCCGATAGCGGCCCAGGCATCCCGCCGACTGATCTGCCGAAGATCTTCGAGGAGCTCTATCGGGGGGTGAATGCGCGCAGGGTCGAAGGATCCGGCTTGGGGTTAGCTCTGACTCGGCGCATCGTTCGGTTGCACGGCGGGACGCTCGAGGTTCGATCCCGTCAGGACGAGCCGCGCGGCACGGTATTCACTGTTCGCCTGCCGGTTGCCCGATGAAGTGCCTGTTACAAAACTGTAACCTCCCCGTCATTTGGCGGTAACAGTCCCAGGGTATAACAGAGCATGGAGAGAGTTATGCCGTGCTCAGAAACCGAGTTGATCGCCCGCCTGCAAGACGGTGATTTAGAAGCCTTCAACGCCTTGGTTTTGCTGTACCAGGACATGCTGTATAATCTGGCCGTGCGTATCTTGCAAGATGAGGATCGCGCTGCTGACGCTCTCCAAGAAGCCCTGATTTCTGCCTTTCGCAGTTTACACACCTTTCACGGCGGATCGTTTCGCTTATGGCTGGCGCGCGCCGTGATCAATAAGTGCTACGACGAATATCGTCGCTCCGTGCGTCATCCGGTTTTGCCGCTGACAGTTCACTACGATGGGGAAGAATTGGAGGAGAGCGAGCGTCTGCGCGATCCGGCTCCCTCGCTTGAGGCCTGTTTCGACACTCGGGAGTTGAACAGGGCCATTCGAGCTTGTCTGAAGTCGTTGCCGTTCAAATATCGCACGGTTCTGACATTGGTGGATGTAGAGGGACTATCGTACGAGGAGGCGGCTGCGATTTTGGGTATTCCGGTGGGAACGGTGAAAAGCCGTTTGGCGCGTGCCCGCCTGAGCATGCGCCTTGCTCTGCAAGCCTACCGACATCTTTTGCCTCATGCCTATCGAACCACCCAAGCCCAACCAATTTAAGAGAACCGTTTCACCCTTTCTCCGAAGCAGACTGCGATGGGCGACTCTTTGGCTGGAGATCGCCCTGCTTCTCGCTCTCGCCTCGTGCGGGACCTTGGAAGTGCGCCTGATCACCGAGCAGGATCTCACCCCAAGCGTCGCTTCCGACTCTACTCCAGCCGGCCCGCTCGCCCTAAGCCTGGATTCCTCCTCCGAGCAGATTCGTCAGCGCATTGCAGAGAGCCCCTACCATTGGCAAACGCTGTTCGTAGATGCCCAGATCGTCGATCAAGGGGAAGCGCCGCAGCGAGTCCAGGTTTGGATCGATCGACCAGCCTTTTCGTTTCGTTTGCTCAGTGGCCTTCTGGGCGGTTTTGCCCAAACGGTGCGCATTGCCAACGGGATGTCCTTGCTCGAAGTGGACATTCCCAGCGGTCGATCGTCGATTCAGCCGTTGCAAATGATACCGGCGGATGAACCTCTCAACCCAGAGAGTATTCGGGCGCTAGAGAGCGAGATCAGGCCTCACCCTTTATCGTCGTTCCTGGGTCCCCAGGTGGGTGTGCTGGTGTTTCCTTCGAGTTTGGCTCAGAACCAGGGGATGTTTCGCCCAGTCGGCATGGAAGTGGTGGCCTATCGCCTGGCCTTGATTGTGGAATGGATCGCTGACGGTCAGACCCTGCCGTCCTACCGCGCCTGGGTGGACGTGACCAGCGGTCTATTTTTGCGCTATCAGCGATTCGATAACGAAGGGGGAACGGAGGTGATCAGCGAGGCAAGCATCGTGCGCATTGATTATGATTTGCCGTTTCCGAGCGATCTCTTTCAAACCCGGCTGCGTGCCATGCCCAATTTTGTCGAGGGACCGTTGGCGCTTGAGTCGGCGGCGGTCACGCCGGCTGCCTTCGAGGGGCATGATTCATTGGGATGGGTGTATGCCTTCGTGCGGAACAACACCTATCCTTTGCCTGGTGTGCGTTTGATCCGCTTGCCGGCTTCGTGTGCGGCCGGCCGCATCCCTTGCCCGGCGGTTGAGGTGCTTCCAACACCGGTCGACTTGGTGGCTTCGCTTCAACCGCTGGTCTGGTCGCCGACTCGAACTGAAGCGGCTTGGACGTATCCCTTGGATCAGAATCAGCACATCTGGACGGTGTATCGCTTCGACCCTGTTGCGCTGGTCTGGCATGAGTTGGTGCAGATGGAACAGTACCTGGACTCGCCGACGTGGTCACCGGATGGAGAATGGGTTGTGTTTCGCGCTCAGGATGGGCAGGGCGGCAGTGAGATCTTTGCCGTTCATCGTGAGGGCGGGGATGTGAAGAATTTGATCGCCGATGTGGGGTTGCTCGAAGACGGCAATCCTTACACAATAGAAGGTTGGCTACGCGGCGAGCTGATTGTGCGCTCGGCTTCGCTGGCCGGTAAGCAAGCCATTTATTTGGTGCGGGTAGAGGAGGGTACGGTGCGCCCCTGGCCGGCAGAACGGCCGTTCCACGAGGGAATGGTGGAGTCGCCCGATGGTTTCTTGTTGGCCTACGTTCACTTCGACGAGCCCTCTCGGCGGCGAATTGTGAGGATTCTCGATGCCAATGGCACACCGTTAAACAATTTGGCGGCGTTTGCCGCTGGATCGGTGCTTCAGTTAACCTGGTCACCCGATGGGCGTAAATTGGGGTTTAGCCATTGGACCGAGATGGCATCTAGCGTCTACATCGTCCAGCGCGATGGTCGTAGCTGGCAACAGGCCTATGCGAGCAACAGCGAGGCCCGCTTCGTGTTCTCTCCCGATGGAGATAGTCTGTTGGTGCAGGCCATGGACGCTTTGGGAGAGCATCTTTATTTTGTGGATTTGACCACGCTCGAGTCGCGCTTGGTTCAAGCGCCCGGCGTGGGTCTGGAGGAAAGTTGGCTCTGGCCGGTGTGGGTGCGATGAGCGTTCAGCGGAGCGAGGCCGGCGATGCGCAGTCCGTCTTCTAGGATGGCTTTCACTCGGTCGCCGTGGCGGGTTTCGCAATATACCCGCAAGATTGGCTCGGTGCCGCTGAAGCGGATCAGCATCCACCCGCCATCTTCGAGTTTGAATTGAAAACCGTCTAGGGTGCTCAGTTCAAGGACCTTCAAACCGCCGATGGTGGCAGGGTTGGCGCCTAGGATCATCTTTTCGCGGGCGAGGCGATCGCCGGTGAAGGGACTATCTATGCGGTCGTAGAAGTACTCGCCGCCCAGTTTGTCGAACAGGTTGCAAAGCAGTTGAGTGGGTTTCTTGCCGGTTTTTACCATGAAATCGAGCATGTACAGGCCAGCTAAGATTCCATCCCGCTCAGGGACGTTGCCGCGGAAGGCGTAACCGCCCGATTCTTCACCCCCGATCAAGGCGTCGGTCTCCAACATCTTGGGGGCCACATATTTGAAGCCCACGCCGGTTTCGTGGACGCGCACCCCGTATAGTTCGCCCAGACGGTTGAGCATGGTGGTGGTGGAGATGGTCTTCACGATGTCGCCGCGCAGGCCGCGGATCTCCAGCAAATAATAGGTCAGCAGGGCATACACCCGCAACTGATTGATGAATTGTCCCTTTTCGTCGCCAATGCCACAGCGATCGGCATCTCCGTCAGTGACCAGCAGAACGTCGGCGCCGTGTTCCACCGTCGCCCGCAGGCCGGCGTTGATGTTCGGTGGGATCGGCTCAGGGCGCGTCATTTCTGGGAAGATCGGATTGCGTCCGTTGTGGATCTCGATCACTTGGGTTTTTCCGCCGGCCAATAGGCGCGTGAACCAGCCGGCTCCGTTGCCCCACATCGAGTCCACCACTACCTTCAAGCCGGCATCCCTGATCGGTTGGAGGTCGATCAGACCGTCGCGCGTCAGATGTTCGATGTAGGGTGTGGCGGCGTCGAATTTAACGATCCGACCTTCGGCTTCGGCCTGGGGGAGAGGCAAGCGCTTAACCTGAGATACCTCGTCGGGGATAGCGGCTTCGATCGCCTTCAGACCTTCGGGATCAATGGCCCCACCTGTCTCGTTGCGGACCTTGAAGCCGTTGTCAGTGGGAGGATTGTGACTGGCCGTGATGTTGATGGCGCCAGCTGCTCTTTTGTCCACCACGGCATAGGCGATGACCGGCGTCGGGGTTGCCTCTTGGGTGAGATACACATTCAGGCCATTCCCGGCCAACACTTCGGCCGCTGCAGCGGCAAAGTGTTCGCTTCCGAAGCGCTTGTCGTATCCTACCACCACCCATTGACCGTGTTTACCGTGATCGAGAAGGTAATGGGCGAAGCCTTGGGCGCAACGTCGAACGTTGTCGAACGTATAATCTTCGGCTATCACTCCTCGCCAGCCATCGGTGCCGAATTTAATCTTGATGGACATGGACTCTGCTCCTGGAACGAGATGCGGTGGAGTGGATTATAACGTAAGTTTGACACCCCGGATTTGACGCCTGTTTTCTCGGTTTTGTGTTATAATCTCGCTGCCCCGCCGGAGGATGGGCGGGGTATATTCTGCCCGGACAGGCAACACATGTCCCATCTCACACGCCCCCGGACTCAGCGGTGCGTGCTGCGGACCGGACGGACGCAGCGGCCGGAGAGAATGAACGGGGCGGAGGCAAAACGCACGGAGGTAGATTTCCCATGGCTAGTATTTCTATGAAAGCTCTTCTGGAGAGCGGCGTCCACTTTGGGCATCGTACCAACAAGTGGGATCCCCGCATGAGGCCATATATCTTCACCGAACGCAACGGCATTCATATCATCGATCTGCAACAGACGGTCAGGTTGCTCAATCAGGCCCATAATGTCGTGCGTGACACCGTGGCCAAAGGCGGGATCGTCCTCTTCGTGGGCACCAAACGTCAGGCCCAAGAAACGGTGAGGGAAGAGGCCTTGCGCTGCGGCATGCCCTATGTCACTGAGCGTTGGCTGGGCGGTATGTTGACCAACTGGGTCACCATTCGCCAGCGCATCTTGGAGCTGGACCGCTTGGAGAGGATGCGCGATAGCGGCGAGCTTAATCGCCTGACCAAGAAGGAAGCCCTGTTGATTCAGCGCGAGATCGCCCGTCTGCAGGTGCGGCTAGAAGGCATTCGCAATATGAAACGCTTGCCGGACATGCTGTTTATTGTGGATGTCGGGCGAGAGGCGGCGGCTATCCACGAGGCCAATTTGCTCAAGATCCCGATTGTGGCGTTGGTGGATACCAACTGCAACCCTCAGAACATTGACTACGTTATCCCGTCTAACGATGATGCGATTCGCGCCATCAAGCTGCTAGTGGGTCGGATTGCCGATGCCATTTTGGAGGGCAAGGCCATGCGCAAAGAAGAGGAGGCAGAAGCCGAGGCTTTGACCGCCCAGGAGAAGCTGGTCGGCGGCAGGCCGGCCCCCCGACGGGTGGTGGAAGCGGCCGATGTGGATGAGATCGGTGAAGACGATTTGCTGGGCGAATCCACGTTGGCCAAGTTGAGGAAATCGCGCAAGATGCTCGAGGAAGAGATCGTGGAGGAAGAGGCCGAGGAGGAGGCCGAAGAAGAGGCCGAAGAATGACAGCGAAGGCACCTATCTCAACACTCAAGTTAGAGGAAAATCAAGATGGCGATTACAATTGAAATGGTCAAAGAGTTGCGCGCGGCAACCGGCGCCGGCATGCTGGATTGCCGAAAAGCGCTTGAGGAAGCCAATGGCGATGTCCAGAAGGCCATGGAATTGCTGCGACAGAAAGGAATGGCTACGGCTGCGAAGCGCTCCGATCGCGTTACTTCCAACGGGGTGATCGAGCTGTACTCGCATGGCGGCGGTCGAGTAGGCGTGATGGTCGAAGTGAATTGTGAGACCGATTTCGTAGCCCGTTCGGAGAAGTTCCGCACCCTGGCGCATGAGATCGCCCTGCAGATTGCCGCTGCGGCGCCGCGCTACATTCGTGAGGAGGACATCCCGCAGCAGGTCCTGGAACAGGAAGCGCAGATTGCCCAAGCGCGCGCCCGTGAGGAGGGCAAGCCCGAGGCCGTGATCGAGAAGATTGTGGAGGGGCGGTTGGAGAAGTTTAAAGACGAGGTGGTCTTGCTTCGCCAGCCTTACATCCGTGACGAGAACATCAAGGTGCAATCGTTGATCCTGGAAAATATTGCTGCTATCGGTGAAAATATTGTGGTTCGCCGGTTCCAACGCTGGGAACTGGGAGAAGCGATCGGTGAATGAACGCACCAGGCCAACCGCAGGGTTGGCCTTTTTTCTGGAGGTGTGAGGCATGTCAACTCTGAAGTATAAGCGGATTTTGCTCAAGCTCAGCGGCGAGGCCTTGGCCGGCGAGTCGGGGTTTGGGATCGATCCGACCGAGGTGGAGGCTATCGCCGCTCGTGTCAAGGAAGTGCACCAGAGTGGGGTGGAAGTGGCGATCGTGATCGGCGCCGGTAATCTGTGGCGCGGCAAACAGGGGCTCGAGCGGGGGATGGACCGAGCCACGGCCGATTATATGGGCATGCTTGGCACGGTGATGAATGCCTTGGCGTTGATGGATGCCCTGGAGCGGGATGGGGTGTACACGCGGGTGCTCTCCGCCATCGAAATGCGTGCCATTGCTGAGCCTTATATTCGTCGTCGGGCGATTCGCCACATGGAAAAGGGCCGCATCGTCATCTTCGGGGCCGGCACCGGCAACCCCTTCTTTTCCACCGACACCGCTGCAGCCTTGCGGGCGGCCGAGATCGAAGCCGATGTGGTGATCAAAGCCACCAAGGTGGACGGCGTATACGACTCGGATCCCAAGCGCAACCCCGATGCCAAAAAATTCGACCATCTGACCTACATTGAAGTGCTCAACCGTCGCTTGGAAGTGATGGACAGCACAGCTATATCGTTGTGTATGGAAAATCACCTGCCGATTCTGGTGCTCAATTTGTGGGATCCCAGCGCCCTGTTGCTGGCTTTGCAAGGGGAACCAGTGGGCACGCTGGTCACCGATTGAAAGACTCGCAACCTGCTCACAAATCCTATCGTCTATCTCCGCCGGCGCCAACCATTTCCCCTCTCCCAGATCGACCGCCGCCAGGATGCCCGCGCCGTTGACCCAGGCTTCATCCACGCCGACCACACAAGCCGACCTCCCGTTCAGATGGCGGCGAAGCTGTTGCCCGGCTGCTTGCACATCCCGCCGCCCGCTCATCTGGCTCAATCCGATGCCAACGGTAATGCCGAAAGGTCTTCCCGCAGTCACAACAACGATACCGATACACGGTTGCTTGCCCGAGACGAGGGTCTTTCACCACCTCGTTTACCTCTGTGGGCAAGGGATGGTTGGCCTGGGTCCTATGACCAAGAGCGATGCGCCTTCGTTTATTCGTTGTTCCAATTCGTTGACGGCTTTGCTCGCCATCGAACGGCCCAGCGCTTGACCCCCCCCAAACTCGCCAAAAATGTTACAGTGCCCATAAAAAACAGGACTCTGCTCAGCAGAGTCCTGTTTCGTTCAGACCAGGACCGGCTGGTTACCCACCAACGCCTTGCAAGCTCGCATTGATGGTCGAGAACACGTTGCCGATGATCGGACCGAGCAGCATCAGAACCGCAATGACAACAATAGCGACCAGAACGAGGATCAACGCGTACTCTACCAGTCCCTGGCCTTTCTCTTTGGGTGCAATCAACATAGCAAAAAGCCTCCTTTCTGAATAATGTGTGAGCGTTTACTCACCTAGTTGTATTATATCCTGTATGCCCAAAAATGCAAGGTGGATCGCCTACAATCTTGTTAGTCTAACAATTTTGGAAAGCCGAGATCGGCTACCTTGGGCCGCGTGCAGGAACTGTAAAGGTCACTCGAGTCCCTTTTCCGAGCGTGCTATCCACTTCGAAGGTGCCGCCCAACATCTCAGCGCGTTCACGAATCAACTTTAACCCTAGGCCGCCGCTCCGCTCCAACACCCCGGTATCCATGCCCTTTCCGTTATCGTCCACCGACACCCGCACCATCGAATCGCCCATATCTAGATTCACCTTGATCGCTGTCGCTTGACTATGACGCGCTGCGTTGCCGAGCAGCTCTTGAATGGCCCGAAAGATCATCACCTCCAGATAGGGCTCCAAACGGCGCTCAACGCCGGAAACGATCAGATGGACCTCTAAACCGGTTTGCTCACGGAACGCATCGGCATATTTGCGGACCGTGGGCACCAATCCCAGATCGTCGAGCATCATCGGGCGCAAATCAAAGATAAAATTGCGTATCTTCTGAAAGGTGTTGAGCGCAGCCAGCTTCAAATTGTTCAATTCTTCTCGCGCCTGGGCTGTGTCAATATCCATCAGGCGCACAGCGATCTCCGTTTGCAAGATAAAGTTCGAGAGAGCTTGAGCCGGCCCATCGTGCATCTGGCGCGACAGGCGCTGGCGCTCTGCCTCTTGGGCATTGACCAACATCTCGACCGTCGCCAACGGCCCTTTGCTCGCCGGCGCAAGGCTGCTCTCCGCCGGCCGGCTCTGCTGCGCCTGAAAGCGCTCCAACAAAGCCTTCAGCCTCTCCAAGTGCGCCCGATCGCTCTGCAACTTCTCCAACTGTCCGCGCATCACCAACAACCGTTGCTGGGCATCCAAGGCTGAGTCGCAGATCATGCGCAACTCCTCGGTCGACATCGCATGCACCTGTCCCAGCGCCTGCTGCAAATGCGCTGTCACGGCAGCACTGCGCTGGGTGAGCTTAGCCACCTCGCTCTGGCTTTGCTCTATCATTAACGTCACTTCGCGCAAGGCGCGCACTGTCTCATCCAACTCCGTCTGCCAATCAATCATAGTCTCGGCGTTCTGTTCCTGCCAGAGATCATCACTCATCCCTCACTGCTCCTCTCTATCGCTTAGGCTCTTCCAGGTTACCCAACCATGTTTGAGCGCATAAATTACCGCTTGCGTGCGATCCTGCACGCCGAATTTTCGCAAAATCGACGTGACATGATTCTTGACCGTCTGATGACTGATTTCCAACAGTGTGGCGATCTCCTTGTTGCTCATCCCACGCACCATGCAATACAGCACTTCCATCTCCCGATCCGACAAGGGATGGTACGGATGTCCGGGATCGCTATACTGCCGGCGCGCGCTTTCCAAACAGACGTTCACCCACTCCTCCAACTCACGGGCCGAAAACCGATGCGATCCAAACACAAATTCCCCGCATGCCACGCGCCGAATGCTCTCCGCCAACCGGCGGGCGTCCACGTCCTTTGAAAGATAACCGGCCGCTCCGGCCAACGCAGCATGCAACTCCTGTTCGATCGCATCATAGCCGGTCAAGAGCAATACCCGGGTGGGCAACTTATCCTGCCGTACCAAGCGAGTCACCTGCAAGCCGTTCAAGCCCGGCAAACTGATATCCAGCAAGGCGACCTGGGGATGGAGTTTGCGTATCAACCGTAGAGCATCGTCGCCGGTGGCCGCTTGTGCAACCACTTCCATATCTGCTTCCAAGCTGAGCGCATCCACCACACCCTGCCGGAAAAGCGGGTGATCATCCACCACGAGCAGAGAGATCTTTTCCACCATTCTCAAAACAGCTAAAAAACCCAAAACAAAACTACGTTTTCCAAAACGCCTCTCAACACAGCCTCCGATCCCATGCCTTCGAGGCCATGGGGGAAAACGACCACATTCAACCCTGACAAGAAGATTTTAGCACGAATTTGCACCGACGTAGGCCTCTCTTGTTAGCGGGTAGACCAACGGTACACCACCAAATTCTCGCCCCCTAAGCGGATTGCCGCCTCTCCGCCGCTCACATACACCGGCTGCAAGCGATCGGCCAAGCCAGGATACAAGCTCGGAAAGGCGATCACATAATCGGCCTGGCGCTGATCAAGAAACTCCTCCAAATGCGCCTCATCTCGCAAGAAAGGGATCACCTCAGGCGAAATCAAACCGGCCAAATCAATCAACGGATGATGATCGAAATAGCCCAGTGCGCCGATGTCGTGGGCAGCGATCAACGTCTCAGGCGGCAGATGAACGCTCACCCACTTTGCCACCTGCACCATTTCCGACTCAATATAGGCTACGTCTTCCGCATAAGATTGCGCTCCCATGCCGACGAACCCGATCGTCACGAACAACACGATCAATGCCCAAGCCAGGCGCATCCTCCTAAGCCTCGGGCTGGGCGCGGCCTCCCGGAACAGATCCAACACCCCGAGCAATCCCCAGACAAACAGGGCCGGCATAGTCGGCATCAAATAACGCCCGTGCTGGTATGGCGGCAAGCGCATAGTGTAGAGAAATACGTAGCCGGCCGCCCAGATCATGCCGGCCAACGTTCCCCAGGCGCGTTGGCGCACTGCCTTCACCCCCCATCTTACCACCCCCGGCAGCAACACCAACAACGGACCGGTGACCAACTGCAAAACGCCCAAGCCGATCTTATACAAGAACGGCCTGGCTTGCCAAGCCGCATATTCGGCTTGCTTGGCGTAAAACGTGTTGGGAAAGGGCGCGCCGGACAAGGTGAGATGGAATAGCAAGTACAACCCAAACAGAACGCCAAACCCAAGCCCAAAGTGCACTAGCGCCGGCATCGGCCGCGGGCGCAGTAAAAGGGTTAGGACGATCGGGCCGAGCAGGGTCAGCCCATCGGGGCGCGTCCAGATCGAGAGGGCCGCCAGCAGGCCCAGGGTTAGGGGGCGAGGCGTCGGTTCGTTGAGCAGGAACAGAACGCTCGTCACCAGTAGCGCGTGGAGCAGGGTTTCCATCCCCGAAGCCGCCGCCCAAGTCATATGCCACTCAGCGATCAGAAATAGCCCTACCAACGGCCAAGAAGAGCGATAGGAGGGCAACAGGCGGCGCGCTGTCTGTTCGGCTGTTATCGCCAGAGCGAAGAGCGCGATCCCACCTAATAGGTACGTCCACACGTAGGGCGCCAGGCCGAGCAGAAAACCAAGGGCGAGCAGCGCCGACCAGAGAGGCGCTGTGGAGCCAGCTGAAGGTTGCCCTGGGAGAAACGCCCATTCGCCGCGCCACGCCAGGTTGCGGGCATAGGTCAGATAGATCCAAGAATCGTCCAGGGGAAAGCCAATGCGAAAGGTGAGGGCGCTCGTTGTCAAATAGATGCCGATCACAAGCAACGTGGTCACTGCTAATAGCAGCACCTGCTTCCGATCGAGGTCAGGGGAGGATTTCGTAGAGACGATGACCATCTATCTCTCCAAGGAATCGAAAACGGGGATGGGAAGAAGGATCTTTGTACAGTTCTTTCAGGGCCGGCAAGGCGCCCTGCGACTCCAAGAGCAGATAGCGTGCTCGGTAGCGTTCGGCGGCAGCCAACACGGAAGAGCGTTCGCCCGTCGGGGTCACGATAGCCAAACGGCCGGTGGCAACGTAGTAGCCAGGCGGATTGCGAACCATGATTACCTGATCGAGCGGCGCACCGGTCTGCCGACGTAGGAACGTCTCAATGTCCCGATAATGACCGTCTTCTCGCTCCCAGCCGGGCAATACGCGAAGGATCACCACCATGAAGGTCATCAGCAGGGCGATGCCGACCAGCGCAGCGCGGAAAATCGTATATGCATGATCGTCAAACCATCCTCGTCGGCGCACGAAGTGAACGGTTTCGTCCAGGCCAAGGGGCGCCAAGCTCCACCACAACGGTTGAAAGGCCGCTCCAGCATGAAAAAACGCCCCACGCGACCCGGCGAAGGGAAAGACTACTGTCATGACCAGCAGGAGCAGGAGCCACCCTACGCCGGCCAATCGGACGCGCCGATCGCGACGCAATTGCCAGATGCCGATCAGGATAAACGGGAAGAGGAAAATGCTTCCCTGGGCGGCAAACGCGTTCAAGAGATTCCAGCGCAGAGCGTTCAGGCGGGCCAGCAAGATGGCCTCCCAGCCCGAAGCGAGCCAGCGCTCAACTGTCAATTGCGAGGCGGGATAGAGGAAGGTGTCATTATAATCGGTGAGCCACAGCAAGCGAGCGGTGCCGGGGGCGGTGAGCGCACCGACCACCATCCAATTGCGCAAATACCACGGCCCCATCGGCAGGAGGAAGCCGAGCAGGGTCAACGCCAGCCAGGTCGCCAGGCGCTTCCAGCCGGCCCAGGGCGCGGGGCGCGGCTCCCCTGGCTCAGCCTGCGCCGCTCGACGCGCCCGACCCAGCGCTGCCAACCAAGCCAACCCCAACCAGAGCAACCCATCGGAGCGGGCGAGGGTCATCAGGCCGGCCAAGATGCCCAACAGCCAGAACCGCAGCCCAGGGCGATCGAAAAAGGGGATCGGTCGCTCGGGCGCCTCCCCCGAAGCAGGAAGCGCCAGCAAGAACGCCGTCCCCAGCAACATATAGATGCCGTAGTTGTCGGTCACCGACAGAAAAGGAGCATAATACCCCGAAAATGCGGCCAACAAGCCGGCCACCAGAGCTGGTCCTCGACGTTGGGTCAGGCGAAACGCCAAGATGCCGGTAAGGGCCGGGACACTGGCTGCCAGCAACAGAAACCCCAAGCGCGCTGCTGCAAAGGTGGTCTCGCCGGCCAGCGCCATGCCAGCGGCAGCTACGATCGAAGCTAGCGGCATCCAGTAGAGATGGGAGGGAGCGGGCAACGCTGGAGGATCGGCCAGGTAATTCCACAAGTAGGGTTCGGTGAACCCATAGCCCATCGCCAGTTGTATTCCCCCGCCGAAGTAATAATCGGCGTCCATATAGCCCGGTAAGGACTGGAAGCGAGAAATGGCCAGAGCAACGATCAACCCGATCAGGAAGAGCAACAACAGGTCGCGGCGATTCACGGCAGACAATCCACGTAAAACGTCGGAGGTAACATGCAACGATGCCAATTATACAAGGCATGTCGCCTTACGGATCAGAAGAGGCCGCAACGAGCTGAGCAATCACTTCGAGCGGGTGCCGGACTTGCTTGCCGCTCAGCCACCTTAAGTGAAGGCGGCAGGCTGCACCGGACCCGAGAAAGGCTTCTTCTGGAGCCAAATCAGCAGTCTCCAGCAAGCGCCGGCCTAGGACGACGGAAATCGAGTGATGCTCTGCTTCGTATCCAAATGGGCCGGCCATGCCACAACACGCCGCTTCGAACGGCTCCACCCTGATGCCAAGCGACCGCAACAGGGTCAAGGTAGCCTCTGCGCCCACCGGCAAGCCATCGGCGGCCAACGGTTCGGCCCGCTGATGACAGTGCGGTTGAAAGCGAAATACGCTCGTGGCGGTTGCCAGCGACTGCTTGGCAGCCAGCAATCGCTCCCATCGTCCCCCCCGAAGCAGGAACTCCTCCAACAACCAGATGCGCTCCGAAAGGGCATCCACCTCGGCCGCGCGCTCGGGCAGCAGGCTGGCATAATCTCGCTTCAAGTGGTACACCTCAGACGGCTCGAGCCCGACGATGGAAGCCTCTCCGCTCGGGTCGAGGCGATGGATGGCTTCGAGGAGGCGCTCTGCGTGTTCTCGCGCTGCTTTGAGAAACGCCTTGGAAAACAAACTCATCCCTGCGCCGACGATAGGCAGGGGAACCACGCGGCAACCGCAGGCCGCAAGCAAATCAAACGCCGCTTGTTCCACCTCCGGCTCGATGTAGCGAGCGAAAGGATCGCTCAAGAATAACACCATCTCTTCTGCCGCCGGCCCAGGAATCCAGCGCGCCCGACGTCGAGTGAAGGTTGGCAACGGACGCTCGGGCGTCAAGCACAAGACATGGGCGATCAGGCGTCGCAGGGCCGGCTGGCCTGCCAAGAAATTCACGATCGGCGCTAGGCGAGAGAGCCAATCAGCTATCACATGGAAGTAGCCGAACAGATAATCACGCCACGGGCGAGGCTGTGCGCTGTAGTAGTGATGCATGAACTCGACCTTGAGCTTGACCATATCCACCCCGCTGGGACATTCCGCCATGCATCCCTTGCATCCCAAGCATAGGTCCAACGCCTGGAAAGCCGCTTGTCTTAGCTCGGCAGAACCGTTGGGGTCCAGCGCCGGCCCCAGGGCCTGCGGCGCGGCGATCAGAGCGCGCAGCAAATTGGCCCGGCCGCGAGTTGCGTTGGCCTCCTCGCGGGTCGCCTGAAAGGATGGACACATCACGCCCGTGGTCTTGCGGCATACCCCTTGACCGTTGCACTGCTCAATAGCTATCCTCAGGCCGCCCTGCCGGCCGAAGTCCAGCGCCGGAGCCCAAAGATGGACCTGTTCCTGGGGCCGATAGCGCAAGTGCGTATCCAGGGGCGGGGCATCGAACATCTTGCCCGGATTGAGCAAGCGATGCGGATCGGCAGCCTGCTTCAACAACTGCATGGCCTCGGTCACCTGAGGGCCATACAGACGCGCCAGAAATTCTCCGCGGGCGATCCCATCGCCATGCTCGCTGGTGATCGAACCGGACAGGCGTATGGTCAAAGTAAACGTCTGCTCCGCAATGCTCCGCAGAACGTGCACCCCCCGGGCGGTGCGCAGATCTAAGACCGGGCGGATGTGCAAACAGCCGGCCGAAGCATGGGCATGAATCCCTCCCTCGGTGTGATGTTCGGCCAGGATGCGCTCCACCTCCCGCACAAACTCCCCTAAGCGCTCCACCGGAATAGCGCAGTCCTCAATAATGGATACCGGCCGCGCCGCCTGAGGGCGCGAGTCCAGAATTCCTAACCCCACCTTGCGCACATTCCATATCTGCGCCTGCTCGGCCGGCGTGGAAGCCATATACACCACCCGCCCCAAACGGCGCACCTGCTCCTCTAGGACTTCCGGCCGATCTCCGTCAAATTCCACCACCAACACTGCTGCTGGTTCTTCGTGCAACCAGGCCATCTGACGGGCATAGGCCGGCAGACTGCGCGCCAAACGCAAGATCAACTGTGGGATCAATTCCACTGCCGCCGGCCGAAAGGTCAACAGGCGCGGCGCGTCCTCGCAGGCGGCGACGATGCTCGAATAGGCTAACACCCCCAGTACGGAATGCTTGGGCTTGGGAACCAGACGAACAGTCGCACGGCGAATCACCGCCAACGTGCCCTCTGAACCCGCCAGAAGGGTCGCCAAATTCACCTCGCCGGCTGGCAGATCGGCCGGATAGCTCTCCCCAATCCATTGCGGTGGGGCAGAGGGACTCCAAGGCAACAAGTAGTTCAAGCGGTAACCGGCCGAATTACGCCAAGTGTGTGGAAAGGACTGACGGATGGCTTGGGCATACCGCTTGCGGATCGTCCGGACGGCAGCCAGGATATGATCTTGATAGGTAGAGCCAGGTCCTTCTTGGGCTGGCTTCCTGTCCAAATCGGCCGTGGCGATCCCGCCCCAGCGCGCTAGAGACCCATCGGCCAAAATCACCTCGGCCTCCAACACGTGATCGGCCGTCATCCCATACCGAATGGAGTGAGCGCCGGTTGCATTGTTGCCGATCACGCCGCCGAGCGTAGCGCGCTCAGCCGAAGCCGGATCAGGGCCAAACATCAGGCCATAGCGAGCTGCCTGGCGGTTGAGGTCAGCTAGGATTACGCCAGGCTCCACCGTAGCCGTACGAGCTTCTGGATCGATGTGGACGATCGAATCAAGCCAGCGCGAACCATCCAGGATCAAGGCTGGACCGATGGCCTGTCCGGCCAAGGAGGAACCAGCTCCGCGCGGCAGGATCGGAATGCGATAATGGGCGGCCAATTCTACCGCTGCGTGCAGATCGTCTTGGGTACGCGGCAGCACCACGCCGAGAGGTTCGATTTGGTAGATTGAGGCATCTGTCGAATAGAGCAAACGCGACGTCCGATCGAGGCGCATCTCGCCATGCAGCCGCCGCTGCAGTTCGTGAAGGAAATCGGCAGGTAGGGACATGCCTCAATTCTACCCTGTCCATCTCGTTTGACGCCACCAAACGCCTCGCTGCAGGCATAGCTTGAGGATCAGCCGGCCTGGTCAGCAGGTTCAGGAGGGATCCTGGCAGGGCGTGAGATCGGCGGTTCGGATCCCCTCTCCGCCGGCTTCTTTAGATAGTTCAACCGAGATTATCCCCAGACGAAAGACAAAAACCCTTGTGCAGTGTGATAGAATGGAAATGAGAATGTGGTTTGTTGAGCAGATCATCCGCGAAGCCATGGAACGTGGCGAGTTCGATAACCTGTCCGGGGCCGGCAAGCCGATCGACCTTTCGAGCTACTTTGATCTGCCGGAAGAGGTGCGCCTGGCCTATTCGCTCCTGAAAAACGCCAACATCCTGCCCGAGGAAGTGGAGCTGCTGCGCGAGATCGCAATGCTAAGCGAACAAGCGCGCACCGAACCCGACATAGCGCGGCGCCAAGCCCTGCTGCGAGCTGTCGAAGATAAGCGGCTTCGCTTTCATTTGCTGTTGGAACGAGGAAACGCCCGAGCACAACGCTTGAAGTGAGAGCGTTGCCCACACCATCGGCTTCACACCTCATCTCGACCTGACCCACCTTTACGGTGGTTATCTGATTATCCCAACCTAGACCAGGCAGGCTACGCAAATTCCGAATGAGTGAGAAAGATACTCTACGCATTATCCCACTCGGGGGACTGGGAGAGATCGGCAAAAATATGACGGCCTACGAATACGATGGGAATATCCTCATCGTGGATGCCGGCATCATGTTCCCCCTCAACGACATGCTCGGGGTAGATTACATCATCCCCGATTTTCAATATCTGCTGGATAAGGCCGATCGGGTGCGCGGCATCGTGATCACCCACGGCCACGAAGATCACATCGGCGCTGTTCACCATGTATTGGATGCCATCCCAGCGCCGGTCTACGCCACACCCCTTACCCTTGGCCTGATTGAGGGCAAACTGACGCGCAACGGCAAGGCCAGCAAGAGCGACCTACGGCGCGTGCATGCCGGCGAGACGGTGCAGATCGGCAAGTTCAAAGTCGAGACCTTCCACATCTGCCACTCCATCCCCGACGCCATCGGCCTCGGAATTACCACCGGGGCCGGCCTGGTGGTCCACATGAGCGATTTCAAGCTGGATCAGACGCCAGTGGACGGCTGGGTCACTGATTACGCTAAACTGGCCGAATTTTCCCGCCGTGGCGTGGACCTGCTGCTCAGCGATTCCACCAACGCCGAGCGACCCGGCTGGACGCCCTCGGAGAAGGTTATCGGGCCGGCCTTCGACCAAGTGATGGCCAACGCGCCCGGACGGGTGATCGTAGCCACCTTTGCCTCGTCGATCTCACGCATTCAGCAAGTCGCCGACTCGGCCATGAAATACAAGCGCAAGCTGACCTTTGCCGGCAGCAGCATGGTGGAGAACGTCCGCATCGCCCGCAACCTGGGCTACCTCAAAATCCCAGACGCAACGATCGTCTCCTTGGAACAGGCCTTGACCTTGTCCGACAACAAAGTGGTGATCATGTGCACCGGCTCACAGGGGGAACCCTCCTCAATCATCGGCCGACTCTCCACCGGCTCGAATCGCCAATTCGACGTGAAACCTGGCGACACGATCGTTCTCTCCTCGCATCCTATTCCGGGCAACGAAGAAGCAGTAAGCCGGGCCATCAACCGCCTGCTGCGCCTAGGGGCTGAGGTGATCTATGATGCCATCGCGCCGGTGCACGTATCGGGACACGCTAGCCAAGAAGAGCAAAAACTCCTGTTCAACCTATTGCGTCCGCGCAACTTCCTGCCCATCCACGGCGAACTGCGTCAACTCAAGCGTCACGCCTGGCTGGCCGAACAGATGGGCATCCCCAAGAGGAACATCGCTGTGGTCGAAAACGGCCAGATCGTGGAACTACGCAACGGCAAACTACGTATCGGCGAACGCATCCCAGGCGGATACATCTTCGTGGACGGCGAGTCGATCGGCGACATTGACCACGATGTAATGAAAGAACGGGCTCAACTGGCCCGCAACGGCATCGTGGTGATCGACTTGAGCATAGACAAAGTGCATGGCAACCTGCTTCACGAACCAGAGGTGCTGACGCGTGGCTTCCTCTCCCCCGACGATGCCGAACGGCTAATCCCCGAGATTCGCAAACGCGTGGTGATGGCGGTGCAAAGTGGCGGCCTGGAGACCGACAAAGACATCGCTAACGCTGTAAAAGACTACCTCTACCGACAAACCCGAAGACGCCCACTGGTGTTTGTCACTCTAAGCCGAACGTGATCTCCGACCTTTGTAGTACACACTGCCCACGATTCCCCTGGCCAAAATCACTCTGCCGCGCCCGATAGCGCGGCAGAGTGGGCGAGAGGAGGCTCACTGACCTTCTCTGAGCTATGCGCGGATCTCCTGTCGTTGGAAGATCACATATCCCACGGCGAACAGCAAGAACGTCGCCGCAATCAGGCTGGTCAAATGGGGCCAGATCAGCAACAGGCTCTGATCGAGAGGCAGTGGAGCACCCAACAGGGCACGATCCAGTTGAATGGGCAGGATGATGCCCAGCGATCGCTCTGCCGGCCGGAGCAGGATCACCGCAATCTCGGCAAACAACCGAATCGGTGAGATGCGCTCCAGAGCCAGCTGCAGCTCCCACACGGCGATCAGATCGAGCAGATTGGTCACCTGTTGAGGAGCAAATACCGGCAGCAACAGGCCGGCTACTATGTTCCAAAACACGGTGAAGAAGAGCCAAACAGCAATCGCAGCCAAAGCCGCCGTCGCCGGAGAGCGAAAGAGAATGGAGAACAACAGCGCCAGCGAGATCCAAATGCCGCCGTAGAACACGGTCGCTATCAAGAACAACAACGCCCGTCCGGTTTCTTCGGCGGTGGGTGGGACTCCTAGGCTCACGATCCCCAAACCGAAGATCAGCAGCCAGATCGCTGCGAACACAATGGCTAGAGTCAACAGACAACTTAGGAATTTCCCAAACAGGAAGGCATCGCGATACACTGGCTGGGCCAGGATACGCGACAGGGTGCGTCGGTTGAATTCACTGTTGACAGCATCGAAGGCCAAGGCGATGGCGATCAGAGGCACGAGAAAGCCCAAGAATCCTACAAAGGAAGGTAGGGGATCCTGGGCCGTGGTGAACAAGCGCAGGTAGAGGAACTCGCTGTTGTTGCGATTCAGATTTTGCAACGCCGTATAGACGGTGCCCACAGCGGTGATCACAATCAACAGCTCCAAAATGCGCATCCGGGCGCCGGTCAAGTGATCGGCCATCTCCTTGAATAGCACGGCGCCCAAGCCGATCCAAGGAGAGCCTTCGCGTTCGGTCGGTCTTCGCCAGGAATCAAGCAGCTTGAGCATCTTTCGCCTCCTCGAAGTAGCGCCGATAAATTTCTTCCAAATTCTGATGTTGGATGGTCAGGCCAAACAAACGCCCACCTGCCTGGACCACTGCTTGGGCGATTTCGGCGCGCACATCGCTTTGGGCCTCGACCTGATACCTATCGGAAGCAACCGAGTGCACTGCCCTCACCTGAGACACCATGCGCAGGGCGTTCTGCAGCTCCTCGGGCGAGCCTTCGGCATGCACGCCGATCACGTACGCCCCGCCCAACACCTTCTGCGCCAGATCAGGCACCGTTCCCTCCAGTACCATCTGGCCACGATGGAACAAGCCCACCCGATCGCATACCTCTTGCACCTGATGTAGCAGATGCGAGGAGAGCAGGATGGTGATCCCTTCCTGCTTGAGGCTGTGGATCAAGCCGAGGAACTCACGCGCCAGTTCGGGGTCCAAGCCTTGGGTCGGCTCATCCATAATAATCAGTTGGGGACGTTTGAGCAGTACGTCAGCCAACCCCAGGCGTTGCCGCATGCCTCGAGAAAAGGTCCCCACCCGCTGATCGGCCACGCGGCGCAAGTGAACGTGCTCTAGGGCTTCCTCTACCCGAAGGTTCAATTCTTTGCCAGAGAGACCGTTCAGGCGGGCAATGTAGCTTAGGTTTTCGCGCGCCGTGAGATCGTCATAAAAGCCCACTTGGTCAGGCAAATATCCCACGCGCGCTTTGACGCTCAGGGGATAACGCGTAGGGTCAAGGCCCAAGACGCGCACTTGGCCGCGCGTGGGCTCGGTGAGGCCCAGCAACATTAGAATGGTGGTGGTCTTGCCGGCCCCGTTCGGACCGAGCAGGCCAAAAACCTCACCGGCCGAAACGATCAGGTTAAGGTCCTTCACAGCAGTGAAGTTGCCGTATTGCTTGGTCAGGTTTTGCGCTTCGATGACCGGATGATCCATGCTCACCTCCTAGGAAAAGGGTCCGGAGAGGAGCTAAGGGGCTCCTGCTCTGGACGCTCGTTTCGCTCACCGACGGCCAAAGCGGACGACGGCCAAGCCGACGATCGCCAGCGCTACAGCAATCAAGGCAATGCCCACCACGCCCCACAGGGTGGAGGTGCGTACCGTGATGCGAAAATCAACCGATTTGCTGCCTCCCTCCTTGGGTTGGGCGCGGAAGGTGACGATGTAATCGCCTGCCACCGCTCGGTCGGCCGGCTTGAGGTTGGCTTTCACTTCCACTTCACTGTTGGCTGGCACCTCTGTCACCTCTTCTGGCTGAAAGGTGACCTGCCAGCCGGTAGGCGAGGAAGCCGACAAGCGCACGCCGAAGGCCGGCGAGTTGCCCGTGTTGCGCAGGACTAGTTTGATCGGCGTGGTTTCGCCGATGTAGGCATCGCCAGAGAGCCGGCCATCGGGCGTGGTCAAAGTCAGTTGCGGCTGACCGAGCACCTCTGCGGTCAACACCAGCGAGGTCTCGGCTGTCTCGCTCTGGGCTAGGATAGTGATCGGATAGCTGCCGACCGGCAGGCTGGTCAATGGCTCGGCCGAGATGTCGATCCGCTGCGAGGCGTTGGCCTTGATTTCAGTCGGCAGGTTGGTAATATCCTTGCCGGCAGCACGCAGCGTCACCTTGAACTCGCGAGGTGCATCGGCAGAGAGCGTGGCAAAAATGTCCTCACCACCTTCATTCTTGAGGGTAGCGTTGAAGCTAAAGGTGGTCTCTGAACCGCCGCGTGCGACCGGGAAATCGGTTTGAAGGGTCAACTTTGCCGGCGTTTTTTCCTGAACAATCAACTCGATCGGAAATGTTGTCGTCGTCTCGCCCCAACGGGCCACCAGCTGGAAGCGATATGTGCCGGCCGCGATCCTTTCGGGCTGGATGAGTCGCAGTTGAAGGCGGGCCGGCTCGTCCTTCTCTACATAGATCGAACGAATCACCCGCCCCCCGCCTCGATATTCCGCTGTCCAACCATCCAGCAAGTCGCTCACATCGAGAGCCACAATACCTGATTCGGGGACGCGCACAGTCACATCGAGATTCAGCGTCTCCCCAATGCCAACCACGATCGAAGGATACTCAGAATAGATGACCAATCCCTCTTGGGCTTGCGAAGGACGTGCCCCGACCAGCGTCAAAACAATGATCATCGCCAGAGCAAGCAGATTGCGAGCGTTGTGCATGACTCAACCTCCTTGAGAGAGATGACGATGTTGCAACCGAATGAAGATCGAACTCGCTCAGAAGAACTTGGAATATTTTTATAGGAAGTGCGTTAGATTTCTGTTAGAGGACAGTAAACTGAACATACGAAACCAGAGAACCTCAAATTGCCGATCTCGAGCGTTTTCGTTTCTTGACAATTTTTCCTCTTCGGTTAGAATCATGCTCACTGGGGCGATGGCGGAATAGGCAGACGCCGCGGTCTTAAAAACCGCTGGGCTTTGCGTCCGTGTGGGTTCGAGTCCCACTCGCCCCATCTTGCCTCTCCTGCCTTAGGGACAACGCCCTCACCATCCTGCTGAGCGGGCAGCAGTGTGATTCAACCCAACCCTGCTCCCACCACTGGACAACATCCTGCGATCGCTGCTTGATCTTGCGCCGCTTGCCGGCCGAAACCATGCCCCGCGCAAGAAAACACCTGTCTTATTATACAACGTTCACCACACACGCCATGTACTACACCCGTCAGAGACTGGAAGAAATTGAAGATCAAACCCTTGCGCCCTATGCCGTTCGCAGCCGGAACTCCAAGGGGCGCGCCTATCTGGATCGGGAGCCGGAATGTCGCACTGCCTTTCAACGCGATCGCGACCGCATCTTGCACACCACCGCCTTTCGACGCCTGGAATACAAAACTCAGGTATTCATCTATTACGAAGGCGATTACTACCGAACTCGCCTCACCCACACCCTGGAAGTGGCCCAGATCGGCCGCAGTATCGCCCGTGCTTTAGGCCTCAACGAAGACCTGGTGGAAGCCATTTGCCTGGCCCACGACCTAGGCCATCCTCCCTTTGGTCATGCCGGCGAGGCCGCCCTGGCCCGTCTGATGAAAGACCACGGCGGCTTTGATCACAACAAGCAATCCCTGCGTATTGTCACTGAGCTAGAGCAACGCTATCCAGAATTTCCAGGTCTGAACCTGACCTGGGAAGTGCGCGAAGGGATCGTCAAACACGAAACCGAATACGACGTGGCCGACGCCTCGGCCTATAACCCCGAACTGCGCGGCAATCTGGAGACCCAGGTCAGCAACGTCGCCGACGAACTGGCCTATACTGCGCACGACCTAGACGACGGACTGCGTTCGGGCATGATCACGCCGCCTATGCTGAGTGGCATCACCTTATGGGAAACGCTCACCGCCGCCATCCACTGGCAGGGGCCTGAATTGGCAGAGATGGATCGCCATCGCCTGATCCGCGAACTGATTGGGCTAGAAGTGACCGACTTGATCACCACTACCTACGAGCGCATCAAGGACAGCGGCGTAAAATCTCCCCTCGACGTACAACGCTTGCCCTACAACCTTGTCGGCTTCAGCGAGGAAATGCATCGCCGCAATCGGGAACTGAAGGACTTTCTCTACCGCAACATGTACCGCCATCACCGCGTGATGCGCATGCAGGTCAAAGCCGAACGCATCATCTCGGATCTGTTTCATGCCTATCGCAAAGAACCTTCCATGCTGCCCGAACACATCCAGAAGATCATCCCGCTGCGCGGCCTGGAGCGCACCCTCTGCGATTACATCGCCGGCATGACCGATCGCTACGCCACCGAAGAACATCAGAAATTATTCAACCCTCTCGTAAAGCCATAGTCTGGTAAAATATCGATTTACCTTCCAAGGCAACAAACGCTCCTTACCAGACGAGCGATCTTCTCCTGGGTGTAAAGAGAGCTTGTCGGTTATGTTCTTCTCCGCCGATCGAACTCTGGAACCGAACAAGGATTTTCTCAGAGACATTTCACTGTAACGAAGATATATGAACGAACCAATTTACCTTACCGCTGAAGGACTAGAACGCCTCAAAGCAGAACTTAAAGAATTGACCGGCCCTCGACGCGCCGAACTAGCAGCACGCCTGCGCGCTGCCATCCAGATGGGCGATCTCTCGGAGAACGCCGATTACCACAAAGCCAAGGAGGATCAGGCCTTCTTGGAAGGTCGGATTCAGGAACTAGAGTACATCATCCGCAATGCGGTCATCATCGAGAAGGAGCCCAATCGAGACGTGGTCGGTCTGGGTTCCCATGTGACCATTCAAGAGGAGGACTTGCCGCCGGAGACCTATCACATCGTGGGGGCCAAGGAAGCCGACCCGCGCAATGGCCGCATTTCCAACGAATCGCCCATCGGCCGCGCCTTGTTGAACCGCCGCGTTGGGGATGTGGTGGAAGTGGAGACGCCGGCCGGCAAACTCACCTTTAAGATTCTCAAAATCGAGTAAGCGTTCAGCGCGAGGTCTGGTGTTTGCGAGAAGGTGAGGCAGGGCGTTTGAGCGCCTCCACCTCTTGCGGCGTCAGAAAGCGCCAGGCACCGGGTTTAAGCGTCCCCAAGTGCAACGAGCCGATCCGCACGCGCACCAAACGCACCACCGGTAGCCCCAGCAGAGCGCAGATCTCCCGAATCTGGCGCTTCTTCCCCTCGCGCATCACCACCCTTAGCCAGGCGCCCTTTCCTAAGGTTTGCGAAACCGCTACCTCGGCCGGCAAGGTGCGCGTGCCATCAGGCAACACCACCCCATGACGCCAGGCTTCTAGCTGGTCCTGGTCGGGCCGGCGCGCCACCAACACCCGATATTCTTTTTCATGCTCATAGCGAGGATGAATCAGGCGATTGGCCAGGTCGCCATCGTTGGTGAGCAGGAGCAATCCTTCCGACTCAAAATCCAGCCGGCCCACCGGATAGATCCGCTCTGGCACATCCACCAAATCGCGCACCGTCCGACGGCGATCGCCTCGCTCCGCATCCACCGTAGACAAGACAAAGCGCGGCTTGTTCAGGGCAATGTATACCAGCGGTTCTGAGCGAGGAAGCGGACGGCCATCCACGGTGATGTGATCGATCAGCGGGTCGGCTTTCTGACCCAGCTCGGCCACCTGACCGTTCACCCGCACGCGGCCGGCCAGGATCAACTCCTCACAAGAACGGCGCGAGCCAAACCCAGCGCGCGCCAAAATTTTTTGTAATCGCTCTTGCATAGTGAACAGCATTATACCGCCCCCGGCCAAAATTGGCCGGCCCCCTTCCAGAACAGAGCGGCTAAATTATAGGTTCGATAAACTCATGAGCAGGATAGCTGGAAAAACGCTGCTTGTGCCATGGACGTCGGTTGAAGCAGGACATCAAACGTTTCCAGGCTGCCTGCAAGGCTTCTGGACCACACGGCAAGAAAAACAGCGCGAGCGTCGCGCTAGGCGAGCGAGATCCTGGCCTCGCTCGGCGTCCTTCCCTTCGGGGTCGGCCTGTGCGTGGGATCCGGCCTCCACCCCGCCGTGCAACGTGACTCACATGGGAACGCAACAGGTAGATCACAGAGCCTCCCCGTGTCTTTGTGTCTCGGTGTGAAAACATCCCCTTTTTATCCACTCCCTCCAGAAAAGCTTGCGAGAACCCGCCACCATGGCTTCTCCATCCTAAAACGATCCCCAACGCAAGGGGTTAAATTGCATAGAACATTTTTTCAGGAGTGAAATCATGAATCACCTTATTCGTTGGATCGGCTGGTGGCTGGTCATTAGCGCCGTGGTTTGGATCGGGTTGGTGTTCGGCCTGGGATGGGAGACTTTGGGGGGTCAAGGCAGGATCGGCATGGTTCCGATCGCCCTAGTCGTCGCTGCACTCACCGTGTTGCCAGCTGGGTTCGGCGCGCAAAGCGCTTTGATCGTGACCGGCGTTGGCCTGCTGGGTGGCTTGGGATACCTGGTGTATGTCCGCCAGACCGTTGCCGGCTGGGGAGACTTGGCAGGCGTATTTGCCTTTTTGGCCGTGTTTGGGATGGCTTGGCTCGGAGGATGGGTGTTTCAGGCCGTTTGGGCTGTCATCCGAAAAACGCACCGCACCAAGGTTCCAAAGTGATCGTTAGCAGAAAATCAGAAAACGCCTGACGGACAAAGCCCATCAGAGAGGACAGAATGCTTGTCTCGACGCGTCCAGCGATCTGAGCGATTAAGCGATTTTTACAGCAGAGTCACCATCGAGAGAGCAAGCTTCCTCAACGGTCGGCTTGTCGTTGACCTCCAACGGCGGCAGATCGGCGAGCGAATTCAAGCCGAAAAACTGCAGAAATTCGGCCGTGGTGGCGTAAAGGATCGGCCGGCCCGGCCCCTCAGCGCGGCCTACCTCCTGAATCAACCCCTTGCTGAGCAAACTTTTCAACATAGCATCGCTGTTCACGCCGCGAATGGCATCCACCTGCGGGCGGGTGATCGGCTGTCGATAGGCCACAATGGCCAGCGTTTCCAGCGCCGCGCGGCTCAAGCGAGTGGTGGCCTCCAGCCCCAAGAAGCGCTCGATTGCTGCCGCAAACTCTGGCGCCGTGGTCAACTGCACCCGGCCGGCATGTCGTTGAAGGCGCAACCCCCGTCCGCGCAGCATCTCCTCGAGCGCGCCCAAGGCCTGCTCCACCTCATCTGTATCCACTTCCAAAGCAGCAGCCAACTGGCTCGGCAAAACCGGCTCCGCCGCCACAAACAACAACGCCTCCACCCGAGCCGTTAGCTCGCTTTGAAAGAAAGACAAATCGCTCATGCTATAATTACTCCCGTTTGACAACTCATGAAAGGATGTTGAGCATTTTACCCGAAAATCCCCCCGTGCAACCGCATCTCCCTCCCACGGAGCGGCTCATCCGGAGACGCAGAGATCCCAGAGCGTCTCTCCATCCCGGTACGAAAAAACCCTCACGAGCCGATCCTGCCGAGGTCTATCTCCGCTTGCAGCCATCCTGACCAGCGTACACAAACCTGATGGAACGTCGTTTCGAACCATGAACTCATCTCGTGCTCTGCTCCTATCGTTAGCTGTTTTGGCTTTTAGCGTAGCGTGCATCATCTTCGTCGGTGGACCCGAATATCCCCAGCATCCGATCCCCTTCTCGCCTGAAGCCGTGCTTCAAATGGAAAACCAGCTTCAGCGTGCCGTACAGGCCGGCGCCACCACCGGCGAGATCACCCTCGAGATCGACGAGGTTCAACTGACTTCCTACCTGACCTACAAACTCCTTTCAACGCCCTCACCGCTCTTCACCGAGCCCCAGGTATACCTGCGCGACAACGCCGTCACCATCTACGGCAAGGCTCGGCGCGGGTACTTTGAGGCCAACATCCGCATCGTGCTAAACGTTGGTCAAGACGAAAATGGCCGGCCCTCCCTGCAGATCGCCGCCGCCGACTTTGGCCCCTTCCCCCTGCCAGAGGACCTCAACAAAGCCATCACTGCCATCATTGAAGAGGCCTACCTCGGCTCGCTAGGGCCCGTGGCCACCGGCTTCCGCATCCAATCCATCACCATCGCCAATGGCATTCTCACCATCTCGGGCCGAACGCGATGAGCTTGAGCGCCGCCAGGCCTTCGGGACGTCCTACCGTATGAACCGTCTCGTCAACGCCGCTCGCTCCTACCTCTCACCGATCGGGCGACCAGCCGGTCCAGTCCATCGCATCCTACTCAGCCTATGGCTAGCCCTGCTGACAGCCTGTCAGCTAACGCCCCTTGGAGAGCGCACCATCGTGACCCTGATCGCTGATGGCCTTGAGCGCCGTCTCGAAGTCCCCTTCGGCAGCACCGTAGCCCAAGCCCTGCAACAGGCCGGCCTGACCCTCGGCCCATTGGATCTAGTCGAACCGCCCCTCTACGCCGTTCTGCGCTCGGGCGATCAGATTCGCATCCGCCGCGTACAGGAGACCTTCGTCACCGAGGAAGTAGAAATCCCCTTCGAGAAACGCCTGGTGCGAAGCGAGGCCCTCCCAGAGGGCGAAATGCGCCTGCTTACCCCAGGCCAGACTGGCCTGGAACAACGCACCTGGCGCATCTTGATCGAAGACGGCGTAGAGACCAGCCGAACGCTAATCAAAACCCTTCTCCTGCGCAAGGCCTCCCCTGAGATCCTTATGATCGGCGCGCGCTCGGCCTTTGCTCCCTTGTCCATTCCCGGCAAACTGGCCCTGTTGGCCGGCGGCAACGCCTGGATCATGGAGGGTACCACCGGCAACCGCCGGCCCCTGGTCGCCGGCGGCGACCTGGATGGACGGGTGTTCGCCCTCTCGCCCAAAGGCGATTACCTGCTCTTCACCCGCCGTTCCACCCGTCCGCGCGACGAAGAGATCAACACCCTGTGGGTTGTGCGCACCGACGGCAAGAGCTCCCCCCAAGCGGTCACCGGCGCTGCCAACATCGTTCATCCCGCTGGTTGGTTGCCCAGCGCCACAGCCACCTTCGGATACTCCACGGCCGAGCCGCGCCTGGCCGCTCCAGGTTGGCAAGCCAACAACGACTTCTACCGTGTCTTCCTCTCCGGCGGCAAACCCGCCAAGCCACGCCGAGTGGTCGAAACCAACAGCGGCGGCATCTACGGCTGGTGGGGCACCATCTTCTCCTGGTCAACCGAGGGTCGCCTGCTCTACGCTCGACCTGACGGAATTGGCCTAGTTGACCAAGAGAAAGGCATCCTGTACCCCGTGCTGAGCATCACCCCCTTCCAGACCAACAGCGACTGGGCATGGATTCCCCCCCTGACCTGGTCCCCCGACGGGCGCATTCTCTACCTCGTCACCCACGCGCCGGCGCCTCCTCCCTTGACCCCTGAGGGATCGCCCTACTTCGACCTGATCGCCTACTCCCTCGAGCATCAGATCGCCCTGCCGCTAGCCAAAAATGTCGGCATGTTCGCTTATCCTTCCGCCTCCTCGATGCGCATCAGCGGCAAAGAACGGGCCCACCAGCTGGCCTATCTGCAAGCCATCTTCCCCGAACAAAGCGAGACCAGTCGCTATCGGGTCGTCGTCATGGATCGCGATGGATCGAATCGGCGTGTGCTCTTTCCCCCAGCCGACGCAATGGGGCTAGAGCCCCACCCCGTGGTTTGGGCGCCTCAACCACTCGAAGGACAAGTGGGAGACTTTTTGGCCGTGATCTATCAAGGCAACCTGTGGTTAGTGGACAGCGGCAGCGGCCAAGCCTTTCAAATCACCAACGATGGGATGATCACCCGAATCGATTGGAAATGATGGTATCCTATATCCCCATAAACGACAAGCCACTTTTGTGAGGAAGATGGTTATGCGCATTTTGATCACCGGTGCAGCCGGTTTCCTGGGCTCCCATCTCTGCGATCGGCTGCTGGCTGAAGGCCACGAAGTAGTCGGTCTGGATAATTTCATCACGGGCAGCCGCGAGAACATTGCCCATCTGATGGGCCATGATCGTTTCACCTTCTACCGCCATGATGTCTCGAATTACATCTTCATCGGCGGCAAGATTGACGCCGTGTTGCATTTTGCTTCGCCGGCCAGCCCCAACCCGACTTCTCCTTTTGGCTACTTCAACCTGCCGATCCAAACCATGAAGGCCGGCGCGCTGGGTACCCACAACACCCTGGGCGTCGCCAAAGCTCACGGAGCGCGCTTCTTGTTGGCGTCCACCAGCGAAGTGTACGGGGATCCTTTGGTCCACCCTCAACGCGAAGACTACCCCGGCAACGTCGACCCTGTGGGACCCCGTTCGGTATACGACGAATCAAAACGTTTTGCAGAAGCCCTGACCATGGCATACTACCGCTACCACGGCGTGGACACGCGCATCGCCCGCATTTTCAACACCTACGGCCCACGCATGGACCTGGAAGACGGCCGGGTGTTGCCCAATTTTCTCAAACAAGCCCTGCTCGGCCAGCCCCTCACCGTGTATGGAGATGGCCAACAGACTCGTTCCTTCTGCTACGTGGATGACCTGATCGAAGGCATTGTGCGCCTGCTGTACTCCGACGAACATCTGCCGGTTAACCTGGGCAACCCCCAGGAGATGACCATCTTAGAGTTTGCCGAGATCATCAACCGCATCACCGGCAACCGGGCCGGAATCACCTTCGTGCCCAACGGACGCAGCGAACGCGACCCGCAGCGCCGTCAACCGGACATCACCCGTGCCCGCACCATCCTGGGCTGGGAACCGAAGATCAGCCTCGAAGAAGGCCTTGCCCGTACCATCCCCTACTACAAGAAGAAGCTCGGTCTAGCATGAAGAATCTCATCACCAACCCCGAGGAACGCATCCGCTTTGTGAGGTTTTCCATCGTCGGCGCCATCGGCACAGTGGTTGACTTTGCCGCCTACAACTTCCTCAACCTGATCATCGGCCTGACACCCGTGCTCTCCCAGGCCTTTTCGTTCGCCTTGGCCGTGATCAACAACTTTACCTGGAATCGCCACTGGACTTATCCCGACTCGCGTTCCAAAGTGCTCCACCATCAGATGGCCCAGTTCGGACTGATCAACGTGATCGGATTGGTGATCCGCACCCCGATCATCGGCGGGTTGGAAAGGCCGTTCGGGATACTGATCGGTCGCTTGGGATTCCGGCCCGACGCAGCAACGATTGCCGGCCACAACATCGCCTTGGCGATAGCCATCGGCATCGTGATGCTGTGGAATTACTTTGCCAATCGTTACTGGACGTATAACGACGTGTGAACACAACGTATCTATGGCTATGAACCCTTCACATACCTCTCCTACCCAGCGACGATTGATCCCGATTTACACGTCCAAGGGCGATGCTGAGGCGTTCTTGGGCTATCCTTACCTCTTCAACCGTTCCGGCGAATGGATCGGTTGGGTGACGCCGGAGCGAGAGGTGTATTCCGTGTTGGGCTATTACGTGGGCTTTGTGACCGACGAGCCACGCATTTTGCGCAAGCGGGCCACCGACACGCTGCGGCCGCGCCGCAAGCCACCGGCCCCTCCTCCACGGGTCCATCCGCCGGCCACCGTCCCCTTGGCACCGATGATGCGCGAGCTGCCCTACAACCTGATCGACGTGCTGCTCGAAGAACCAGAACGGCTCCACACTGTGGACGCCGGTGAACTTCGGGAGGACCTGGAATGACCTCTTTACCCCCCAAACCGATAAGCGCTTCGCGCATCAGCATCGCCCAGCTCATGCAACCGGAGCACGCCAACAACCTGGGCAACGTGCACGGCGGTTGGATTATGAAACTGGTGGACGAGGCCGGCGCCCTGGCCTGCATGCGCCACGCTCAACGCCGCGTGGTGACCGTGGCGATCGACTCGATGGTCTTTCGACATCCCATCCGCACCAGCGACTTGGTGATCCTGAACGCCGAGGTGACCTACGCCGGCAACACGTCTATGGAAGCCGAGGTACAAGTGATCGCTGAGAACCCGATCACCGGTCAGCGTTGGCATACCAACACCGCTTACCTGGTCTACGTGGCCCTGGATGAACAAGGGAAACCCACCCACGTTCCACCGCTCCTGGCTGAGACAGAAGAAGAGGAGCGCAAGATGGCCAAGGCCCGCGAACGCCAGACCCGACGACTGGCCCAGCGACGATGACATCTCGCCCGACGACGCCTCTGACTCGCCTTGACTGGGGGATCGCCTCGGCAATCGGCCTGCTGACCCTGGCATGGTACGTTCGCACCCTAGCCCCTTCGCTGTTGTGGGGCGACTCGGCCGAATTCCAGACCCTGGCCTACACGCTGGGCATGACGCACCCCAGCGGTTACATGACTCATCTGATCTTGGGCAAGCTGTTCACCCTGATCCCGATCGGCCATATCGCCTGGCGGGTCAACCTGATGTCGGCCGTCTTTGGGGCGTTGGGGGTGGCTGGGGTGTATCTGATCGGGCGTTTGCTCCACGGCCGGCCGGTGGCGCTGATCGCCGCCTCGGCCACGATGGCGCTCAGCGAAGGGTATTGGTGGCGGGCGCTGATTGCCGAGTCCTACGCCGTGGCAGCCGGCTTTATCGCTGCTATTTGGCTGTTGGTGCTGCTTTGGGAGCGCAGCCGGCGTTGGCCATATTTGTCGCTGGCCGGCTGGTTGGGCGGATTGAGCGTGGGCATTCACAGCACCATCGTGATGACCGCCGTGCCGGTGTTGGTCTACCTGGCCATCGCCACCCGCAGGCGCCGTGACTGGGTGGCGGCCGGCCTGGGCGCCCTGCTCGGCTTGGCCTGCACCTTAGCCGCTTTCGTTTACGTAGACGCCAACGATCCGCCTTCCAGCATTTACAACACCCTCTACCGTCCTTCGCTGAGCGAATCCGGTTTGACCGAAGAGCAGTTTGATAGCCCGCTGGAACGCCTGATGATGATCTTCCCGGCCAATCGCTTCTGGACGTATTATTTCAGCGCGCCGCCGGCCGAGATTCAAGCGCGCTTGCTCGAGTTCCTACGCATCTTCCTGCTCTGGGCGGTGATCCTGATCGGGATCGGCGTGGCGGCTATCGTTCGTCGCGCTGGCCTTCGAGAGGGGATGTATCCGCTCTTAGGGTTTGGGCTGATCTGGGGCCTGGCGGCAACGGTCTCGTTTTCGATTTATCGGGAGTTTTATGTGCCGGCCATGGTGTTCCTGGCGGTTTGGCTGGGCGCCGGGGGCAGCGCTGTGCTCGAGGGAGTGGAGCGGCGTTTCGGGCAGAATCCCGCGGCGGGTCCCGCGCTGAGGCGCACTGTGCTCGGGGCAGTGGGACTGTTATTGATCGGGTTGCCGCTCTGGGAGGCGCGGTCCGACCTGGCGTCGTCGATCTTCAAAGGATACCCCGAGTTTGTCCGCCGCCATCACGTTTACCCGGTCTTTGCGCCCGATAAGGCAATCCAGAATGCACGGCAGGTGTTGAAGAAATTGGAACCGAAGGCCATCCTGTTCACCGAATGGGATACGCTGTACAGCTTGGTCTACACCGCTCAGGTAGAAGGCATGCGGCCGGATGTGCGCCTCCATGCAGCATTTGTGAACGAGCGCTATCGGGTGGCTGACTCGGCCTTGGCCTATATCGACTCACAGATCGAGGAACGAGCGGTGTATTTCACCGTCTTGACGCCGGAACTGAGCGAGCGTTATCGCATCGAGCAGATCGACGAGCGCTTGTTTCGGCTGTATCCCCGTTCGCCATGAGGCTAGGCCGTCTTTCGCACCTCCCCTTTTTGGTGATGTGGGTCGCCGAATTGGTGATCGGGCTGGCGGTGTTCCGTGAGTATGGGCTTTCGTGGGACGAGCCGCTGTTCTACGAGTATGGCGAAGCGCTGGGGTATGCCTACCAGCCGGCCCATTGGTTTCGCCCCGATTTTGATCTGACGCAAGCCTACGGCCCGAGCCCCGACGATCACAAGAACCGCGGCCCGGCGTATCTGGTGTTGATGCGCCTGCCGGTGCGCTGGCTCACTGCGCTTGGCCTGGAGCGCGCTGCGGCATGGCATCTGGTCAATTTTCTCACCTTTCTGCTCGGCGTCGCGTGGGTCTACCGCCTGAGCCTGCGCTGGATGAGTGAGCCGGCCGCTTTGGGGGCGGCGATGCTCTTTTCCACCCAACCCTTGCTGTGGGGGCACGCGTTCATCAACCCCAAGGACATGCCGTTCTTGGTATTTTTCTTGGGCGCGCTGGTATTTGGCTTTGAGCTGGTAGATCGCCAGATTGCTGCGTCGCCTTCAGTGGGTGTTGGCCGCGTGCGCTCAATTTGGTTTCCGGCCTTTCTGCTGGGCAGCGCCACGGCGATGCGCATCTTGGCCCCGTTGGCCGGGCTATTGGTAATCCTCTACGCCGCAGTGCGCTACGCCCAGGCGCGATGCGCTTCCACCTCTCCTAAGCCTTCTCTGGCCTGGTTGAGCGTTTCGCTCCTCACTTACTGGCTGCTCGCTGCGCTGTTCACCCTGATCCTGTGGCCCTACCTGTGGGAAGCGCCGATTCGGCACTTCGTGCAGGTGTTCCTCTTCATGGCCGAAAACCCGACCGGTCTGCAGGTGCTCTTCGACGGCCAGGCCTATCGCGCCTTCGACCTGCCGCGCCGCTACCTACCCACCCTACTGGCGCTGACCTTGACCGAGCCGATCTGGCCGCTCTTCGGACTGGGCCTGGTGACGGCCCTATGGCGGGGATTCTGGTCCTGGCGTCGCAGCCGGCCGGCTGAGGGGCATGCCCCGGCTCGGCCAGCTCTGTCCGCCGACTACTGGCTTGCGCTGACGGCGTTTTTCCTCCCCTTCTTCTACGTCCTCTTAGTTCGCCCGCCGATGTACGACGGCTTCCGTCACTTTCTCTTCATCTTGCCGCCGGCGTTCGTCACCTGCGGCTTGGGGATCGAAACGCTGCTGCGCGCCTTGAGGCAAGCGCTCCCAAACGTCCTAGGGCATTTGGTCGGAGTTGGGCTGATCCTGCTGCTAGCGCTGCCCGGCATCTGGGCCACAACCCGCCTCCATCCCTATTCCTACAGCTATTACAACGCTTGGATCGGCGGCACCGGCGGCGCCTTCCGCCGCTTTGAAACCGAGTACTGGCTGACCTGTTACAAAGAAGCTGTCGAGCAGATCAACACGGCCTACCCACAAGCGCGGCTCTTCGTCCACCGCGAGGCCTACATCGCAGCGGCCTATGCCGCTCCGGGCCTCACCGTCTTGGAGGCGCGCGGTAACCGTTCCCAAATTCGCTCCGGCGACCTGATCCTAGTGAATTCACGCCTCAACGAAGACCGAAAAACCTTCCGCGATGCGCCCATTCTCTTTACAATTGGGCGCGAGAACGCCGTCTTTTGCGTGGTGAAACAAGTCCCATGATCACCCATCGAGAACGTCTGCAAGCCTGTCTGGCGGGCGAAACGACCGATCGCATTCCAGTGGCCTTATGGCGTCACTTCCCCGTGGACGACCAATCGCCTGAACGATTGGCCGAGGCTATCCTGCATTGGCAACGCCAGTATGAATTCGACTTTGTCAAAGTCACCCCGGCTTCTTCCTTCTGCGTCAAAGACTGGGGCGTGGACGACGTATGGGAAGGCCACCCAGAAGGAACGCGACGCTATGTGAAACGCGCCATCTTCTCCCCCCAGGATTGGATCAGCCTCCCTGAGCTCGATCCCACCGCCCCGCATCTGGCCGAACAACTGGCCTGCTTACGCTACCTCCGCGTCCACCTTGGCCCCGACACACCGATCATCCAGACCATCTTCAGCCCCCTCAGCCAAGCCAAGAACCTGGCCGGCCCCGAAACGCTGCTCACCCATCTCCGCCTATCTCCCGAAGCGCTCCTCAAAGGGCTAGAGACCATCGCTCGCACCACGCAGCGCTTTGTGGAGGCGGCGCTGCAAACCGGCATTGACGGCATCTTCTATGCCATTCAACATGCCCAGGCCGGCCTGCTTTCCTTAGCCGAATACCAGACCTTTGGCCTGCCGTTTGACCGTCAGGTCATCGAGCCGGCCCAGGAGGCCTGGCTGAACGTGCTCCACATCCATGGGAGCGCCATTTACTTCTCGATCGTTTCCTCCTTTCCCTTCCCAGTGATCAACTGGCACGATCGAGAAACCGCTCCGAGCCTAGCCCAGGCTCAGGCCGACCCGGCCTTCTGGCTGAACGGCGCGCCGCGCGTGGTCTGCGGCGGATTGCGCCAAGACACCCTGGTCTTCAAGACCCCCGAACAGGTGGACGCCGAAGCGCAAGACGCCATCCAGCAAACCGGCGGCAAGCGGTTCATCCTCTCCACCGGCTGCGTGGTCCCGATCATCGCCCCTCACGGCAACCTACAGACGGCCCGCAAGGCAGGAATGGATTGAGTATGTCGCTGCGCGTGATCGCTGGAGTGGCCAAAGGCCGCAAACTGAAAGCCGTCCCGGGCGACACCACTCGCCCGATCACCGATAAGGTGAAACAGGCTCTGTTCAACATCCTGGCCGGCGACGTGGTCGACTCCACTTGGTGGGACATGTTTGCCGGCACCGGCTCGGTGGGCATCGAAGCCCTTAGCCGTGGAGCCACCTTTGTGCGCTTCACCGATCGATACCGCGTCCCGATCGAGACCATCCGCTACAACCTGGCGCACTGCCGCCTGAGCGATCGGGCTGAGGTGCGCCGCGCCGATGCCCTAGCGATGCTCCTTCACCCGGCCGACCGCCCCTTCCAGAACATCTACGTCGCCCCTCCGCAATACCAGGGCCTGTGGGAGAAGGTTCTCCTGCTGCTCGATCAGAATCCCTCCTGGCTCACCGAAGACGGCTGGGTGATCGTGCAAATTCACCCGCGCGAATACAAAGACCTGGAACTGCACAATTTGGTACAATTTGACCGACGCCGCTATGGCAGCACCCTGTTAATCTTTTACCGGTTGAAAGAATAAGACCGCCCACGGCAGCCCATCTTGGAACAGTTATTGCGAGAGCCCCTATGCCCCACGTTAAAGTGCTTGTCTTCGCCACCCTGCGTGAACGCTTAGGCGGCGCCCGTGAGATCGAGATCGAACTCCCCCCAGGCGCCACCGTCCGCGACCTGAAAGAACGCATCGCCCAGACCTATCCGGTCCTAGCCGAGAACATGAAATCGGTGCTCACCACCATCAACCGCGAATACGCCTTCGATGAAACCGTCTTGCCCGACGGGGCAGAGCTGGCCATGTTCCCCCCAGTGAGCGGAGGCGCATTCCATTTGCAACAACCTTGAACCCCATGGAGACCGACGCTCTGCCTACCCTATTTGCGATCACCGAAGACGAGCTGGACCTCAACGCCCTGCTGGAGGCCATCACCCTCCCCACCACCGGCGCAGCGGCCATCTTCACCGGCATGGTGCGCGGTTATACCGAGAGCGGCCAAGCCCACCAAACCCTCTACCTCGAGTACGAGGCCTATCGGCCGATGGCCGAAGCTAAGATGAAACAAGTGGCCGAGGAGATTCGCGCCCGCTGGCCGAGCATTCAAGGGATTGCCATCGTACAGCGCATCGGACGCCTCTACCCGCGCACGCCCACTGTGCTGATCGCCTGTACCGCCGCCCATCGCAATACCGGCGTGTTCGACGCCGCGCGCTATGGGATTGATCGCTTGAAGGAAATCGTGCCTATCTGGAAGAAAGAAGTTGGCCCCGATGGGGAGGAATGGGTGGAAGGCGAATACTTTCCCCGCCCAGGAGAATAGGTGATCCTGATGCGTGACCTACGTTCCACATCTGGGTTATAAAAATACGCAAGCAGCCGAAAGGCTGTTTTTTTCATGATGGAGGCTTATCCATGGAAAAAGTGGTCGTCACCGGTATGGGAACGGTCAACCCGCTGGGGCTTTCGGTGGCTGAAACCTGGCAAAACGCTATCCACGGCGTCTCTGGCGTGGGACCGATCACCCAATTTGATACCAGCAACTACCCTGTTCAGATTGCTTGTGAAGTCAAGAACTTCGTCCCCGAGCGCTATATGGACCTGAAGGAAGTGCGTCGCCGCGACCGCTACGAACACTTCGCTGCAGCGGCGGTTCAAGAGGCCCTGACCCAATCGGGACTGTCGATCACCGAGCAGAACAGTAGCCGAATCGGGGTGATCATCTCGGCGGCCATCGGCGGCCTGCAATCGCTCGAAGAGGCGATCTTCACCGTGCGCGATTCGGGGCCGCGCCGCATTAGTCCCTTCCTGATCCCCATGCTGATGCCCAACGGAGCGGCCGGCCTGGCCTCGATCGAGCACGGCATCAAGGGCCCTGGTCTCTCGATCGCGTCGGCGTGCGCTTCGGGCGCCGATGGCATCGGCATGGCCTGGCTGCTGCTGCGGGCCGGCGTGCTGGACGCGGTGATCGCCGGCGCCTCCGAAGCGCCCATCTGCCAGACAGCAATCGCAGCTTTCGACCGCATCGGAGCCATGTCGCGCCGCACCGATTACTCGATGACCCCTCAACCGTTCGACAAGAACCGCGACGGGCTGGTGATGGGCGAAGGGGCGGCGGTGTTGGTGCTGGAAACCGAATCCCACGCTCGGGCGCGCGGGACGGTCATCTTGGCCGAACTGGCCGGCTACGCCGCCACCAGCGATGCCTTCCATATCACTGCGCCCCACGATGAGGGGGCCGGCGGCGCAATGGCTATCCGTCTGGCATTGGAGGCGGCCGGCGTCCTGCCCGAAGAAGTGGGCTACATCAACGCTCATGGCACCGGCACACCGCTCAACGATCTCGCCGAGACCAAAGCCATCAAGGCGGCTTTCGGGCCACTGGCCTATCGCATTCCCATCTCGTCCACCAAATCCATGACCGGCCACATGATGGGAGCCACCGGCGCCCTAGAAGCGCTGTTCTGCGTGCAGGCGCTGCAGGAGGGAATTTTGCCCCCCACCATTCACTACCAAACCCCCGATCCAGAATGCGATCTGGATTACATCCCCAATCAGGCGCGCCAAGCCAAAATCCAGGTAGCAATCAGCAATGCCTTCGGCTTCGGGGGCCACAACGCCGTCTTGGTCTTTCGCAAGTATTCTTGAGCGACTAGGTTTGCGGAGCGCTCAACGTCTCCTGTTTAGCTCGCCCAAAATCGCACAACGATTGAATCGGGCACGCCGGACAATTCGGTTTGCGCGCTTGGCATACCTCTCGGCCCAAGCGGATCAAGTTCAGGTGAGCGGCGGAATAGGTTTCCGGCGGGAAGAGGGCCTCCAGATGGGCGTGCGCTTGCTCCACCGTCATCTTGGCCGGCCTCAGGCCGATGCGACCGGTGACCCGATAGATATGGGTGTCCACCGGAAACGCCGGAAGCCCCAGGGAAAAACACAACACGATGGCGGCTGTCTTCGGCCCGACCCCTGGAAACTTCATCAGCCAGCGACGCGCTTCGTCCGCCGAGAAGCTGAGCAGGAAATCCAAATTCAGGTCGCCGCGCTCGGCCGTGATGGCGCGTAATACCTGCTGGATGCGCGGTCCCTTTTGATTGGCCAGGCCGGCCGAGCGAATGGCAGAGATCACATCGTTCGGATCGGCCTCGCGCACCGCTTCCCAAGTGAGAAAGCGAGCCCGCAAGGCTTCGAAGGCCCGATCGCGGTTGGTGTCGTTGGTGTTCTGGGAGAGGATGGTCGAGATCAGCTCGTCCAAGGGCGGCAGGGGATGACGCCAGGTCGGCTCTCCGTACACCTCAAGCAACCGCTGATGGATCTGAAGCGCGCGCTGGGCCAACTCAGCCAGCAAAGAGACAGCAGGGTGAGATGGCATATCAAAGATTGGAGGATACAGGATAGGAGATAGGATGAGAAGCCAGCGAAAAGACCGGATAGGACCGACCGATGACCAGGCCGGCGTGATTTCGCAGGATGCGCTGCGGGCCAAACGCTTCCAGTTGGCTCATCCGCTCCCGGTCAAGTGCACCGAGCTGGCGCAACACTTCCAGGATCACCGCCGGCCGGACGCGCGAGCGGGGGAAAAGACGATCGTCTCGGGTGGAGAGATCGCCATCAGCGACTTTCAGGGCGATCCCCACCCCGTATTCGTCGATCACCCCCGGCAGCAGCCCAACCACCTGGAACCCCTCCGCACCCCGTTTGGCGATCAGCCGGCCCCGACCGATCTTCATTAGCTCACAATCAAACTCGCCAGGGCCGCTGATCATCTCCGGATGGGTGGTCATAGCGGTAGTGATCGTGTGGCACGCCCGGGCTCGCGGCTCGGGTAGGTCACGTGGATCACACAGGCGCGCCATGGCCAGCGCCGTATGGTAGAGTGGCATAGCAAAGTTGGGCGCAGAGCAACCATCTATGCCAATAGCAATCTCCTGGGGGGAGAGATCGCTCATTTCGGCCAAACAGGCCAGGAGGTCGCGTTGAACCGGGTGATCGGGGGAAAGGTAGCTCTCGAGGGGCAAACCACGCATCTTGGCATGGGCTAGCATGGCAGTGTGCTTTCCTGAACAGTTGTTAAAATTCGGTGTAGGCGAGATTCGGTTACACAACACGTAGCGCAACATCTCAGGATCGCCAGGCAGGTGAGGGCCACACTGTAGATCGGCCTCGCTGATGCCAACCTTGGCTTGAAAAGCAGCCACCACTTCTAGATGCCTGCGAGAGGTCTCGTGAGAGGCGCAGGCGATAGCCAGATCCTGCTGCGTCAGGTCAAAATGCTCTGGACCACCGCGTTCTACAAACGGCAAGAGTTGAAAGGGTTTGGCCGAAGAGCGCAAAAAGGCGACCTGGTAGGGGTTGCCCAGCGAAGCGATCTGCCGGCCTTGGGCATTGACCACGACCAGCGCACCAACGTGGATCGACTCGACGATCGAACCACGCTGCAATTCCAACAGAGGAACGAACGAATCATCCTTCATTCGGCACAGCTCGCTGAGAGGGACGATAGTGACGGATGTAGTAATGGTAGAGGCCGTAGCGCAAACGCTGTTCGTAGTGTTTTATGCGGATGGCTGGCGCCCGATAGTGTTCTAGAAAGTGACTGACCAATTTTTCGGTGGCTTCCGGAGCAGCTTCACGAGCCGCCAGGCGCTCCAGGCGATCGTGAATCGCCTCGATGAGCTCCAGTTGAGCTTTCACCGTTTGGGGAGCAACCACACCTCCACGCCCGCTGACAATGGTAAACCTGCGATAGATGGGGCTCATCAACTCTTTGAGCGCTTCGACCCAGGAGAGCAGGTTTGCCTGGGCCAGAAACGGCGGCTGTTGCTTGACGACCAGGTCGCCCACAAAGATCACCTTCTCCTCAGGCAGGATCACCCAGATCGCATCGGCAGTCGGCCCAGGGTGATGTTCGAGCTGAATTGGATTCCCTCCCCAATGCAAGGTGAGCTTCTCGGTGAACGAGATTTCGGGCGACACCCAGCGAACCGTGCCGAGGCTGGCAACGCCCTCCCAGCCGGCGCCGGTCTCATCTCCCTGAGCCTTGAAGATGGTGGGCCGATTGCGAAAGGCTTGGACGATCTTCTCGTGAGCGATCACCGGACAATCCATCGCCCGCGCCCCGATCGTGCGATCGGGATGGGAATCGAGATGGATCAACACCCGATCGGGGCCTGAGCTCAAGTCCATGACGGCCGCGCGCCAGCTTCGGCTATCGTCTGCCGAGGGAGGCGCATCAATGAACACCGGCCCGCGCGGAGCGGCGATCAACCCCAGCGTGACTCCGGGGAAATTGTTCTCAATATACACTTTTTCGGCAATGACTTCCATTCGACTTACTCCGCCTATGGATGTACCTCGAGCAAGGATGGGTTATTGCGACCGCACAGGGCCAAAAAAGGACAAAAGACCGCTCGCTTGTGCGGCCGGCACCTGCGGGCTCACCCTTTCCGCTGCTCTTGCGTAGCGCAAGGCAGGGTGAAATGGAACGAAGCTCCACCGCCGGGCGGATCTTCGATCCAAATATGACCACCATGAGCCTGTACTGCTAGACGACAGAAGGCCAAGCCGATCCCTAGTCCGGCGGGTTTGTCCTTCTGACGCAGGCGGCTGAATTTATCAAAGACGCGCTCGCGATCAGAGGGAGGAATCCCCGGACCACTATCCCGCACCCAGCATTCTACAGACTCGCCGTTGGGTCGAGCGCCGACCTCGATGTAGCCTCCCGACGGCGTAAATTTGACAGCGTTTTCTAGTAGATTGATGATCACACGCAGGATCATGCTGGGATCCACCCACACTGGCGGCAGGTCCTCCGGCAGAACGGTGACCAGGCGATGCCGGCGGTTCTCCACAGCCGGCCCGACGTCGTGCACGGCCTGCTCGATCAGGCTCTTCAGATCGATCACCTTTTGATCCACCACCGACTGGCCGACTTCCAAGCGGTTCAGATCCAGCAGGGAGACGACCAGCCGTTCCAAGCGAGCCGCAGAGCTGGAGGCGATGGTCAAAATTGTGCGCACCTGATCGTCTGAGGTATCCAGCAAGATGCGCAACATCTCTAGGCTGGAGACGATGTTGGAGAGTGGAGAGCGCAGATCGTGGTAGATCATTGAGATCAGGTCCTCGCGCAGGATGTCCAGCTCCTTGCGAGCGGTAATGTCGCGCAAAATCCACTGCAACACCCCCGACGGTCCAAAGTCCACACGCCGCACGTAGACCTCAATATGTCTTTGGGTCCCATCGCGTCGGCGCAGAGACGACTCGTAGCGACAGGCCTGGTTGTTGCGCAACATCTCGAACTGCCGACCAATGCAATCCCAATCGACCGGATGCAAGGAGTCAATGGTGTGCAACCGCAATTCGTCCTGGTTCAGCCCGATCAGCCATTCTGCCTGACGGTTAATCTCTAAGATATTCCCCTGCCAGTCGGTGATCAAAATGGGATCGATGCTGTCTTGGAAGAGTTCTTGATAGCGGCGTTGAGCGGCCTCCATCCGCTCATAGAACTGAGCGTTTTGAATGGCAATACCGGCCAGATTTCCCAGACCAATCAGCACTGACAGCGCATCCGGTTCAAAGGAGGCGCTGGAGAAGCGAACAGCCTGGATCACGCCAATCGGGCCATCTTGGCCGGGCAAGGGGGCAATGGCCACCGCCTGCGCCTGGAGATCTTTCAGGCAGTCCATTTGGCGCAGGTGCTTCTCTCCTTCGGGGCCGGCGATAATCTCGCCCCGTCGTTCCCGCAAGACGTTACCAACCACCCCTGTATCGGCAGGCAGGCGGGAATGAAGCAGGCGATCGGCGTGCTGGCCGGTCGCCGCTCGAAACGCCACCTCATTGGTTTGCAGATCCAACAGGCCGATAGCGGCCATCTCCACTTGCAGCGCCTGCATGGCCTGTTGCAAAATACGCTGCAGCACCTTGTCCATGTGCAACGAGGTGTTGATCACCATCGCGCTCTCCACCAAGGCGGTCATCACCTGCGCCTGGCGTCGACTCTCCGAGTACAGCCGAGCGTTTAGGACCGCCACCCCGGCCTGATCGGCAATCGCCTGCATCAACTCCAGATGTTCTTGGGTGAACGCGTTGGGCATGGGGTGCACCAGCGTCAGCACCCCGACCAATCGATCTCGCACCAGCAAAGGAACACAAAGAGCCGATTTCGCCCCCGTCTTCCCCTGATCGTCGGGACGTTTTAGCCAACGCTCATCACGAGAGGTGTCGGAAAGCAGCGCCGCCTGGCGATGTTGGATCACCCAGCCGGCTAGGCCGCGCTCCACAGTCTCTCGCAGCTGTTGGGTAGTATGCTCGTGGAATTGCTGACCGTAAACGATGGTGGCCTCCAACGGCTTCTGCGCATCGTCCAACACAATAATGCTGGCCCGTTCACCGCCCACATTGCGGATCGCAGCCAGCAAGACCCGTTGCAACACGGTCCGCAGATCAAGAGCGGCGGCCACCTCGCGACTGACATGATAAAGCAGCTCCAGCCGCAAGCGCATGCGATCGTTTCCAGAAGACATGGTCTGAACCATAGGGCGCTCCCTAGCAAAGTATAGCACATTCGCCCCAATGCGGTAAAATGCCCATATGCCCCTCGAGCTCTCCCGAATTCGCGCCCTGTGCTTTGACGTAGACGGCACACTGAGTGACACCGATGATCTCTACGTCAGCCGATTGGCGCGCTTCCTACCGCGCCTCCTGGTTCGCGATCCGACGCGGGCGGCGCGCCGATTGGTGATGTGGATCGAATCGCCGGGCAACGCCCTGATGGCTCTCCCCGACCGCTTCGGCCTGGACAAGGAACTAGCCGCCTTAGTCAACTGGATGTACCGCCGCCGGCGCAAACGCTGGAAAACCTTGCTGCTCGTCCCAGGTGTAGACGCCATGTTGGCCAGGCTCTATGGGCACTTCCCGATGGCCGTGGTCTCGGCCCGCAATGAGCAAGGCACCCGCGCTTTCCTCGATTACTTTCAACTGACGTCCTACTTCGACGTCATCGTCACCGCCCATACGGTGGAACACACCAAACCCTACCCCGATCCGGTCATCTATGCCGCCCAGCAGATGGGCGTTTCGCCCGAAGCCTGCGTCATGATCGGCGATACCACTATGGATATGCGTGCTGGAAAAGCGGCCGGCGCACAGACCATCGGCGTCCTGTGCGGCTTTGGCGAAGAAGATGAATTGCGCCGCACTGGAGCCGATCTCATCCTGGATTCCACGGCTCAGGTCGGACCCTTGCTATTGGGCGAAACTCGCCCCGAGCACAGCTAGCGACGGTTGGCAATTGAAGGAGGGAGGGAATTGGGCCGGCGACGCCTCAATATTTGTATATACAACTTGACTTTGGCGCTCGTTCGTGCTATGGTTAGGTGAATTCCCTGCTCGGCTGCAACGATCGATAGAAAATGAAGCAGCGCGCTAGCGGGAGACAGAACTCTCTCAAGGATGCTTGTATGCAACGTGAACGCGTCTCTGAAAACGTGTACTGGTTTCAAAGCGATGTCTATGCGCAAGTCACGGCCGGCGTCGTGGTCGGCCCCCAATGGGCGGTTGTAATTGATACCCTGGCCTTGCCCGAAGAAACCATGAGCATGCGCGATTTCATCGAGCGCGACCTAAGTGTACCGGTGCGGTACATAATCAACACTCACTACCATGCCGATCATACCTGGGGAAACTGCTTCTTCCCGGGGGCCACGGTGATTGCCCACGCCCGCTGTCACGAACTCCTCGAAGAGCGCGGTATCCCTTCGTTAGAGACGGCTCGTCAACAGAACAACCTGCTGCGCCAGGTCAAGATCGTCCTTCCCCACATCACCTTCGCCTCCGGCGAGCTCACCTTGCGTGTGGGGAAGAAGAACCTGATCCTCTTTCCGACCCCCGGCCACAGCCCCGATGGCATCTCTGTCCTCGTCGAAGAAGATCGAGTGCTCTTCGCTGGCGACGCCTTCATGCCACTCCCGTATGTCGTGGACGGAGACATCGACGACATCACCACCTCGATTCGCAAGATCGCTCGCATGGGCCTAGAGAACATCATCCAGGGTCACGGCGATATTATCTTGCGCGGTGAGATCGATGCTGCCGTCAAAGAAAACCTCACCTACCTGACCAACCTGAAAAAGATCGTCAAGAGCGCCATGCGTCGCCGCAATCCCTATGAGGTCCTTGAAACCGTCTCGATCGAAGACTGCGGCAAGAGCGGCGTCTATCTAGGAGGCTTGGCAGAGACGCTGCACCAGCGCAACTTGCTAGCCCTGCTCAACCGATGGTCTGAGACATCTTCTAAAAACAGCAAAAAATAGCCTACCGTGGCCTTATCGTGTAAAATATGCTTATCCGTTCCGGACTCACTGCAACCCATACTCCTTTTGTCGGAGAAACAGCCATATGTATCACACCATTATTATTGTGGGTAATGTTGGGCGCGATCCCGAAATGCGCTACACCCCTAGCGGTCAGGCAGTGACCTCATTCTCCGTAGCCACCAACCGCCAATATACCGCTTCCAACGGTGAACAGGTGAAAGAAACCATTTGGTTCCGCGTCACCACCTGGGGCAAGATGGCCGAGATCTGCAACCAATATCTGAAAAAAGGCACCAAAGTGCTGGTAGAAGGACGACTAGCCCCAGATCGGAACACCGGTGGCCCTCGCATCTGGACCAAACAGGACGGTACCGTTGGTGCATCGTATGAAGTTACCGCCAACACCGTGCGCTTCCTCTCCCCTCGCCAAGAAGGCGGCGAAGTGAGTCTGATGGACATGGATGCCGGAGATGTGATTGCGCCCTCGGAGGACAACATTCCCTTCTAGCCTGGAGAACCATCAATGACCGCCTCTGTGCGCCCTCTCCCCCCGCAGCTCGACGTCCCTCCCGATCTGCAGCCGGTTTACTCCAACCTAGTGCGCATCTCCCACTCCCCAGCCGATCTCGTGCTAGATTTCGCCCATGTCTTGCCGGGAGAGGGCAATGCCCGCGTTCAAGTCCGCCTGGTGATGTCACCGTTGAGCGCCAAGCTGTTTTATCGCGCCTTGGGGGAAAATCTGGCGCGTTACGAGGCGGCGTTCGGTGAGATCGTGATCCCCAGCAATCAATCCTTAGCCGATCAGCTCTTTCGGCCCTATCAACAACCCCCTGAGCCCCCTGGTGACAAAAACGAATGACATGCAACGCCTGGACGAAATTGCAGAACGCCTCCGCAAAGACTTAGAAACCCGCACGACCATGCGCGATCGGGCTCTGGCCGTGGCTCGCGAACTGACTCGCGCCTGCTCCCTGGCCATCCGCGCTGCACATCGCCTTCCCAACAATCTCCCCCTCTCCCCGCCCTCTGCAGACCAGGAGGAAATGAATCAGCTCCTGATCAAAGCGCAATCCCTCGCTGAAGAACTACGCACCGATCTTGAGCCCTATCCCGACCTGTACTATGCCGGCTACACCCAAGACGCTCTCAAGGAATTCGTCGAAGCCAGCGCAACTTGTGCCCTGATCCAAAATCACCCTCTACCCACGCCAGAGGAACTGAAGGTTGACAGCGCTACTTACCTAAATGGCCTGGCTGAGAGCGTGGGTGAGCTACGTCGGCGCACTTTGGATATTCTCCGTCATGGCTACTCCGAAGAGGCCGAACGTCTGCTCAACGCCATGGATGACATCTATAGCATCCTAGTGACAATGGACTACCCCGACGCCATTACCAATGGACTGCGCCGGCAGACTGATCTAGCACGCAGCACCATCGAGAAAACTCGCGGAGACATTACGTTTAGCCTACGCGGTCAACATCTCGAACAAGCCATCGCCGGCCTGATCCAGCGCCTGAACGGTCCATCCCAGCCCGATCCCTCACACCCATCATCGTTCGTCTCCAAGGAGCCATGACCCATGGTGCGTGGGGGTCGGCGCTATCGGCTCTTGATCTATCGCGCTGTGGTGGATCGTTGGTGGCCGTCGATCCTGTTCCTAGGTTTCGCTCTGTTGACCCTTGCCTGGCCGCTCTATCAACAAAGCCAGCACGACGAACCTTGGCGTTGGCAGGGCATGATCGCCCTGGGGGTCATCGTGATCGGGGGAGCCTTGTTTCTCTTGGCTCTGCGCAAGCTGGCATATGTTCAAGTCTTCCCCACCTACCTCAAGTTGGTGACTCCATTTCTGCGCGTTCACATTTCACGCAAACGCATCCGTCGCACCGTTACTGCCGAGGTACAGGCCCTGTTCCCCCCCAGCCAACTGCGCGGCTGGAAGCGCGAAGTGATCGCATCGCTCGCCGGTCGCACGGCCATCGTGTTGGAGTTGAACGGCTGGCCAATGGCGCCCACCGTGCTGCGCTGGTTCCTCTCGCCGCTCTTTTTCAAAGACCATACTCCCCACTTGGTGCTCGTGGTGGAGGACTGGCTTCGCTTCAGCACGGAACTGGAAAGCGCGCGCAGCGGCGAGAAAGGCGCAAAACCCACCTTGCCGCCTGGTCATTCGTCCATCCTCTCCCGTTTGCGTCATCAACCTCCGAAAAAGATGTGATAAACATCACAAGAGTTCGGTGACGTTCAGAATTGTCAGACATAATTAAAGTGTGGTAGGATGCCCAACAGAGACGCAACCCAGCTATCTCAACAAGCTCCTCAAAGTCTCCTCCTTTGGCGAATGCCTCCGCCGGCCCTCCTCCGGTGGAGGCTTTGTTTAATCGGCTTGGGCCGGCAAAACCACAAAAAACGTTGTCCCCTCCCCCAAGGTTGACTCCACCCAAACGCGCCCTTGATGATTATCTACAATCGACTTGACGATCGCCAAGCCCAATCCCGAACCAGGTATATTGCTGGGGACATTTTGCGCTCGGTAGAATTTCTCAAAAATACGCGGTTGATCGGCCGGCGGAACGCCCGGCCCGGTGTCGCTGACCTCTAAGATCACCTGTCCGTCCTCGGCGCGTATGCGCACCCCGATCTTGCCGCCGGCCGGCGTGTACTTGATGGCGTTGTTTATCAGGTTATCCACCATCTGGCGCAACCGCAAAGGATTGGCCCGCAAGGCAGGCAGGCCGGTTTCCACGTCCAAATCAACCACCTGCTTACGCGCCTCAATCTGAGGCTTGAGAAGATCCAACACATACTCGACAATGTCCTCCAAATGAACCACTTCACGGCGAGTATCCAGGCCGGCCTCCAGACGGCCCAAATCCAGCAGATCGTTGACCAGCGTGGTGACATGGCGAATGCTGGCTTGCAAGCGCGACATAAATTCGCGCTGATGCTCATTCAGAGGGCCGGTGCGTCCGATCAATTCCGCATACCCCAACACCGAGGTCAGCGGTGATCGCAGATCGTGCGAGATGGTGTGCACAAAATCGCTCTTAATCCGATCCAACTCCTTGAGATATGAAATATCCTGCAACTCAATCGCCGAGCCAACGTTCGGAACGAGCGTCAAATAGGCGTTGAACACGCGCCCATCATCCATGTTGATCTCATGATAGGGCACCCCCTCGCTGCGCGGGCGCAACAACATGGCTTGTAGATCGGGGTGAGGGATGGCTTCCTCAATCGGCTTGCCCAAGACCTCTTCGGCCACGATCGAAAAGGCTCGCTCTGCCGCAGGATTCACTAGCAAAATTCGACCTTTGGAATCTAGGATAATAATCCCATCATCAATGTTCCGAAAGATCGCCTTAAAATCGGCAAGCTGCCGTTGCAACGCAGCCGTACTACGCCGGACCTCCTGACGCACCCAATCCCCCAGGCGCTGCGCCTGTTTCAGACTGCGCCGAATGGTGCTCACAATATCGTCGGTGCGCAGAGGGGGATAAAGATAGCCGTTCAACCCCAACCGCAAGACCTCCTTGGCGATGTCCAAGGAATCCTTCTCAACATAAACCAGGATTGGCAAGGTCGGGAAGCGTTCCCGCTGTTCGGCGGCCAACTGCAACCCTGACTCGCCGCCCAATCTTTCCCCAATCAACAACAGGTCGGGCGAAACCTCATGCAGAGCGCGCTCCAGGCTCAAGCGATCATGGACCACGGCTGTTTCATACCCTGCGCTGTGCAGAGCGCGTTGCCCCAACTCGACAAAAGGCGATGGATCTAAGGCCAGCAGAATCATCACAGTCTGATTCATGACAACCTGCTGCTACGATCGCTGCGTATCAGGGCGGAGAGCCGTTGGGCAGCAGCATTGATCGAAAGCAGGGCCTGCCGTTGTTGGTCGTTAAACGGGCCGGCCCTGCCGGTCAGCAACAAGCCCATAGGGTGGAGAATCTGATCCAACTCTTTCTGGAGCGCCTCCCGCAACCGGGAAAGCTCATCGCGCTGTCGCTGTTCGCCGGCCCGAGCGGTTTCAGCCGCCTTCTGGACGGTGAGAAACAAACGTTCATTCAACAGAGAAATCGAGGCATAATCGGCCACTGCCTCCAACAACGTTTGCGTAGCCTCCTCGAACGGAACATCCGCCTTGCGCAGGACCACCATCAAACCGATAACTTCTTCTTGGACCTTGATCGGCATCACAGCCGCCGCCTTTCCCAGCATAGATGCCTTGAATTTCTGCAACGCCTGGCCGTGGATTAACAACGACGCCCCCGAAAGCGCTACAAGCGCGCTGATGCCATCTTCCAGCGGATGGCCGATCTTCTTGGCCCAAGCCTCCGGCAGGTTGCGCTGAGAGACCAAGATGAACTGCTTGGATCGCTCCTCGCGCAATAGCAACCATCCCAAATCGGCTTCTGCCACCCGCAGCGCACCTTCGATGATCGTATCCAACAAGCGCCGCCGATCGGTAATAGAAACCACCGCTTTGCCGATCGAAATAATCGTTGTCAGCTCGCTCACCTTGCGCTGTAAGCGTTCATTAGTGGCCTTAAGCTGTTCATTCAAGCGTTGGCGGCTCCGCGCCTGACGCACCTGCTTCAAGACGCGCTCCACCGCCGCCACCACCTCGGCCTCCCGAGCCGGCCAGAGCAAGGCATCGGCTGCCCCCAAACGGAAGGCCTGGATCACCTCCTGCTCGTTTCCCTTCTCTGCGATCACGATAATCGGCATTTGCAAGCCTTGAGAGACAAAGGCCACCAATAAATCCTTCCCGCTCAAATCGGGGAGATGCAAATTAGTCACGATCACATCGGGCAACGATTGCAACGCCTGCCGAATGGCCATCCCGGCCTGGGTAACTATCTCTACTGTATACCCCAAGGGCCTCAGCGCCTGACCGGCAATAACGTCTGCAATGTCAGGATGGCTTTCTACCAACAGAATGCGCTCAAGAGACGCCATAACCCTCCGTTTCCAACCACGGCTGATAAAGCGATTGTAACATCATTTAGAGAGACGCGAAGATCGACCTTTAGGGTTTTGGCCGGCGCAGATCATACAAAACGAACCCTTCCCCGCGCGCCGCCACGGCATACTGATCCAAAATCGCCTTCAGATCGGGCTGTTTCTCGAGTTGATTGAAGGTCGTCACCAGAAAATACTCCTTATCGGCCGCCAATTCGGCGAACACCTTCTCGGCGTTGAGCGTCTTCCCGCGCACTTCGGCCAGCCCCGAAGCGATCGGCCAGAGCGTCACCCGCCGCCAACCGTAATACATCAAGCGATACCCAAAATCCTGAGTCAAGGCGATCACCTGCGCCCTGGGCGGAATCGATTGTCCTACCCTCTCCCAGTAGGCCGGCTCGCCACGAAAATTTTCAGAAAGAAGGATCGAACGCGCCACCCAGGCTTGGAACCCGATCCCGGCCACGATCAACCCGATCAGCGCCATTTGCCATCCCCGCTTCTCTTCAGACGCCCGGCGGGCTCCGATCTCGATCAACGGGCACAACCCCAAAGCGATGATCGGCGTCAGCTGCAAGTGATAGTACGAGTGGGTGTACATCTGAAACGGCACGGACAAACCATAGAGCACATAGCCCGTCCACAACCCGATCAGGAGCGCTCGACCGCGCTGGGCCATCAAAACTGTCCCGATCAAGCTCAGAAACAGGAAGGTTTGACCGAAAAGGCTGCCTAGAAAGGCCAACCACTTGGTGTAAAAGTCGGTGCTGGTCAGCAGAGTGAACATCTCTAACGACCAATTCACCGCATACTCGCTCGAACGCTCTGGATGAAACACGAAATAGTGCAACAAGGCCGGCGTGACCATCACCGCCAACATGCTCCACATCTGACGGGATCGCCAAGCGTTGCGCCCCAGGGTGAACAGAACCATGGCTATCGCTGCGCCTCCAACGATCCAAGCGATGAAAATCTTGACCAGAGCCGAAAAACCGATGCTCAAAGCTGCTAGGAGCGCAAAACGCCAAGAAGCGCTGATTCTGCCTCTCGTCCACCGTTCGCCTTCTGCTCCTTCTGCTGTTCTTGCCTCAGACCAACGGAAGAGAAAATAGATGCCGATCACGGCCGAAGCCGTCATCAACGGATCCGGCTGGAAGGAACGGCTAGCTTGCACCGAGAACGGCAACACCAGAAAATATGCCGACGAGAGCAAAGCAGCGATCGGTGAACGAGTGATTCGACGCGCCAAATCATACAGCGCCAGCCCAGCGAGCAGCCAGAACACCGTCCCATACAGGCGCGGGATTGCGATCGACTCGCCCCCGATCCACAGGTAGGTCAACGCACTGAGCGTTTCAACGATCGGCGGCTCGTAGCGAGCTGGGATGCGTGCAATCGTCAGGGCCAGTTCCCGTTGAATCGGATCGGCTTGGGGCTGCATTTTATAGTAGATGCCGCGGGCTACAATGGCATTGCGAAGTTGACGGGTAGGATGAAAATCAAGAGGCGGGTCGGTAATGTCGATCAGGCGCAAGAACCCGCCCAAGGCAAGCAACAGAATCAACAAGCAGCGATGGAGAGAAAGACGCAGGAAAGCCATTCTGAGATCACCTGTTCGCCGGCCCTCACCGATCAGGGGTCAGGACGACGAAATCTCCTTCTGGAAATTCAGCGATGATCTTGTACGAACGCAGCAGTGGAATGCTCACTCGCCGTAGCCAGGCATTGCTCTCCTCGGCAAAGGCTTCATTGCGATCCTTGTAACGCCCCGGCGGAGTGGGAGCCACGATCAGGGCATAGCGATGCTCGGCAATGTCGGCCCGGAAGCGGTCGATTAGAGGACGATAGTTGGTCATCGCAAATTCCATCAGGTCAATGTTGTCATATTCCGGAACCAAGGGAACGCCCCGGATCAGGCCGAAGGTCAACAGATGACGCTGAGAGATAAACAGGACACGCCCCCCTTGCGCTACCGCTTGATCGACCAGGGCTTGTAGGCGGGCCAGCGAGTCGGCGTGTCGCTCCAACGAGGGTAGGCCTGGGTAGGCGGAAAAGAGGACGAAGAAGGCGGTTGCCAGCACTGTCGAGGTCGTCAGGAGCGGAGGAAACGCTCGGGGCGGGGCAGCCGGCCCAAGGTCTGGAACGAAGCGGTCGAAGATCAGGTAGAGGCCGATCGCGAGGGAGAGAGTCAGATAGGTGTCGAGGTTGTGCAGGTTGCTTCCTCCCCCGATCTTGGCGCTGACGATGAAGCCGCCTACCAGGAGCACTATCATCATGGCGATCAGGCCGACGATCCGAATCCAGTGCCAGCGTCTTTGACGGAGATGGAGATAGGCGATCAAGGCCAGAGGAGTCGCCATCAATAGTCCAGCCGGCAGGATCCCCAGCGGTTGCAGGGCACTTGGAAACAGGCGGTACCAGAGCAAGAGTTGCCAGAAGGCGGCGTTGAACATCTCGGCGGAGACTTCGGAGATGGAAAAGTACCACTGCCGGGCAGCAAAGGCCATGCCCAAGCCGAGAACGGTGTAGATCGCCGGCCAGGCTAGATAACGCACCAAGGAGCGATTGCCAATGGGCGTCTCGAGCAGATAAAAGGCAATGGCCAGCATGGCCGGGATGGGGAACCAGTTGATGCGGCTGATGCCGGCCCAAAAGGAGGCCGCCCCCAGGGCGAGGAGGGATGCCACAGGACGGTCGGGACGATAGACTGCAGTCACCGGAATGGCCGCCAACAGCAGATAGAAGTACACCGGCCCCTGAAGGAGGTAGAGTGTCCCCCACAGGAAGAAGCCTAGCAATACAAAGGAAGCTGGGACCGGAGGATGCGCATGAGACGAGGTCGAGTGACCACCTGTCACGCGGCGCAGGAAGAGGGCCGCCGTAAGCGCCGGCAGTAGCACGCTGAGCAAGGTTTCCCACAGGCGCACGAGCCAGAGCGACGGCCGAGGCAGGAGCAGAGGAACGGCCTCGATCACGTAGCGGCTAAGGTCTTGGTAAAAAGGCGGCAAGGATAGGCCATAGTAGCGCTCGGAGAGCAGCAGCGAGGCATGGTAATAGCGCGTGCCCTCCGACCAGTGGAGCGAGAAGGGAGAGGTCGAAAGCGAAGGAAGAGTGGTGAGCAGATGATAGTAGAGCGAAAAAAGCAATGTTGAAAAGAGGAAGGCGCGCCACAATCGAGATGGATCGGCACCAGAGAGTACATACGCCCCTGCCAGGCTGATGCCGAAGACCACCAGCAAGCGCACCGACAGGGAGTGAAAGACAGAGGTCCACGGACCGAGGAAGAGGAGCGGGAAGATGAAGAGAAGGAATAACATCCCCGCCAGGCGCACACGCCGGCCCGAAGAGCTCGGCCAGCGGCGATCGGACACCAGCTCGGCGAGGAGCGGCCTGACAATGGTCAAGAAGCCGGGAAGACGGATCGGCCGGCCCAACCAAACGGCCAGCGCCAGCAACGCCAGACCAACCCCGCCCACTGCAAAGACCAGCATCGTGCGCCGCCAGAACACGAACAACACGCCCCCGCTCCCCAGATGCGCTGCCAACCCGATGACCAAAATGCCGGCCAACGCTAGCGCTAGGCGCCACCAGTCACGACCGACCAGATTGCCCAAACGTTCCAGGACCCCAACTTCAGTCATCCCATGTCACCTGTTGCAGAGTGTTCGGCTCCAAGCGAACTGCCAATTCGACCAACAAGCGCGCACAGCGCTGAACGTCGGTTAGGGCAACCACTTCGACCGGCGTGTGCATATAACGCAGGGGAATGCTGATCACCGCCGTGGGGACTCCTTCGCGGGCCACTTGCACGGCAGCCGCTTCGGTTCCTGAGGATACGGGCATAGGTTCAATTGTGTAGGGGATTTCCAGTTCGTCAGCCAGGGCACGCAAACGCTTGAACAGATGGGGATGCACATGTGGGCCAATGCCAAGCGTGGGTCCCTCGCCTAGTGGAAACGCTTGCCAACTTTGCACACCAGGCGAGCGAGCGTGAGTCACATCCACGATCACCGCCAAGTTGGGTTGCAGAGCGAAGGTGGATGTTGCGGCGCCGGCAAAGGTTACTTCTTCTTGGACGGTGGCGGCAAACCACACATCCCAGGCGTGCTGCCGCCCGCGCAGGAGTTCTAGGGCATGGGTGAGCGCTGCCACAGAGACGCGATTGTCGAGCGAGTGGCCACAGATCAGCTGATCGCCCAATTCGATGGGAGGATTGGCAAAGGAGACCAGATGGCCTGGTCGAACCAGTTGATCCACCTGCCGGGCCGGCAGGCCTAGATCTACCAGCAGGTGATCCCAAGTGGGAAGGTCCTTGTTGGCATCGTCCGGCAGCAGGTCCAGTGGACGCGTCACGATCACCCCCGCTAGAGGACGCTTGGCATGGACGATCACAGCCTGGCCAGGCAAAATGCGTGGATCCACGCCGCCGATGGGCGTCAAACGCAAGAAGCCCTGCTCCAGGCCGGCCACCATCATGCCGATGGCATCCATATGGGCAGAGATCAGCAACGAGGGACGGGGTTCGGCAGCCTGGCCGCGATGCAAGGCATGAACCGATCCTAGCCGGCTCTGATGGATGGAGTCGGCCAGTGACGCCCATTCTCGATGGATCAATTCCGCAACCGGCGATTCGTATCCGGCCAGACCTGCCGACGAGAGCAGAGCTTGCAAAAAGGGAGAAATGACCATATCTCACTCTCTTAGGGGGTAGTGGTCGCAGAGGACGAGGGAGTAGCGCTGGGAGAGGGGATGGGGCTTGGGGTCGTGCTTGGGGTTGAGGTCAGCGTCGGGGAGACCGTGTATGTAGGAGACGAGGTCCAGGTGGGTGTTGCGGCGGGCGTGAAGGACGGCGTGGGTGAAAGCGTCGGTGTGGGAGAGGGGGTGGGGGTTGGGGATGGCGTGGGCGACGAGGTGATGGTCGGGGTGAAGGTGCGCGTGGGCGGCAGGAAGGGCGTCGGGCTCACGGTTGAGGTAAGAGTCAGGGACGGGGTCGGGGTGAGGGTCGCAGTATGAGTCCAGGGGAGATGGGTAGGCGTAAGGGTGTAAAAAGGAAGTGCGGGCAGGGTCGGGGAGGGGATGGCTATGGTCACGGTGGCGGTGGACGTTGGGGTGGGAGTCTCCGGTTCCGGCGCTAGGGCCACCAGAACACCTCCCAGGCAGTAACAAGGAAGGGTGGAGAGGATCACCATGACCAGGATCAGACGGCGACGATGGCGAGCAGCGGTTGGATCGTTCATTGGCTAGATAATAACACAAGCGTCTCAAGAAGTTAGAAAAGGCTCAGCGGTTCTCGCGAAACGTCACGAAAACCATGTTCTTCTCGCAATCGCTGTAGGTGTTGATATAAACGTTCTCGGAGAGCGGCAGGCCGGCCTGATCGAGTAGTTGCAGGAATAACGTCTGTTTAGAATCGACCGGCGTGGTTCCCAGTTGGATCTCAAAACCAGACGGACCATAGAGTAGTGGGGCAAAGCCGGAGGCCACCACATAATTGATCGCCTCGCCGTTCAGCGTGCCCTTCAAGCGGATGATCAGGTAAAGATGATGGGCGCCGTTCTTGTCCAACACGATGCCAGCCACCCCCAGCCAGTTACAACCGAATTCCGGACGATATTTACTGCTGGGAATGTACTCCACCTTGGCAGAGTAGGGGGCTCGGGGGGTGGGGCCAGGGCGCAGGGTGGGACTGGGCCGTGGTGTCGCTGTGGGCGGAGTCAGCGCCACTGGCGTAAAGGTAAACACCGGCGTGAAGGAGGGAAGAGGAGTATTCGTAGGAGGAATGTAGGGCGTGGCGCTGGGCGTCCAGGTGGGCGGCATTTCCAACAGCGTTGCGGTTGGCGTTGGCAAAAGATCGACCGCTTGAGCGCGCTGAGGCGGGAACGGATTGAGAGGAGTAGTGGGAGTAATGAAGATCAAGAGATAATACGCCCCAAGGCAAGCGGTCACGATCAAGACCAAGATCGAGAACACGTCCCAAACGCTTAGAGCAAATCGGGGCGGAGAGGGAGGGCGTTCAAACTCAAAATCGTCGAATGCATCGGGAGAATAGCTCATGAGCGCCTCCATCAAGGGAAAAGAATGTTCGCCTGCGCACGCTGACGAGCAAGCCACTCAGTTAACGCGCGCGCTTGTAGGGTGAGCCGCGCATCTGGAGCCAGACGACGCAGGCCGCGTTCAACGACGTAGAGAATATGATACCCTACTGTGCTCGGAATGACATCGCTGAACTGGCCAGGCTGCAGGGCGAAAACCGCTGCATCCAGAGCGGGTTCGAGCAAATAACCCGCCGGAAACCATCCCAGATCGCCGCGCGTGAGCGGGTCGTAGCGCATGGCCAGCCCGTCAAAGGGAATACCGTTTCTCAGTTGAGTAAGTACAGCTTGGGCCTCGGCCTCGGTCTTGAAGACCATCTGGAGAGCGTGTACCTGTTCGACTTCTTCGGGGATCTCGGCCGCGATTCGGTCGCGCATTCGAGCGGCCTCGGCCGCCCGTTTCAGAGCGATACGAAACGATGCCTCGTCGTACCCATGGGCGGCTTGCCAAGTCCGCAGAGCCTCCCTCCCTCCGATGGAGGCAGCCAAGGCGTCGATTCGCGCTTGAACCTCGGCCTCACTGAGGCCCAACCCGGCCGCTCGCGCCGCTTGAGCCAGCAAGGTCTGATCAATGAGATCGTCCAAGACGATCCGCTCAGCTTCTTCTACTGAGGCCTCCTTGCCCAAGGCTGCCTGCGCCGCTTGATAGCGAGCCACCTCGGCCCGATACTCGGCCAATGGGATTGGTTCACCGTTGACGATCGCGATCGCCGGAAGCGGGGTAGCCGTGGGAGTGGGAGACGGGGCTTGGGTTGGCGAGGCCACGCGGTGAGGTTCTGAGGGGGCCGGCGGAGGAGCACAGGCAACCATGCTACTCAGCATCACCCAAACCACCACCACCAACAGAACGCTCCAAAACCAGAGCCTAGCGTTTCCTGCCGGCACATTCTGGTCAACCGCACGTTTGGACCAAGGAAACATCGCTCGGATTATACCGAAATGCGTCCGGCTTTGGGACCTTGCAAGAAATCACACCAGGGCTTTTCAAGAATATCACTTTGCAGCATACTTACAAAAGCATGATTTCAGGAGGCCAAGCAATGAAGACGACAAGTGTGCTTCAAGCGCTCAAGACCACTCCGGACCCGCGTGGACAGCAGGGACAACAATATCCGTTATTCAGCCCGTTGGCGATCTTGCTACTGGCAGTGATGCATGGCAAACGTTCCCTGCGGGGGATGTGGCTATGGGTCAAACGGCGGCAGCGACAGTTTTTGAAAAGCCCTGCTCTGTGGCCGGCCAGGGTTTGTTCTCTCTCCCTTTTGCAGTAAAATGAAAGGCATGCACGTTCCTTCCTTCCCCGGTTCGGATCGGTTGGGCACGCTGATCGCCGCCGTGCTTTTGCCCTTTGCGCTCACGCAGGTGTTGCCGCCTGCGGAACTGCCGATCCGCCTGACGTTGGGAGATTTTTTTCTGGACTCGTCGCTTACCTTGATCGGCGTGATGACTCTGTTGGCCGCCGGCGTGACAGCCACCGGCATGGATTGGCTGATCCGCAGCCATCCAGCGCTGCATGCTCGGCAAACGGTGGAGCATTGGTTGGTGCCCACGCTCACCACCCTGGTGCTCGGCATTCCTTTGGCTATCCTGCCAGCCGGCCACTCGTGGTGGCTCGCCTTGGGGTTAGCCGGCCTGCTGCTGGCGGTGGTCTTTCTCGCTGAGTACATTACGGTCGATCCGACGGCGCCAGCCTACTCTGTCGCTGGGGGACTTTTGACGGCTCTCTCGTTTGCCATCTTCTTGATCCTGGTGAGCGCCCTGCGCGCCGCTGGACCGCGTCTGATCTTCTTTGCGCCGGCGGTCGCCCTGGCCAGCTTCCTGATCCCCGTGCGGGCATTGCGCCTCCGCTTACGACGTTGGGAATTCCTCTGGCCGTTGGGAATTGCCTGGATCACGGTGCAACTGGCCGCGGCGTTCCATTACTGGCCCCTGAGCCCCCTCCAGCACGGCTTGGCCCTGCTTGGCCCGCTTTATGCCCTGACGTCTCTGGCTATTCACCTGAGCGAAAACCTATCCTGGCGTCGTGCCGCCTTGGAACCGATCCTGGCTATCGTCCTGGCCGGAATAGCGATCCTTGTCCTGCGCTAATGAATGAGACGTTGATCTTGTCTTCTCATCATCTAACTGAGATGATCTGCCACGTCGAGCGCCATCTCCCGCTGGAGGCTTGCGGTTTGTTGGCCGGCCGCAACGGGCGAGTCGAGGCGGTGATCCCAGTGACCAACGCCCTCTCCAGCCCAATCCGTTTCCGTATGGACCCGCTTGAACAGTTGCGCGCCTTTGAGTGGATAGACGAGCAAGGGCTAGACCTATTGGGCATCTTCCACTCCCATCCGGCCGGCCCGGCGGTGGTTTCTGCTATCGACATTGCCGAGGCCGCCTATCCGGTGGTGCATGTGATCCTCTCGCCCGGCCGAGAGGGTTGGCAGGCCCGCGGATTCTGGATCGAGGCCGGCCAGGCCCGCGAGGTTCCCCTGTGCATCGAAGGCTGATCGTCTGTAGAGTTGCTATGCTGGATAGTCCATCAAAACCGCCCCTTTTGGGCAACGCACTCGCTTTCTCTGTGTTATCTTTTGTGTCAAGCTTCCATCCCTTCTTCTGGAGAGAGACGTGAACGAATGGATCGCTTGGATAGGCGTCTTGCTCGCCTCCTATGTGTTGGGGTCGATCCCCTTCGGTTTGCTGATCGTTAAGCTGAGTACCGGCCGCGACATCCGCCAAGTGGCCAGCGGCCGCACCGGCGGCACCAACGCCATGCGCGCCGCCGGCTTTTGGGCCGGCTTGCTCACCGCCGTGTTGGACATTTTGAAGGGAGCTGCTTCCGTCTGGTTAGCCCAGCTCGTCCTGCCAACCAACCACTGGCTTCATGTCTTTGCACCTTTGCTGACCATCGTCGGCCACAACTACTCGATCTTCCTGCCCGAATTTGACGAACATGGCCGCTTCAAGAGACTACGCGGCGGGGCAGGTGGAGCGCCGGCGGCCGGCGGTGCACTGGGCCTTTGGCCCATGTCCCTGCTGATCATCCTTCCGGTGGGGGCCTTGATCTTTTTCACCTTGGGATATGCCTCCATCACCACCATTAGCGTGGCCATGATCGCCACCATTATCTTCCTGGTTCGCGCCCTATATGGCTTTCCCTGGGTGGATGTGCTCTACGGCGTGCTGGCCGGCATCTTGTTGATCTGGGCTTTGCGCCCCAATCTCAAAAACCTGGTACAAGGCCAAGAGCGCGTGATCTCCATCAGCCTGCATGGCTGGCTCAAAGCGCGGCGCTGATCCCAGGATCATCCCTCGCCGCCGGCTGGCTGAGCCAAACTTCTCACTTCCGATTAAGCTCACATAGCGAATGCTGGTAGAATCATCGCCATGCTGAACAAACTCTGGCATCAAATCGCACGCCTGGCCCTGATCTTGGGTCTGGTCAGCCTGATTGGCTTGTTATTGGCGCGAGCGATCGTCCTGCTCTATGCTCGAACACGCCTCTTCACGGTGAAAGATGTAGCTTCGCATCGAGTTGCCATCGTCTTCGGTGCAGGACTACGTCGTGATGGAACCCCAACGACCGTCCTGGCCGATCGCGTGCAGACGGCGGCGACCCTGTACCTCGAAGGCAAGGTGGAAAAACTCCTGATGAGCGGTGACAACCGCTTTATCTATTACAACGAACCCGAATCCATGCGGCGCTACGCCTTGAGCCTGGGCGTGCCCGACGAAGCCATTGTCCTCGACTATGCCGGCCGGCGCACCTACGACACCTGCTATCGCGCCCGCCACATCTTCGGCGTCAAATCGGCCATCTTGGTCACCCAGGGCTTTCACCTGCCGCGTGCCCTCTTCCTGTGCAACATGCTCGGCGTGACGGCCGTGGGCGTCTCGGCCGACCTTAACGACTATCGGAAAATCTCACGTACCGTTTGGACCACCCGCGAGTGGATCGCTACCCTAGCAGCCATCGTCGACCTCCTGCAACACAAACCCGCCCAAGTCTTGGGCAAACCCGAACCGATCTTCCTGGAGAAACCATGACCCGCGAAGAAGCCCTGTCTATCGTTCGTGAATTCGTCAAAAACGAGAACCTGATCCGTCACATGCTTAGCGTGGAAGCTGCCATGCGCTTCTACGCCGAGAAGTTTGGTGAAGACGTAGAGACCTGGGGACTGCTCGGTTTGCTGCACGATTTCGATTGGGAGATCCACCCCACCCTCGAACAACACCCGCAAGATGGCGCGCCCATCCTACGCGCTCGTGGTCTGAGCGAAGAACTGATCGAAGACATCTTGAGCCACGCCGATCACCTCCACATCCCGCGCAACACCTTGCGTCGCAGAGCCCTCTATGCCTGCGATGAGATCACCGGCCTGATCACCGCCGTCGCCTTGGTGCGCCCCTCCCGTTCGCTCTACGACCTAGAAGCCTCCTCGATCAAGAAGAAATGGAAGGACAAAACCTTCGCCGCCGGCACCAATCGCGAAGACATGGAGCGCGCTGCGCAAGAATTCGGCGTGGATCTATGGGAACACGTTCAAAACGTCATCCTGGCCATGCGTCGCATCGCCCCCGAGCTGGGCTTAGAAGGCAACCTGCGCCCTCCCGCCCAGAGCCAATAAAAAAAATGAGCGCGGAGAGACTCGAACTCTCAGCCAATGGCTTAAAAGGCCACTGCTCTGCCGGTTGAGCTACGCGCCCGCGCAAAAAGCAAAACGCATTCTATCATGATCCTGCCGAACCGTCAAACTCTCTGGGCCTTGTTCAATAAGTCTCTTTGGACGGTACGAACTCTCTCTAGAAGAGCCACAAGCAGGCCGTTTGACCCTTGAATCGGCGGCTGACTCCATCGCTGATCCCCTCCCATGCCTGCTCTAGCGGGCTCTCCTTATCATGTCAAGGGTACTGATTGAACAAGCCCAACCCTGCCGCCGTGCATGCCTTGCTTCCCTGCTCGGTGCCTGCCGGGTTGCTATGTAGGTGAGCTCCCCCACATCTTCCGCTAACCTGGCATACCTGTTCCGACCGCCTCTACTCCCTCCCCAGATGACCCTTTCCCCTGCTCCCATGCGTTCCCGCCGCCAGAAGATCAAAGACTTCCTCACCTTTCCCCTTCGAGCCCTCATCCTTTTCCATGACGATCGCTGGGGACTATCCTCCCTCGCCTCCGAACGCTTCGACTACGTTGCCTCCGAAGTGCAGGGATACTGCCTGGACATCGGCTGTGGCTACAGCAACCGCTTCGTCCGTGAGTACCTGGGCGGTCACGGCGTGGGCATTGACGTCTACCCCTACGCCGGCTTGACCGAGGAAAACCTGGTTCCCGACCTCACCCACCTCCCCTTCGCCGACCACTCCTTCGATACCGTCACCTTCATTGCCAACCTGAACCACGCCCCCGAGTCCCAACGCGACGCTGAGCTGGCCGAAGCCTTTCGCGTGCTGCGCCCCGGCGGTCGGATCATCGTCACCATGGGCCTGCCCTGGGTCGAAATCCTGGTGCACAAACTCGTCTGGTTCTACGACCGCTTCCTCGGCATCAACGTGGACATGGATTCCGAACGCGGCATGCAAGAAGGAGAATCCTACTTCCTGACCGAAGACGAGATTTGTCTGCGTCTGACCCGGGCCGGCTTCCAACACATCGTCCGCAAACCGTTTTGGACTCAATGGGGCCTGAATCGCATGTACCTTGCCCGCAAACCCCCATGACCCATTCCCCCCAGCCTGCCCTGACTGTCGTAGTCCCGCTATACAACGAAGCTGAAGCCCTGCCGGCTTTCCTGCTGCGCCTGCTGCCCCTCTGCCAACAACAAGGCTGGCAGGTCATCTTTGTCAACGATGGCTCCCGCGACCAGACTCGCGCCATCCTCGAACAATACGCCCATCTGCCCTTCGTGCGCATCTTCCATCACAAGGTCAACCGCGGCTATGGCGGCGCCCTCAAAACCGGCCTGCTGGCCGCCACCACGCCCTACGTGGTCACCATTGACGGCGATGGCCAGCACGATCCAGAAGACATCCTGCACCTGTTTCACTTCACCCTCCAACACGATGCCGACTTAGTGATTGGCCGCCGCGACCCCGCCCCACAAGGCGACCTCTACCGACGCCTCGGCAAAACCCTGATTCGCGCCTTCACCCGCCTGCTCATGCCCCTGCCCATCCATGACCTCAATTCCGGCTTCAAACTCTACCGCACCGAACTGGCTCAGATCTACCTCACCGTCTGCCCCGACTCCATGGCCTTCAGCGACGTGATCACCCTCACCTTCCTCAACCAAAAAGACCTGGTCCTCGAACATCCTATCCACGTCTATCCCCGTCGCCAAGGCAAGAGCACCATCAGCACCTACACCGCCTTTGAAACCGTGATGCAAATCCTCAACTTGGTCATGCTCTTCAACCCCCTCAAAATCTTCCTCAGCCTCTCGGCCCTGTGCTTTGCCTTTGGCCTGCTATGGGGCACGCCCATCCTGCTCATGGGGCGCGGCGTGAGCGTGGGCGCCATGCTGGCCATCGTTAGCGGCCTGCTCTTCTTCTTTATCGGCCTGATCGCCAGTCAGCTCTCCTCCATCCGTCTCGGAGAATTGGCCCGCCGTCGAAAACGCCCCTAACGCATTCTCCAACTTGCGTTATACTGGTTCTATGGGCGTCTTCGACCAACCCTTTGTGATCGGACAACCGCCGGCCCGCGACGGTCCCCTGGCCCGTTTCCTGCCCCCCCTCGAAGACGGAGTCTTCCGCTCCTGGCTAGCGGATCGCGTCGACCGAGGCGCGTGGTTGCTCGACCCCTTCGGCGCCTCCCCTCGACCGGCCGTAGAAGCCGCTCGTGCCGGCTACCGCGTGCTGGTCACCGCTAACAACCCTATCGCCCGCTTCCTTCTTGAAATGACCGCCGCCCCACCGCGTTTGGGTGAACTCAAAGCCGCTCTGGCCGACCTAGCCATTTCCAAAAAAGGGGAAGAACGCCTCGAAACTCACTTACAATCGCTCTACCTCACCCTCTGTCTCCAATGCAACCGTGAGATCCCCGCTCATGCCTTCCTGTGGCGCAAAGGCGAACCGGCGCCGTTTGCCCGCCGCTACGAGTGCCCCGCCTGCGGTCACGCAGGAGAGTACCCGACTACTGACTCAGACGTAGAACGCGCCCAGCGCATTGCCGAGATGGCCGGCCTCCACCGCGCCCGCCTGCTCGAGCGCGTCGCCCGGCCCGACGATCCCGATCGCGAGTTCGTCGAAGAAGCCCTGGCTGTCTACCTACCGCGCGCCATCTACGTCTTGGCCATCCTGAACAATCGCCTCGACGCCCCGGGCATCACCCCTGAACGACGCCGACTGCTCAGCGCGCTGTTCCTCTCCGCCTGCGATCAAGCCACCACTCTCTGGCGCACCGCTCAAGAACGTCCTCGCCCGCGGCAACTGATCACCTCCAACGAATTCCTAGAACACAACCTATGGCTGGCCATCGAAGCTGCCGTCGAACCCTGGGCCGACGAGGCTCCACCGGTGCCGCTGGTCCTGTGGCCGGCCCGACTGCCAAAGGACAAGGGCGGCATCCTGCTCTTCGAAGGACGCCTGGCCAATCTGGCGACCCGAGTCAAAGATATCCCGGTAGCCGCTGTGATCACCGCCCTGCCACGCCCCAACCAAGCCTTCTGGACGCTCAGCGCCCTGTGGGCCGGCTGGCTATGGGGCAGCAAGGCCGCCGAGCCCTTTCACCTCGTCCTGCGCCGTCGCCGCTACGACTGGGCCTGGCACCTCGAAGCCCTGCGCTTCGCCTTTCACCACCTGGCTCACCTGATCCAGCTGGGCGCTCCCTGTCTAGCTCTCCTGGCTGAGCCAGAGCCGGCCTTCCTCACTGCGGCCCTGGCGGCCGCCGAAGCCAACGGCTTTCGATTGCAAGGCCTGGCGATGCGCACCGTCCACGACCCTATCCAACTCGTCTGGACCCGCGGCGAACGCCTGCGCCACCAATTCACTGCCCCCGATCGCGCAGCCATTCGCTCCGCCATCCACCAACACCTGCGCGCCCGCGGCGAGCCAACCGTTTACCTGCCGCTCCATGCCGCCGCCCTAGCGGCCCTCATCGCCTCCCATTCCTTGATCCGCCCCAATCAGCCTGCCGACGACGTCCTGCGCAACGTCTCGCGGCTCATCCACCAAACCCTGCTTGAGGACGATCAGCTCCTCCACTATCGGGGTGGAGAAAGCCCCGAGACGGGGCTATGGGGTCTATCGTCCTGGCAGGATGCGGCAATGCCGCTTCCCGATCGGGTGGAGGAGGCGATAGTAAACCTGCTGATCCATCGTTCGCCGCTCCCGATCCCCGATCTGCTGCGTCGCCTCTCGACCCTCTTCCCCGCTTTACTCACCCCGTCCTGGGGCCTGGTTCAGGCTATCTTGGCCTCCTACGCCGAACTCACCGACGATGGTTGGAGTCTGCGCCCAGCCGACTACCCTGCGGCGCGTCGCACTGAGCTTCAACAACTGGCCGAACACCTTCAAGACCTCGGCGACCGCCTAGAATACCACACCCGATCGCTCCACGAGCGTGCTCTGCTCTGGGAAAGCGGCGAAGATACGGTATATGCCTTTCATCTCAAGGCGTCTACCGTCCTGGCCGGCGTGCTATCTTCCTCCTCTCCCCCCGAACGAACCGTGATCCTGCTTCCCGAAGAGCGCTTACCTCTGCTGCGATACAAACTCGATCGCGATCCCTCGCTGGCAGATCGTTTTCGGGCGCGTGTGCTCCCCTTTCAGACCGTTCGCGCCTTTGTTCAGCGCACCTTCGTGGATCGCGAAACGTTTGAGGCGCATCTCATCTCGTTCCCCGCCTCGCGCCAATTGAAATTGTTTTAGTCTATCGCCTGTGGTAACCTAAGGCACGGTGATGCCGGCGGCCTGGGCATAGCCCCGCTCGAGCGCGGCCACGTTCTGCGCAAGCAGGCGTTTGTGTTTCTCGGGCAGGTGTGCTTGGAGGGCGGCTTTCACCTCATCCAGCCTGAGAACCGGGAAGACGGCCAACAGACTGCCCAACATCACCATGTTCAGCAAGCGCCGATCGCCGATCTCCTCGGCAATCTCATTGCCGGGGATGAACACCGTAGTCAAGTCGGTGCGCCGGGCCGGCCGATCCACCATGTTCTGATTGACTACCAATGCCCCCCTCGGCTGAACCAGCGGCTCATACTTGTTGAAGGACGGCAGATTCATGGCGATCACTGCCATCGGATGTAACACCCACGGTGAACCGATCTCCTCATCGGCGATGACCACCGTGCAATTTGCTGTGCCGCCGCGCATTTCCGGGCCGTAAGAAGGGATCCAGGTGACCACCTTGCCGGCATCCATGGCCGCATAGGCCAACACCTGGCCGGCAAACAGGATACCTTGTCCACCAAATCCGGCGATCAGAATTTCCTTTTGCATGTCGCTCCTCGAATTAGGTGTTTCGGACGGTGATTTGAGCCACGCCAGGCGCCACCTTATAATCGCCCAGCGGAAAGACGGGGATCATCCGCTCCTCCACAAAGCGTAGCGCCTCCACCGGCGACATGCCCCAATTGGTAGGGCACGTGGATAGCAGCTCCACCAACGAGAACCCCAGGCCGCGCAGTTGGGTCTCGAAGGCTAGGCGAATGGCTTTTTTCGCCAATCGGATGTTCTTGGGATCGTGTAGAGAACGCCGCACGCAGTAGCCGACGCCATCAAGCGTAGCCAGCATCTCAGCCATGCGAATCGGATAACCTTGCGTTTCTACATCGCGGCCATACGGTGAAGAGGTGGTCTTCATGCCGGGCAACGTGGTGGGGGCCATCTGTCCACCGGTCATGCCGTAATTGGCGTTGTTGATGAAGATCACCGTAATGTTTTCGCCGCGCGCCGCAGCGTGCACGATTTCTCCCATCCCAATAGACGCCAGGTCGCCATCACCCTGGTAGGTAAACACGATCCGATCGGGAAGCACGCGCTTGATGCCGGTGGCCATGGCCGGCGCACGGCCATGAGGCGCCTCAACGAAATCGGTGTCGAAGTAGTTGTACGCAAACACAGCGCATCCCACCGGCGCTACGCCGATCGTGCGCGAAATCAAGTTCATCTCCTCCAGCACTTCTGCGATCAGACGATGGGCCACGCCGTGGGTGCAGCCTGGACAATAGTGGGTAGGGCTATCAGTAAACGCTTGAGGACGTGAGTAAACCAGCGTAGTTGGAGTGACCATCCTTCACCTCTGAATCACGGATGCCATGCGTTTTTGCCAGCTAAGGCGTGCGTCGGGATCGGGAGACCACTGACCGGACGCCAAACGGCGGATCTCGGCCAGAATCTCATCTGGGAAAGGCACGACACCGCCCGGTCGTCCGTAAAACTCGACGGGCGCCCGACCCTGCACAGCCAACCGAACGTCGTCAAACATCTGACCCATATTCATTTCGGTGACGAGGAATCCCTGCACGTGTTTGGCTAGCTCTTCGATCACCGAATAGGGATAGGGACTCACAGTCACGGGACGGAGCAGACCAACACTAATCCCCTCGGCTCGGGCCGCCCGAACCGCTGAGAGAGCGATCCGCCCGGCCGTGCCAAAGCCCACGACGACGATCTCTGCATCGTCTAGGTAATATTCCTTGTAGCGCACCTCCCTGACCTGCACCTCCTGCCAGCGCTTGGCCAAGCGAAAGTTGACCACTTCCTCAGCAACTGGATCAATGTAAATCGAAGAGAGAATACGTCGAGGCCGATTCATAGCGCCAGTGACCGCCCAGTCAAATTCGCGTTGGACAATGGGCTTCATCTCGGGCATCTCGGCCGGCTCCATCATCTGTCCCAGCGAACCGTCTAAAATGAGCATACAGATCATGCGATACGTCTCGGCCAGATCAAACGCCAACGCCGTCAAATCGATCGCTTCCTGAACCGAGGCTGGGGCCAAGACAATGCGCGGATAATCGCCGTGACCACCGCCATGGACTGCCTGGTTGTAATCTGCCTGCGACGGGGCAATGTTGCCCAAGCCCGGTCCGCCGCGCATCACATTCACGATCACCGCCGGCACCTCGGTCCCAGCAATATACGATATGCCTTCCATCATCAGGCTGATGCCCGGGCTGGAGGAAGAGGTCATCACCCGCGCACCAGTGCAGGCTGCGCCGTACACCATGTTAATGGCGCCCAGTTCGCTCTCTGCCTGAACGAAGGCACGACCCAGTTCAGGCATACGGCGTGCAAGATATTCGAGGATTTCGCTCTGCGGCGTGATCGGATAGCCGAAGTAGGCCTGCAAGCCGGCTCGCACAGCCGCTTCCGCAATCGCCTCGTTTCCTTTCCACAGTTCTTTGGGCATAGACGATTCTCCCATCGTGGTATTATTTCGTCTGAACGTATGGCCCCATGGATCAGCTAGCCGGCCACCGAGGCGGCTGCTTTGGTCACCTCACGATATACGGTGATGGCCGCATCGGGACACACCAGCGCACACACCGCACAGCCAGTGCACCCTTCCTTGTAAACATGAGCGGGATGATAGCCCCGGGGGGTTAGGCGCGTCATATCCAACTCCAACACTCCCTGTGGACAGGCCGCAACACATAACTCACATCCTTTGCAATACTTGTCGCTTACTTCGATCCAACCTTTGACAGCCATGGGCGCTCCTTACAAGAAAATTTTCTCCCGCAGAGATGCCCTACCAAGGCTTCGATCTTGCCCTTGTGACAGAGGAAAGGTGGCTGGTTTCCTCAAACGATACACCCAGCAGAGATGGTGGAGGGCGCGTAGAACAACAAGGAGGCTTCCCCTATCAAACATCAGTCGGGGCTGGCCTCCACATTGCGCTTGGCAAAGATACACCCGAAAAAACCGATACCAGCCAACTCGCTTCTCCAAAGAAGGACCTAGAGTGCTAAAACCATCTTCGCCTGGTCGAACGGGCGTCGAAACCGTCGTAAAGCGTTTTTGAGAAGTTGGACAAGATTAGTATCCTTCTCTATTTGATTATGTTCAATTCAGCAAAAGGCGGGTAGTGCCATGCGTCATCAAGGGGAATATACAAACATCCTCGTTTGGGAGACAATAAAATCTCTAATTTTGGTATCATATAAATAGACCCAAAAGTCGACAGCGACGCCAAGGAGAGCCTTTATGAACGATCAGCTCTATTGGAGAATCGCTTGGGTATTTCGCGAACTGGTGTGGGGAGGCGACTTGATCGGTGAGGAGAACTTGCCAGAGCGTGGGCCGGGGGTTTTCGTCGCCAATCATCTCGGCGCGCTCGGGCCAATTGCCGTCACCGCTTCCCTACCGGTGCGGCTATATCCCTGGATCCACGCCGACATGCTCGATCCACAACGAGCGCCGGACTATCTACGGCAAGATTTCGTTGAACCCCAACTGCGGATTTCTCCGCCGCTCAGCTATCCAATCGCCTGGGTCATCTCCAAATTGCACGTCCCCTTTTTGCGCTCTCTGGGCTGCATTCCCGTGTATCAAACGCCGTATGCCATGCAGGAAACCTTCCGTATCAGCCTGGAACGGTTGAAAGCAAGCCAATTCCTGCTCATCTTCCCAGAAGATGCCAAACGAGCAACCGATCCCCGCACCCGCATGTCACCTTTCAAGAAAGGCTTTGCCCGTCTAGGAGAGCTCTACTTCGAGCAGGTTCAGCAATCTTTATCGTTTTATCCAGTTGCAGTCCATCCCCCCTCGCTGACCGTGCGCCTGGGCCATCCGATCCGATATAATCCGCTCAACAACCCTTTCCAGGAACAACTGCGCATCACAACGTACCTTGAGGAAACCATTGTCGAGATGTACCTGCAAGCCGAAGCCGGCCGAATTCCTCCCTTGCCCCTCTCCAGCCAATGAAATTCCCCTTCCTCCGACCGTTCTGAGCGGGAGTTCGGGATGAACTCTCGCTTCTCACAGGTGTCTTCCCATTCGGCATGATTTACAGTGCGTTGGCCCTGCAGGTGGGAATTCCAGCCGAGGCCGCTCAAGCGACACCGCAACATTTTTAGTGGGTTGAAAAACGTGCCCAAACTCGGAATACGTCGCGCCACGTGCAACCCTAACGCCGGATGGTTCAACATCATGCTTTTGAATAAGTATGCCACAAAAAGTTCCGATCATCCTTTGGTACCAATAGGAGATTGCAATTTTTCTTGTATAATGTTTGTGATATAACTTTATACACCATTTTGATCCAGCATCGCTCCAGAGAGGAGAACCGTTCATGCGCGCTGCTCGACTTCTTCTTTTCCTGCTGATCCTCGCCGTCGTGGGCCTGATTGTCGTGTTGGTAGCTTTACCGCGCGTTCTCCCCTTGCTAACGCCTCCAACACCCACGCCGGTCGTCCTGACCTATCAGGTTTATTTCGCTCAACAGAGAATTCCGCAGGGCACCATCATTAGTGAGGAATTTCTAGGCACGTATGTTTTGCCTGAAACCTCGGTGGCCGAGGTCATGTTCACAGTGGAAGAACAGGGTGATTTGTTGGGCAAGAAGGCCCGAAGGGATATTGAGCAAGGGAGCATCGTCACCGCTGGGGATGTGGCTCCTCCGGATCAGGGCCTGGAAGTGGGTGGTCCCCCTTGGGCCAACTTGATCGCTGCCGGTAAAACGGCCATCACCATTCCTATTGCGCGGCTGGCTGCGGTAGGCTATGGGGTGGCGGACGGCGCGCATGTGAATGTGATCACCTGCATGTTGTTGGTGGATGTCGATCCATCATTTCAGACGGTTCTCCCCAATCAAGTAGGGACGCTGGTTGGCCCGGCTACTGGGGCACCCCCCAGCGAGATGCCCGGCGTTACAGTTGCCCTCAGTAATCCCTCCGGTATCCCTCATTATCAAGGCCGTACCGAACTGGAGCCTTCGTTTAATCGAGGAATTTATGTGATTCCTTCGGAGTCGCAACGTCCGCGCCCGGTTTGTCAGATGATCATGCAAGATGTGGTGGTCTTGAAATTGGGGAACTTTCCGGTGAGTCAAACGGCTCAGCCGGTGGATCCCAATCAGCCGACGCCCACGCCGGCCCCGTCTTCACAACCTACGCCTTTCCCAGACATTGTGACCCTGATTGTCTCCCCTCAAGAAGCTGTGGTGCTAACGTATTTGGTCTACACCAACACTCCTATTTACCTCACTTTGCGAAACACCCAGGATACGCTGCGCCAGGTGACCGAGGCTGCAACACTGCAGTTCTTGCTCAGCCAGTATAACATCACGCCTCCGGTCAAGCTTGCGTTCTCGCTTACGCCGCGCATCGACTCGCTTAGTTTGCCCTTGTTGCCGAACGATGTGGTGACGATTTCTCCATCGGAGTGATAATCCAATCCAGGTGCATCGAGGTATGGCCGAACAAAGATTTCGGATTTTGATTGTTGATGATGTTGCTGAAACGCGCGAGAACGTTCGCAAGCTGCTCCAGTTTGAGAGCGACATGGAGGTGGTAGGTGCAGCGCGCTCGGGCAAAGAAGGGATTCAGTTGACTCAAGAACTGGATCCGGATGTGGTCTTGATGGACATCAACATGTCGGATATTGATGGGATCACGGCTACCGAGGCCATCCGTCAAAAAATGCCGCATGTTCAAGTGGTGATTCTCTCAGTGCAAGGCGATCCGAACTACATGCGGCGGGCCATGTTGGCTGGGGCGCGTGATTACTTGACCAAGCCACCTATGGCCGACGATCTGATTTCAGCTTTGCGGCGAGCCGGCCAGATGGCCCACCTAGAGCGTGCCAAGATGTCCGCCTTGCAAACACCGATCGTTGCTTCCACCAGCGGGGGGATGATCCCGGCGCCGGGCCTAGCTGTCACGCGCGGCAAAGTGGTAACCGTCTACAGCCCCAAGGGAGGAACTGGCTGTACCACAGTAGCCGTCAATCTGGCTGTGGCGCTTCACAACGATGATACGCCGACGGTCATTGTCGATGCTGACCTGCAATATGGCGACGTAGCGGTCTTCTTTAACGAGCAAGGGAAGAACAACCTGACCTCGATTGCTCCCATGGCCGATGAACTGGACCCGGAGGTGATGAATGGGATTCTGATCAAACATGGGGCGAGCGGTGTGCGCATTCTGGCATCCCCTTCTCGTCCGGAGGCTGTTGAACAGGTGACGCCGACCCAGGTGACAAAGATTGTCAAATTCCTCTGCCAGATGTATGCCTATGTGGTTGTGGATACTGACAACTACGTCAACGACTTCACAGTCGGTCTCTTTGACCTCTCGGATGTAATTGTGTTGGTCACTACGCAAGACATCCCTGCCATTAAGAATACTCGTACCTTCTTGGACCTTTTGCAGAGTCTCCATGTCGATCGCGAGCGGATATGCTTTGTGATGAATCGCTTCGACAAGCGTATCCCGATCACCCCCGAACGGGTGGGCGAGAATCTCAAGCAGGAAGTGGCTGCGGTGTTGCCGTTTGACGAACGGGTGGTGATCCCAGCTGTCAATCGGGGTGTGCCATTTATGATTGAGCACAAAGCCCAGCCGATTGGGCGGGCGATGCTTGGTTTAGCGGAAAGTGTGCGCAGCCGTGTGGCGACCGTAGAAAAAAGTGCCGCCGAACGTGCCGCCAAACGGTGAGTCGCGTGGAAGGAGTTGAGCTATGTCGCTTTTGAAACGAATTGAACAGGGCCAAAGCAGTCCTACAGGTTCTCCACCTTCGGGTCCGTCATCTCCCCCTCCTGCACTGGGTGCTGGCAAATCCGGAAGCAGTAGCAGCGACGGATCTCGACTGACTTCAGTGCAGACCCGGCGTACCACTGCGCCGACAACCGCTCCGCAGGCAAGTTCGTACTTCGATCTGAAAACGCGCGTTCAGAGTCGCCTCCTGGCCGAACTCGATCCGACCATGGATGTATCGAAGACGGACGAGGTGCGCCGTATGATACAAGAGCTCTTCGAGCAGATCCTGGATGAAGAGAGTATTGTGCTCTCTCGGCCAGAGCGTGCTCGCCTGTTTGAGCAGATCGCAGCTGAGATCCTCGGTTACGGCCCGCTCCAGCCATTGCTGGAAGACGACACCATCACCGAGATCATGGTCAACGGCCCAAAGAACGTGTATGTGGAGCGCAAAGGAAAGATCCATCGCGTGCCGATCACCTTTGAGAACAACGAGCATGTGATGCGTATTATTGACCGAATCGTTGCTCCTCTAGGGCGGCGCATTGACGAAGCCAGCCCGTATGTGGATGCTCGCTTGCCCGATGGTTCGCGCGTGAACGCCGTTATTCCTCCCATCTCGTTGGTTGGACCGGTGTTAACCATCCGTAAGTTTGCCAAAAACCCGATCACGGTGGAGCAGCTGATTCAGTTTGGTACGATCACACAGGAAGCTTTACAATTTTTGAAAGCCTGTGTAGAAGCGCGGTTGAACATTGTGATCTCGGGCGGCACAGGGTCTGGTAAAACGACTCTGTTGAACGTTCTATCGAGCTTTGTCCCAGCGGATGAGCGCATTATCACGATTGAGAATGCCGCCGAGTTGCAGCTCCGCCAAGAACATGTGGTCACACTGGAGTCGCGTCCCCCGAACATTGAGGGCCGCGGCGAGATCACGATTCGCCAGCTGGTCATCAATGCCTTGCGTATGCGCCCAGATCGCATCATCGTCGGCGAAATTCGCGATGAGGCCGCCTTGGATATGTTGCAAGCCATGAACACCGGTCACGATGGCTCGATGACCACTCTGCACTCGAACAGCCCACGGGATACTCTGGCCCGTTTGGAGACGATGACCATGATGGCCGGCATGGAACTGCCGGCGCGCGCCATCCGCGAGCAAATTGCTTCGGCGATCGACCTAATCATCCATCAAGAGCGTATGCGCGATGGTACGCGTAAAGTGGTGAACATTACCGAGGTTAGTGGCATGGAGGGCGATGTGATCACCCTAACCGATCTATTTGTATTTGAACAGACCGGATACGAAAATGGTCGGGTGATCGGACGTTTGCGACCGACCGGCTTACGACCGAAGTTTATGCATAAAATCGAAGCCGCCGGCATTTATCTGCCGCCATCGATTTTCGGTGTCGGACAGCGAACGCGATTCTAGTCAGAAAGTCAATATACGCTATGAGCCCAATCATGCTCATCCTCCTCACGGTTGGTTGTTTGTTCCTGGTGATCTTGCTTGGGGTGGGCGTTTTCATCTCGGTCCGCAGCGAGCGCACTCAGCTTGAGCGCCGGCTCGGCCGCTACATGCAAGATGAAGCCGCAGCCACCGAACGCAAAGAAGAGCGCTCGGTGGTGATCGAATGGGTAGAAAAACGGGTTCGTAAATCTTCGCTTGGGGAGAACATCGCCCGTCAACTGGCGCGCGCCGACTTGAAGCTAAAGGTCGGAGAATATTTGACTCTGATTGTTGTCTCGGCGCTTGGGGTTGGGCTGCTGTTTTGGCTGCTCTCGGGCGCTGGTCTCCATCTGAGAGGTTTGATCAGCGCTATGGGTGGGGCAGTGGTTGGATTCTTTTTGCCTCAATTCTACGTGCATTCTCAGCAAGCCAATCGCCTGCGCCGATTTAACGATCAGTTGCCGGATATGCTCAACCTGATGGTTAATGGTCTGCGCGCCGGTTACTCTACTTTGCAGGCCCTGGAAGCCGTGAGTCGGGAGATGCCTCCACCAATCTCGGATGAGTTTCGACGGGTCGTCCAGGAGATCCAATTGGGTGTTCCGATAGAAAAAGCGCTGGAGAATCTCTATCGTCGGATCCCCAGTGATGACCTGGACTTTGTGATCACGGCCATCAATGTGCAACGCGAGGTGGGTGGGAATCTGTCGGAGATTCTGGAAACAATTTCGTTTACCATCCGCGAGCGGATTCGCATCAAGGGCGAGATTCGCGTGCTTACCGCCCAAGTGCGCACTTCGGGAACGATCATGGCCTTGATCCCGGTGTTCTTGACGGTCTTCTTGTGGTTCTTGAACCCGGATTACATGAATTCGTTCTTTTTGCGCGGCCTGGTCTGTGGGCTGGCAGCACTGGGATTGGCTGCAGCCCTGGTTATCATCGGTTATATGATTATGATGCGGATCGCAAACATCGAGGTGTGAGATGCAACTGGTAGTGGGTATTCTCTTGCTGATCTTGCTGCTCGGTGGGGCGGTGACGTTGGTGGTGCTTGGCCAACGGGCTATCGCCGAACGAGACGAAAAAGAGGATCCCCTGTTAGCACGTTTGGCCGAGTTCAGCGAACGTGGTGAAGTGGTTTCTTTAGAGCAGTTGGAGCTATCGCAGCCGTTTAGTGAACGAGTGATCATCCCGATTCTGCGGAAAATTGGCGAATTCTCGGCCCGTTTTACGCCCCAGAAGGTGATCCTGGAGACCAACCGCAAGTTGGAACTGGCCGGAAATCCTGGTCGGCTGGATGCCACGACGTTCCTGGCGTTTCGATTGATCGTCCCTGTCGTGTTGATCGGTTTCATGATCTTAATTAATAGTTTGTCTGCGGCGCCCTGGCCGCTTTCTCGTTTCTCCTTGGTGTTGCTTCTGGTTGGTTTCGTCGGATTCTATATGCCGCAACTCTGGCTGACCAGCCGTATTAACGCCCGCCAGAAAGAAGTGCGCAAAGCGATGCCAGATGCATTGGATTTGCTCACCATTTGTGTGGAAGCCGGGCTGAGCTTCGATGCGGCTATGTCGAAAGTTAGCGAGAAGTGGGAGAATGAATTGTCGTTGGCTTTTGCACGGGTGATCCGCGAGATCCAGTTGGGCAAATTGCAACGCGAGGCGTTACGCGACATGGCCGATCGACTGGGCATTCCCGAGATGACCAGCTTTGTGGCTGCTGTTATTCAAAGCCAGCAGTTGGGCGTGAGCATCGCCAAAGTGTTACGCATCCAATCCGACCAGATGCGCATTCGACGACGTCAACGAGCCGAGGAAGAGGCCCACAAGGCTCCGGTCAAGATGATCCTTCCTATGGCTTTTTTGATCTTCCCCTCGATCATGATCATTTTGTTGACGCCGGCTCTTTTGCAGATCATGGAAGTGTTGCCTAGCGTCTTTGGCGGAGGTCCATGATTTTGTGAGAAGGTCCCATTGGTCATATCCGCTACACCGATTGGCATGGAGCAGGCTCGACTGGTTGTTCCCGCCCCAGTGTGGCGGGTGTGGGAGACGAGGGATTCGCTGGTGTGACGATTGCCGGCGACAGGTGCGCTTGTTGACCGGGCCGTTATGTGAGGTGTGTGGACAGGTGCTCTCTCGACCGGGAAGATGTGAATCCTGTCGTCGGGAGACTCCGCCCTTTCAGAGATTGCGGTCGTGGGCGTGGTTTGATTTTCCGGTGCGGCCGGCCCTGCATCGCTTGAAGTACCGCCGCGATATGGGCTTGGGCGATGTGTTGGCTGTCTATTTGGCCGAGTTTACCGACTCGTTACACTGGTCGGTGGATATCGTCGTTCCAGTGCCATTGTCTAAAAAGCGACTCCAGGAACGCGGGTATAATCAAGTTGCATTGATCGCCTATCCTTTCTCTCTGGCGCTTGGATTGCCTTACCGACCGAAGGCGCTCCGCCGTCATCGGGAAACCGCTTCGCAGGTGGGATTGACCGCTGCTGAGCGACGAGAAAATGTGCGCCAGGCTTTTGTTGCTGACCCCTCGCTGGTGAAGACAAAACGCGTGTTGCTCGTGGATGATATAGCAACCACGGGTGCTACCCTGGCCGCTTGCAGTCAAGCGCTCGTGCAAGCAGGCGCTCAAGAGGTGTTTGCGCTAACTGTGGCGCGGGCGATCTTGCACCTCACCCGTCGCCCCAACGAATCCCCTGTCTGAACGGAGGACCGTATGTCCGAAAAGAAAGTTGACATCCAAACCCGAAACATGGAGATGACCGACGCAATTCGGGAGTACGTCTCGAAGCGGATCAAGCGCCTGTTTCGTCATCTCCCGCAAATTGACGAGGTGCGCGTGGAGCTGACCTATCTGAAATCGGCCCGCAGTGCTTCTGATCGGTTCAACGCCGAGATCACGGTGTATGGGAAGAATCTCCTGTTACGCGCTGAGGAACGCGCCGATGATTTGCACGCAGCGTTCGACATTACCCTTGACAAGATGGATCGTCAGATTGAGCGGTATAAAGGCAGACATTATCGTGGTCGTGGCGATGGCCGCTCGGCAGCCGAGGTGGTGGAACAGATCCTGGACGAGAAAACGGGCGAACTCACCCCGTTGCTGGCCAAGCGCAAGAGGTTTACGATTTATCCTATGACTCCTGAAGAGGCCATTGTCCAGATGCGCGAACTGGGCCACGATAACTTCTTCATCTTCTACAATGTTGAGACCAGCAAGATCAATGTGCTCTACCGACGACGCAATGGTAGCTATGGCCTGATTGAGCCGGAGGTGGCGTAGTCTTGGGCCAGTAAATGGGATGAACACATTTCCAAATGCTGGCAACGATGGTTTCAAGATGGGACAACGGAGAATGGACATCCTCGATTTCGATGACGAATTGACCGAAGACAAGATCGCAGCGACAAACATTGACGCTCCTGCTGCCGAAGAGGCGATCGTACACTTGCTCCACGCTTTGGGAGAAAATCCCCAGCGCGAAGGGTTGCGCAACACCCCTCGCCGCGTAGCGCGCATGTACGCCGAATTGCTGTCGGGCTATACGATCGACCCGGTGGCCATGATCAACGGTGCCCTTTTTGACGTCCAGTACGATGAGATGGTGATCGTGCGCGATATTGAGTTTTACAGCTTGTGTGAGCATCACATGCTGCCGTTTATGGGACGGGTGCATGTGGCCTATATTCCCAGCGGTAAGGTGTTGGGGATTTCCAAAATCCCTCGTATTGTGGATATGTACGCCCGTCGTCTTCAAGTGCAGGAGCGCATGACCCGTCAGATCGCCGACTTTCTGCGCAATCTGCTCAAGCCACAAGGGGTAGCAGTGGTGGTCGAGGGATTGCACTTGTGTATGATGATGCGCGGGGTGCGTAAGCATGATGCGCGCATTATAACCTCGGCAATGCACGGCGCGTTTCGGGCGAACTTGGCCACGCGAGAGGAGTTTTTGGCCAATATTTTGCGTGGTGCAACGCCGTTGCAGATTTGAGTGTAGGTGGGGGTGTGCGAGGACCGGGTCTTCTCGATCGAGAAGGCCCGGCGTTTGTTATGGGGTGAGTGTGAGGGGAGGCGAAGTGGAGGTGGGTGAAACGGTTGGAGTGCGCGTCGGGCGGGGGGACGAGGTGACCGTCAGGGTCCAGGTGGGACGCGGCGTGCGGGTTGGCGAGGGGGTGAGGGTGGAGGTCGGGGGACGCGGTTCGCCGCGGACGATGAAGCGTCCGGTGGCTTTCCATTCTAGGCCAACAAAGAATTGTACTTCGTATAGGCCAGGATGCCATTCATGCATGGCCGGTTGCCATTTGTAGGAGGCTCGGCCGCGTCGGCTGTAGGGCCAAGGTTGGCTTTCAAAGTATACCAGCTCGCCATTGCGAAACCAAAGCACGCTAAACTGCGCACCGTAGGTCATGTTGTTGTAGGCAAAATTCACGTACATTCGCCAGATGGGGTTGGTCCATTCGGTGCGGTTGGTGATCGGATATTCGCCGGCTACGGCTTGGGTGAAGCGGACGTCGTAGATTGCGGCGGACGGCAGGGGGGTGACAGCGCTCAAGATCATGATCTCCAGCGAGAGCGGCAGGCGCGGCGTGGCACTGGGGCTTGGGCTGGAAGCGACCGAGAGGGTGGGGGTGAACGTGGGTGAGGGAAGGGGCGTTAACGAGGGAGTGATAGAGAGGGTGGGCAGGGCAATTGTTGGGGAAGGGAGCGGTGACGGTTGGGCCGGCAAAGCGTTGGGCAGGGGGAAGGACGGCGAGTGGCTCGCCCGGACCAGGACGATGGCCAGCAAGGCACTGATCATGCTGCTGCCGATCAGCCACCAGCCGGCCTGCAGGCGTTGCCGGCGGTGTCGGAAGGAGATAGTTTTTCGTCCAAGTGAGAGGGCACGTAGGCCGGCCATGAGAAAGAGGAGCGTCACTACCGCCAGGATCGAGGGGAGCGGGCGAAGGATCCATGAAACTTCCATGCTGGGCATTATAGCATGCTTGACGGGTGCCTCTTCTTGTGCTAAAGTCATCCCTGTGACGACAGAATTGGTTCTTCTGAAGCTAGGTGGCTCGCTAATTACCGATAAAGAAACCCCCTATACCCCTCGCCTGGAAAAATTGCATGAATTGGCTCACGAAATCGCCTCGGCTCTGGCCCAGATGCCGAACCTGCACTTGGTTCTTGGGCATGGTTCCGGCTCCTTTGGACACGCCGCAGCTAGGCTCTATCGGACGCGAGAAGGTTTATCGCCAACTCCAACAGGCGATGAGCGACGGTTTTATTGGAAAGGATTTGCCGAGGTGTGGTATCGGGCTTGGCAGTTGAACCGCTTTGTGATGGATGCGCTGTATCAGGCCGGCCTTCCGGCCATCGCTTTGGCGCCCATTTCGGCAGTTACGTCTCGAGAGGTGCGGGTCTGGCGCTGGGATTTGGGACCCCTGCGGGCAGCGCTGGACGCGGGGTTGGTGCCGGTGGTGTATGGAGATGTGATCTTCGACGAGGAGCGTGGGGGGACGATCCTCTCGACCGAGGACTTGTTCGCCTATCTGGCGCGCCATCTCCGTCCACGGCGCATTCTGTTGGCCGGCCTGGAAGCTGGGGTGTGGGAGGATTTTCCCGCGCGCACGCGGCTGGTGAGGCGCATCACGTTGGACGCCTATCGGGCCGGCGCAGTTCGGGCACAGGCCTCGGCCTGGGTGGACGTGACCGGCGGCATGGCCGCTAAGCTCGAGCTGATGTTTGCATTGATCGGTGAGATGCCCAACCTGACGGCGCACATCTTCTCGGCCGAGGAATCTGGCAATTTGTTGCGCGCCCTGCGCAGGGAGGAGGTGGGAACCGAATTGGCGGCATTGTGACAAATCAGTGACGGACGTCCATTGCTTTTTGTGAGTTTTTTCGCTAATATTTTTACACAACCGATGGAAGATCACTGACTAGCGCAAGGAGATGCTAAGATGGCAACAACAAAAGCCAAGACGCCTGCCGGGAAAGCTGCAACCAAGAAGGCAGCGACCAAGGGGAAAACGACTACCAAGAAGATCTCCAAGAAGTTCCCCTTTAAACCTGTTCGCCTCAAATTGTTGCGACCTGTGCCGCCGGACATCGAAATCGCCCAAGCTGCTAAGATGAAGCCTATCCTCGAGATTGCGCGTGAGTTGGGCATCAAAGAGAGTGAATTGGAATTGTATGGGCCATATAAGGCGAAGATCAAGCTAGAGATCTTGGAGCGGATCGGCCATCGCAAGGACGGCAAGTACATTGATGTGACGGCTATCACACCTACGCCGCTCGGCGAGGGCAAGACCACAACGACGGTCGGTCTAGCGCAGGCGATGGGTGCTCATCTGGGCAAGAAGGTGATCGCTGTGATCCGCCAGCCTTCAATGGGGCCGACCTTTGGCATCAAGGGCGGTGCAGCCGGCGGAGGGTATAGCCAGATCGTTCCCATGGAGGATTTCAACCTGCATTTGACGGGCGATATCCACGCCATCACGGCCGCTCACAATTTGTGTGCAGCGGCGCTTGAGACGCGCATTATGCACGAGGCCAAGACGCCCGACGACGATAAGCTGTTCGATGCCCTGTGTCCGCCCGATAAGTTTGGCAATCGTCGCTTCTCCCCCACCATGTTGCGCCGGCTCAAGAAGCTTGGGATTGACAAGACCGATCCCAACGAACTGACTCCAGAAGAGCGCCGGCGCTTTGTCCGTCTGAACATTGACTATAGCGGCGTCCAGTGGCGTCGGGTAGTGGACGTTAACGATCGCATGCTGCGCGAGATCCGAGTGGGGTTGGGGCCCGAAGAGCAAGGCTTTGAACACCCTTCGGGGTTTGACATCACAGTCGCTTCAGAGATCATGGCCATCCTGGCGTTGACAACCAGCCTGGAGGATATGCGCGAACGGCTAGGGCGCATGGTGGTCGCCCTTGATCGGGAGGGCAATGCCGTGACCGCCGAGGACCTGGGAGTGGCCGGCGCCATGACTGTCTTGATGAAGGACGCAATTAAGCCGAACCTGATGCAAACTCTGGAAGGGACACCGGCCATTGTCCATGCCGGCCCGTTTGCCAACATTGCTCACGGCAACAGCTCGATCATCGCCGATAAGATCGCCCTCAAACTGGCCGACTATGTGATCACCGAGTCGGGCTTCGGCGCGGATATCGGCATGGAAAAGTTCATGAACATCAAATGCCGCTATTCCGGCCTGATTCCGCATGTGGTGGTGTTGGTGGTCACGATTCGCGCCCTCAAGATGCATGGAGGCGGCCCGAAGGTGGTGGCTGGAAAGCCGCTGCCTCATGCCTACACCGAGGAAAACTTGGAATTGCTGCGCAACGGTCTGCCGAACATGATCCAGCATATTGAGAACGCTCGTAAATTCGGCGTGAACGTGGTAGCGGCCATCAACTCCTTTGCCACCGATACGCCCGCCGAGATCGAGCTGGTTCGGCAGGCGGCGTTGGAGGCCGGCGCCGTGGACGCCGTGGTTTCGACGCACTGGATGGACGGCGGCAAGGGAGCGGTGAAATTGGCGGAGGCCGTGGTTCGCGCCTGCGAGATGCCCAGCAACTTCCGCTTCCTCTATCCGCTAGACATTCCGATCAAGGACAAGATCGAGATCATCGCTCGAGAGATCTATCGCGCCGATGGCGTGGATTACACACCGGAGGCCGAAGCCAAGATCGAGCAATTCACCCGCCTCGGGTTTGACCAACTGCCGATCTGCATGGCCAAAACCCATCTCTCGTTTACCGATAAGCCGGATATCAAGGGCGCACCGCGCGGCTTCCGCGTGACTGTCACCGATATTCGAGCTAGCGTCGGTGCTGGCTTCCTCTATCCGTTGCTTGGCTCGATGCGCACAATGCCTGGCTTGCCCACACGTCCGGCTTTCTATGATGTGGACCTGGACTTGGAGACCGGCCGGGTGGTCGGGCTGTTCTAATCCACTCTTTCCACGGGAGAGAGTGAGCGGCCGGGAGCACCGGCCGCTTTTTGATCGCTACGTCATGGACAGGCGCCAACGTTCACCGTGTACACAACACAGCCAGCATTTGGGGCCGGAAGGGGCCAACAACATGCGCCATTGTTGTAGAAACCGCTACCATCGGGACAGCGCTCATCAGCAGTCAGGAGGCTAGAGCAGGCAGGAGAGCACACCTTGACGCGGTAGGAGTACAGCTGTTGACCAGTGCAACTGTATTGATGCCATTTGCCGCGCACTTTTTCATCGCGACAGGTTAGACCGCTATCTAGAATTTCTAGGGTGGAGCCGGGAGAGAGGCCGATCAACACGTAGGGCACTTTTTTGACGCAGGTGCGGCTGAGGGTTGCCGCTTGAGGGAGGGTACAGGCTTCTATCAGAGGGTCAACGCTGCAGGTGGGCGCCAAGGGAATGGGTGTATGGGAGGGTTTGGGGGTAAAGGCGGCGAGGGTGATTTGAGTGGGAGAGCCAATCGGGGGAGATGCCGTGATCCTCGGCGATGGGGTGACTGTTGGAGAAGCGGTAGGCACAGGCACAAAGACGGGCACGCAAGCGCTTAAGCCCAAGGTGAGTAGGATGACGATGAACCACAGCAGGTGTCTCATGGAAGCGTCTCCGCAGCGAAGGGGGATGGGTATGTTTGGTTTGACATTTATTATAGAGCACCCACAGAGGTATTTTGGTCCTTGTAGACAGAACTCCACTTCGAACGTCTCAGTAGTGACGAGGAGGTGATTTGTGGCGGTTGAAAGCCAGCGATGAGGACGCAAATGGCTTACTCGTTCAACGGTCGTAAGATCAGCTACAGCCAACACGAGCAGACCGATCCCGCCGATGGTCAGCAAACGTTGCCACAGAGTCATGAGATTCTCCTACAGTGGAGGGGGAGATCCACTGTGGGGGAATATACCCGTCCCGTTTGTCGAGTGATTTAGCTGGGGTTAATAGCGGGGTCAACGCCGGGTGATCAGCCACACGCTCAGCACGAGCAGGAGAATGCCTATCAGGCGCGTCCCGTCTGCGGGGCGAACAGGGGATTGGAACCAGCCAAATTGTTCGATAAGCAGCGAGGTCAGGAATTGGCCGGCCACCACCAGGGTGAGAGCGCTGGTCAAGCCCAGGCGCGGCACGGTGAAACCGATAATGCCCACAATCAACAGGCCGACCAGGCCGGCGCTGAAGGCATACCAAGGGACAGAGGATGCAGCACGCAGGTTTCCGCCTTGGAGGATCAGCATCACCAGGGTGATGACCAGCCCGCCGCTCCCATAGGTGATGAAGACGCTCTCACGGGTGCCTAGGGTTTGATCCATTAAGCCCATGAATTGTCCTTGCAGGGTCACAGCGGCGCCTCCGAGCAGCGCCAGCAGGATCGGCAACAGCCACTCCATGGTTACCTCGCTCGCTTTATCTCTTCGACCGCTTCGGGGTTGACCAAGGAGGAAGTGTCTCCAGGGTCTTGGCCCAAATAGGCGGCCCGAATCACGCGTCGCATCACTTTAGCGTTGCGGGTTTTGGGCAGGTCGCTCACGAAGAGCACGGCTTGCGGCGCCAAGGGCTTGCCCATTTCGGCAACGAGCAGGTCATGCAGTTCCTGGCGCAGTTCTTCGGACGGAGCAATGGTGGGCTTGAGCACAACGAAGATGACCAGCTCGTTGCCCTTGACGTCATGGGGAATGCCGATGGCGGCCGATTCGACCACGGCTGGGTGGCGGGTGAGGATCGATTCGACTTCTGCCGGCCCGAGTCGTTTGCCGGCAATTTTGATCGTGTCGTCAGAGCGGCCAAGGATGTACCACATCCCGTCTGAGTCGATGGCGGCGAAGTCGCCATGCATCCAGACGTTGGGCCAGCGCGACCAGTAGGTCTCCAGGTAGCGTTGGGGATCTTTCCAGAAGCCGCGCGTCATGCCGATCCAGGGAGCTTTGATCACCAATTCGCCTACGGCATTGCGAATTGGTTGACCGTTCTCGTCGAACACATCGGCCGCCATGCCGGGGCAGGGAGCAGAGAAGGCGCAGGGTTTGAGCGGGAGCAGAGGGTTGCCCATGACGATGCCGCCGGAGATCTCGGTGCCCCCGGAGTAGTTGATGATCGGTCGCGTGCCGCCTCCTACTTTTTCGAAGAGCCATTTCCAGGGTTCGGGGTTCCAGGGTTCGCCGGTGGAGGCAAAGTAGCGCAGCGAAGATAAGTCGTGTTTATGGGCGTGTTGCTCGCCATGGGGGATGAGCGAGCGAATCAGGGTGGGGGAGATGCCCAGGTGGGTGATGCGGTGCCGCTCGACCAGCGCCCAGAGTCGATCGGGGCCAGGATAATCGGGCGCGCCATCGTAGAGGAACATGGTGGCGCCGAGCAAGAGGGCGCCGAACACCAGCCATGGCCCCATCATCCAGCCCATGTCGGTCACCCAGTGGATGACATCGCCGGCATGGACATCGGCGCCGAAGGCCATGTCTTGCGCAGCTTTGATCGGGAAGCCACAGTGGGTGTGCAAGGCTCCTTTGGGCCGGCCGGTAGTTCCCGAGGTGTAGATGATCATCAACGGATCTTCGGCCAAAGTGGGTTCGGTTTCGGCCTGATCGGGTTGGGAGTCCACCAACTCGTGCCACCAGTGATCGCGGTCCGGTCGCATGGGAATGGGTTGACCGGTGCGTTTCAAAACGATCAGATGTTGCAGGGTGGGGATGTTGGCGGCAGCCTCGTCAGCTACTGATTTCATCTCGATTGCCCTGCTGCGCCGGAAGGCACCATCGGCAGCGAACAGGGCTTTGGCACCGGCATCGTTCATGCGGCCGATCACGGCGCCGGTCCCGAAGCCGGAAAACAGGGGCAGGATGATTCCGCCAATTTTGGCAATTGCCAGCAGGGCGATGACAATTTCTGGGGTCATTGGCATGAACAGGCCTACTGCATCCCCTTTTTGAATGCCCAGGGCGCGCAAGGCGTTGGCAGCGCAATTTACTTGCCGATGAAGCTCGCTGTAGGTCATCGAGCGGCTAGTCCCTTCTTCGCCTTCCCACAGGATGGCTGGGCGGTCGGCAAGCGAGGTTGGGCCGGCGGTGTCAACCCATTTTTCCACGCAGTTGTAAACGATGTTCATCACCCCGTCCACACACCACGTGGGAAATTGGATGCCGCGACTTATATCTACCACCTGGCGATATGGCTTAAAAAAGCGAATATCGAGATATTCCAGGACTGCCTCAGTGAACCAGGCGATATCCTCCGTAGAGCGCCGCATAAGTTCGTCGAACGTGGCTATGTCATGGCGGCGCATAAAGGCTGTCAGGTGAGCACGTTCGATGTGTTCCTGCGTTGGACGCCAGACGATCTCACCGCCAAATGAGAATGCCTCGCTCATAGGACTCCTCCTTGCAGATGTATGAGATATTATATGTCAAGACGCTTTGAGGAGGACCTTGATTGGCCAGACCCATAGAGACAGTTCGTGCCGTCTAAAGAGAATTATCGAACAAGCCCCAGAGAGTTGGGCTTGTTCAATAAGTACTCTTGGCGCAAAAGGAGAGCCCGGTAGAGCGGGCATGGGAAGGGATCAGCGATAGAATCAGCCACCGATTCAAGGGTCAAACGGCCTTCTTGTGGCTCTTCTAGAGACAGTTCGTACCGTCCAAAGAGACTTATTGAACAAGCCCTATTTTGGTTGACAATTTAGCCGTTCTACCATTATAATTTTCGATTGCCTCTGCCCTGGCGTTTCTGTAGCCGGGGCGGATGTGTGCATACCGGCTTCCCCTTGGCCTCAGCGGGTTCTCATTGCTGTCTGCGCCAATCGCAGGGACCAAGGCGAAGTGAAACCGTGGAGTGAGATCATGAAATATGCAATCGTAGAAAGCGGCGGCAAACAATATCGCGTCGCCGAAGGCGATATTTTGGACGTCGATCGCCTGCCAGTGAACCCCGGCGAACGGATCACTTTAGCTCGCGTTCTACTGTTGGCCGAGGATGATCACTACTGGATCGGGACGCCCTGGGTTGATGGGATCGCGGCCCAAGCCTCGGTGATCGAACATATTCGGGGCGAGAAGGTGCTGGCGTTTCGCTATCGCCCCAAAAAGCGCATCCGCGTTCGACGTGGTCATCGCCAGCATTACACTCGCTTGAAGGTCGAGTTCATCGGGCCAATGGCGGAGATGGTCGCTCGAGCCGAGGAAGCGCCAGAGGTGACGCAGCCCGCAGCGGGTGCGCAGGAGGCGGATGATCTAACCCGCATCGAGGGGATCGGCCCCAAGGTGGCCGAGGCATTGCAGGCGGCCGGCATACAGACATTCGCTCAGTTGGCCGAGGCCGATGTGGAGTCTGTGCGTCAGATCCTCACCCAAGCCGGCCTGAAGATGATGAACCCCGAAGGTTGGATCGAACAGGCCCAATTGGCCGCACAAGGCGATTGGCAAGGTTTTGAAGCATTGCAGGCGGAGCTCAAAGGCGGACGCCGAGCCCGACCCGCAAAGAAGGAGGCGTAGCCATGGCACACAAAAAAGGCGGCGGCTCCAGCCGCAACGGACGTGATAGCAATTCTAAACGGTTGGGCGTGAAGCGCTATGCCGGCCAGTTTGTGTTGGCCGGCCATATCCTGGTGCGTCAGCGCGGAACCCGCATCAAACCCGGCTTGAACGTGGGCGTCGGCAGGGACGATACCCTGTTTGCCACTGTGGATGGCATGGTGATGTTCGATACGGTGCGCGGCCGCAAGCGCGTGAACGTCTTGCCGGTGGTGGAGTAATCTATGAAACCCGATATCCATCCCAAATACTATCCCGATGCTAGGGTGATCTGCGGTTCCTGTGGCGCTACTTGGACCACCGGCTCCACCAAGAAGGAGATTCGTGTAGATATCTGCTCCAACTGCCATCCGTTCTTTACCGGTGAGCAGAGCCGCATCATCGACACCGAAGGGCAGGTGGATCGCTTCTTCCGCAAAGTGAAAGCCGCTCAAGAGCATCTGGAGCAAAAGAAGGCACGCGAGGCGGCCAAACTGGAACGCCCAATCGCTGAGTTGGAACTGAGCGACCGCGCCACCAACGCCCTGATCAAGGCCGGCATCCAGACCATCCCTCAATTCTTGGCCAAATTGGCCGAGGGCGAAGAAGTGGTCTTGACCATCGATGGCTTCGGCCGCAAAGCCCTGATCGATGCCAAGAAACGGCTGCGCGCCTTGGGGTATGAACTCCCTGTGGTCTCCCAGGCCGAGTAGCGTTGCCACTCCTTGCGATCTCGTGTAAACTTACGGGCAGGTGTGATCAACATCTGCCCGTAATTCTTGCCCGGCCCGACGAGCGCTAGATAGGACGGGGAGGGGCGTGGAGGAACCTTCATGCGTCATAATCATGGTTTGGTTGAGGTCATCTGTGGATCTATGTTCAGCGGCAAGACTGAGGAACTGATCCGTCGCTTGGTGCGGGCGGTAATCGCCCGGCAAAAGGTACAAGTCTTCAAGCCGGCCATTGATGCGCGCTATGCCATCGAAAAAGTCACCTCTCACACCGGCGCCACCTTCGATGCCATTCCAGTGGAACGGGCACAAGACATCTTGACTCACCTCGACTCCGAAACCACTGTGGTCGGCATTGACGAAGCCCAGTTCCTCGATCCGCCGGTGGTGGACGTGGTGTGCCGCTTGGTCGAGCGCGGCATTCGGGTGATCGTCGCCGGCCTAGATATGGATTTCCGCGGCGAACCCTTTGGGTCGATGCCGATCCTCATGGCCCAAGCCGAGCGCGTGGACAAACTGCATGCCATCTGCATGGTCTGCGGCGAAGAAGCCTCGCGCACCCAACGCCTGGTGAACGGCAAGCCGGCCCGCTACGACGACCCGATCGTCATCGTCGGCGCCTCAGAGATGTACGAAGCGCGTTGCCGGCGCCACCACGAAGTGCCCCGCTGAAACCAAAGGCCAAAGAGAGCGAGAAAGACAACAGCCTTCCCTGCATTTCTCTTCCCGCCTCTTGCATTCGTTGGAGAAGGAAACCATGCGTGACTATCGTGAGTTTCTGCAAGAGATCCTGATCGACCCCCACACCTTGCAAGCCCGCATTGCCGAGCTGGGCGCCGAGATCAGCCGCGACTACGCCGACTCGGGCGGCAACCTGATCCTCCTGTGCATCTTGCGAGGCGGCGTGGTCTTCTTGGTTGACCTGATGCGTCATATCACCATACCCCACATGCTCGATTTCATGGCCATTTCCTCTTACGGCGTGGGCAAGCGCGAGTCCAACGGCAACGTCCGCCTGACCATGGACCTCTCCACCAACATCCGCGGCAAAGACGTCCTGATCGTAGAAGACATCATCGACAGCGGCTACACGATTGCTTCGGTGATCGAGCTGCTCCAAACGCGCCAACCCCGTAGCCTGAAAGTGTGTGCCTTGCTCGATAAGGTTGAGCGGCGCGAAGCCAACGTGCCCATCCACTACCGCGGCTTTGTCATCCCCAACAAATTCGTCTTCGGCTATGGCCTAGACATCGACGAGTACTACCGCAATCTGCCCTTTATCGGCGTGGTAGACCTAGAGAAATATCAACCGGAATAATCTGGACGTGTGCGCCTCTGAGCCGTCTGCTTCTCCCTATGCTGGTCGCTGGGTTGCGCGTGTGCGCGGGCAGATCGTTGCCCAAGGCGGCACGCCCGAACAAGCCCTGCGCGCCGCCCAGGCTGGCCGCTTCAAAGAAAACCCCGAAATCGTTTATATGCCTCCCGCCGCCCCGCTCGCCCTTTCCCCTATTCTAGAAACAATACGGACCGCCCTGCCCGATACCGAACTCTACCTAGTCGGCGGCGCAGTGCGCGATGCCCTGCTCGGCCGAATCTCCCTCGACCTCGATCTTGCCGCGCCGGCCCAGGGCATCTCCCTCGCCCGACGCCTAGCCAAAGCCCTATCAGCCGATGTCTTTTCCCTCGACCCCGAGCGCGACACCGGCCGAGTCATCCTCACCCTCCCTGACGGCCAGCGCCAGAAAATAGACATTGCCACCTACCGTGGCCTCACCCTCGAAGACGATCTGCGCATGCGCGACTTCACCATCAATGCCCTAGCGCTGGACCTGCGCACCTTGTCCCTATTCGATCCGCTGGACGGCGCAGCTGACCTGCGCGCCAACGTCCTGCGCGCCTGCACCCCCAACGCCATGCACGACGATCCGCTGCGCGTCCTGCGCGGGGTTCGCCTGGCGGCATCCCTGGGCTTCACCATCGAGGCCGAAACCCGGCGCGCCATGCGTCAGGCAGCTCCCCTCTTGGCCCATGTCTCTGCCGAGCGAGTGCGCGATGAACTGATGCGCATTCTAGAGGGCAACCAGATCGCTGCCTCGCTGCGCGCCTTGGATTGGCTCGGCGTCCTAGCGGTGATCCTGCCTGAACTCAGCGCCTTAAAAGGAGTGGAGCAGCCGGCCCCTCACATCTACGACGTCTGGGAACACACCCTGCACGTGCTCGACGAGCTAGAACATCTGCTAGCCGCCCTGGCCCCCGACTACAACCCAGACGACACCGGCGACCTGTTTACCGGTCTGCTCGTCTTGCGGCTAGGTCGCTATCGTCAGCACTACGGCCAACACTTGGCCCAATCCCTGACCGTAGATCGCTCGCTACGTAGCCTGTTGTTCTTTGCCGCCCTATACCACGACGTGGCCAAACCGCTCACCGTCTCAAAAGACGAGACCGGCCACATTCGCTTTTGGGGCCACGACCTCAAAGGCGCCGAGATGGCCGAAGCGCGGGCGCGCGCCTTGGCGTTTAGCAACGATGAGATCGAGCGCCTGGTCACCATCATCCGCCATCACATGCGCTTGCACTACCACTTCAGTCGCAAAGATAGCGAAGACAAGGATCCCTCGCGCCGCGCCATTTACCGCTTCTTCCGCGATGCCGGCCTGGCCGGCCCCGACCTGATCCTGCTCGGCCTGGCCGATCTGCGCGCCACCCACGGCCTCCACCTCAAACAAGGAACCTGGGCCGCCGCTTTAGACGTGTGTCGCCTCTTCCTCGAAAACTACTGGGAGCGCCCTCACGAGGTGGTTTCTCCCCCGCGCCTGCTCGACGGCCATCAACTCATGCAAGCCCTGCACCTATCGGCCGGCCCATTGATAGGCAAACTGCTCGAAGTCATCCGCGAGGCCCAAGCGGTAGGTCAAGTGAACACGGCAGAGGAGGCCATTGCCTTTGCCCGCCGCTGGCTCCAGGAGCAACAGACCGAATGAACCTGGTGTACTTCGACCTAGAGACGCAATACACCTTCAAAGAAATCGGTGACCATCACCCGGCCTCCTTGCGGTTGGCTTGTGGCGTCACCTGGTCCACGGCGCGCAATGATTTCGCCGTGTATTGGGAATCCGACGTCCCAGCCCTGATTGCCGAACTGCAAACCGCCGACCGTGTGATCGGCTTTAACCTATTGGCCTTCGACTACGAAGTCCTTCGCCCCTACGCCCCGAGCGGGATCCTCGCTCGCATTCCCACCACCGACATGCTGGTCGATCTCACCCGAACCCTGGGCTTCCGCCTCCGCCTCGATTCGCTAGCTCGGGCCACCCTGGGCATCTCGAAAACCGGCGATGGCCTGCAAAGTGTTGAGTGGTTTCGGCGCGGTGAGCTGGACAAGGTGGCCGAGTATTGCAAGAGCGATGTGGACATCACCCGTCGCCTATACGAGTTCGGGCGCGACCATGGCTTTGTCTACTATTACTCCAAATTAGGCAGCAAGCTGAAAGCGCCTGTCAACTGGCGCTATGGTTAGATAGGAGGTGAATCCATGCAGACCTTTACCGTTGAGCAACGAGTTTTGGCCTACGAACGTCGTGGCCGCGGCGAACCGCTGGTTTTGATCCACGGCTTTCCCCTCGATCACACCATCTGGGATAGCGTGGTCCTCCTGCTTGAGGATGACTTTGATCTGATCCTGCCCGATGTGCGCGGGTTTGGTCAGAGCCAAGCGGTAGAGATGCCGTTCACCATGGATGACCTGGCCAGTGATGTGGCAGCCCTGCTCGATCATCTCGGTCTAGAGTCAGCTTTCCTGGCCGGCCACTCGATGGGCGGCTACATTTCTCTAGCCTTCCTGGCGGCCTATCCCCAACGGCTGCGCGGCTTGGGGTTGGTGGCCTCCCAGGCGGCAGCCGATACCCCTGAACGACGCGCTGGACGGTATGCCCAGATCCGGCAGATCGAAGAAGAGGGCATCGGCGACATCGTCGCGTTCATGACCGAGAAACTCACCCCGAATGAGGACTTGCGCAAGACGCTTCACGACCTGATGAAAAAGCAGCGACCGGCGGCCTTCATCGGCGCCCTGCGCGCCATTGCCGAACGCCGTGAAACCCTCAGCCTGTTGCCCCAGGTGAAGTTTCCCGTGGTCGTCATCCATGGCCAGGCCGACGCTCTGATCCCGATCGACCGAGCGCGCGAGATCAAAGCTGCCGTCCCTCACGCCCATTCGGTGGAATTGCCACAGGGCGGTCACATGCCGATGATGGAGTTCCCTCAGGCGGTGGCCGAAGCGCTCAAGAAGATAAAGCAGGGCGGTGCGCGTGCTGCCCTGCTCTAGCCGCCTTCCCACATCAGACATTCCCTCAAGAACCTTCCGTAGGTGCGGAAGAGATAGAAGGCTTGAGCAGCAACTTGGAGGGAAGAACATCTCTGTTGTTGATCGAGCTGCTCTCCTGTCTCTTGATCAGGCGGCTCAAATGGGCGGCTAAAATATTGCCGGCAACCGGTTTGGTTAGGTAATCGTCAGCGCCGCTATCCAAAGCAGCTGCGATCGTCTGTGGGTCGTTTAAGGCCGAGAGGATCAAGATGGGAATGTTGCTCACCTGGCGCACTGCTTGACAAACCTGACACCCATCCATCTCCGGCATCATCAGATCCAGCACTATCGCTTGGAGCGGATGTTTCAGGATGAGCGGTACGACCTCCTGGGGTTGGGTGGTTGTCAACACCTGGAAGCCATAGGGTTTTAGCAACAGCGCAATCAGTTCAGTGGTAGCCGGGTCATCGTCTACGCAAAGGATAGTCATCATGATTTTATTATGCTCGATCCTTGGCGTTCTATACTTTGCAGATGGTTTACAGATAATGCCGCAGTTGATACACCCTTCATAAATCCTTGTTTTGTCTCGGCATTCCTAGCGTTGACGACGTCCATATGTTGGTAGAAGATGACATTTGTAGGGGAAAATAGTGGCATTTGGAGTCCGCTGTGCTTTCCTATGATTGCTACTCCTATGGTACACTATCGCCCGTGTAATTTTCACGAAGGGATTACCGTTCGCAGACAAAAATCGGGGAACACATGGAACGTCTCTCGATGGTTTGCGATGGGTTTTTGTAGCCTCGCTATCCACTCTTTCTCTAGAAATGCAACCACTTTTCCCATGTTTGGAGGTTTATCATGAAACATTGGGTCTATTTGTTCGATGAATTTGCTGCGGTTGAAAAGGCGACCGGTGGTTCGTGGGATGCGATCAAAGCTCTGTTGGGGGGCAAGGGGGCCGGCTTGTTCGATATGACCCGTGCTGGCGTTCCAGTCCCACCCGGCTTCACCGTCACCACCGAGGCTTGCAACGAGTATCGCAAGACCGGCGAATTTCCGCCTGGCATGTGGGACCAGGTGTTGGCGGCCATGAAGAAGATCGAGAGAAAGACCAAAAAGAAATTCGGCGATCCTGCGAACCCGTTGCTGGTCTCTTGCCGATCGGGCGCCAAATTCTCTATGCCAGGAATGATGGATACCATCCTGAACATCGGCCTAAACGACGAAGTAGTTGAAGGTCTGAGCCGCCTAACCGACAACCCACGCTTTGCCTGGGATTCCTACCGCCGCCTGATCGAGATGTTTGGCACCACGGTCTACGGCTTGCCCGATGAGGTGTTTGAGCATCCCCTGGCAGAATACAAAGAACAACGCGGCTACAACGTGGACACCGAAATGACCGCCGAAGACTGGAAGGCCTTGGTCTCCCTCTTCAAGGAGCGCTATCGGCGCCATATCGGCCAAGAATTTCCTCAAGATGTTTACACCCAACTCGAGCTGGCGACCAAAGCCGTGTTTGAGTCCTGGATGGGCAAGCGTGCTGTGGACTATCGCCGCGCCACCAACATTCCTGACGACCTGGGGACGGCAGTTAACATTGTCACCATGGTCTTCGGCAATATGGGCTTCGACTCGGGTACCGGTGTGGCCTTCACTCGCGATCCTTCCACTGGAGAGAAGAGGATCTTTGGCGAGTATCTACTCAACGCTCAGGGCGAAGACGTGGTAGCGGGTATTCGCAACGCCGAACCGATTGAAAAGCTCAAAGAAGAACTGCCTCAGGCCTATCAGGAATTCATTCAGATCGCCAATCGCCTCGAGAAGCATTACAAAGACATGCAGGATGTGGAATTTACTATCGAGCGCGGCAAGCTATGGATGTTGCAGACCCGCAGCGGGAAACGAACCGCCCGAGCCGCGGTCAAGATCGCCGTGGATATGGCCAACGAAGGACTGATCACCCGTGAAGAAGCGGTGCGCCGCATCTCGCCGAACGACGTGGACACCTTGCTGCACCCTCAATTCGATGAAGATGCTCGCAAACATGCCGAAGGGATCGCTCGCGGCGTAAATGCTTCGCCAGGCGCTGCGGTAGGACAGATTTATTTTGATGCTGATACAGCCGAACGCATGGCCAAAGAACACAAACAAGATGTGATCATGGTGCGACCTTTCACCAAACCCGACGATGTGCATGGCATGATTGCGTCTAAGGGCATTTTGACCAGTGAAGGGGGAGCGACCTCTCACGCTGCGGTGGTGGCGCGCCAGTTTGGCATCCCGGCTGTCGTTGGCGCTTCAACCCTCAAAATCGATCTTGAAAACCGTCAGATGACCGTCAATGGGCGTGTGATCCGAGAAGGAGAATGGCTCTCGTTAGATGGTTCCACCGGCGAGGTCTTTTTGGGCAAGATCCCCACGGTCACGCCGTCGTTAGAAGAGCAGACCGAGCTGATGACCTTGCTGGAATGGGCCGATCAGATCGCTCGGCTGCAGGTCTGGGCCAATGCAGACTATCCCAAGGATGCCCGCCGTGCCCGCGCCTATGGAGCCAAGGGCATTGGCCTGTGTCGAACCGAGCACATGTTCTTCGAACCAGAGCGCTTGCCGATTGTTCAGGAGATGATCCTGGCCGATACGGTAGAGAAGCGCAAGGCCGCCCTAGACCAGTTGTTGCCCTATCAGCGCCAGGACTTTGAGGGGCTGTTTGAGGCGATGGATGGTTATCCGGTGATCATCCGCTTGATCGACCCGCCGCTCCACGAGTTCATGCCCGATGAGGAGAAGCTCCTCGAGGAAGTGATCACCCTGCGTGTTAAGGGCGAGACCGAGGGCCTGGCCCAGAAGGAGAAGCTCTTGGCCGCTATACGCTCGATGCACGAAGCCAACCCGATGATGGGTTTGCGCGGCGTTCGCCTGAGCATCGTGATGCCGGAGATCGTGGAGATGCAGGTGCAGGCCATCTTTGAAGCAGCGGCCAATTGCGCCTTGCGTGGGGTGGTGGTCAAGCCCGAAGTGATGATCCCGCTTACCGGTACGGTGAAGGAATTGGAGTGGATCCAACCCCGCTTGGAGCGCATTGCGAAGACGGTCATGGAGGAGAAGGGCGTGAGCTTTGACTACAAGTTTGGGACGATGATCGAGATCCCGCGCGCAGCTGTGACCGCCGGCGAGATCGCTCGCATAGCTCAGTTCTTCTCCTTTGGGACCAATGATCTGACCCAGATGACGTTTGGTTATTCGCGCGATGACGCCGAGCGCAATTTCTTGATCACCTACGTTGAACAGGGCATCTTGCCAAAGAATCCGTTCCAGACCCTCGATCGAGAGGGAGTTGGGATGTTGATGAAATGGGCGATCGAAGAGGGGCGCAAGACGCGTCCTGATCTCGAGGTGGGCATCTGCGGCGAACATGGCGGCGATCCCGAATCGATCGAATGGTGCCATCTGATCGGCAACGATTATGTCTCTTGTTCGCCTTTCCGCGTGCCGATCGCCCGATTGGCAGCGGCCCATGCAGCATTGAAGTACCCGCTGCAGGAAGGTAGTGAGCCAGCCTCGGCCAAGGCAATGGCAAAGAAGACCAAAAAAAGGGCAAAAGATAACAGCCAAGAAGTCGGCCGCCAAGACGACAACCCGCAAGATGGCTAAGGCCGGCCGCGCCAAGGCCAAGTCGAAACGCTCAAGAGTGCCCTCCTCCAGGAGGGCACTTTCGATTCTGGGATGAGGGGTTATCCCTGGCAGGAGAACGAGATCGGATTGCCCAAGGCCTCGCCGGCGGCGTTGAACGCCCCAATGCGATACGTGTAGGTGACTGTTGCGCTGCCAGTGAAGACATCGGTGTAAGTAGTGGTGTTGGCCGGCACTTGGGCCACGGCCACACCGTTGCGGTAGACCCGAAAACCGGTTTCGTTGGTGGAGCGATCGGTCCAGGTCAGGGTCACGGTGATCTCGGTCCCTGGGCCGACAAACCGACAGAAGAACTGGTAGCGCAGGCTGGTCGGCGCCTGCAATCCGCCAGGGGCCAAGGTGGCTGCCAAGGGGGTGATCACCGGCAAGAGGGCGACGTTCCCGAAAGCATTCGAGTACTCGGCCAACACCCAGCAGGGTTTGTTGCGGCCGTCGGTCACGACCCAGTAGCGGTCGTCGGCGGAGCGGGCGACGATCTGGTAGATCGTGCCGGGCACGAGAGTGATCACGATCGAGTAGTTGGTGCCTGGGCCTTCACGGCAGTTGGTGTTCGAGTCGACGGTTAAGATGGTGGCTTGTGGAGTGCCGGTGGCCGCGAGGCCGGCCGCCGGTGAGGGAGAAATGGCTAGAGGGGTCTCGATGGGCGAGGTGGGCGTGGCGGCAACCGGCATGGTGGGAGTAGGATGATCGCCAGGGGTGCTCAGAGCGGCTAAGGTTTGGGCCACCACCGTAGCGACCTGGTTGTCAAATGGAGGAGGCGACGCTTGGATCGAACCAGGTAAATTGCAAGCCGATAGAACGAACAAAAAGCCTAGAGAAGAGGTGAGGAGACGTTTTATCATGATGATCGATCAGTCAGGTTGACGTATGAGCGTATCGCCATAAGCATGGTAGGTCTGGGGGCCTAGGGCGAGAGCTTGTTTCAAGGCCATCTTGGCTTCGTGCATCAATCGTTCGGCGCTCAAGGTAGGTCCGCCAGGGTGGCTGGCCATGCCAATGCAGATGGTGACGCGAGTGGCGAACCCCGGTTCTATCTGTTGTGTGCCCAGAGTCGTGCGCAGGAGCCGTTCGCATACGGCGCGCGGCCCCTTTTCATCGGTGTTTGGCATGAGGACCAGAAAGTCACTCCCGATGCGCGCTGGAATGTCGGCGCGGCGCAAGCGCGAGTTTAGGATCTTAGCCAGGGCTATCGGTGCATTTTCTCGTTCGGCTTGCGTGGGGTTGATCAGCGCTAAGCCAATATGCAGCAGGGAGAGCGGTGTGGGATAGCGTTGCGCATAGGCCACTTCATGCTCCAGCAAAAGCCGGAAGACGTACTCATCGTATAAATTGTTCTGGGCGCCGAGTTCGTTGGTCATACCAACTCTATGAAAGCTAGACGAGGAATAGAATACGGCAGTTCCTGGCGTTCCTGTGGCGAGGTCTGCGATGAGCGTGGATGGTAGTATGAGCGCCTCTTAGACATTATACAACACAAAAGGAAAAACGCCCTTGCAAAAACCTGTTAAGCTAGGAGAATATTTGGATGATTGTCTGTGCGCACCAGAGCAAGGTGCTGTGGCAAGCCAGACAACATGCCTGGCTCCTAACTTCCCCCTTTTTTGGCTGGCCGGCTCACTTGATCGAGACGATCTTCCCGCCGGTCATCTTCTGCAAGTCTTCGGTCTTGAGTTCAAAGATGGCGTTCGGTGTACCGGCGGCGGCCCACACGGTTGGGTATTGCAAAAAATCTTCGTCTATGAACGTTTCTATTTTTCGCCAGTGCCCAATGGGCGGCACGCCGCCGATGGCAAAGCCCGTCACGTTGCGCACAAACTCAGCGTCGGCGCGAACAATCGGCTCGCCAACATATTCGGCAATCCGTTTCTCGTTGACCCGATTGGCACCGCTGGTCAGAACCAGGATAGGCCTTCCGCTGTCGCGTCCTTTGAAGATCAAAGACTTGACGATTTGGCCTAAGGCGCATCCTGCACGCTCGGCGGCCTCTTGGGCTGTGCGCGTTGACTCGGCATACTCGATAACCGTGTAGGGGTATCCCTGTTCTCGCAGTAGGTTTTGGATCTTCTGGGCAGATGGAGAAAGCATAGGCAGGATCGATCGATTGGAGTGGGGCAATTATATCAAATCTGATCGGCGCCGGCCGCAGGCGCTTCGCCGCTACACGGTCTTGCAAGAAGACACAGAGGCCATCTTCGCTCGTTCGGATAGGTAGTGCTTGAGGAGGGCGCCTCTGCCGGCCCAGAGCATCTCCTCTAGCGAAACACGGCCTGTGCTTGGCGCAACAGCGTATCTTCGATTCGCCTTTTATGATTGCCCAGAATTTCTAAACGTTCTAGGTCATCTGGCCAGAACCAACCTACATCTATTGTCTCGTTGCTCAAGCCAGGGACTCCTTCGATCACCTCGGCTTCAAAGTGGATAGCCACGAACTGGAAGCGGCTGCCGTCGTCGTAGATCACCAGTTGGTTGGGGTCGCTATATACACCGACCAGGCGTTTTAGGTGAACGCGCAGGCCGGTTTCTTCACACACCTCGCGCAAACACGCCTCTTCCACGCTCTCGCCTGGGTTCATCATCCCTCCCGGCAGGCACCACAAACCGTTGTCGTTCCGCTTCGTGAGCAGAACTTGGCCGGCCTGGTTGAGGATAGCCGCTGTACATCCGACGGCAAGCAATCCTTGCCGGCCCATTCGTTCGCCGTACAAAACCTGGGTCATCGTCTACTCCACGTTATAAATGTCCCGTTGTGCAACTCGATCTGGTTGGAGCTCCTCTATCGTGTTCATCACAAACGGGCCATAAGTACAATATCTCTCTTGCTCACCCTCTCAACCACCCAACCACCTCCTCAACACACCGCTCAAACTCAACTGTCTCCTTACTCACATCCAAGCGCAGCACTCGATCGGCCGGTAGAGAATCCACCCATTCATCCAGGAAACGTTTCAGGAGAGAAATGTCCTCGGCGGTCGCAATGTTAATACGGTGGCGCGACGCCAATCGCGCGCGGATCGCTTCCTCGGATGCCGTGAGATAGACGATCCGATCGGGTAGGGGAAGCAGGCTTCGGGTCCAGGTGTAGAACCGCCGTAGCAGGTCCAGCTCGGGATCGGTCAACCAGCCTCGGGCGTGGAACAGGCGCGTGAATCCGTGAAAATCCAAATCCAAACCGCCCTCTACCAATGCCGGCCGAGGATCGGCCCGCAGCAAACGTTCCTGCTCCGCTCGATACAGCAGATAGTCCAATTGATTGGCCAGAGCATAGCGCGGATCGTGTTTGAACTGAGCCTGGAACGGACGTTCTTGGTGGCTTTCCAGCCCAAGAGCGAAATCGCCGTGCCGCGCCAGGACGTGCACCACTGTTGTCTTTCCTACGCCGCTCACACCGATGAAGGAAATCAGTTGAGCTATTTTAATTTGATTCTAAGTTGATTTTCAGCAAAGTGTGCCTATAATAAATCCAAGTAGGATGCCCGCTTGCAAGTGCCCGTGATCGGTCAGGGTTTATATCAAGAACAGCCCGCAGCGATCTCGATTGGGATCGGAGAAGGAAAACGGTGCACAAGCAGATGGGCGACGGCGACAACGGAATACGTCGGCTGTCATCCCGTGGCTTCTGGCCACGGGATCGTTTTTGGATGCTCAATGCCCGAGAACGAGAAATGGCATTCCTCGTCGGGTGTTTGTATTGAGGAATGCCATGGTAAATCGCAGCGCCCCCGGCGGGATTCGAACCCACAACCTACTGATTCGAAGTCAGGCGCTCTATCCATTGAGCTACGGGAGCAAACTACTTAGCATTATACCATCTTCGCCTTTTCTTGCTATGAGAAAGCGATCGTTTTCGCGCCAGATATTTTGCCGAAACCCTCGATCGCCATTGGATCGCGCCAGGAAAATGGCCGGCCCTGCTCCTATGCGTGCAAACAATAGCGAAGCAGAAACCGTATGATTGTGTAATCTGTGGCCATCCTCTCTACTATCCCCTCAGACACTACGGTATAATCCCTGCCATGACCCAACGCAGTTCCTCTGCGCGCCGAACCCTTGATCCAGCCGCCGGCCCCGAGGACCGCGCTGACCCGGCCTTACGCCCTCAGCGCCTGGCCGACGTGATCGGGCAAGATCAAGTCAAACAAAATCTCTCCATCCTGATCGAAGCTGCCCGGCGGCGTGGCGAAGCCCTGGAGCACGTCCTGTTCTACGGTCCACCTGGTCTGGGCAAGACCACCCTAGCCCACGTGGTAGCTAACGAGATGGGTGTCAACATCAAAGTCACCTCTGGGCCGGCCATCGAGCGCGCCGGCGATCTGGCTGCCATCCTCACCAACCTGCGGGCCGGCGATGTGCTCTTCATTGACGAAGTGCATCGCCTCGGTCGTGCTGTTGAAGAAGTGCTCTACCCTGCCATGGAAGACTTTGCCCTCGACATCGTGATCGGCAAAGGTCCGTCGGCTCGCTCCATCCGTCTCAAACTACCGCGCTTCACCGTCATCGGCGCTACGACCCGTCTAGCATTGGTCACCGCCCCCCTGCGGGCCCGCTTTGGCGCCGTCTACCGCCTGGATTACTACGACCTCGTTTCCATGAAAGCCATCGTCCGCCGCGCAGCCGGCATGCTAAACGTAGAGATCACCGATGAAGGCGTTGAAGAGATCGCCCGTCGAGCTCGCGGCACCCCGCGCGTGGCCCTTCGCCTCCTGCGCCGCGTGCGCGATTACTCTCAGGTGCGCGCCGACGGTCGCATCACCCGCCAAGCAGCCTGCGAAGCCCTCGACCTGCTTCAAGTGGACCCGCTTGGCCTAGACGAGGTCGATCGCCGCGTCCTCCGAACCATCATCGAAAAATACAACGGCGGTCCGGTCGGCCTGAACACCATTGCCGCCTCCATCAGCGAAGAACAAGATACCATCATGGACGTAGTAGAGCCATACCTGCTCCAACTGGGTTTCCTCGACCGCACCCCACAAGGACGCGTGGCAACCCGCGCCGCCTACGATCACCTTGGCCTAACCTGGCCCGAAGATCGCCAACCCCGCCTGCTATAATCCTAACCTCAAATCCCGATCGCAATGCCCTATGGAGACCTTTGCTCGTTCCCTCATCCTTATCGGCATCCTCCTGATTGTGATTGGCGGCCTGATCTACCTAGTGAGCAAATTCGGCTTGCCTCTCGGCCGCCTGCCGGGCGACATTCGCATCGAGCGCGAAAACTTCACTTTCTACTTCCCGCTTGCCACTTCCATCCTTCTCTCGCTGCTGCTCACCCTTCTGCTCAACCTCCTAGTTCGATGGCGACGGTGAGATGCCCACCCTCCTCTTCTACAAACCCTACGGGGTGCTCTCCACCTTCACCGACGAAGGCGCCGGCCACCCTACCCTCAAAGACTACATCCCCATCCCCAACGTCTACGCGGCCGGCCGGCTCGACCTGCGCTCGGAGGGCCTGCTCTTACTTACGGACGATGGCAAGCTGATCCATCATCTGACCCATCCGCGCCACCATATCGAAAAAACCTACTACGTTCAAGTAGAAGGAATACCGACTCCCGAGGCGCTTGACCGTCTCCAACGCGGCATTCGCCTTAAGGACTTCCTCACCCGCCCAGCGCAGGTCCGCCTCATCCCAGACCCTGACCTGCCGCCTCGTCCCAACCGATCACCCCCCATGGCCCGACCGCCTGGTTAGAGATCCGCCTGCGGGAGAGCAAAAAACACCAAGTGCGCAAAATGACCGCTGTCGTCGGCCTGCCCACTCTACGCCTGGTCCGTGTAGCTATCGGTCCCCTCGCCATAGGAACCCTGCAGCCCGGCGAATGGCGACAACTCACCCCTCAGGAGATCCTGGCTTTGTGGAAACGATGAACCTTGCTGATTTCGACTACGACCTCCCCGAATCGCAAATTGCCCAGACACCTGTCGAGCCGCGTGACGCCTCGCGCCTGCTGGTCTTACACCGTCAAACAGGGGAAGCCGAACATTCCGTCTTTCGTGAGATTGGCCGCTACCTGCATCCGGGAGACCTGCTGGTCCTCAACCAAACGCGCGTCATTCCAGTGCGGCTCTATGCTCGCAAACCAACCGGTGGTCGCGTCGAACTGCTCCTGCTGCGCCGCCGTGACGACCTCACCTGGGAGGCCTTGGTTGGCGGCAAAGGCTTGAGAGCCGGCAGCAAACTGACAGTGGAGAATGGCCCGCAGGCAGAGATTGTGGCCTTGCTCGACGGAGCCGAGCGCCTGGTTCACTTTGCCGAACCCATCGAGCCTTACTTGCCGCGCCTCGGTCATGTTCCCCTGCCCCCATACATTCACCAGCAACTGACCGACCCAGAGCGTTATCAAACCGTCTATGCTCGCGTGCCTGGCTCGGCGGCCGCTCCTACTGCCGGCCTGCACTTCACGCCGCGCTTGTTGGATGAACTTCAATCTCAGGGCATACGCCTGGCATACGTCACCCTACACATCGGCCTCGACACCTTCGTCCCGGTCACCGAGCCCGATCCCCGTCAACACAAGATGCATTCCGAGTGGTGCGAGCTGCCCGAAGAGACGGCTCTTGCTGTGAACGAGACGCGTTGCGCCGGCCGGCGCGTCATCGCCGTCGGCACCACCTCGGTTCGCACCCTAGAGAGCGCTGCTGTTGCCTCCAACCTACCGCCTCTGCCGCCTTTCGCTGCTCCTTCGCCCCAAGACCTGCCCTGCTTTTCAGCCGCACCCTCCTCTCCCCAAGCTGAGGGCCTTCTACCACCCTTCCGGGGCGACACCTCTCTCTACATCCTCCCCGGCTACCGCTTCCGCGTAGTAGACGCCCTGATCACCAACTTTCACTTGCCCCGTTCCACCCTAATCATGCTGGTGAGCGCCTTTGCCGGCCGGCAGCGCATCCTGGAGACCTACCGCCTCGCTATACGGGAGGGCTATCGTTTCTACTCATTTGGCGACGCTATGTTGATCCTATGACTGAACCCCGCTACTTGACCGATCCCCTATACCTTCGCTTCACCGCTGAAGTCCTCGAGACCTTCCCCCTGGTGGATCAAAACACCGCCGTCATCCTGCCCTACACCTACTTCTACCCCACCGGCGGCGGTCAGGAACACGACCTAGGGCAGATCGGAGAAGCCCGTGTGCTCGATGTGTACTGGGGAGATGACCAGCGCATTATCCACGTCCTGGATCGTCCGCTTGCCCCGGGCCACTACGAAGCCCAGATCGACCGCCAGCGCCGGCTCAGCGCCATGCAACATCACACCGGCCAACACCTGCTGAGCGCTGTCTTACTGCGCGAGTTGAACATCGAATCCATTTCAGCCAACATCAACACCCTCACTCCTTCCACTGTGGACCTAGAAGTTGCCGACCTGCCAGAAGTAGACCTACAGCGCGCAGAAGATGTGGTGAAGGAAATCCTCTTCGAGGATCGGCCGGTGAAGTCCTACTTTCTCGATCCGGCCGGCCTGGCTGCCTTGCCATTGCGCAAACCGCCCCAAGTCAGCGGAACGGTGCGCATTGTTGAGATCGAGGGCTACGACTACACCCCCTGTGGCGGAACCCATTGCCTGAGCACCGGCATGATCGGCCTGCTGTGCATCGTGCGAACGGAGCGCATCAATCGCAAACTGCGCTTGCACTTTGTGGCCGGCCGGCAAGCGCTACGCGCCTTCCGACTCATTCACCGATCGGCTCAGCAGGCAGCCGATCGCCTCAGCACCCGGATAGAAGATTTGTCCTCTCTGGTGCAGAAACTGCTGGACCAAAATACCCGCCTGCGCCTTGACCTAGAGACCTGCACCGCTCAAATCCTAGAAGTTGAGGCCCGTCGCTATTTGGAACAGGCCGAAACGATAGGCCAATGGCGATCGGTAGTCCACCTTCTTTCTGGCCGTTCTCCGGCTGAACTTCGCATCCTGGCCGGCCATCTCGTCCGCCACTCAAACGTTGTGGCTGTGCTGATTGCCCAGCAAGGACAAAAGCTCTCGCTTGTGGTCGCTTGCGCTCCAGATGGCGGTATTGATGCGCGAGATCTATTGAACCATCTTCTTGCGTTATTCGGCGGTCGCGGCGGAGGCGACTCTCGCTTGGCCCAAGGGGGAGGCATTGCACCGGAAAATGCTCTTCCTGGCCTTGTGGAGCGTGCAAAGCTATGGATTCGCTCGATGAATTGAATACTTTCCTTCTCGGCTGTCGTCTCTGCCCTCGCCTGGTGGAATGGCGGGAGGCGGTGGCTCATCACAAGCGCCGGCTATATCGTCATCAAGAATATTGGGGAAAACCGGTCCCTGGTTTTGGCGATCCCCGGGCCCAGGTGATGGTGATCGGTTTGGCTCCCGGGGCACATGGAGCCAATCGCACCGGTCGCATGTTCACCGGCGATGCCTCTGGCGACTTTCTCTACCCTGCTCTTTATCGCGCCGGCTTTGCCAATCAACCCCATTCGTCTGGACCTGGCGATGGGCTGCAATTGCGCAACCTTTATATCACCGCCGCTGTGCGTTGTGTCCCTCCCGACAATCGGCCGGCCCCAGATGAACTCGCCCGTTGTCGCCCATTTCTGGAACGTGAAATTCAACTCATCCGCCCCGAGATCATCGTTGTCTTGGGTCGGATAGCTTTTGATAGCCTGCTGCGCATATATTCCGCCGCTGCGCCGGTGTTTCAACGATCAGCGCTGACCTTTGCCCATGGCGCAACTTACTTCCTCCGCTCCCAACGACCGGACCTTCCCTCGGCAACCTTGATCTGCTCTTATCACCCTAGCCAGCAAAACACCCGAACTGGCCGTCTTACCCAGACTATGTTTGACGCCGTCTGGACTCAAGTCAATCGCTTCTTGAGCCAAAATGAAGAACAGGAGACATAACTCATGAAAGATCTGCTTCTCTTCGGCGAACGCGCACCTGACTTTGAAGCCACTGACGTGCGCGGCAATCGAATTCGCCTGTCCGATTTTCGCGGCCGGCCGGTGGTCTTGGCCTTCCTGCGTGGGTTTATGTGACCGTATTGCCGCGCGTCGTTGGCGCGCTTGAGAGATGATTATGAGAAATTTCGCGCTCGCGGTGCAGAAATTCTGGCGATCGGTCCCAACACCCTTCCAGCCTTTGAGCAATACTGGGAGAAGGAACACCTCCCCTTTATCGGCATTCCCGATCCCGAACATCGTGTGGCCGTACTCTATCGTCAGGAAGTGAACTTCTTCAAGCTGGGCCGCATGCCGCTCATGTGTATCGTAGATGCCGAGGGATACATTCGCTATGCCCATTATGGTGCTTCTATGACCGACATTCCCAATAACGATACTCTGTTGCGCGTGCTCGATCAGCTCCATTCCTCCGCTACGTAGTATGCCGTTTGGTCGAATTGCCTTCCTGGGTTCCGGAGAGACTTCGCTGGTTGGTGGTCGTATCTTTGAATCGTTGGTTCAAACCTTGCCCGAGCGACCGCGTATCGCCGTGCTCGAAACGCCGGCCGGTTTTGAATTGAATTCAGCTGCAGTGGCCGGCCGTGTGGCCGACTTTTTGCGCAAGCGTTTGCAGAACTACTCGCCAACGGTGGAGGTGATCCCAGCTCGCAAGCGCGGCACACCCTTTAGTCCCGACGATCCTGAGCTGGTGCGACCGCTTTTGCATGCTCACCTGATCTTCATGGGGCCGGGCAGCCCAACCTATGCTGTTCGCCAACTCCGTGGTTCTCTGGCCTGGGATCTGATCCGTGTCTGCCATCGCCTAGGCGCCTGTTTGGTCTTTGCTTCGGCCGCTACCATTTCCGTTGGGGCTTGGGTGTTGCCGGTCTACGAAATCTACAAAGTGGGTGAGGATGTGCACGCGGTGCCTGGCCTAGACCTCTTTGCCGATTTTGGCCTGTCGCTCTCCTTTGTCCCCCACTGGAACAACACTGAGGGTGGCGCTGAATTGGACACTAGCCGCTGTTTTGTCGGGGTGGAACGCTTCGAACAGTGGCGTGTTCTGCTCCCACTTGATCACACTGTGATCGGCTTGGATGAGCATACTGGCCTAACCCTTGACCTGGAACAGGGAACTTGCACGGTCAGCGGGGCCGGCTCGGTCTCCATAGTGCGTCGTCTCGAGACTCGAACGTATGCTTCGGGCAGTGCTTTCCCTTTGAGCGAGTTAGGGGCAATACACTTTCCAGCGCTTGAAGAGGGTCTTTCTGCGCATGCGTGGGAGCTTGTCCAAATGGCTCGCTCGCAGACCGCTGTGGAAGAACCAGCGCCCGGGCCAGATGACGAAGTGAAGGCTCTGCTGGAGATGCGCGCCCGTGCTCGCGCCGTCAAGGATTGGATTGAGTCCGATCGCCTGCGTGCTGAGATTCGGGCACGGGGTTGGAAGGTGATCGACACTCCCTCGGGTCAGGTATTGGAAAGGGTTAAATCTTAAAATTTAAGATTTCCCTTCCTTGCGTATGCTTTTTTGTCTTGGACTAGATTATTCTTTAACATTTATCAATCTTAAAATTTTAACTTCTGGGGAATCTTAAGATCAAAAATCCTTGCATCTGCTTTGGAATGTAGTATAAATCAAACCAGAAAGTCATCTCTGCACAGCTACACATCGCCGACAAATGCATCAACGTCGAGGCCATTCTCGTGGTTTGGCATAAGAAGATCCTTGACAGCGGTGGCAACTTCATCGCTAATCGGATTTTGTGATCACAACCGAAGCAACTGCTATACGGCAGGGTGTGAAGCCAAGAAGCAGCTATCATTTGCGCAATGGACATAGAAGAGCCACTCATTGCTCTTGTTTATAATCAGGAAGAAGAGATCGTCCGCGGGGAATCTCAAGACCTGATCGCCCTACAATACACCACAAAGACGGCTGCCTCAGTATACCAGGCCCTTTGCCGTCTAGGATATTCGACGGTGATGGTGCCGGTCACGAACGATCTAGAGTTGTTTGCGCGCGAACTCAGTCGCTATTCGCCGTGCAACACGTTTGTTTTTAACATTTGCGATGGCTTTGCGGGAGATAATTTCAGCGCTTCGCTCATTCCCCAGGTGATCGATCGGTTGGGCTTCAAACACACCGGTTCTTGCGCCGAAGCGATCCGCCTATGCACCGATAAAGCGCGTGCTAAACAGCGCCTATTGCAGCTCGGCGTGCCCACGCCAGCCTATCAGGTCTTCACCCGTCCCTGCGGCGAGATCACTGTGCCCTTCCCGGCCATCGTAAAACCGGTGCATGAAGATGGGAGTGTAGGCATCGAAGAGACCTCGGTGGTGACCAGTCCCAACGACCTGTTCCGCCGGGTGGAGTATGTGCTCAGCGAGTATTGCCAGCCGGCACTGGTGGAAGAGTATATCGTTGGGAGAGAGTTTGCTGTTTCGATGTGGGGAAACGGCACCATGGAGGTTATGCCCATCTCCGAACATGACTTCTCGGCGGTGGCCGATCCACTTCGCTCCTTCCTGACCTATGAGTCAAAATGGGTAGAAGATTCATTCACGTATACTTCATTCGGCGTGATCTGCCCGGCTCGCTTGAGCCTTGAGGAAGAACAGTGTATCCAACACACCGCCGTTCGAGCCTTCCAGGCCATGGGTTTGCGCGATCTAGGCCGTGTGGATATCCGCTACCGTCATGGTATTCCATATGTGATTGACATCAACGAGATCCCCGATCTCTCGCCCGAAGCCGGCTTTGCGCGCAGCGCCGAGATAGCCGGTTACGATTATGATCACATGGTGGAACGCATTCTCCTGCTGGCCATGCAGCGTGAAGGATGGGGATGATCATCATTGAACCTGCTCAAGCGGACGACCGCCAGGGCATCCTGGCGGTTATTGCGCAGATCGATATGTTCAACCAGGAAGAGAAGGATACTGTCCGTGAGCTGTGGGATGAGGGGAGCTATCATTTCCTGGTAGCACGCCAAGATGGACAGGTGATCGGTTTCACCTGCTTTGCTGAACGTGGACTGACTCAGGGCGCTTATGATCTTTACTGGATCGCCGTTGCCCCTTCGGTTCAACGTCAGGGGGTCGGAGAAGCCTTGATGTGGGCGACCGAGTCCGAGGTCCGAAAACGAGGCGGGCGTCTGATCTTAGTAGAAACCTCGGGAACAGAGGCGTATGCCGCAACGCGTGCGTTTTATGAGGCCATTGGCTATCAGCGCGAGGCGGTGATCCGCGATTTTTATCGCCTGGGCGACGATCTGGTGATCTACGCCAAGAGGCTGTAATTCCGCCTCTATTCCCCTATCATTTGCACGATCAACTCTCGACGACGCGGTCGGATATCAAAGTCCACGTAGATAATCTGCTGCCAAGTTCCCAAGGTGAGCCGGCCGTTGACAAAGGGCACGGTAAGCGATGGACCCAGCAGAGCAGCTCGTACATGACTGTGCCCGTTGCCATCTCCCCAACGGGCATTGTGGGCGTAGTCGCGCTGGGCCGGCAGGATCTCGTCGAATAGCCGGCGCAAGTCGCTTAGGCAACCGCTCTCGTATTCAATGGTGGTGAGCGCGCTGGTGGACGAGGGACAGAACACCGTTGCAACGCCATTTTGCAAGCCGCTGCTGGCCAGGGTAGCCTGTACCCGATCGGTAATATCATGAATGTCAGCGTGACCGCGGGTGCTTAAAAATAGGGTGTGTGTTTGTACGGCCATCAAGCCTCCTTATCAACTCGAAAGTTGAGG